>VSSQ01000014.1_pt1 | contig 370938 bp, 295 predicted proteins | sample 4763081 | NCBI WGS metagenome assembly VSSQ01 (sample SAMN12137344, study PRJNA551015) | bioreactor metagenome | isolation source: SDC9 anaerobic chlorinated ethene degrading culture | place: USA: Knoxville, Tennesee | collected 2015-01-01 | reverse complement strand
TTTAAGCTTTACGGAACCCCCCGCCTAGCGGGGGGTTTTCTACATACAAAAAAGCGCGGCAAACATAATTTGCCGCGCTTTTTTATTTTTTTGCTGCCAGAACGCTACAGCTCTGCGGGTTCATACCCCAAGGCCCGAGCCAATAATTCGGTATAGCTCATAACCCTGAGTTTGCCCTGACCAGCACCGCGCAGGGCCACAGTGCAGCCGGAACAGGCGCATACAAGAGCGTCAACGCCGCCATCCAGCGCTGCCGCCACTATCCGGTCAGGCTGATTTTTGCAGCATAGGCCGCCCGCAACATCCAGGACTTCAAGCCCTTCCACCCCTTCAAGAAACTGTCTGTAAGCTGACCAGTTTATGACGTCTGCGGAAAGGGCCTGCGATACGAGGTGTGGCATCCTTCAAAATAGGCCACTTTCAAGGGATTGACCCGCAAGCTCTGCCCTTTCAGGGCATCCAGCAGCACGTCAAGAATATAGCTGTGGGAAACATCGCCACCGGCATCAACCGACTTGGCCACATGCGCGCAGCCAGCACAGCAGTATGCGAGGCGGGATGCGCCCTTTTGCGCTGCCGCCTTGCTGTTGCCCCGCACAAAACCCTGGGCGGCTTCTACCATCTGCGGCCTGTCCTCTGAGGCGACCTGATGCAGCAGGGGCAAACCGCAGCAGTTTTCTTTCTCCAGCCAGGTGTGGGCCATGCCAAGACGCCCCAAAATCCACGCCACCTCGCGCAGAATATTGGGCGTGCTGAATGGCCTGTAGCAGCCGAAAACCAACGCCAAATCCGCCTGTTGCGGCGCACCTGCAAAACCGTTGGCTGCCAGAGCCATTGTCCGCAACATCTGCGGCGCGCCGTGCTGGCCTGTGGCTGCAACTTCCTGAAGCTGCGTTTCAAGATCTCTGCCGCACGCGATTTTAACTACCCAATCGCTCAGCTTGCCTGTGGTCGATTTCATGATTCCGCCTCTATGCCCTTATGTAAACGTTTGCATGGTAAAAACCACAAAAGGCCGCCCGATGGTGCGGACGGCCTTTTTGAAATGGTTCGGAGCAGCGGCTACAGCCGCTCCACAACCTTGTCGCCCATTTCTTTGCAACCCAGCAGGGTTTTGCCGGGTTCCATAATGTCGCCAGTGCGGAAACCATCGGCCAGAGCCTTGCGCACTGCCGCCTCGATGGCATCGGCTTCTTTGCCCATATCAAAGCCAAGGCGCAGCATCATGGCCCCGGAAAGAATGGTGGCAAGAGGGTTGGCCTTGTTCTGCCCCGCGATGTCGGGGGCGGAGCCGTGGATGGGTTCAAACAGGCCGGGGCCGGAAGCGCCCATGGAGGCCGAGGGCAGCATGCCCAGCGAGCCGGTGATAACCGAGGCTTCGTCAGACAGGATATCGCCAAAAATATTGCCCGTGAGGATCACGTCAAACTGCGAAGGATCGCGCACAAGCTGCATGGCGGCATTGTCCACGTACATGTGAGTCAGTTCCACATCCGCATACTGGCGGTGCGTTTCAATGACCACTTCCTTCCACAGGCGCGAGGTTTCCAGCACGTTGCTCTTTTCCACAGAGCAGACCTTGTTGCGGCGTTTGCGCGCCGTTTCAAAGGCCACCGTAGCAATACGGCGGATTTCTTCCTCGTTGTACACCATGGTATTGTAGCCGGTGCGCAGGCCATCGCGCATTTCCTGTCCGCGCGGCTCGCCAAAATAGATGTCGCCGGTCAGTTCGCGCACAACCACGAGGTCAAGGCCCTTGGCGGCGATGTCGGCACGCAACAGGCACGCGCCTGCCAGTTCGGGCAGCAGCATGGCCGGACGCAAGTTGGCAAAAAGCTCAAGCTCCTTGCGGATGCGCAGCAGGCCTTTTTCCGGACGTTTTTCGGGCGCGAGGGCGTCCCACTTGGGGCCGCCCACAGCCGCCAGAAACACGGCGTCGGCATTGCGGCACTTGCGCACGGTTTCTTCCGGCAGGGGGTCGCCAGCCGCATCAATGGCGGAACCGCCGATGTGGGCGGTGTCAAAAACAAATTCATGGCCGAACTTTTCAGCGGCGGCCTTGAGAACCTTAACACCTTCGGCCAGAATCTCCGGGCCGATGCCGTCACCCGGCAAGAGGCAGATGGTCTTTTTCATAAAATATCCTTGAACTCAATGCTATCTGTTGATGCCTATTTTCTAATATTTACCCGCTGTACCAGCTATTTTTTACTAAATTGGATTTTTGTTCTCTGGCAAGGCAGATAACCCTTTTTGCGCAGGGAGTGTACTCTCATGGTACTCGACCGGAGTAAAAAGGATTATCTAACGCCGCCAGAGGGCAAAAGGCCAATTTAGGCCAAACGTTCCTTGACGTAGCCTACCAATCCGCCCTTATCCAGAATGGCAGCCATGGACTTGGGCAGCGGGGGGCAGGTTATCTGCGCGCCGTTGGTCAGGTCGCGGATAATACCGGTGGTGGCGTCGATTTCCAGCTCGTCGCCGTCATTGATCTTGTCCACGTCGTCGCCCACTTCCATGAGCAGCAGGCCCATATTGAAGGAGTTGCGGTAAAAAATGCGCGCAAAGCTGTGGCCGATCACCACGTGCATGCCCGCGCCAAGAATGGCGATGGGCGCGTGCTCGCGGGAGGAACCGCAGCCAAAGTTGCGGCCTGCGACCATGATGTCGCCGGGGGTCACGCGCTTGACCCAGTCTGGTTCAAGGCCGGACATGCAGTTTTCGCCCAGCTTTTTGGAATCGGTGGTGACCAGAAAACGCGCGGGAATGATGGCGTCCGTATCAATGTGCTCGCCCACTTTGTGGGCCTTACCTTTGTAATTCATGAGGCTGTCCTTCTTTCTCTGCGCCGGGCGCGGTGGGCCGTGGCGCAGACAGGTGCTGATGTGTGCTGCCTACAGATGATCAGGCCCGGCCACGCAACCCGCAATGGCCGAAGCGGCTGCCACGATGGGGCTTGCCAGATAAACCTCGGAACTCAGGCTGCCCATGCGGCCCTTGAAATTGCGGTTGGTGGTGGCCACGGCGCGTTCGCCATCGCCCAAGATGCCCATGTGGCCGCCAAGGCAGGGGCCGCATGTGCAGGGGCCGACCACGCAGCCGGATTCCATGAAGGTTTCGATGAGGCCTTCCTTGAGGCACTGCTTCCACACCGTGGGCGTGGAGGGCAGCACAATGCAGCGCAGGTGCTTGGCAACCTTGCGGCCCCGCAGCACTTCGGCGGCATCGCGCATGTCGCTGATGCGGCCATTGGTGCAGGAGCCGATAACCACCTGCTGGATGGGCGTGTTGCGCACCTCGGAGACAGGCTTGACGTTGGAGGGCAGGTGCGGGCAGGCTACCACAGGCTCCTTGCCGGTCACGTCAATATTGACCACGCGCTCGTAAACAGCGCCTGGGTCTGCGGCCAGATCCTGCGTCAGGCCAGGGCGCTTGTGCTCCGCGCAGTAGGCGCGCGTTTTGGCGTCCACCGCAAACAGGCCCACCTTGCCGCCCGCTTCAATGGCCATGTTTGCCATGCACAGGCGGCCTTCAACAGAAAGGTCATCCACCACAGAGCCACCAAATTCCAGGGCCTTGTAGAGAGCGCCGTCCACGCCGATAGCGCCGATGAGCATGAGCATGAGATCCTTGCCGCGCAGCCACTTGGGCATCTGGCCGTCAATATTGACGCGGATGGTGGACGGCACCTTGAACCAGGTTTCTCCCAGCGCCATCGCGGCGGCGATATCGGTAGAGCCCATGCCCGTGGCAAAAGCGCCGATGCCGCCGTAGGTGCAGGTATGGCTGTCTGCGCCAATGACCACATCGCCGGGGCCAACAAGGCCCTGCTCGGGCAGCAGGGTGTGTTCCACGCCGCAGTCGCCGCCTTCATAATAGTGGGTGATGTTCTGTTCTTCGGCGAACTTGCGGGTCACCATGACCTGATTGGCGGAATCAATATCTTTTTGCGGCGTAAAGTGATCCATGACCAGAGCAATCTTGTCTTTGTCAAAAACCTTTTCCGCGCCCATTCCCTTGAAAGATTTGATGGCCAGCGGCCCGGTGATGTCGTTGGCGAGCACCAGCGACACGCGGCACTGAACAATCTGGCCGTCCTGTTCCACAACTTCGTCTGTGTGGGCTTGCAAAATTTTTTGCGCAAGCGTCTGTGGCATGATCTACTCCTTTCATCCTGGCTCCACCGAGGGGGGCGCGGCGAATACGGTGTTTCGTAAGGCGCGGCAAAAACCGAGCGCCTGTTTTTTATTTGCTCGCACAGGCTTTGCCTGCGGGGCGCGGGTGCGTCTTGGCCCACAGGCCTGCCGCCCCCCAGGGGGGCAGACCCGTTGCAGACCAGAGGAACAACCCTTAATCGTGCTGGCAGTGCAGCCTCGGCCCTTCCTGCTCCTTCTTGAACAGGTGGTTAAGGGCATTGACGTAGGCACGTGCGCTGGCAACAAAAATATCCGGATGGGTACCGCGCCCCACGGCGCTCACTTCGCCCTCGCGAAGACGCACGGTAACTTCGCCCTGAGCATCGGTGCCGCCGGTGATGGCGTTGATGGCGTACTGCTCAAGCTCGGGCTGGCGGCCCACCATGTCGGCGATCACGTTGAACAGGGCGTCCACAGGGCCAACGCCAAAGCCAGCGCCGCTGCTTTCAATCCCCTTGATGTCCATGATGACGGCAGCCGTGGGCGGCACGCCGCCCGCATCGGAACTCTGCACGCTCACATGGCGCAGGCGGAAAAGATCGGGCATGCGGTAGACTTCTTCCTGCACGAGGGCCATGAGGTCATCGTCGTGCAGGGTTTTCTTGCGGTCAGCCAACTGCTTCACAGCTTCAAACACGAGGTTGAGCTGCTCGTCGTCCAGCTTGTAGCCCATGCTCTCAAACTTGTTGCGCACTGCGTTGCGGCCAGAGTGCTTGCCGATCACAAGATTGCTCTCGGTGCGGCCCACAGACTGCGGGGTCATGATTTCGTAAGTTTCGCGGTTCTTGAGCATGCCGTCCTGATGGATGCCCGACTCGTGCGCAAAGGCGTTGGCGCCCACGATGGCCTTGTTGTTGGCAATGGGCTGACCAATGGTCATGGAAAGCAGGCGGCACGAGGGGTAAAGCTGCTCGGTGACGATGTTGTGCTCAAGCTGGTAATAATCGTGGCGCACACGCAGGTTCATGACCACTTCTTCAAGGGCGGCGTTGCCGGCGCGCTCGCCAATACCGCACAGCGTAACCTCTGCCTGGCGCACGCCCACACGGAAGGCGGCAAGCGTGTTGGCCACGGCAAGGCCGAGGTCGTTGTGGCAGTGCACGCTGAAGATGGCCTTGTCGCTGTTGGGCGTGTTCTTGATGACGTGGTCAAGCAGCGCGGCGTATTCCTGCGGCTCGGCATAGCCCACGGTATCGGGCAGATTGATGGTGCTGGCCCCGGCCTTGATGGCGGCCTCGACCACGCGGCAGGCAAAATCGCCTTCGGTGCGTGAAAAATCCTCAAGGGAAAATTCCACGTTGCTGGTATATGTGGCGCAGCGTTTGACGCCCTCGACGATCATTTTAAGAACGTCTTCGGGATCTTTGCGCAGCTTGTGCTTCATGTGCAGGGGGGAGGTGGACAAAAAGACATGGATGCGGGGATTTTTAGCCACTTTCACGGCTTCCCAGCAGCGGTCGATATCATTGGGAACGCAACGGGCAAGACCCGCCACCTGGATGTCGCCAGCCTGTGAGGCAATGCGCTGCACAGACTCGAAATCACCGGGGCTGGAGGCGGGAAAGCCCGCTTCCATAATGTCAACGCCGAGCACTTCAAGCTGGTGGGCTACACGCAGCTTTTCCTGCAAGTTCATGGTGGCGCCGGGCGACTGCTCGCCATCGCGCAAAGTGGTGTCGAAAAAATAGACGCGGTTGTTCATGACAAACTCCTCTGGTTCTGACAAAGATGGCTATATCTTGCATAACGGCCACCGTAAAGGGCGGCTGTCCAGGGGAGCGTTTCCGCCCTTAGGGGGCGGCAACCGTTACGCAACCTCAATCGCTCTGGGGCGATAGGGCGCGTAGTAGCTGACGATTGCGGCGGGGAAGGATGACGAAGGTGTAGACAACGCCGCCAATGATGTAGACGGCGCAAAGCACAAATCCCATGACGCGCGGAAAGGAAATGACCGTTCCGAGCACAAGCAGGAAGAAAAGCATGGTGCGGATGGGATGGGCGCGCAGAAAATCATATTCCTTGAAGGAAAAATAGCGCACCTTGCTGACCATCAAAACCCCTACGCCAATGGCGAGAAAAAGGGTCATATAGGGCAGGGCCGAAGCCATGATAGCAGGGAAATGCGCGGCGCAAAAAACAAAGGTGACGACAGTGCAGCCGCCCGCAGGAATGGGCAGGCCGATAAAAAAGCGCTTGCCCACAGCCGCAGTGCTCACGTTAAAACGCGCAAGGCGCAAAGCGCCGCAGGCAGCGTAAATGAAGGCGGCGGCAAGCCCCATGCGGCCAAGGGCCGAAAGTTCCCACTGCCACATGAGCATGGCCGGGGCAATGCCAAAGGCCACAAGATCGGAAAGCGAATCGTACTGAACGCCGAACTCGCTGGCCGTATTGGTGAGGCGGGCAACCTTGCCGTCCAGACCGTCCATGACGGCAGAGAGCAGGATGGCGAAGCAGGCCGATTCAAAACGTCCCTGCACGGCCCAGACCATAGACAAAAAGCCGAGAAACATGCTCAACGTCGTGATCATGTTCGGCAGGAGGTATACTCCCTTGCGCGGCTTTTTAACTTCCGGGGCCATCATTCACCATCTTTACTAAACTAAGTGCCGGTCTGTCGGCTTTTGAGCGCGGCATTGGGGGCGCGTTTTTCGGCTGGGCTACTTCGCTCTGGCCACCACGCTCTGCCCGGCGAAGACCTGTTCGCCGATGCGCGTGGCCGCAACATATCCCTGAGGAAGGTAAAGGTCAACTCGCGAACCAAAGCGGATCATGCCGTAGCGTTCCCCCCGCGCAAGGGCGTCGCCCTCGTCAACGCGGCAGACAATGCGGCGGGCGATAAGCCCGGCGATCTGCACCATGGTCCAGGGATTGCCGTCCGCATCGCGCATGCTGTAGGCGCAGCGCTCATTGTGCGTCGAGGCTTTGTCAAAAGCGGCGTTGACGAACGCGCCGGGAAAATAGCGGATACCCTCGACCGTTCCCGCCACGGGGGCGCGGTTTACGTGCACGCTGAACACGTTCATAAAAATGCTTATGCACAGCTTGGGTTCATCGGTGAAGGGGTCGGGGCGCTCCTCAATGCGGATAACCTTGCCGTCCGCAGGGCTTACGGCAAGCCCCTCGCCCTGGGGCACAACCCGCTCGGGATCGCGGAAAAAGTGCATGCTGAACCAGAAGAGGGCCAGAAAAATCACGGCCAGAAGCCACCAGCCCATGCAGGCAAAAACCAAAGCGCTGAACGCGGTAAGGCCGATGCAAGGCCAACCTTCGGGGGTGATGCCGCAATTGGGTGCACGCATGGCGACTCCTGTATAAATTGTCGTAGCCAGCAAAAGCCGGACAACGCTTGAATAAAAAAGGACAAGTGCTGAATGTGCTACATACCCTGCGTTTTTCTGCAAGGCAAGCCCGCATATGGATGCCGTGCCCCAAGGATGCAGGCGGGCGAAGGGGCAACATTGTCACGATGCAGCGGAGAACATGCCTGCGGGGGCGGCACCCGCAGAATCCCGGATTTGCCCGAAGGAAGCGCGCCTCAACCCCTGTTGCAGAGTTTTTGCGACACAGCTATACTGTGCTTATGAACAGAAAATCCGTTGCCTGCCTTTTTGTACTACTGCTGGCCGCCGTTGGCGGGATGGGCGGTTGCGGCCCCAAGGACATCGGCGCGGGTTCCTCCAGCGAAAACGATTCGCAGCCGCAGGGAGTGAGCGTGGAAGATCAGTTGCGCTACCCGGTGTACGGATCAAACAATACCCAGCGCATGCTCTATTATCAAAACCGCCCCGATGTCATGGCCAACATGCAGCAATGGCGCATGCAGCAGTTTCGCCGCATGAACGGCCTTGATACGGACGTAAACCCCGAAGACCCGCAATACAGGGCTGTGCCCAAGCAGCGCAGCCCGTTCAGGCAGTAATACATGGATCCGATAACTCACGCCGCAAGCGGCGCGGTGGCCATGCTTGCCATGCCCAACCGCCCCGCGAGCCGCTGGGCTGTGCCTCTGGCCGCCCTGGCCGCCGCCTCTCCCGATGTTGATGTGCTGATGGCGAACACCCCCCTGCAATTTTTGCTGTTGCACCGGGGCATTACGCATTCCCTGTTTTTTGCTCCGCTGCTGGGCCTGGTTCTGGCGCTCGTGGGCTGCTCGCTGTGGCGGACGCAAACACCCGGCCACTGGCGGTTTGCAAAAACATGGCTGTTCATGACGGCTATGGTCTTGCTGCATATCTGGCTGGACTGCATCACCACCTACGGCACCATGATCTTTCTGCCTTTCTCGCACATGCGGATGCGGCTGAACGCGGTGTTTATCATTGACCTGCTGGTCACCCTGCCGCTGCTGTGGGCCATCTGGCGCTGGCGCGCACGGCGCGGCCTCCTGCTGATGGCAATGGCGTGGCTCTTTGTCTATCCCGGCATTTCCATAGGCCTCAACGCATGGCATACGGCGCAGACCCGCGAGCGCCTCACGGCGGAAGGCCGCGCACCTCAGGAAATTGTGGTGCTGCCGGATGCCTTTTCTCCCTTTTTCTGGCGCGCCCTGTATTCAGAAGCCACACCCAACGGGGGCATGGTGTACACTCAGGGCATGAACGCCCTTGGTTCCCCCCGAGGCCCGGAAGTTGCCGCCACGGCCCTGCCCGAAAGCCTCGCCCGCGACCTTGCGCGGCAGTCTGTTGTGGCTGATGCTTTTCTGAATTTCACCCTGCTGCCAGTGGTGGCTCCCCTGCCAGCAGACATGCTGCCCGCTGATAATCCGCAGGCAACGCAGGCAGCAAACGCCCCGGCCCCCAGCTATGTGATGATCCACGACCAGCGGTTTGGCAGCAGCCTTGCCATTGTGCACAAGATCATGAACATGCGCCCGAGTGCGGATATTCCGTTTAAATATATGGCGGAACTGGCCCCTGCGCCGCAGCCTGCTGAATCAGACACCCTTGCCGAAAATTCCGCCCAGGAAAGCACCACAACCGCAGGGCCGATCGTGTCCACAATCGCCGCTTTTCCGCAGCGACTGTTGCGGGAACGGATGCGCTTTTCTGACAGCAGACGCGATTCTTTCTGGCAAGCGCCCCGCCCGCCTACAAGTCCCACTCTGTTGCAATGGCTTGTGGGCTTGCGCTGAGCCTTTGTTTGTCTGGCCCGATGCCCACACGACTCAATGCCCAGCCGGAATATTCTCCATCCGGAAAACTGCGGCGGGCAAAGCAATCACAGGCGCAATGACTCCCATTGCTTTTTGGGATAGCATCAATAGTTGCTCCCGAGTGCTGCGTTTTTCCAGCAAGGCATGCGGAGCGCATATTTGAAACAACATCCCGGCAGCCCACGCTGCGGGAATCTTTTGAGGTATCAATGAACGACAACTTTACGCATCTCGACAGCCAGGGCAACGTAACCATGGTGGATGTGGGCGCCAAAACACCCACAGAACGCGTAGCCATAGCTGAAGCTGTGGTGGAACTGGCCCCGGCCACCATGGAACTACTGATCAAAAACGCCCTGCCCAAGGGCGATGTGCTCACCTGCGCCAAAATTGGCGGCATCATGGCTGCCAAGCGCACAGGCGAGCTTATCCCCATGTGCCACCCCCTCAACCTCACCTATGTGGATGTGCGCTTTACGGTAACAGAAATGCCGCCCACGGTGCGTATTGAAGCGGAAACCCGCACGGTCGGCCCCACCGGCGTGGAAATGGAAGCCATTGTTGCGGCCCAGACCGCGGCGGCCACCATTTACGACATGTGCAAGGCCGTGCAGCGGGATATCGTCATCAGCCGTGTGCGCCTGTTGCACAAACGCGGCGGCAAAAGCGGCGAATTCAACGCCTCGGATATTGACGCATGAACCTCGCTCAAATCGACCCCGTAGCCCTTTCCATAGGCAGCCTGCAATTGCGCTGGTACGGGCTTATGTATCTGGCGGGCTTTGGTCTTGGATGGGCGCTTGGCCGCTGGCGCGCCTCGCGCCCCGGCTCCGGCTGGACAGCCCCCGATGTGGATGATCTGCTGACCTGCGTGATGATCGGCATCATCCTGGGAGGCAGAATCGGCTACGTGCTGTTTTATGATCTGCCTGTCTACATCAGCGACCCCATGGAGATTCTGCGCATCTGGAACGGCGGCATGTCCTTTCATGGCGGGCTGCTGGGCGTGCTTGGCGCATTCTGGTATTTTGCCCGCTCGCGGGGCAGGTCGTTTCTGGAAGTATCTGACTTCATCGCCCCGCTGGTGCCGCAGGGCCTCTTTTTCGGGCGGCTCGGCAACTTTATCAACGGCGAGTTGTGGGGCAAGGTCAGCGACGTGCCGTGGGCCATTGTGTTTCCCGGCGCCGGGCCTAATCCGCGCCATCCATCGCAGCTTTACGAGGCTGCGCTTGAAGGACTGGTGCTCTTTTTCATGGTTTGGATTTTTTCGTCCAAGCCACGAAAAACGGGCGCGGTCTCCGGCCTGTTTGCCCTGGGCTACGGCGTATTCCGCTTTGCCGTGGAATTTGTGCGCATGCCTGACGTGCAGCTTGGCTATCTGGCCTTTGGCTGGCTGACCATGGGCCAACTGCTCTGCGTGCCGCTCATACTGGCGGGTCTGTGGCTGCTGTGCCGCAAGGCCCCGGTGCTTGCACCACACGTGCCCCCCGTGGAGAACAAACCCCGCCCCGGCGGCAAATCGCCCAGCGGCAAATCATCCAAGGGACGCAAGAAATAACTTTCAACCCGTGCAGTGACAGCGGGCGCTGTTTGCGCGCCGATTATCCCCCGAGCAGGGGCACCGGCGTGTTGACAGCGCTCCGCTTTTTTGTGAAGCTGACCGGCGTTTATCCACATCATATTTTGGAGTACTCATGGCCAAGGAAGGATCAATCGAAGTAGACGGCGTGGTGCAGGAAGCTCTGCCCAACGCCATGTTCCGTGTGGAACTGGAGAACGGCCACGAAGTTCTGGCCCACATTTCTGGCAAGATGCGCAAGTTTTACATCCGCATTCTGCCCGGCGACCGCGTCAAGGTGGAACTTTCCCCTTACGACCTCACCCGCGGGCGCATCACCTACCGCATGAAGTAGCTGCGGGCGCGGCGGCTTTTTCCGCCACCAGAGTGGCCTTTTGCGCCATTGGCCGCGCCCCCTTGCAGCTTTCCGCCTATTCTGTGGCCCTGCCCTCGCGGCCTACACAAGGCCCAGCACACGCAGCAGAGCCACGCACAGCAAGGCCCACACGCCAGCCACAACATCATCGATCATGATGCCAAACCCGGCGGGCAGCCAGTTTTCAGAAGCCCGCACGGGCCACGGCTTGCAAATGTCGAACAGCCGGAAAAAGGCAAAAGCCGCCAGCACCAGCCAGAAACTGGGGCTTTCAAAAGGCAGCAGCACAAGCCACACCCCCACCAACTCGTCGATGACAACCTCGCCGGGGTCTTTGCGCTCAAGCAAATGCTCGGCGCGGGTGGAGGCCAAGCCGCCGACCACAAAAATCACGACCAGCAGCACGACCCGCCACGGCAGGGACAGGGGCAGAAAAATATACGGCGCCAGCAGGCAGGCTATGGCCGTGCCCCACGTGCCGGGAGCCTTGGGGTCAAGCCCGGCCACGCCCAGACGGCAAAACGACAGAATCAGCTTGTCAAAAAAACTCATGCGGCCTCCGCTATGTGCGTGTTTTTTGTGCACCTTACGCCCAAAGGGCCCGCAAGACCAGCACTGAAGACATCCACGCGCAATTATTGCCTAAAGGGCTTCTTTGCCGTATATGCAAGCGCATGGACAAAAACCGCAGCGAACTTTTTGCCCACTTCAGCTATGACGACAGCCTCACATACGAGGCCCTGCTTGAAGTGGAGGAAGAACTGACCCGCGAGGTTGAGCAGTTGCTCCAGCGGGCCGGGGCGGCCCATCTGGACTTTACGCCACTGGGCGATGCGCTCATGTTCCAGTGCGTTTTTGAAGCGCACAGACTGTATGTGTACCGCAAGATTGCGCTCGAAATTGCGGCCCTGCTGCCGCAGGGCGTACGCGGAAGGTTGCTGTGCCTGGACAAGAATTTTGAATCCATGCACGTTTTCTGGCTGCGCCCTGGCGAATGGCAGGAAGAGGAACGCCCTGTTCCCGAAGACCCGCCAAGCGGCCTCAAAACATGGCGTATCGCAGGCTCCGGCCCGCAGGATATGACCGGGGAAGAACCGGACGCATAACAGATCATAGCGGCTCTCGCCGCTTGCCACGCGCAGCACATGCCCGGATGGTGGAATGGTAGACACAAGGGACTTAAAATCCCTCGGCCGCAAGGCTGTGCGGGTTCAAGTCCCGCTCCGGGTACCAAGCAATATCAAGGAAAATCCCGGATTCGTCAAAATGACGAATCCGGGATTTTTACGTTTTTGGGCTGCGTCCAGTTGGTCAAAATATAAGGACAACTATACTCCCTAAATGGGACCTTATGACCAGCCTCGAGTACGCAAATTAAAAGAAGCCCAAAAGAGGATGATGCATGGGATCTTGTGCCATTCCCAGTACATTCGGACACTTTCACCAAGTAAATGAGATAAATATACACAACAACAAAACTTTAATAGAAAAAAACCATGAAATATCCTAAAATCCCATTCAATATCAATACCAAGTCTTCCGTTCTTGCTCCATATCATCATAATAGCTATCATTTATGATAACTCTTTTAAGTGGGAAGGTAGCATCAAGAAACTTTAAAAATTGCATTTTCAAAATTTCATCATACTCATTAATATGATTAAAGTGGTGAGTTTTTAGATAATCAATTTTTTTCCTTGCAGCCTCTAAGCTCAACCCGAAGTAATGGGTTAGCATGTTTACATCTATCTTGTAGCCACGCCTAGCAATTTCCTTAATCAGGGCATTAGGCGCATTCGTTTGCGAGGCAAAAAAATGTGCTTCAATCTCCTCTTGAGGCCCATGTGATTTGTGCCCACACTTTATGTGGCCTATCTCATGCCACAAAGTATGCTTCAACCTGCTATCATATTTATTTTTATTATAGAGAATTAATGTTAGACCAGGACGTAGTCCCTTTAACAAAAAGGCATCACTTAGTTCATTGCCTTGCGTAATTTCATCAATCGATAGCCCGGTCTTTTCAGAATACTTTTGATAGCTGATGATTTTTACTCCATTACATTTAATTTTTTTGGCTGGGATCGGAAATTCCCTAAAATTTAATTCGATAATTGTTTGATATGCCAGCGAAGTGATGCTTTCCCAATTGAATTTCAAGATCGCTACTCCTCTTCATCATCGTCAACATCTGAAAGAAATTGGTCTATTGTGTCATTAAAAATTCTATAAGCTTGTTTACGTTTTTCTTCGGTTAATTCACCTGCCTTTCGCGCAATAACAACAAATTCTTCAGGAATTGCATCGTTGTATCCACACTTTACAAAAAGCAGAGTCTTATCCACCCCCAACGCGGAAGCAATTTTTTCAATTGTTGTCGGATCGGGCTTCACAGCGCCAGACTCTATACGACTTATCGTTGAGTTGATAAGCCCAGCAGCTTCAGCCAATCTCCTTTGGCTCATTTTCTTATCTTCTCGTAACTGGGCCAAATATTGCCCAAACATTATTTCTTTCATCCAAAAACTCCTTTTGTTTCCTGCGATATGGCACAAATGTGGCTTAGATGCAACAAATGTGTTGCATCTAAGCCACACCGGTGTTATACCCAAACATGTACTGATTGGCAGTACAAATTTAACGCAGGAAAAAAAATAGCGGCATGGAAATGCAAGTCCCCAATCCGCTATCTTTTGGGCTTCCAAAAATTTCACCAAGAAATTTTCTATCTCCCTTGTAAAAGAATAGCTTCTTGGTGAAAAAATCGCAATGAACTTTTACTAAAAAAGTCAAGTACGATTAAAGGAAAAACCTGCATTTTCACTTCTAAGGAGTTAAAAATGAGAGCGACAAGAATACGGATGAAAAACGGCTGCAGCAATTCTTATAACGCGCTGGAAATCTCGGAGATATACATTGAAGGCTGTGACAATCCGGGATATTATGAAAAAGGAGTCCTCCATGACTATGTCACAAATAACCCTGGAAGCATCCAAGTAAACATCTCCCCATATCCCAACCTTGTACCAGCGACTAGCTCTCGGGGAGAAAAGTACGTTCGCTCTGAGCCAAACGATACTCAGCATGATAACTTACTGAAATTACCCCGAGGCTAACAACTCGCATCTTGGAATCTACTGATGGGGCTTGCACAAAGGGAGATGCGAGCCCCATTTTGGGTATGCGGCACCCTTTCCCATCTTGTCCCGTTTCCTCTATAATTTCTATCCTACCCCATCTCCGAAGTATTACTGTGATGCAGCTTTGATGTAATCGCTCTACCCAAATATTCAGCTAACACCGTTCAAACTCCACGAATTAATCACAAGAGCTGCATAGTTTGCGCAATTCTTACTTGCCTTGTTCGGAATTGTTTCCACTCCAGCGCCTTGCCGTAGCTCGCGCAGGCGTTGACGCAGTCGCCGCAGTGGGTGCAGTCCCTGCGGTCTGGCCCGCCCTTGCGGCGCGGATTCAGCTCAAGCGAGCAAGCCTGCTTGCAGGGAGCCTTGTCCTTACAAGTGCAGTTTGCCGCCTGCCAGCCGATGCGCAGGCCCGGAGCCTTGGCGGGCAGGCATTGGGCCGCAGCGCCAAGCAGGACCGACTGCGGGCACACAAACCGGCACCACAGCCTTTTGCCAACCGCAAGCTCCAGTATCAGCGCCGCCAGCGGCACAGCCACTGCCCCAAGCAAAAGCCAGAAGTCCCCGCCCTGCCATACAAGCATGGGCAGGAGTGATAGCTCACCCGGCAGCGAAACAATACCCATTGCGGGAAAGCCCGCCACCAGAGCCGCCGCAAGCCCTGCCCCCAGCAGCAGAGCCTTGCCCGCAAACGCACGGCCTTCCTTCACGTGCGCGCCGCCTTGACGCCCACGCGCCCAATGCGCCAACTCGGAAAAAAATCCGTAGGGGCATATCCACGAGCAAAAAACTCTGCCCAGCACCAATGCCAGCGCCAGCGAGATCAAGGCCCCGGCCAGCAGGCGCTCGCCGGGCAAAAAGCCCGTAGCCGCAACCTGAGCCGCGCCAACCGGGTCAGCAAAGGGGATGCCGAAAAAATCCAGCGCAAAAAAACTGCCACTGATCTGGCGCAGTTCTGCTGCATTGAGCCACGGCAGCACGCACAGCCCCGCCACCACCAGCACCTGCACGCCGCGCCGCGCCCAAGCGAGAATCTTCATGACTTGCCTCCGGGCGTTTTTTCCGTGGGAGCCGCCAGCGGCGGCACAAAGCGGGATGAAGCGGGAACAATCTCCACAGCCTGCACCGGGCAGACATAGTCGCAGATGCCGCACCCAACGCAAGCCGTGGTCATGGCAGGCACCAGCCCGCCGCTCAGCACCACGGCTGTTCCGCGCAGGGGGCAGCGGTCGTAGCAGGTCATGCACATGGTGCCGGTTTTGTAATTATGGCAGCGGTCTTTAAGAATATAGGCCTGCCCCATTCCCGCCCGCGCAATTTCCTTTACGCCCGTATCCAGCGCCCCAGTGGGGCAAACGGGCGGGCACTTCATGCAGAGGTAGCAGGGTTTTCTGCGGGGGCGCACCTGCGGCGTGCGCCGCGAGCGGCCCAGACCGCCAGCCAGCTCAATACTTTCGTGCGGGCAGGCGGTCACGCACTTGCCGCAACGCACGCACTTGCGCAAAAAGGTTTCTTCATCCATAGCACCCGGCGGGCGCAGAGGCGGCACAAAAAGGCTCATTTCGTCTCCCCTGCCTGTTCCCCGCTCTCGCCATCACCCGCGCCCGCATGGCAGCGCGATTCATGCGCAGGGCAGCCCATGTGCCCTTGCGCGTCCAGATCATCCTCATAATCGGCAAAGGCCAGATGAAGATCGTCCACCTCCGGCAGTTCCCTCAGGGCCATGAGTTCCTTCTGGATTTTGTCCGAAGGCTGCTCCACCACGACCACCAGCCCGCCAATGTCCGCACCGTCCGGCGTGCGCTTCACATCCAGAATGCCGTCCCTGCCCCGCAACTCTTTCTCAAGCCCTGCGCAGGCCGCGGCAGACGCACTCAGGATTATCCCCGCAATAGCCATATTTCCTCCCGCGTTACCCCGCCCGCATGCCAGCACGCGGACGGGGACTTTCATACATATGGGGCTGACCGCCGGGCGTTAAACCTTGCGCACCCGCGCGGCGCATATCTTGTATTCCGGCTCGCGCGAACCGGGGTCCGTGGCGTCCAGAAACAGCTTGTTGACCAGCTTTTTGGGGTCAAAAAACGGCACGGCCACAAGCCCCGGCCTGCACACATCGCTCACGCGCGCGGGCAGTTCCATTTTATCGCGCCGGGTTTCCAGGATCACATTGTCCCCGTGCTTCACGCCGAGGGAGGCGGCGTCCTGCTCGTTGATCTCCACAAATGCCGCCGGATTGGCCTTGAGCAGTTCCGGCACCTTGCCCGTCATTGTCGCTGTGTGCCAGTGGTCGATGACGCGCATGGAGGTAAGGTACAGCGGGTATTCGGCATCCGGCTCTTCCGCAGCGCCCTTGGCGGGCCGCATGAAGATGGTGGGCTTGCCGTCCGGCTTGCCGTAAAAGAAGAACTTGTCCGGATGATCGGCTGGCACCAGCGGATCATGCCCGCGCACAAAGCGCAGATTGGTACCGGGATGATCCTCCGAGGGGCAGGGCCAGATGATGCCTGATTCCTTACGCAGGCGCTCACGCGTCATGCCGTAGAAATCATAGGTGGTGCCCTTGGCCACCATGCGCCATTCGTTCCACACGTCCTCGGCGTTTTTGAAGTTCACCAGCTTGGGATCAACGCCTGCGCGCTTGGCGAATTCCACCAGAGTGTTCACCGTGGGGCGGCACTGGCCGGGCGAATCCACGGCCTTTTCGGTCAGTGAATACCGTCGCTCGCCGCAGCCGTACACGCCGTCACGCTCGCACCAGAAGGAAGGCGCAAGCACAAGGTCGGCGTATTGCAGGGTGACGGCATCGGGGAAGGCCTCAATGCATACGATGAACGATTCCGGATGCGACATGGCCTTGTGCACCTTGTTCAGGTTGGGCAGTGTGTGCGCGGGATTGGTCTCGCAAATGACCATGCACTTCACATCGCCCCGGCCCAGTGCCTCAAAAAGCGCCACGGTGTGGTAGCCGGGATTGGGCGAAATGCGCCCTTCCGGAAGGCCCCAGAGTTTTTCCATTTCTGCCCGGTGTTTGGGATTGGGAATGGCGCGACCCGCTGGCAACAGATGCGAGAGCGCACCGGTATCGCGCACGCCGCCGCAGGCGTTGGGCTGGCCCGTGAGCGAAAAAGGCGTTGCGCCGGGGCGGCATATCTGCCCGGTCAGCAAATGCAGGTTGTGGATGAGGTTGTTGGCAAAAACCCCCTGCACGCGCTGGTTGATGCCCATGCACCACAGGCTCATGGTGGCGGACGATTCGGCAAAGGCTCTGGCCGCCGAATAAATCTGCTCCACGGGGACGCGGCAGATTTCGGCTACTTTTTCAGGCCGGTAGTTTTCCAGAAAGGCCTTGTAGCCTTCAAAGTCCGAGGGTTTGCCCTCGGCATCCACAAAGCTCACATAGCGCTGCCAGAAACGCGGATTGTCCAGCTCCTCATTGATGATGACCCAGGCCATACTGTGCATGAAGGCCAGATCCGTGCCGGGGCGAAAGGCCACGTGCATGTCGGCTATGCGGGCAGTATTGGTGCGGCGCGGGTCAGCCACAATGATCTTGATGCCCGGCTCCACCTGCTTGCGGCGGGCAATACGGCGAAACAGCACGGGGTGCGCCTCTGAGGTATTGGAACCTATGATGAAAAAACAGGTGGCCTGATCGATGTCGGCATAGGTGCCCATTGGCTCGTCCTTGCCGAACGTGGTGGTGTAGCCGCCCACAGCCGAGGCCATGCACAGGCGGGGGTTGCCGTCCACGTTATTGGTGCCGAAGCCAGCCTTGAATATCTTGCTGGCGAGGTAGCTTTCTTCCGTCAGGCACTGGCCGGAGCCATACCATGCAACGGAATTGGCGCCGTAGGTATCAATGCTGTGCCGGAACTTGGAGGCCATAAGGTCAAGGGCTTCATCCCAGCTCACAGGCTCAAGGGGGCCGCCCTTTTTGCGCCGCACCATGGGCTGGGTGACGCGTTCCTTGGAATTGAGCACGGGAATGAGCAGCGAACCCTTCAGGCACAGCAGGCCCGCATTGTGGTTGTTGGGGTCGCCCTGAATGGCAACGGCCTTGCCGTTTTTAACGCCCACCATCACCCCGCAGCCGGTACCGCAGTAACGGCATACGCCCTTGACCCATTTGTCGGGTTTCTGATCGTCCGCAGCAAGGGCGAGGGTTGGCAGGCCCACGCCCGTGGCCGCCGCCATAGCGGCAGACATGGCAAAAAAACGTAAAAAGTCACGACGCGATGAATTCATATCCGCAACCTCGCTGTTAGCTTGGCATGATTGTTTTTTTTACTGCGGGCCGCCCTGCTTGCGGACTGGCCCACCCTGCGCCGCCAGATGCGGCGCATACCGCACGTGCGGGCTACCAGTCCGTCTTGCCGCTGGGCATACGGTATTCGTAAGCCTTGCCGTGCATGGGGCTCTGGTGGTTGGGATGACAGGCGGAACAGTCATCGCGCTTGCCAAACTTGGCCTCCATGCGCTGGATGGAAAGCGAATGGCAACGGGCGCAGACCTCGACCCCCGGCTTGCGGGTAAAGGGAATGGCCCCCTTGCCGTCAGGCATGCCGTGACAGGTCTGGCAACGCACAAGGGTGATGCCGTGCTTGCTCTCATACCATTCCTGCGCAAGGCGGGGAGTGCTCTTCATGTGGCAGGCGTAGCAATCGCCCGCCATCTGCGGAGAATCCAGATGCTTGGCCGCCTCGCAGCGCTCCGCAGGGAAGGCCCAGGCCATATACAGAAAATAGCCGCCCGTCAGCACCGCCAGGGCAAGCAGAACGATGAGCAGTTTCTTGTTGCGGGTCATGGCCGTATCTCCTTGATTTTCTGTGCGAACTTCTGATTTGCGGGAATGCGCTCGTCAAATGAGGGCAAGTGGGCAAGGTTGCGATGGCAGCCCACGCAGCCGCTGCGGGCCTGACCGTTCTTGCCTTCGTAATTGTCGTGCGCAAGGCGGCCCTCTGCCGAGATCGGCCCGTCTGCCTTGGCATTGCGGGTCAAATCCTGATGGCAGGCGCGGCAGTTGGCATCGTCAGTAAAGCGGCGGGCAATGGGTTGCATGGCAGCCCGGTCAAGATCCGTACCGCCCTCCAAATTGTGAACCCACAGGTCTTTTATCCCCATCCATGCCTTGGCGCCGAGCATGCGGGCCAGATTGCCCGAGGGGATATGGCATTGCGAGCATCCGATGGCTTTGCCCTGTGCGTCCTTGGCGTGCGGGGAGAGCATCAGTTCATCCTGATACACGCGCATTTCATGGCAGGACAGGCAAAACTCCGTCCGCGACGAATACGACACTCCCGCTGCCGCCAGGCCCACGCACGCGGCCAGGGCGATACAGCCCACAATCCAGACGCGCTTAGAAGGATACGGCATGGTTTTGGTCTCCATGGCTGATGGTGCCGCCATGCCAAAAGGGCATTCCCGTCCGGGGATATGCCTGCGGCAGGGCGCAAATTGTGAATTTCACCACAAAAAGCAAAAGAGGTGCCAAAAACCCTGTTTTAAAAATTTGTGTGATTAGCGGTAGTTTGTGATCTGCTGAAAGGCTGGGGGCTTAGGATTTGTCAGAATAAAATGACAAAAGTCATCTTATTCTGACAATGTGACAACTGGAGCGGACAAAAAAACGAGCCAGCCAACAAGCGGACTCGGGAACGTAAACTTTTGGCGGACTGGCAGCCTCTTGCGGCCCAGTGCAAATCCGCTACAGTATGCCCATGATACGTTATGGATTTGCCTGCAAGACCATCGGGGTACCCGGCGCTGACCTGAGCGCCCTTACCCTTGCCCGGGCCACGCCCGAAAACATGCTCACCGTGTGCCGCCACAACCTGCGCGCTCTGGGAACCATGTTGCGCTACTGCGCCTCGGCGCGCATCCCTCTGATGCGCATAAGCTCGGATATTATTCCGCTGGCCTCGCACCCGCAAAACACATTTGACTGGCGTGCCCGGCTGCACGAGGAGTTTGAGGCACTGCGCGCCGTGCTGAAGAAAACCGGCATCCGGGTTTCCATGCATCCCGGTCAGTACACGGTGCTGAACTCCCCCCGGCAGGATGTAGTGGAGCACGCCGTTGCCGACCTTGTATTCCATGCCGACTTTCTTGACGCGCTTGGGGCGGACGGCAGCGCCCGCATCGTCTTGCACCTTGGCGGGGGCTATGGCGACAGGGCATCTGCCCTCGCACGGCTGGCGGAAAATCTGCTGGCCCTGCCGCCGCACGTGCTGGCCCGCATCTCGCTTGAAAACGATGAGCGCACCTTTACTATTGAAGATGCTCTGTGTATCTGCGGGAAATGCGGCCTACCCGCCATCTTTGACGTTTTTCACCATTCCCTGAATGCCCCGGCAAAGGGAAATCTGGCGTACTGGCTTGATCGCGCCATGGAGAGCTGGACTCCGCAGCATGGCCGCCCCAAACTGCATTACAGCCAGCAGCTTGCAGGCGGCAAACCGGGCATGCACTCGCGCACCATTGCCATGCGTGAATTTATGGAATTTCATCAATCGCTGGGGCAGCGCGAGGTGGATGTGATGCTGGAGGTGAAGGACAAAAACCTTTCAGCCGAAAAGTGCATCCAACTCACCAATCCTGGGCTGACGCGGCAGGAGCTTACGGCCCAGTGGGCCAGATACAAGTATCTGGTGCTGGAGCGGGATCAGGCAGCCTACACGGGCATACGCGCCCTGCTCAAGGCGGAGACGCCCGATGCCAAGGTTTTTTATGCGCTGGTGGAGCAGGCGATGGAAAAGGAACTATACGGCCCGCAGGCGCGCAATGCTGCCGAGCATGTGTGGGGCTATGTGGACAAGCTGGCCTCGCCCGCAGAAAAAAAGCGCGCCCTGACGGGCATGGCTGAGCTGAAAAACGGCATTGCCGCCCTGCCGCGCGTCAAGCGCCTGCTGCTGACCCTGGCCGAACGGCATAAGGTGGAATACCTGCTGCATAGCATCTATTTTTATGTGTAGCAAAAAAATCGGCGCAGGGCAGAACCGTGCGCCGAAAAATGTCAGGCTGTTTCGCCCTGCCACTCCATGTGCAGCAGCGGGTAGGGATTACCCTGCCCATCCAGAGCCGAGCGCCCCACCACCTTGAAACCCTGCCGCTCATAAAAAGCCAGAGCCTGCGGATTCTGTTCGTTCACATCCAGCGTCAGCCGTGGATGCAAGGCCCGTACATGCTCCAGAAGCGCCCTGCCCACACCGTGGCGGAAGCAGCGCGGCTCAACAAAAAGCATCTCCACCTGAGCGCCGTTGCAGCCAATAAAGCCCGCCAGCGAGATGCCGGCAGCGTGTTGCGCGAGGGCAGTCTGTCCGCAAGGCGCAAGCTCCGCCACCCATAGGATTTCCACGCCCGGCAGATAGGTGTTGTGCACATCATGAAACAGGCGTTCCACCTCGCCGGAAGACAAAAAATAGTGGGTAGCCTCCACGCTGCGCCGCCACAAATCCGCCAACGCAGCATGATCACAGGCCGTTGCCTGCCGGATGCGCAATGTCTGTAAAAGAGCCTTTTCGTCAGCGCCGCTCATCGTCCGCTCTGGTGAGCAACCCCGGCCAGCAGACCGGCAGTGCGGTCTACACGCAGGGGCGGCACATGGCTTTGCACTTCAAGGGTAAACTGCTCCTTGACCAGCTGGCCGCTGTCGAGCAGGGCGCGGGCGCGAGCCTCGCGGTCAGGCGCGGCTGAAGCCGCAGCCGAAGCCGCTGGCTCTTGCCCCTTGGCGTACTTGGGCGAAAAATGTCTTTCGACCAGCGCCACGCAAACAGTATAGGCCACAAAAACCACTGTTACCCCGCCGAGAAACAGCGCCGTGCGCAGCAACATCTTAAGCGTTTCCATATGTCTCCCGACCTGAACGTGTTATGCAGGCGCGGCTTCCCCGGCAGAGGGAGCCAGTACTTCCATCATGTCGCCCGTGCGCACAGCGCCGCCGTGCAGCACCTTGGCAAAGACCCCCTGGGTGGGCATGATGCATTCGCCCATGGTGTGGAATATCTGACAATGGCTGTGGCATTCCTTGCCGATCTGCGAAACTTCCAGCAGCACGTCGTTACACGCGATGCGGGTTCCCACCGGCAGCGCGGCAAAATCAATGCCGTCCACTATCAGGTTTTCTCCAAAACAGCCATTGGCAACCAGAGCGCCCCGCGCCTTGAAGGCCTCAATGGCCTGCCACGAAAGCAAACTCACCTGGCGGTGCCAGTTGCCCGCGTGGGCATCGCCCTCAATGCCGTGATTTTCTAAAATATTTGCCTGATCTACGGCCTTTTTGGCCGTGCCTTTTTTCTGGCTGGTGCAAATGGCTATAATCTTGCCCATAATGCTGTTCCTTTGCTATCTTTATGCCTTGCCGCCTGCAAGCGGCTGCCCGCAGTCTGCCCCAGATAGACGGCTGCGTCCAGTCAGGCGGCAAGCCCGCTGCCTGACACCTCAGGTATGCTTGCCCACCCGCCAGATCGCCGCAGGCGAAAAGCCAAGCAAACAGGCGCGTGAGCAGTGGAGCCACCTAATACCACTGTTTACGTAGGTTATCACAGCCCGCGCCGCCCGCCAAGATGAGCCGCCTCAGTAATTGTACTTCCAGGTCAGACCGCCCTTGGTACTCTGCTGCTCGGTGCGCAATTCGAGGTTGGCCCTCGGGGTCAGCTCCAGTTGGATAACAAAGGCAGTCGTGCCCTGTTTGGCACCCTGCTGCACGCCCACATAAATATCTTCCGTGAGGTACTTGCCCATCTCCACCGAGCTGCCCGCCGCCATGCCTTCGCCGCCTTGGCCCGACTGGCCCGTCCCGTTTGTGCCGGAAGCGCCGGAATTGAAGCGCAGCACATCGACGCCCAGCGCCTGACGTGCAGAATCCAGCACACCACCGCCGCCGCTGCCCGACCCGAATCCGGCCAGTTGGGCCACGGCAGCAGCCAGACGCAGATTTTCGAACCGCCCAAGTTCGCTGGCACTTTTGCCAAAAAGTATCTGGGCCAGGATTTCATCGCGCGGCATTTCAGGGTCGCTGCTCAGGATCAACTGCATTTTGCGCACCGTACCAACAATGCTGATATTGGCCATGAGTGCAGGGGTCTGAGTGGTCAGCATGATGTCCAGCAGGGGATTGGATACAGCCCCGCCGCCAAAGGTCACAGCGCCCCGCGCCAGCTTGAAATTTTTGCCCAGAATATCAAGGCTGCCTTTTACGGCGTTAAGCTGGCCGGAGATCAGCGGTTCGGCAGGCGTACCGCCCACGTGCATGTCTGCCTTCCACTCGCTCTTGAGGCCAAACCCTTCCACGACAAAGCGCCCCGGGATGACAATGCGCAAGTCCAGCAGGCCCGCACTGCCGCCAGAAGCGGGAGCAGTTGGGGCTGGGCCGACGGCTGCGGGGGATGCTGTCTTTTTGCCCTGCGGCACGGCAGGCGTGGGCGGCTCATGCCCTGCTCTGGCCCAGACGGGCGAGACCTCGCTGATGGGCAGAGTGGTGATGCTGCCGCCCACGTCAAGGTTATTGAGCAGCACAAGGCCCTGATTCACGGTGACGGTTCCGCGTACTTGGGGCGCTGCGGCGCTGCCAGCCACGGAAGCCTGCGCTGAAAGCTCCACGCGGATGTCGCGGCGGCGCAGGGGGCGCAGATGGTCAACCACGGCATTGAAATCAAGCATGCTGCCGTCGAGCCTGCCCTGCCCTGTGATGCGCGCTGTACCGCCCTGCCCGTCGGCTGCAGCGAGGTTCAGACGGGCAAACCCCAATGCGCCGCCACGGCCTTCTTCAAGTTCAAGCCGCAGGTTGATGCCCGTGAGCAGCACGCCGTACTGCAAATTTTCGTAGCGGGTATCGTCCATGCGCACAAACCCCTTGGGGGCCGGGGCCTCAAGGGTGCCGCCCACATCAAGCGAAAGAGCAAGCCGCCCCGCAAGCCGCTGATCAGCCACAGGCATCAGGCTCCACAAGGGGGCCACGGCTCCGTTCCATCGCAAGGATGCGCGCAGCGGCCCCTGCATGTTCGGGCTCGGCAATCCGTCCGGCCCGAAAAGAAGGGGCAAACGGGCCTCTACCCGGCATTCCGTGCCGCCCAGAGCCGCCACCGTGGCCTGATCCGGCACAAGACGCAGGGCCAGCGCACCGCCGCCAGCGTTGTCCCGCTCCAGCTTGCCTGTCAGCGCAAGATTCATGGGTTTGAGCGCCGCCCCCGGCACCACAAGGCCGCGCGCATCCACGCGTATATCCCCGCCGGGTTGGGCCGGGGTGCCGGTAAGCCGCACGCTGGCCTCAAGCTCGCCCTTGGGCAGGGCAGGGATCAGAACATGCCAGGGCGCGAGCGAAAGATGTTCAAGCGTGAGGCGCAGATCGAGCTTTTCCGGCCCAAAGGCGGCCTGCGCCCGTAACCTGCCGGAAGGCTTCATGGCTACATCAAGACCGCTGACCGCCAGATCGCCCGCGCCGTAGCGCACTGTGGCCCCTGCCGCCGCGCGCAGGCCCAGCTTTTGCGCGGGCAGGTCAAGATCAAGGCGGCGCAATTCAAGCAGACCGGGCTGCCAGCGCACTGCGCAACGCGTTGCGGCAAATCCGCCTGTTTCAAGGCTGGCCTCCAATGGCCCGAATATGGAACCCTGCGCGCGCAGTTTGGCACCAAGGCGAATGGCACCGCTGCGCACCCCGGCGAGGTCAAGCCGGGCGGCAAGCAGGCCCTTGCCAAGGGCATCAGTCAGCACCGCCTCGCCCTCCAAACCCTGGGCTTCCACCGGCTGGCCGTTGCCTGCCCGATAGGCCAGCCGGGGCACACGCCAGCGAAGCGTTGCCTGCTGGGTGTACGCGGCCTGCGGGGCAGGAGTATGCTTTGTCTGGGCCTGAGGATTCTGATCGGGGGGACTCTGAGCTGGCGAATCCTGAGCTGACGAATTTTGAGCGGCTATGGGCACCGCAGATTCCGCCCGCTGCGAAACGAATTCAAGGGAGAGCGCTGCGTCTCCGTCCAGCCGCGCCCCCGGCAACATGGCTGACAGCGCCTGCCAGTCGGACACGCGCACATCCACCTTGCCGTCCACGCGGGGCATGCCGCCCGCCAAAGGCGGCAGAGGCAAGGCCGCAGCCACCTGACCGGAACCAGCCACGCCCAGCAACTGGCATTGAAGATCACGCACGCCAGCGCGCAAAAGACCATGCCCGTCTTCCCTGTCGTTCAGGGCAAAAAGAGTAGCGCCAAAACGCTGTGGATGGTTATCCATCAAGGCAGAGGCCTGCACCTTAACTGTCAGTTCCGCTGCCTGCTCCGCATCTTTTTGGCCGGGGTCTGACAGCCCGACTTCTGCCGAAGCTGCACTTGTCTGTTTGAGAGCACCAAGCAGCACTCGCCCCCAGTTGAGCGGCGTGGATTGCAGTTTCAGGGAAATATCCGCCAGGGCATGCCCGCCCACGCTCCACGCGGGGCAAGCCAGCGCTATCTGGGTATCTGGAGTTTGCAGCGGCCCCCTTGCCGTGATGCGCAACTGGGCGCGTTCGGGCAGCAACCCGCCGCTCTTTGTGGAAGGGGCAGCGGCTGATGTGGATGCGGATTTCTCAGCAGCTTCTTTTTCCGAATCAGTTTTCTCGCCCAGGCTGGCCTGAATATCCACATCCAGTGGCCCATCCAGCCACGATGCGGCTCCGCCAGCGTCCCACTTTGCGTGACCGGCAAGATGCAGAGGCCCGGATTCAACGCTGATTTTCTCCAGCGCAGCGCTGGCCCCGACAGCTTCGCCATCTGCGGTGGGAGCCGTCACGCGCGCCGCAAGGCGCAGCCGCGCATTGGCGCCTTCACGCAGCAACACGGCAAGTGCACCTGGTTCGGCGGGCTGATCATTGGCAGAAGATATTTTTACGGGGGAACTTGCGGGGAGGCTTGCAGGAGAATCCTCGGCAACAGGGTCGGGATATCTGCGCAGGATTGCGGCAAACTCCGCTGTGGCATCAAGTGCAAGAATTTCGCCCACGCGGGAGGGAGCAAGGGTAAGAAGGGCTGTTGACTCCACCCCGTAGATTGCCGCCCCGGCCACGTGCAGGGGGGTATCTTCCGCACAGGCGATTCTGACCAGCAGGGATGCTTTCGCACCCTGTGTTCCGGCCACCAAGCTCAGGTTGCCTTCAAGACTGGCATCGGCAGCAGTGTTGTTTTGTCCTCCGCCCTGCGTATCGGGATGCGTCTCGGGATGCATTTCGGGCAACGTTGCGCCGGATGCCGCTGGCTGGGCCTCTGCGCCGGCAGGCGCACTTCTTTCAGCATCTGGCGCGGCACCCGTAGCGGCTGGCGGAGTTCCATTCCGGGCAGCGGCAGGAGGCTCCCCGCCCAGCAAGGCCTGAGGCAAACGGGCATTGAGGATGCTCAGCCCTTCAAGGCGCACCTGCGGCAACCAGCCGGGCAAACTGCCAAGCGTGCGAAGGGCATCGCCCAGCATGGCGCGCAAGGTCGCCTCAGTCAGGGACGGCGCAGGCGCAGGCACAGGCGCGTCCGGCAGTATGGGCAGGCGCAGCAGTTGCGCATCGTTCACATCTACAGAAGCAATACGCACGACCGAAGGCAGGGCGCGCCAGTCCCACTGCGCACGGCAGTCCGGCAGGCGCATCCACAGGCCGTCACTGTCGAACAACTCCACACCAAGAGAAAATTCAAAGGGCAGGGAGCCGGAAAGATGGGTGATGCGCGCCCGCACCCCGGCAGGGGTTGCGCCAGCGTGCGGCGCGGCTTCCATAGCTGTATTGATTTTTTCCGTCAGCCAGCCCTGCGCGGTTTCGCTGCGCAGGGCCGCGAGGGTTGCGGCAAGGGCAACTGCGCACAACAGTACGCACAGGCCCAGCGCCCAGCCAGCACGGCGCAGCCACTTGCGAAAGGGACCACTGCCCCCGCCAGAGGGTTTTCTGTGGCCGGGCTGGCCCGCACTGGGGGAAGCCTTGCCGCCCAGAGCGGCGGGTGTGGCAGAAGAGGAAGACGGCGGGGCCGCGCTGTGTTCCTGGTCCATCAGAAAGACTGTCCTATGCTGACGTAAATCTGCACCGGGGGGTCGCCGTCAATGGGCTGCAGGGGAAAGCCCACGTCCAGCCGCACGGGCCCGATGGGCGTGTAGTACCGCAGGCCAAGGCCAGCTCCCCAGTTCATGTCGCCAATGATGCGCGGCAGCTCGTCCCTGTAGACCATGCCGCCATCCAGAAAAGGCACAATGCCCACATCTTCGGTAATTTTATAGCGCGCCTCAAGATTGACCACCTGATAGGAACGCCCGCCCAGCGGCTCGTCCTTGTGGTCGCGCGGGCCGAGCGACTGATAGGCATAGCCGCGCACAGAACCCGCCCCGCCCGTGTAGTAGCGCAAACTGGCCGGGATGGTGCGCAGCCCGGCACCAGCAAGCCCTCCGGCCTCAACCCTGCCCGCCAGCACAAGCTTGTCGTCAGGCAGGCCGTCCTTGCGGAAGGGGGCATAGTAGCCGCTGGCTGAAACAACGCCTGTCATGACGTTGAATGATTCGCCGTAAAAGCCCGTGTAAGGCTTGACCTTGACCGCAAGCTCCGAGCCATCGGAAGGATTGAGGATATTGTTGCGCGTGTCACGCCGCAGGCCCACGCGTGGCCCAAAAAATCCGTAGCCCTTGGGATCCTGCTCGTTATCCTTGATGGTGCCGCTTTCGCCTCCAAGGCCAGCGCTGCCCCACCACTGACGAGAAAGCCGCCGCTCAATGTCGCCGGAACCGCTGCCCGCAATTTTTTCGTAGGCGCTGGTATCTTCCCGCAGGGTGGAGCCTGTGACGAGCAGTTTCTGCTCCCTGGCCATAAAGGCAGGCTTTTCAAACACAGCCTTGAGGCCTTGCGTTTCCGTAGCCAGCGGCGCTGAAAGCGTGAGTTTTTCTCCATTGCCGAAGACATTGCGGTTTTCCCACATGCCTTCCACGCCAAGGCCCGTATCCGTATCGTACCGGGCGCTGGCCCCTACCGAATGGAAGGGCGATTCCGCAACGGTCACTTCCAGAGGCAGCACGGAGGCGCTTTCGCGCCCTGCGCCCCAGGCGAGATTTTCTTCCTGAGGTTTGACCTGCACGGAGCGGAACAGGCCCAGACCGCGCAGCTTGTTGGCATAGTCTTCCACCATGTCCGAATCCCACGGTTCCTCGCCCACATTCCAGGGGGCGAACCGCTGTACGTATTCGGCGTTCACTTCCTTGGCTCCGCGCACTTCGATGCGGCCCATGAGCGCCGGAGGGCCGGGCCGCACCAGGATATCGGCATTGAGTTTGCGGGCCTCGCGGTCGAGGGTGTAGCTGGTATCCGCCACTGCGGCCAGGGGATATCCCTGCCGCCGCAAGGATTCTGGCAGGGCATCCACCGCCGCGAGCAGGTCATCGGCGGCAATAGGCTTGCCAATGGCTACGCCGGGCAAAACCGTGGGGAAGGACGGCGGGGGCACGGGTTCTGTTTGCAGCCCCCAAAAGCCCACCTCGCGCTGCCGGTTGCGGAAAAACTGCGGGATGTCGGGTTCCGGGTCGTAATATACATCAGCGCGGCCAAGGCTGTAGCGCTTGCCCGGCGAAAGAACGAGGTCAACAACAACGGGCGAGGCGTCCTTGTCTATTTGAACGGAAGCAAGGCCGTCATAATAGCCTTGGGAATGCAGCAGGCTTTGCGCGCTGGCGGTGTCGGCTCTGGCGCGCCTTTCCAGAGCCAGCAGGCTGTCTGGCGGCTCCTTGGCAAGCTGCACAAGCTGGCTTGAGGCTTTCATCTGTCCTGCCAGAGAATCAGGGCCGTCCTGCACCTTGATGCGCACCTTGTACGGCACTGGCTTGCCCTGCCACGCCGTTTCCAGCCCCGGCGGCGCTGGCTGCGGTTCTTCTGCGGGCGCGCGGGCCAGCAAACCGCAGCCCCCGGCGCACAGCAGCAACACCAAGACTGCGAGCGCTCGCAGCAAGGCAAGACAGTGCGCCCCTTGGGGCCTTGGTTTGCCAAGGTTAAACATCATACCTAACCATACGTTGCCCCGCCGCATGAATCAAGAACCATTCGCAACTGTTGCTTGCAAAAAACTGCCGCTTGGCTAGGATTGTTGCAACAGGCCTTGCAGCCTGCGCAACGCATAACAACAGGAAGAAGTATGAATTACGATCTCTGCCTGCACATGGACAGCAAGGACCCCGCCATTCTGCGCCTTGTTCTTCGTAATGCGGCCAACTATATCAAAGCCCTGCCCCAAGAACGCTTTCAGCTTGTGGTTGTAGCCAACGGCCCAGCCGTCACCCAGTTCGTCAAGGGCAATGAAGAATTCCGCGCCATTGCGGCCCCCCTGCAGGATCAGGGCCTGCGCATTCTGCTGTGCGCCAACGCGCTGGCCGACAACAAGATCGACCATGCCGACATCTGGCCCGGCTGCGATGTTGTGCCCGCCGGTCTTGTGGAAATTGTGCGCCTGCAACGCGAAGGTTTCGCCTACATCAAGCCCTAGGACGAACTGCGTTTCTGTGGGCATCTGCGGTGTCTGAGCGCGTTCTACCCTGCGCTTTTTTTACTATTGCTTCCGGTCTGGCCGGGGGAGACAGAGCATGGAATGCTTTGGGGAAATTCTCGACATGGTGCGCCGCCAAAGCCCCGTGGTGCACAGCATTACAAACTATGTGACAGTCAATGACTGCGCCAATATCATTCTGGCTGCGGGGGGATCGCCCATCATGGCTGATGATGCGGCGGAAGTGGAGCAGATTGTGGGCCTCAGTTCGGCTCTGGTTCTCAATATCGGCACACTCAACACCCGCACGGCGGCATCCATGCTGGCGGCGGGCAAACGCGCCAATGCCCTGAACATTCCCGTTGTGCTCGACCCTGTGGGCGCGGGCGCTTCCAGCCTGCGCAACGAAACACTGCACACCCTGATGCGGGAAGTGCGCTTTGCCGTCATCAAGGGCAACAGTTCTGAAATCCGTTTTCTGGCGGGCGACAAAGCCACGGCGCGCGGTGTTGACGCCGATGAAGGCACGCTCGTTTCAGAAGACAACCTTGCCGCCTCGGCCCGCATGGCTATGGACATGTGCGCCGCCACTGGTGCGATTATCATCATCAGCGGGCGCATCGACATTGTGGCCCACCCCAAGGGGGCCTGGGCCGTCAGCAACGGCGACCCGCTCATGACGCGCATCACCGGCGCAGGCTGTATGACAGCCGCCGTGGTGGGCTGCTGCGTGGGCGCTGCCCCGGCTGAGCTGCCGCAGGCCTGCCTGTGCGCCATGTGCTCCATGGGCGTGGCCGGGGAGATCGCCGCAGAAAATATGGGGGCCGTGGGGGGCGGCACAGGCACCTACCGCACGCTGCTGCTGGATGCCATGAGTTCCCTTGACGGCCCCGCCATCACCTGCCGGGGCAAGGTACAGCACATAGCCTGACCTGCGCTCCAGAGTTCAACTACTCACAACGCCCTCTGCCGCTCGACATTTGAGCGGCAGAGGGCGTTTGCAATTCTGGCTTCGGGCTGGCTGAAAAAACTTTTAGCTCAACTTGCGAATGGATGAGTTACAGCTCTAAATGGGCAGCCGCACAACGCAGAGCACATCGTTGACGTAGCGCCCATCGCGCTTGTATTCGCGGTAGCCGCGCGAGCGCGCGCACCCCACGGCATACAGTACACCGTCTACAGATTCGAGCTGCGAGGTGCATTCACCCTGCCCAAGGGCCATCCATTGGGGCTGTAACTGACAGTTTTCTCCGGGATGCATGTGGGCTTCGCTGGCGGCCACAAGGATTCCGCCCGCTTCGGCAAAAAAGCTTGCCGCACCGGTGATCACTGCGCCATCCCCATTCTTGGGCAAGGTATCGCCCAGCATGTCCGCAAACTGCGGCAGGGAATCAAAAACAATGCCTATGCCGCCAACGGCCTGCCCCCCCTGTGGTGCAAACACGGGAGCGCTGTACACATAGGTTGGTTGCGCCGCGCCCTTGTGGTGATACAGTTCAGTAGCACGAAAGGGCGATACGGAAAAATCGTCCGAATCCTTGAGCGACAACGTGCGGCGCACATACTCCTCGCCTATCTGCTGTCCGTAGAGGCCACGTTCCCCGGCCTGCGAACAGGCCACTACAGTTCCGCGCGCATCGTAGAGAAACAGGTTTGAATACACCGTGTAATAGCTGTTGATGTATTCCAGAATATCCTCGAGCCGAGAGAGGTCGCCCCTGCTGATGGACGGCTGCGCAAGGATACGCCGAAAATCCGGCGTCAGCGCCCACCAGCGGCAGTCGTTGGCCCGCTCATACAGGTTACGATCCATTATTTCCACGGTTATGGAGGCCAGAAACGAGGCATCGTTCAGGCGCGAGGCCGTTACCGTTTTCAGCAGGCCATCAGTGAAATAATGGAACTCATGCTCCATCTCGATGCCCATTTTGCGCACGGCATCCAATATGGGCGGCAGAGCCTGGGCGGCATGGCGCTCGTCTTCCCGCGCGTTGCCGCTTTGACGGGCGGCCATTATCTGCCCGTTGAGCGCCGCCAGCGTCAGATCGCCCATAACATCGCCAGCCTGCTCTTCAATGCTGGTCAACTGGGCGGAGAATCCCGCTTCCCGCCGCACAAGGGCAACATCAATCCCTTCTGCCGCCTTGCTGGCAAAAGCGCTTTGCGCGTTGCGCAGGACGTGGGTTTGCCATGCCTGCCCTTCATAGCCCTGATAGCCTTCTGAAGGACGCGAGACCGCCAGGGTTGCCTTGCTGGCATGGGAGGTCACGGCAAAGCTGTCCTCCGGGGTGCGGGCAAAAGAGCGCCCGATGGGAACCATCCGCGTATCGCTGCTGGCAAAGGCCTGACCTTTTTCGTCCAGCAGCAGGATGACCATATCCTGTGCAAACCGCGCCATGCCCGCAAAGAGGTCTGCGGTTTCACCGTCCATATCAAATACAAGACAGAGCACGCCCAGGGGTTCGGTGACGCCTTCGGCCCGGATAGCATGGGAATATACAAGGGCCGACCTGCCATCGGGGGCGAGGTCTGTGGGCCGAAATGTTTCCACAAATTCCGGCGCGCCCAGAGTCTGCCTGACCAGCGGATCGTTTGAGACGCTCACCGGCCTTTTGGTATCAAGCTGCACGCACACCCGACCCTGCGGATCAAGTACCAGAATGTCACGGTACACGCTGTATTTTGAGCGGTAGGCAGCAAGCCGGGCGCGTAGCGTGGGCACATCGCATGCGCCGCTCTGCAAAAAACCCACAATTTCGCCATCTGTTGCCAGAAAGCTCACGTCCGCAGTGCGCTCATAAAGATTGCGCTTGATGATGTCCATCACCACCTGGGCTACGGGCGACATTTCGCGCACGGCTTTTTCAAGCAGTTTTTCGCCCAGCATGCTGGTCATGTCCTGCCGCAGCAGTCCAAAAGTATCACGGGTTTTGAAGATGAAATCAAAGAGGGTGGCGGCAATGGCGTTGCAGTTGATCTTGCCCGTGAGGGCAATCCACGTCCATTGCCGTTCCAGTTGAGAAAAAACCGTGTGGCACCGCCTGATATCAGGCATAAAGGGAATCAGCTGCTCAACGGCCTCTTTCGTGGACGCATGGGGGTCGCGCACAATCACCTCGCTCGGATTTTCTCTTGGCGCCGCAACGCAGAGCAAAAGAACGGACAGTTAATAATCCGTTGCAAATTACAGTAGCTGTATCAAAACTCAAGCGGGGGGGCAAAGAACCTGTGAAAAATTTGCTCAAAAGTCAATGCTACTCTGATTTTTTTTAAGGAGGTATTTTTGCGCATCCAGAGGTTTGTCTTATTAAAAATGATAAGCAACAAACTACAAATTTGTTAGCACACTAATCATTCATGGCAGTCAAATACATTTCATATTTTTGTATTTGAGCATGTATTCAATACATACAATCAAATTATTATTTGCATTGCGGACAGAGCAGTACACCATACGCTTATCGACAGCATAATAAAAACTTAAGGGCATTTGTCTGAAAGGCATCCCATTCATGGCAGGGAACCCTGAGCCACCACAAAAAAATCAAGCGGGCGGCGCAGATAACAACACCCCCGCAGGGCATGCCCTGCGGGGGTGAACTATCTGAAGAACGGCAAGGATACTGCCGCTCGCGGTGTTGATGCTTTAGCTGTTCTTGCGCTTGCCTGCGGTCTGGTAGCGCTTCATGGCCGAAAGTTCGGCCTTGCGCAAACGGATGGAAAGAGGCGTGACTTCCACCAGTTCATCTTCGCGCACAAAGTGCAGGGCGTGTTCAAGGGTCATTTTTTTCACCGGGGTGAGGGTGACGTTTTCGTCCTTGCCCGAAGCGCGCAGGTTGGTGAGCTTCTTTTCCTTGGTGGGGTTAACGTCGATGTCGTTATCGCGGTTGTGTTCGCCCACGATCATGCCCTCGTACACCGGGTCGCCGGGTTCCACAAACAGAACGCCGCGCGGCTCAAGGTTAAAGAGGGCGTAGGCCACGCCTGCGCCAGCGCGGTCGGCAACGATGGAACCCGTGTAACGTGTGGGGAAGTCGCCGCGCCATTCTTCGTAGCCTTCCACATAAGAGTTCATGATGCCGGTACCCTTGGTATCGGTAAGGAACTCGTCGCGGTAGCCGATAAGGCCGCGCGAAGGCACGCTGAATTCAAGGCGCACACGGCCCGTGCCGTTGTTGACGCAGTTGAGCATACGGCCCTTGCGCTGGGCCAGCTTGTCCGTCACCACGCCCATGAACACTTCGTCGCAGTCCACGTACAGGCGTTCGATGGGTTCGATAACCTTGCCGTTTTCGTCCTTGCGCAGAATAACTTCGGGGCGGCCAACGGAAAGTTCAAAACCTTCGCGGCGCATGGTTTCGATAAGAATAGCCATCTGAAATTCGCCACGGCCCTTGACCAGGAAGGCGTCGCGGTCAGCGGTGTTTTCCACGCGCACGGCCACGTTACGCAGGGTCTCCTTGACTAGGCGGTCATAGATGGCGCGGCTCTGCACAATCTTGCCCTCGCGCCCGGCAAGGGGAGAGCTGTTGATGCCAAAGCGCATGGCCACGGTGGGTTCGTCCACGCGGATGCGGGGCATGGCGCGGGGGTTGTCGCGGGTGCAGATGGTATCGCCGATGGTCACATCTTCAATACCTGCCAGAACCACGATATCACCGGGCAGGGCCTTTTCCACTTCCACCACCTGCAATCCGTCATACACCTGAAGTTTGGTGGCGCGCAGGGGCTTGGGCTGACCATCCTCGCCAATGCAGGCCAGGGATTCCTTGGCGTAAACCGTGCCGTGCATGATGCGGCCCACGGCCAGACGGCCCAGATAGTCGGAATAGTCGAGGTCGGCCACCAGCATCTGGAAGGGCTGCTCAGGATCATAGCCGGGACCGGGAATGTATTTGACGATGGCATCAAACAGAGGCGAAAGGTCCTTCTGCTCGTCATCAATATTGTTCATGGCCACGCCAGCGCGCCCAATGGCGTACAGCACGGGGAATTCAAGCTGGTGCTCGTTGGCGTCCAGGTCGATGAACAGGTCGTAAATTTCGTTGAGCACTTCCTGGGGGCGGGCGTCCTTGCGGTCAATCTTGTTGATGACCACAACCACGGGCAGACCGGCCTCAAGGGTTTTGCGCAACACAAAACGCGTTTGCGGCAGCGGCCCTTCAGAAGAGTCCACCAGCAGGATCGCGCCGGTAGCCATGGAGAGCGAGCGCTCCACTTCGCCGCCAAAGTCGGCGTGGCCAGGGGTGTCAATGATATTGATCTTGACCCCTTTCCAGTTGACGGCGCAGTTCTTGGCGGCAATGGTGATGCCGCGTTCGCGTTCCAGATCCATTTTGTCCATCACGCGGTCGTCAACCTGCTGGTCGGCGCGGAACACGCCGCCCTGCTTGAACAGACCGTCCACGAGGGTGGTCTTGCCGTGGTCAACGTGGGCGATAATGGCGACGTTACGAAGGGATTCATTGTGCTGCATGGCTTTGTGCCCTTAAAAAACACTGGGTAGTGCGGTTTTGTTCCCCGCCGGGGAGAGATTCCGACTGGCAGCGAAGCTGCGCCAGTTCAGCGCCGGGTGCGGCCGACGCAGGCAGGGGGAAAAACCGGCAGTCGGTATTGTTTGTTCTTTAATGATGTCCGGGCCGCGCTTTTACGCACTTTTCAGAGTTTTGTCACCATAGCGCGGATGAGCCGACCCAGATTTTTGCCCGCCACAGCGGCCACTGCGAGGATTTCTTCCAAGGGGGCCGGGGTCATGCAGTCAGGTAAATTTTTATTGGTCAAACATGAAAGGCCAAGTACACGCATGCCCATATGACGTGCCGCAATGATCTCAAGTACAGTGCTCATGCCCACGGCATCTGCTCCCCACTGTCGATACATGCGTGTTTCTGCGGGCGTTTCCATTTCCGGCCCATGCACGCCAATGTATACGCCGCGCTCAAGCCGCAGGCCCATTTTTGCTGCGGTTTCCATGGCCATTGCCCGCAAATCCGCGTCCAGAGGCGCGCACATGTCGGGGAAGCGCGGCCCCCACTCCTCAGCGTTGATTCCGGTAAGGGGCGAATGCCCGGTATGGTTGATTATGTCGCTCATGCACATGATGCCGCCAGCATCGAACTGCGGGTTCAGGCCGCCCGCTGCATTGGTAATGACAAGCGTTTTTACGCCCATCAGCGCCATAACCCGCACCCCCATACAGACTTCTGCCGGGGTACGCCCTTCATAGAGATGACAGCGCCCCTGCTGGATAAGCGCATAGCGCCCGATGGAGTCGTCCTCGCCGCATGCGCCGGCAAACCGCCCCCATACAAATGCGCCCGCATGCCCTTCCACGCTGGAGGCAGGAAAACCCGGCAAGTCGGTATAGGGAACAACAACGCGGTCTTGCAGCTTTTCTGCCAGGGCAGAAAGCCCCGTACCCAGCACAATGCCCACAGGTGCATCCGCATCGGGCGCGGCCTTGGGATCAAGCCTGCGCGCTCCCAAGGGCAAGGCCAGAGGCCCTTGCGCGGCCTGAATGGCGTCACGCAGTGCCGTTGCGGCGCGCTGGACATCCTGAAAATTTTGCATAGAATCCCCTCCTGAAAAATACGCTCAGTGGTCTGCTGTCAGGCCGCAATCCGCGCCGCGCGTTCCTTTGCCGCTGCGCGGCTTTTTGTGCCGGACAGCCCCTGCGCGAGTGGATTTTCGCGCCAAAAGCGGGTAAGAGGTGCGGATGCACAGTCTGTATAGCTCGCCAATCGACACCCCACAAGGGGGGGAGCGGGCAACGAAACAGAACCGTAACACCCCGCGATGCAAATCCAAACTCCGGCACGCGCCCGCTCCGCCTCTTGGGCAATCGCGGCCTTGCCGGGCATAAACCAACACAAAAAAGCGCAATTCAATGAGGGAGACAGGCTTGGACAAAGCTCAGGACAGCATTCCCCTGCAAAAGCACAAAATTCTGGTGGCCAACCGTGGCGAGATAGCCATGCGCATCATGCGCGCCTGCCGCAAGCTTGGAGTGGCCTTTACCGCCATCTTCACGGCTGAGGACGCGGCATCGGGCCATGTGCGCCTGGCGCGCGAACAAGGCGGAGAAAAAAGCCTGTACCGCGTGTCGTCTTACCATGACGCCAACGAACTTATGGCCGTGGCTGATGAGGCGGGCTGCACAGCAGTTCACCCCGGCTACGGTTTTTTTGCCGAGGATTTTCGTTTTGCACGCCGCGTAACCAAACGCGACCGGAAACTTATCTTCATCGGCCCCTCGTGGAAAATCATTCGCGAGCTGGGCGACAAAATCAACACCAAACGACTGGCGCGCAGCCTGGGCGTACCCACCGTTCCCGGTTCAGACCGCCCCATCTATGACGAGATGGAAGCCGAACGCATCGCCAAGAGCGTGTTCGAATTTCAGGATCAGCAGGGCATCACGCGCCCGCTGGTGCTGGTCAAGGCTTCCGCTGGCGGCGGCGGCATGGGCATTGAGGAAGTGTACGACCCGGATCAGTTCCGCTCGGTCTACCGCCGCATCCGCAGCTACGCCCTGCGCCAGTTCAAGGATGAAGGCGTGCTCATCGAGCAGCGCATTACAGACTTCAACCATCTTGAAGTACAGGTTGTTTCTGACCGTTCGGGGCATAACCCCGTACACTTTGGCACCCGCAACTGCTCCATCCAGTCCACTGGCCGCCAGAAGCGCATTGAGGTCGCACCGGGCTTTGCGCCCGAAGAACTCAAATACACCTTCGATGCGGGCAAGGTGCTGCGCGATATTGTTGACTACTCCCTCACCATGGCCCGCAAGGTGGGCTACGACAACGTGGGAACCTGGGAATGGATTGTGACCCGCAAGGGCGAACCCTTCCTGATGGAAGTGAACACGCGCATTCAGGTGGAAAACGGCGTTTCGGCACGTATTTCAAAGGTGAACGGCAAGGGCGATGTGGACCTCATTGCCGAGCAGATCCGCATTGGCCTTGGCGAGCCTTTGGGCTACGGGCAGTCGGACATCACCTTTGAAGGTCTGGGCATTGAATACCGCCTGATCGCCGAAGATCCGGACAGCAACTTCACCCCCTGGGTGGGCCGCATTGAAAAATTTGCATGGAAAGACCAGCCCTGGCTGACCATGCTTACCCATGTTCCGACAACTGAGCCTTACGAAATTCCCACAGAGTTTGACCCCAACCTGGCCCTTGCCATCATCTGGGGCAAAGACCTTGAGGAAGCCAAGGCCCGCGGCCTTGAATTTCTTGGGGATCTGCGGCTGGAGGGACACAATGCCTCGGGCGAGGAGCTGAAGTCCAACGTCAACTTCCTTGCGGCCAACACAGAGCGCATTTTGCGCTTCTGACGGGGACCAGCCCATGAGCACGGCACCGTCCACACATCAGGCGCAGGTTTCCGCAGACAGCGGAAGCTCCAGTGCTCTGGCCGGGGCGATAACTTTATGCCCCCAGTATGGACGCATGCTGGCAGACAAGCCATTGGCCGCCCGGAATTCCGGGGATTTCGCCTACCTAAAAAAACCAGTCTAGCTGGCCCCAATATACTATGGACAACAACATCGAAAAACGCATCCAGAGTCTGCGCGACAGACTTACCTATCTGGTGGACATATTCGCCGGCAAGCACAAGGACAACGCCGACCTGCTTGAAGAAAAGCTGACCGCCTTTACTGCGCGCGTCCGCTCCGGCAATGTGGAAGACCCCTATGCCGAACTTGCCACGGTAGAAGACCTTTTCAACTATGTGGAACGCCGCCTTGAGGGCAGCATCACGCCCATGGACAAGGTGCGCATTGTACGCCACTCCCAGCGTATCTGCCTGCGCGACATACTTGAAAACGTCTACGACAACTTCACCGAAGTGGGCGGCCAGGACGAGCACAGCCTCGACCCCAGCATGCTCATTGCCCGTGCGGTCATTACCCGCCGCCGCGGCAAAAAGGTATACACCCAGTCCGTCATGGTTATCGGGCAGGAAAAGGGCCACGGCGCGGAATTCCGCAACGGCGGCTCGGTCAAGCCATGGGGCAACGCCAAGGCGCAGCAGTACATGCGCGTGGCCGAGACCGAAGGGATACCTGTTCACACCTACATATTCACGCCTGGCTCGTATCCCATTGAGGATTACCCCGGCGCGGCGCAGCAGATCGCCCGCAACATTTACAGCATGGCTGGCCTGCGCGTGCCCGTTATCGCCGTTATTTCCGAGGGCGGTTCCGGCGGTGCGGAAGCCATCGGCCTTGCCGACAAACGCCTGATGCTCTCGCACGGCTACTATTCGGTTATTTCGCCCGAAGGCGCCGCCGCCATTGAAGGCCGCATCAAGGCTGGCCAGCGCGCCACGACCGAGCTGATTGAAAGCTGCGCCAATAACCTCAAGATGACAGCGCAGGACAACCTCAAGTTCGGCTACATCGACCGCGTGGTGCAGGAGCCGCCTCTGGGCGCACGCCCCTGGCACTTCGACTTTTTCCGCAATCTGCGGCAGGAAGTGCTGCGCGCCACCGATGAGGTTGTGATCTCCACGCGCACCGTACCCGGCCTCAAGGGCCTGGCCCTGGCCCGCGTGCGCAAGCCCGATGCCAACCTGGACGAAATGTACACCCGCTGGGGGCTGACCTCTGCCGCCAAGGACAGGCTGCGCGAACGCCGCCAGCAAAAGTTCCTGCGGCTTTCGCGTCAGGCAGCGCGCGACAGGCGTCCTTTCTTTACCAAGATGGCCGTTGCCACCTGGGACTGGCTCACCAAGCCGTGGGTCAGCTTCAAGTACGATTTCTACCGCAAGCACCAGATGCGTATCCGCACCTTTATGGAAGAAATCGACAACGAGTGGGAAGTGTTCAAGAGCCGCCTGCTGGCCCCCTGGCACAAGCTCACCCGCAAGCTGCCCAGCGCCAAGGCCGAAAGCAGCAAGGTCAAGGAACTGACCGCCCTGTCCACGTGGTCGGACGACGGCCGCCGCAGCCGGTGGAACTACATTTCACCGCGCTACAAGACAGACCGGGCCATCACCTGCCCCAACAGCGCCGCCTATGGCTGCCTTGACCTGTGGGGGCCTGACCTCTTTGCCGAATTCGCGGGCGTGTGCAGCCACTGCGGCTACCACTTTCCCATGGAGCCGGAATGGTATGTGAAGAACGTCTTTGACCTCGGCTCGGTCTTTGAATTCAATAGCGAGATTGAGGCGGGCAACCCCCTTGATTTCCCCAACTTCGGCGACCGCATTCTTGACGCGCAGAAGAAAACCGGAGCCAAGAGCGGCTGCATGACCTTTGAAGCGCGCATAGACAATACCAAGATGGTCGTGGCCATGCTCATGGGCACCTTCCGGGGCGGCTCCGTGGGCGCGGCGGAAGGCTACAAGTTTGTGGAAGCCGCCCAGCGCGCCGCCAAGAAGCGTTATCCCTTCCTGGCCTATGTGCACGGCACGGCGGGCATCCGCATTCAGGAAGGCACGCACGGCGTTATCCAGATGCCCCGCTGCACGGTTGCTGTGCGCCGCTACATCGAATCCGGCGGCCTGTACATGGTGCTGTACGACACCAATTCCTTTGCCGGGCCTGTGGCCAGCTTCCTCGGCTGCTCGCCCTACCAGTTCGCGGTGCGCTCGTCCAACATCGGCTTTGCCGGGCCGGGCGTTATCAAGGAAACCACGGGCATGGACATCCCGCCCAAGTATCACCGCTCGTACCGCGCCCTTTCGCGCGGGCACATTCAGGGCATCTGGGACAGAAGGGAAGTGCGCGCCAACCTCAAGCAGGCCCTGCTGACCATTGGCGGCAGAAACCTGTATTACAGATAGCGCCCCACTGCGTAGAAAAACAACAAGTATTCCGAGTGACGCGGCGGCCGGGAACAGTCCGGTCGCCATGCGCCGGAGGTTTGGGGGCAGCAGCCCCACCAGCCGGAGCGTCGCCAATATATAACGTTAACGGACCCAAGCATGATAAACATATCTGCACTGCTGGACGAAATAAAGGCTTCGCCCTACCGCGAAATAGTCATCAGCACGCCCCACACGGGCAAGGTGACCTTTGCTAGCATAAAACAGGGCGACAAAGTGGTAGGCCCGCAGGGCCAGTGGAAGGAAAAGCCCGGAACGCTCATTGCCACGCTTGAGCGCGAACGCAATCCCAAATCCATCTGCGCCAACGAAAAAGGCGAGATCAGCCTTCTGCACACAGAGCTTGAAGGCGCATTTGTGGAGGCAGGTACCCCCCTTGCCGTGGTGCGCCACATGCTCACCCGCGCAGAGGTGGAACGCATCCTACTCAAAAAAGCCCTGCATCTTTTTGTTGCGCCCGAGCGGGCCAAGTACTACTTCACACCAGAGGTGGACAAAAAAATCCGCGCGGCTGATTCACAGTCGGTGGCCGTGCGCGAAGGCATGGAACTGCTCATCATGTCGCGCATGAAGCGCGAGGTGCCGCTGGTCTATACGGGGCCTGCGGGCGTTATCTATGCCGTCTACTTCACCTATAACGAGAACATCGACGCCGGAGCGCCCCTCATTGGCGTATGCCCGCAGGATCAGCTTCCCGCCATTCAGGAAGTCATCATGCGTGTGCAGACCGAATGGACTGAAAAAGACTAGGCTCTCCTGCCAGCACAGGCCGTTGGCCCTGCGCACGCTGCCGCAAGCAGCGAGCCTGGGCGCGGCAAACTCGCATATGGGCGGCCCGCCGCCAAGGAGCACCTATGGGCAATGCACTGCAAATCCGCGTGAGCGCCGTCACCTGGAACGAAGACCTGCTGGAAAAACTCTGGCCCAAACTTACAGAGCTGGCTTTCAGCGTTCCCATCAAGCACGAAAAGCACGGAGTGCTTGAAATGGTGCGCGCGCTGGATGAAGGATTGCAGTTTTTGCCCTGGTCGCCAGCCCGCCGCAAGGCCCTTGGCCCCGGCATTCTTGAAGCCGCAAGGCTCAAGGCCGAACTGGAAGCGGCCCTTGCCGAATGGCAGCCGCGCGAAGCCAACAAATTGAGCGACGCCATTGAAGACGTGCTGGATCAGCTCGAAAAGGCGTTTGTAGCCTGAGTCTGAAACTCGAATACCACCTTGGAGCATCACCATGCTGAATAAAGTAATGATTATTGGCCGTCTGGGCCGCGACCCCGAGCTGCGGTACACCCAGAGCGGTTCGCCCGTTGCCACCCTGAATGTCGCCACCGATGAATCCTACACCGACCGTGACGGCAACAAGGTGGATCGCACTGAATGGCACCGCGTTTCTGTTTTTCAGCGTCAGGCGGAAAACTGCGCCAACTTTCTTGCCAAGGGCAGCCTGATCTACGTGGAAGGCAGCCTGCAAACCCGCAAATGGCAGGATCAGCAGGGCCAGGATCGCTATACCACAGAAATCAAGGCCCAGCGCGTGCAGTTTCTTGACCGCAAGGGCGGCGATGCCCCCCGCGAGGGCGGCGGTGGCCGTGGCTTTGAAGACGACTACGGCGCGCCCGCTGCATCTGCGGCTCCGCGCGGCAATGCCCCTCGCGGCGGCCAGGGTGCGCAGGGCGGACGCGGCGGTAATGCCCCCCAGGGTGGCAGCCGCAAGCCTCAGCCCATGGACGACGATCTCGGCCCGGCCTTTCCTTCCGAAGCCTCCAACATGGACGATGTGCCGTTCTAGGGGCTGATTCCCTCTCCGAGTAATAACCGCAAGGCGTGGATGCTGCATCCACGCCTTTTTTGTTGATTCAGGTTTGCCACAGGTCTCGGCATCGAGGTTGAGAAAAATTTCCCCCAGTCAGCAAATTTCTATCCAGGCAAACAGTCTTTCGTCGTATTTCGCTGCCCGCAAGCAATCACGCCAGTTCGCGCAACATAGCCTAGCAAAAGACTTTGCGAAAAAAAGCGCACTTTCACATGTTTTTTCGGGTTCAGGCACATTTTTATTGTGAATCCCCCTTCTCTTTTTGCGCGATTCAGCGTATAGGTATCAGTGAATTTTCCGTATTACCCGCAGTGGCTGTGGTTTTTTTGGCGAGTAGTCAGGAAAAGTTTTAAGAGGTAGTTGACTTTTTGTTAGATTATTCACAAGATGCGAACTGAACGCTGCCCTTCCGCATGGCGACGCGGCCACGGAAGGATGCCCACATAACTAAAACACGGAGGATTTCGCAATGTCCAAGCTGGTAGCTCCTCATGGCGGTAAGGGTCTGGTCTGTTGCCTTCTGGAAGGTAAGGCCTTGGATGACGAGAAGAAAAAAGCCGCAGGCCTGAAGCAGATCGAGATTTCTTCCCGCGCCAAGGGCGACCTGATCATGATGGGCATTGGCGGTTTCTCGCCTCTGAACGGCTTCATGAACAAGGCCAACTGGAAGAGCGTCTGCGAAAAGATGACCCTTTCTGACGGCACCTTCTGGCCCGTGCCCGTTACCCTTGATGTTCCCGCTGCTGACGCCAAGACCCTCAAGGTCGGCGAAGAAGTGGCCCTGGTTCGCAAAGGCGAAATCATGGCTACCATGAAGGTCGAAGAAGTCTATGAAATGACCGAAGCCGACAAGAAGTGGGAATGCGAACTGGTGTTCAAGGGCACTGGCCCTGACTCCGAAAAGTTCTGGGAAGTGGCCCCCGCTGACCACCCCGGCGTGAAGATGGTTCTGGCTCAGAACGAATTCAACGTTGCCGGTACCGTTAAGGTTCTTTCGCAGGGCGAATTCCCCGAAAAGTTCCCCGGCGTGTACATGACCCCTGCTCAGCTGCGCGCCAAGATGGACGAACGCGGCTGGCAGAAGGTTGCCGCTCTTCAGCTGCGCAACCCCATGCACCGCTCGCATGAATACCTGGCCAAGATCGGCGTGGAAGTTTGCGACGGCGTGGTTATCCACTCCCTCGTGGGCTCCCTGAAGCCCGGCGACATCCCCGCCGAAGTGCGCGTGAAGTGCATCGACACCCTGGTTGACAAGTACTTTGTGAAAGACTTCGTCATTCAGGCTGGCTACCCCCTGGACATGCGTTATGCCGGTCCCCGCGAAGCCCTGCTGCACGCCACCTTCCGCCAGAACTACGGCATCAACAACCTGCTGGTTGGCCGCGACCACGCTGGCGTGGGCGACTTCTACGGCATGTTTGAAGCCCAGGAAATCTTCCGCAAGATCCCTGTGCCCGCCGAAACCGGCAAGCGTCTGCTCTGCGAACCGCTGAACATTGACTGGACCTTCTACTGCAAAAAGTGCGACGGCATGGCCAGCATGCGCACCTGCCCCCACACCAAGGAAGATCGCGTCATCCTGTCCGGCACCAAGCTGCGCAAGATGCTTTCCGAAGGCGCGGAAGTGCCGGATCACTTTGGCCGCGCTGAAGTGCTCGTCATCCTGCGCGAATACTATGCCAGCCTGACCGAAAAAGTTGAAATCAAGATGCAGCGTGCGGCCTCCGGCTCCACCATGTAAGCTTGACCGCAGCAACACAACGCGAGAGGACGCCCGAAAGGGCGTCCTTTTGTTTTCGCTGCATCCCCAATGCGCCCAGCAGTTATGCCCCCATGCAGTCAGAGATGCTCAACTGGGCATATTGCCAGCCCTTGCCGCATGCGGACTGGGATAACTGTGCGCGACATACTTCTGCCACATCCCCTGTAATATAGTTTTGCACTGCGCCGTGTTGCCGCACACCACCATGTAACAGAGATGGTGCCGCGCTTTACGAAAAAGCAAAAACAGCCTATAACCTGAAATGAGTTGCATGAGATCGCGGCTACAGCCCGATGTTTCGGCGGGCCTAATGATGGTCAGTACCGGGCCTGTCGCGCAATTGCTGCACCAGCCGAAAAGCTATTACATCCACAGGTACCTATGAACCGAACCCATCAAATATTTCCCGGCATTCTGAGCATGGCCGTTCTGGCTGCGGCCTTCTGCATCTGGAGCGCCTTTGGCAACGAAGTGAACCTGTGCGTAACTTCGGGCTGCGCCCTGTTTCAGGATACGTCCATTGCGGGCATATCGCTTTGGTGGGCTGGCGGGGTCATGTTTACGCTGCTTGCCGCAGCAGCCTTGATGGGTGCGGCCCAATTGGGCCTGATTCTGGCGGGTCTGGCCCTTCTGGGCGATATCTGCCTCCTGCTGCTCATGGCGGTCACGGCCCCTTGCGTGAGCTGCCTTATTGTGGCCTGCTTTTTTGCCATGATCTACGCTGGCTTTCGGCAGGCGGCGCAGCGCAGCCGCTCCGGCCTTCCGGCGGACAAGCCGGGCCGTTCGCTTCTGCTGGTTCTCTGGGGTCTGCTGGTTATCGTCAACGCCGGTACCGCCCTGCGCACCCAGGCGGACGTGTGGGCCATCACGGACAACAGCAACGAAGCCAGCGTGCGCATGTTCTTTTCTCCCTCCTGCCCCAGTTGTCAGGAAGGCATCGCCCTTCTCTCCGGCCATGTGGATGTGGCCTTCTACCCTCTGGCAGAAAATGAAGCCGACATTCATACAGTTGCGCGCATGCTGCGCCTCATGGATAACGGCGCAAGCCTTTCTGAAGCCCTGACCAAGGCAAAAGACATTGCCGCGCCAACGGGCATGGCCGCCACCGCGCCAGATATGCTGTTGCTGCGCCTGCGCATGTTGCGCAACAAGGCCCATGTGTTCATGGCCGGTTCGCAGACTGTTCCCTTTTTTGAATACCACGGCTTGCCCGCCATGCTGAAAAAGAATACCAAGCAGCAGGCAAGCCAGGCTTCTTTGCCGCAAGTTCCTACTCCCCCCCCGGCAGCAGGCAGTGCAGATTTGCCGCTTGACCCGCAAGTGGCTGGTCAGTGTTCTGGCACAACGCCCTGCCCCTAGGCAAAGTTGGCTCCAGTTCTTTTTGCCTCCGGCTCAGGAACTGCGCGGGTCGATTTAGCTTGCCCAGGCATAGCCTTAAACGGCCCTGGCTTATAGCGCCCACCGGGGCCTTGTGCAAAAAATGACAAACCTCGCGTTTTAAAAGCGCAAAGGGGCTTGACGCCCTTTGCGCTTACTATTTATATGAGAGAGCCTTAGACAAAAGGGCACGGGGACAGAATGAAAGCAATCGACGTGTTTCGTAAACACAAGAGCGAGATGGTGCGTTTATGGACAGACTCCGTATTCGACACCTATCCATTTGAAACAACAGGTTTTCTTCGCACAAAAGACGACCCCTTCGGCAATCCTGTAGCAAACATGACCAAGGAAGCCGCAGGGGCCGTGTACGATGCCGTTACCGGCGAATCCGTGGAAGTGGCCCAGACCCGCAAGGCAATGGACCGCTTTATCAAACTGCGGGCAGTGCAAAAATTCTCCCCCAGCCAGAGCCTGGCGGTGTTCAGCCTCATGAAGCCTCTTCTGCGGCAACACGTCATGCCTGAACTTATGGCCCAGGACGACCTGGCGGCCTACCTTGAGACCGAATCGCGCATCGACAGCCTGACGCTCCTGGCCTTCGACATGTATATGGAAGACCGGGAAATTCTGGCTGAGTCGCGCATTACGGAAATACGCAACCAGCACGCCCAACTGGCGCGCTGGGCGCAACAACTGGAAAGCGGAGCTGTTCCTTCTGGGGACAACCGCTGACATTCCGCGTTCATTAGGCCGTAGGGCCTGACCGTGGGCTTTGCAGCATGCGGGCCAGAGATCTCTCAAATCCCGTGGTGGGCTTTTGAGGCAACTTTAGTGGAAGTGAGGTAGGGAATGTTCAATTCATTACTGCTGGTGCTGCTCATAGGAGCCATCGCCTGGGCGGGAGCGGCCATAGGGCTTGCGGGCCTGTTCGGCGTGGCGCTGCCTTATGTGGCAGTAGTCGTGTTCATCGCCGGTGTCGTCTGGCGCATGGTGTACTGGGCCAAATCGCCCGTGCCCTTCTGCATCCCCACCACAGGTGGGCAGGAGCAGTCGCTTGACTTCATCAAGCAGGCAAAAATCGACTGTCCCAGCACAACTTGGGGTGTTGTGCAGCGCATGTTTCTGGAAGTGTTCTGCTTCCGTTCGCTGTTCCGCAACACGGTTGCGGAAGTAAGGGAATTTGATCCCGTCAGCAACGGGCCGCGCACCATCTATTATTCCTCCAAGTGGCTGTGGGTTTTTGCCCTGCTGTTCCACTACTGCTTCCTGCTGGTTTTTATCCGTCACTTCCGTTTCTTTATGGAACCCGTGCCTTCCTGTATTCGCTTTCTGGAAAGCATTGACGGCATCATGCAGTTTGGCTCGCCCCGCTTCTTCTGGACGGGCGGCCTGTTGCTGGTAGCGCTGCTGTTCCTTCTGGGACGCCGCCTGTTCAACGAACGCCTGCGCTACCTTTCGCTTGCCAACGATTACTTCCCCCTGTGGCTGATCATCAGCATCGTGGGTACCGGCATCTGCCTGCGCTATTTCGACAAGACCGAAATCGCCCAGGTCAAGATCTTCGTCATGGGCCTGACCCACTTTGCGCCTGTGTCCACCGTGGGCATCAACGCCCTGTTCTTCACGCACCTTACTCTGGTCTGCGTACTGCTGATTTACTTCCCCTTCTCCAAGCTCATGCACATGCCGGGCGTGTTCTTCAGCCCCACGCGCAACATGGCGAATAATTCCCGCCGCGTGCGCCACATCAACCCCTGGAATCCGCCCAAGCAGTACTTCACCTACGCCGAGTACGAGGATACCTACCGCGACGCCATGGCCGATGCCGGGCTGCCGCTGGAAAAGCAACCCGAAAAGGCCGCCGAGTAAGGAGTTTCCACGATGGCAAAATTACCTACGCCGCAAATGCTTGTGTCCAGCCGCCCGGCCTTTCCCGCCCAGGACTGGCTTGACACCAAGCCCGAATTTACACCGGGCAGCTTCTGCTACCCGGCCAAGCAAGAGACCATGGAACTTCTGCACATGCCCAATCCCCACGAATGGGATCCGGCGGCAGAAGACTGGAACCTGCCCGAAAACTGGGAACAGATTCTCTGCGACGCTTTTGAAGAACGCCTTGAAAAACACCGTTCGCTCAAGCTGTTCATGGATATCTGTGTGCGTTGCGGCGCCTGCGCCGACAAATGCCACTTCTTCCTGGGCACCAATGATCCCAAAAACATGCCCGTGCTGCGCGCCGAGCTGCTCCGTTCGCTCTACCGCCGCGACCACACCATGCTGGGCAAGATCCTCGGCAAGAAAGTGGGCGCTCGCGGCTGGGACAAGGAAGTAGTGAAGGAACTCTTCTACTACGCCTACCAGTGCACCGAATGCCGCCGCTGCTCGCTCTTCTGCCCCTACGGCATCGACACGGCGGAAATCACCGCCATCGTGCGCGAATTGCTGCATGAAGTGGGCCTTGGCATCCACTGGATCATGGACCCGGTCAAGAACTGCAGCTTCACCGGCAACCACCTTGGCATCAAGCCCCACTCCTTTGTGGAAATCGTGGAAATGCTGGCCGATGACTGCGAAACCATCACCGGTATCCGTCCCAAGACGCCCTTCAACGAAAAGGGCCACGAAATCCTGTTCATCACGCCCTCCGGCGACGTATTTGCCGACCCCGGCATCTACACCTTCATGGGCTATCTGATGCTCTTCCACGAGCTGGATCTGGACTACACCTTTTCCACCTACGCTTCGGAAGGCGGCAACTTCGGCTCCTTTACCACGTTCAACATGGCAAAGAAGCTCAACGCCAAAATGTACGCCGAAGCCGAGCGTCTGGGTTCCAAGTGGATTCTGGGCGGCGAATGCGGCCACATGTGGCGCGTGATCAACCAGTACATGGACACCTACAACGGCCCGTCGCCCTCGCACATGACGACGCCTGTTTCGCCCTACACCGGCACGGTGTTCCAGAACGCGGCTTCCACCAAGATGGTGCACATTGCCGAGTTCACGGCTGACCTGATCCACCACAACAAGCTGAACCTCGACCCCAGCCGTAACGATCATATCATCACCACCTTCCATGACTCGTGCAACCCTGCGCGCGGCATGGGCCTGCTTGATGAACCCCGCTACGTGCTCAACGCCGTGTGCAACAACTTTGTGGAAATGCCCGAGAACACCATCCGCGAGCAGACCTTCTGCTGCGGCGCGGGTTCCGGCCTCAACACAGAAGAAATCATGGAACTGCGCATGCGTTCCGGCATGCCGCGCGGCAATGCCCTGCGCTATGTGCAGGAAAAGCACGGCGTCAACCACATGGCCTGCGTGTGCGCCATCGACCGCGCCACCCTGCCCCCGCTGGCCAATTACTGGGCGCCCGGCGTCAATGTAAGCGGCCTGCACGAACTGGTGGGCAATGCCCTTGTGATGAAGGGCGAGTGCAAGCGCACCATGGATATGCGCCAGGAAGACCTGCCCAACGTGGTAGAGGATGATGACGCGCCCGAGGCGCAGGGGGAGGGTCAATAGATGTATAACTCCAAAGCAGTAATTCTTGGGATCATTATCTTTGTGGTCCTGTTCACCTCCCCGTTCTGGGCAAGCATGCTGGGCAAGTCCTATACCAGCACCGGCATTGCGCTGCCCAAGAATGAAAAAGAGTGTGTGGAAAATGTGGATTTCATGCGCGACAAGCACATGCAGCTGCTCAACGAGTGGCGTGATGAAGCCCTGCGCAACGAAAACCGCACCTATGTGGCATCCAACGGTAAAAAGTGGACCATCAGCCTGCAGAACACCTGCATGAAGTGCCACACTGACTACAAGGGATTCTGCGAAAAGTGCCACGTGGCCAACAGCGTTGATCCCTATTGCTGGACCTGCCACATCATTCCCCAGGGGAGCAAGTAATGAACAAGAGCAGAAGAAGCTTTCTGAAAGTGGCGGGGCTTTCTGCCTGTGCCCTGAGCAGCGGGTTGGCTGGCCTTGGCGCCTTGTCCGGCGTTGCTCAGGCCAAGATTGCCCCCGGTCACTATGAAAAAGGTGCCAACGCCCTGCACGCCAAGCGCTGGGCCATGGTTATCGATACGCGCCAGTTCAACGGCCCCAAGGACTACGAACCGCTTATCGAAGCCTGCCATAAATTCCACAACGTCCCGCACGTTCCGGGCGATCAGAACATCAAATGGTTCTGGCTTGATTCGTTCGAGCACACCTTCCCTGATGAAATGAACGCCTTTTTGGACAAACGCCGGGCCGAAGCAAGCTATCCGCTGCTGTGCAACCACTGTACCAATCCGCCCTGTGTGCGCGTTTGCCCCACGCAGGCCACCTACAGGATGGAAGACGGCATTGTGGCCATGGACTACCACCGCTGCATCGGCTGCCGCTTCTGCATGGCTGGCTGCCCCTACGGCGCGCGTTCCTTCAACTTCAAGGATCCGCGCAAGTTCCTGGCAGATCCCGTGCCCAATCCGGCCTTCCCCACGCGCATGATCGGCGTGGTGGAAAAATGCACCTTCTGCGCCGAGCGTCTGGCCGTTGGCCAGTTGCCCGCCTGCGTTGAAGCTTCTGGCGGCAAGATTCTCTTCGGCGACCTGGAAGACCCCAATTCAACGGTGCGGCAGGCTTTGTCCGCCAACTACAGTATACGCCGCAAGCCCAACCTGGGCACGCAGCCCGGCGTTTACTACCTCATATAGGGAGGACAGGCCATGGTTGAAAAATTGCTCGAAGGTCCCAAGACCTACTACTTGTGGCTGCTCTTCCTGCTCTGCGTGATCGCAGGCTGCGGCATTGTGTATCTGGATCAGCTCCAGAACGGTCTGTCTGTGACCGGCATGAGCCGCGACGTTTCGTGGGGGCTGTATATTTCGCAGTTCACCTACTTCGTCGGCGTTGCCGCCTCAGCCGTTATGCTGGTGTTGCCCACGTACTTCCACCACTATAAAAAATTCAAGCGCATGATCATTTTTGGCGAATTCATGGCCGTTGCGGCCGTGGTCATGTGCGCCCTGTTCATCGTGGTTGACCTTGGGCAGCCCCAGCGCATGCTCAACGTTATGCTGCACCCCACGCCCAATTCCGTCATGTTTTACGACATGCTGGTGCTCATTGGCTACCTTGGCCTGAACATCATCATCGGTTGGGTGACCCTTGAAGCCGAGCGTCACGAAATCGATCCCCCGAAATGGATCAAGCCCCTCATCTATCTTTCGATTCTGTGGGCCTTCTCCATCCACACGGTGACCGCCTTCCTGTACGCCGGCGTTCCTGGCCGCCACTACTGGCTTACCGCCATCATGGCTGGCCGCTTCCTGGCTTCCGCCTTCTGCTCCGGTCCTGCCATCCTGATGCTGCTCATGCTCTTGCTGCGCCGCCTCACCGGCTTTGACGTGGGCAAGGAAGCCGTGAAGACCCTGACCACCATCATCGTGTACGCCATGTGCGTGAACGTGTTCTTCTTTGTGCTGGAACTGTTCACGGCCTTCTACAGCAATATTCCCGGCCACATGGAGCCCATCCACGTGCTGTTCTTCGGTCACGGCGGGCATCTGCTGTGGGTGAGCTACTGGATGTGGGCTGCGGTTATCATGGCCTTCGGTTGCCTGGCCATTCTTATTCCGCCCAAACTCCGCACGCACCCCACGCTCATGCCCATCGCTCTGGCCATGCTCGTGGCTGCTTCGTGGATCGACAAGGGTCTTGGCCTTCTGATTGGCGGTTTCACCCCCAACATGTTTGAAGCCATCACTCCCTACATGCCTACTGGTAAGGAAATTGCCGTGGCCCTTGGCGTGTACGCCGTGGGCGCGCTGGTAGTCTCCCTGCTCTGGCGGATTGCGCTTGGCGTGAAAAAAGAAGTGAACCACTTCTCTGACTAACCGTCAGGTACGTGTACTCAAACGCCCCCGCGTCGCCGACGCGGGGGCGTTTTGTCTTGCTGGCTGGGCCTGTCGCCGCATAGCCGCAAGTAGCACAAGCAATGATCCAGCGTAACCGTGACGGCATTTCTTCAACCGCAAGCTTGACTCGCACCCATGCTCGCGGGCATAGTATCAGCCATTCCCCGTTATTTTATTCGCAAGGAGCCATGGATGCATCAAGCGCTCAAAGACGCCATAACCATAAGCAAAACCCTGTTGCGCAACGGCTATGACGCTCATGTTATCAACGCCCCCTTGCAGGAGCACCTGCTGGAAAACGCCACGCAGCCCACTGTGGATATTGCCTGCGAGCCGGATCTCGATACGCTTATCAAGCTTTTTCCCAAGGCAGTGCCGCAGCACGACAAGCGCGCTCTGGCAACGCTGGAAGAAAACGGCTTTATTTTCTGTTTTTATCCCCTGGAAGTAGCTGCTGCCGGACACCCGGAACTTTCCCTGCTGCGCATCACGCCTACCATGATGGACAGGATGCCTCATGAGGAGCAGCTCAAGCTGCGTATCACAGGCTTTGGCAGCCCTGAAACCACGCAGGATGCCTACGACGGTTTTGAAGACGTCAAGGGCGGCGCTATCCAGCTTGCGGGCCTTCCGGATGAAACCCTGCGCCACAATTACCTGCTGGCGGTACGCGCCCTGCGTTTTGCAGCCAATTTTGACCTGCCCATCGAGCCCAACACATGGCTTGCCATTGTGCGCGCCTCAAGCCGCGTGCTTGATTACGTCCCGGCTACGGACATCATGGACGAATGGCGCAAAGTTGCCGCCGAATCCATGTACCGATTTGTGCGCCTGCTCTTTGATTCGCATATCCTTCAAGGGCTTATCCCCGAAGTGGCCTCCCTCTCCTGCCTCACCCAGATGCGCAACAAGGAAGGCGACACGGAAAACGTGTTTGAACACACGCTTGAGTGCATGAAGCACTACCCCGAAGAAGATTTCCACTACGACTGGCTTGGCACAATGGCCATGCTGTTCCACGATGTGGGCAAGCTCTACACCGGCGAATATTTCGACGGCATCTGGACGTACTACCAGCACCACCGCGTTGGCGCCAAGGTGACGCGCAAGATACTGCGCCGCCTGCACTTTGCACAGGAAGATATCGACCTGCTGTGCCATCTGGTGCGCCACCACATGCGCTTCCACTTCATGATGACCGACAGGGGCATCCGCCGTTTCAAGGCGCTGGACGACTACCCCCGGCTTATCGCCATGGCCAGGGCCGACCTCAAGGCCCGCGACGGCATTCTCACTTCGTTCAACCACAATATGAAGTATCTGGATCGCGCGGAAACGCCGGAACAGATGCTGGAACCGCTGCTGAACGGCAATGAGATCATGAGCGAAACCAAGCTGTCGCCAGGCCCGCTGGTGGGCATTATTCGTGACGCGCTGTTGCAGGCCCAGATTGCAGGCGAAGTTACGGATGTTGAATCCGCTGTGACCTTTGTGCGTAATTACGCGCGCAAATCAGTGGGATAACCGGCCAACCGCCTATGCTGACACTATGGGCGTTCCTTTGGGAACGCCCTTTTTTGCTTGTTCACAGCCTATAAACGCGATGTTGCTGGCATGAAAATTTCTTGCCCATCTGCGCCAAACATCGTAGTTCAACTGCCAGTGCGCAACATATTTGCACCACAAAACCCTATCTAATTCCGGCAGAACATATGACCAATCTTCTCAACCTGACCCTTCCCGAACTGGAAAACTGGCTTCAAACCGAACTGGGCGAGCGCAAGTTCCGCGCCATGCAAATTTGGCAATGGCTATGGCAACGCATGGTTCGCGACTTTGAATCCATGACCAATATTTCAAAAGACTGCCGCGAAAAGCTGACTGCCAAGGCTGTCATTGTCTGGCCGGAGGTAGTCACGGTTGAGAAAAGCCAGGACGATACCACAAAATTTCTGCTGCGGCTTGAAGACGGAGCCCTGGTTGAAACAGTGCTTATTCCTTCGGACTCGCGTGAGGGCGTACGCCGCTGGACGCAGTGCGTGTCCTCGCAAGTGGGCTGCGCCATGGCCTGTACCTTTTGTTCCACGGGACAAATGGGCTTTGAACGCAACATGACCATGGCCGAAATTCTGGGGCAGATACTTGTGGCGCGTGCGCACCTGGGTGATGACAGGCCGGAATGGCCCATGCTGCGCAATATTGTGTTCATGGGCATGGGCGAGCCATTGCTCAACATGCGCGAGCTCATGCGCTCCCTTGAAGGCCTGAATAATGCCAAGGGGCTGAATTTCTCACCCCGCCGCATCACAGTTTCCACATGCGGCATTGAAAAAGGGCTGCGCGAGCTGGGAGATAGCGGCCTTGCTTATCTGGCGGTTTCGCTGCATGCGCCAACGCAGGAACTGCGGGCGAAAATCATGCCCAAGGCCGCACGCTGGCCTCTTGACGAGATGTTTGAAGCGCTCAAGTCCTACCCCCTTAAAACGCGGGAGCACATTACTTTTGAGTACCTGCTGCTGGGCGGGGTCAACGACGGGCTGGAACAGGCCAGGGATCTGGCCCGGCTGGTGGGCGATGTGCGGGGCAAGCTGAACCTTATTGTTTACAATCCCGCGGAGGGCGCACCTTACGCCGCCCCTACGGAAGAAAGCGTACTGGCCTTTGAGCAGTACCTCTGGAAGCGCAAGATCACGGCCATTCTGCGCAAGAGCAAGGGGCAGGACATCAAGGCAGCTTGCGGGCAGCTTAAAGCTGACCGGCAGGCACAATTGGACTGAACGGGCTAAGGTGATGGAGGAATAGCTCTAGCGGCGGCTTGGACGCCGCCTTGAAGCGCCGCAGCACGTGTCTGCCCCATCGCGTGGTTTCAGCCAGCCGTAACCGCCGGTCCAGCGGCGACAGAGCCTGTAAATCAGCAGGGGAAGCAGGGCTAGGGCGCACACAAGATGCAGCATTTTGACGTAGGCATACACGCCATCATACAGAGAAAAATTGGGCATATTGTGGACGATGAGCGCCAAACCGCTGATGGCCAGCCCTATCAGCAAAATAATGCGCAGCAAGCCGCACCGCGTCAGGCAGTAGGCACTGCGCCCCTGAAGGCGCCAGACGGTAAAGGCGTACGTTCCCAAGAACAGCAGTGCCGCAGAAGAATAATAATGCGCAACAGATGGCGACCAGTTGGAACTTTGAATCAGCCCATATCTTCCAGCTTGCGGCAGATGCGCAAGGCCGCTCCACACGGCTGTGAGCATGCTGGCCAGCCACAATACACTGAAGAATGAGGAAAAAAGCGAGGGCTGGTTTTTCATGGCTTGCGCCTCATCTTTCTTTCACGCCACAGTCTTAGGCCAGCCAGGGCCGCTCCTGCCACTGGGGCCAGCAGAACAGCCTTCAGCAGGCTGTTTTCCTTATCCATACTGGCGCCAGCCGGGCGCAGGCTCGGCATACCAAAGCCTACCTTTCCCTGACGCAGCATGTTGGCCTCGATATCGCGAAAAAGCACCGAAGAAACATAGATGGTGTTTGTTCCGCCATTTTCTTTGAGCCCAAAAATATCCCCACCCCGCTGTTCCGCCATTTCCTTGGCCAGCGTTGCCATTTCCTCACGAGGTCCTATGCGCATGGCCCCCTGCGGACAGGCCGTCACGCAGGCTGGGCTTTCGCCAGCCTTGAGCAGAGAACTGCAATAATCACATTTGAACATCTGCCCGTTGCCAACATATCTAGGCGCAAGATCCAGGTAAGGCCCAACCCCCGCCTGGCGTTGCGGGATACCCCACGGGCAGGCCCGGTCGCAGGGGCCATCCCCCAGACAGGTGCTGCGGTGGGAGTAAACTGCGCCTTCGTTGCTTTGGCGCAAAGAGCCAGTGCTGCACAACGTGACACATTGGGGGTTCAGACAATGCAAACAGCGCCGCGGCAAATATATCCGCCGCTCCACACCGTTAACTGTGATGGAGCACGACTGGATGAAAAGCCAGTTATAGGGAGTAAGCCGGGAGACTTCATCGCGGCGGGTCGACCAGTCATTGCCGCGCACCCATGCGGGGTAAGGCCGGGGGATCGGCTGAGTTGGGACGGGGATTTCTGCAAGATTTCTGTCGCGGCAGGCTGAGACACAGGCTCCGCAACCGTTGCAGAGATCCACATCAATGATGGTGGCACGGTCAGCACCGTTACCCTGGCTCTGTACCCCCGAGGCCAGGGAAGATGCCGCACCCGCCAGCGATAAGCCAGCAGTGCCTGCCATGGCCTTGATGACTGACCTGCGCTGTAAAAACAGTTTGTTGCCCATGGGAATGCCTTGCCTGTTACTGTCTTGCAGTAATCCTATAGGCCTGCCTTTACCGTGGCGTCAACGTCTCAGGCAATTTGTCCGGCAAGGTCTGGTCATCCGGGGAATGGTTGTCCCTCCATCCACAGCACGGCAACTGACTGTCCAGATACGTATCAGGCAAGCGCGGCCTTTTCAAATGGCGGTGGGGGTCTCCAACGCCAAAACAAGGCCAGCAAAGGCACAAGACCTGCCAGCTCTGCCAGTTCACGCGGTGCAACCAGCCCTATCCCCCACCACAGTCCTACGCAGGCGGCGCAGCTGCCAAGCATGAGCCCCCACTGCCCAAGCGACATGGGGCGCGCGGCCCACTGAAAATAGCCCACTGTAAGCAGGGCTACCCAAACCTTGGTAATGGTGAGGGACAAGGCCGCGCCTTCAAGGGGCATGGCAGGAATAAGAGTAAAGCAGCACACCAGATTGCACACCAGGCCCGTAAGATAAAATAGCAGGAGCAGGCGGTGCTGGCGCATGCCGATCATGGCGTATGCCGCAAGGTTGTGCAAAAAGGCCGTTGCCAGGCAAGGTGTAAGCAAGCGCTGTGCGGTGACCGCACTTTGATAATTGGGACCGTAAATCAGGGGAAGAAAGCGGTCGCTCTCCACACAGATAAGAAAGATAATGGGCAACGACGCAGCCCAAAGGGAGCGGGCAGTCTGACCGGCCAGCTGGCGGAATGCGCCTTTGTCCTGCTGCCACAGCTTTGCCAGCAGCGGAAAAATCACCTTGCCCAGCAATGCGCTGGAAACAAGCACCGACAGGCCCTCAACAGTTTCCCACGCCACCCCGTAGCCGCCCACATCAGCATTGCCGCCATACTGCTTAAGAAATATGACGTTGATCTTGTTATAGAACATGGCGCAGCCAGCCATGCAGGTAAAGATGAGGCCGTGCTTCATATGGCGGGCCAGATCTTTCATGCCATCAAGGCCAACTCCTGCCAGAGGATTGCGTTGCAAGGCCAGCAAAGCAAAAATGATGCACAGCACCGATTCCATGGGCTTGTACAGGGCAATCACAATGGGCGGGGCCCCAATGACCACGCAGACGATGCCAAAGCCAATGCCCAGCAGTGCTGAAGGCACACGGATGCGCATTTCCACATCCTGCCGCCCCCGCGCCTGGCAGAGCGCAAAAAACGAATCGCTCACGCCGTCCAGTCCTAGACCCGCGGCTATGCACATAACCACAAGCCGCAACTCTGGCGTATAGTTCTGCCAGCCGGTCACAAGCCATGTAACGCAGAGGGCCAGAATAAGCACAATCAGCTTGAGCCAGGTGACTTCACCCAGCAGAGCCACCGGGCGCCCTTCGCGGCGGGCAAATGTTGAGAGCAGAAAATCGTTAAGGCCCACGTCAGCTATGGTTTTCACCAGATAGCCGAACGTGAGCGCCAGCACGACCTGCCCCAGTATATCGGGGCTGCGGCGTGCAAGAAGAATGGTAAAAGCGGTCCACGCCAGGTCGCGCGTCCACTGCGCACCCAGAATGTACCCCAGTCGTCGGGGGATGCTTTTCAGCTTCATGAAACGGCTTTACCTGCTCCCTTTGAATCGCACCACAGCCTTGAACCCAGGTTTGAGTTCCAGACTAGGATTGGGGACAGTAAGCTCCACCGTATAGTAGGACGGGTTTGAAACGCTCATATCACTAGAAACCCAGGAAATTTCATTCACTGTACCGTTGAACTTCTTATTGTTCAGCGAAGGAATCTCAACTTCCACCGAGTCGCCAGCCTTGATGCCGCTGATTTCGGCCTCGTAGACAGGCACCTGGATCAGCACGGGATCAAGCCGCCCCACACGCACGGGCGTGGTGCCAGCGGCCAACAGGGAACCGGGGTTGAGCGTGGCGTCAAGCGACAACACATAACCGTCAATGGGAGAGGTCAGCGTAAGCGAGGCTGGCAGGCGCTCCCCTTCCTTGATGGTCGTGCCGAAATAGCCGCTCAGTTCTTCGAGACGGGCAGCAAAGTTCTGTTCAGATTTCTGGATGGTCACAGTCAAAAGTTCAATGCGGCGCTTCAGGGAGTGAACATCGTCTTCCAGTCGGCTGGAAGCCTGTGCTGAACCAAGCCCCGAGGCCGCAAGCTGCCGGGCCTTGTTACGCTGGGCAGCAGTTTCTGCAAGCTTGCGGTCAAGATCAAGCACCTGCCCTCTCAGATTCTCGGTAGCAGCCCCGGTGGTCACTTCTCGTTGCAGCACCCGCTCGGCCTCTTCCTGAAGGTGGTACCGCATCAACGGGGCACCCTTGGCAACGGCTTGGCCAGGCTTGACCAGCACCTCGTCCACAACAGAGTTAAAAGGCACAGGCACGGCGCGCGTGACAGTTGTAACGACCTTGCCGGTCAGAATAGTCGCGCCAGCGCCTATGGAACCATTATCAGCAGCAGAGGCTGCGTCCTGAAACATCAAAAAAGCAGCAAGCATCATTACAACAGACAGTGCTGCTGCAAAACAACGGTGCCGCGCCTGCGACAGCGTTTTCTTGTACATACCCAACATTACAGCAACTCCTTAGCAGGCAGGCCGAGGAAGCGCTGGGCCAGGGAATTTGACAGATCCATCCACTCAAGCTGGGCCAGCTTATAGTCAAGCTCTGCACTGATGTAGGCTATGCGCGCCTGAACCATATCCTCCTGTTTGGAGGCCATGTCGGGCAACTGCGCAATGCCTTCGTGGAAAGAAATCTGGGCTTCCTTGTACTGCATGCTGGCCGTGTCCAAGCGGGTCTTGGCAAGCTTGAGCTCCGTTTCGGCCAAGGCTACCCGCTGCTCGCTCTGGAGCCATTTGTTGGAGTAGTCCGAACGTTTGCGGGCGAGCTCGTGGAAGGCCTGGGCCTTTACCATGCGCGCGGTCTGCACGCCACGGTATCTGCGTCCCCAGTCGATAAGCGGGAAGTCAAAGGTCAGGTGCAAAAAGGTGTCTTCTGCTCCGCTCGGGGGCTGATACTGACCCGCCGGAGGATTATTGTTCAGTGCAATGGACATGGTCGGCATATACTGGGCCCAGGCGACCATAATATTGTAATCGCCCAGGGTCACCTGTCCACGAAGCAGCAGATCATCTTCAGTGGCAGGCCAGCGTTCTTCCCAGGAGAGCTTGCGGCCGTCAAAACCGGCCAGTACGGAATCAGCGCTCTTGGTATCCACCTCAAGCCTCTGCTGCGGCTCAACGCCAGCAAGAATCTTGAGCTGTGTACGCTGCATCACTTCCTTCATGCGGGTCTGCTCCAGCTTGAGTTCAAGCTCGCGCTGGTGCTGGATGGCCATGTTGAGCGAAACACCCTGGCGGCCGTCAACGGCCTCAACCTTCTTCCAGTAATCCACAAGCTCCTTGCCAAGCGGCAGCAGCTCTTTCTGCGCTTCCACAATCTTCTGCTGGGCCTGAAGCTGGAGATAGGCCTCGCCAATCTTGCCAATAGCCTTGCCCACGGCTTTGCGGTGGGTGGAGATTGCCAGATTGACCATGGCTGACTGCACCTTGTGTTCAAAGTAGGTGGCCATGGGATTGGGGAAGGCGGCATAAAAACCCACGCGGAACCTGGTCTGACCGTAATCGCTGGGCGTATCTTTATTGTCCATATTATACCGCGTCAGGTTATTGGACACGGTAAAATTCATGCGAGGCTCGGGAAGGTACTTCCACACAGCGTCCGTCTGGGCGAGACGCTTAATTTCAATATTCACGGCGCTGTTGACCAGGGCAGGCGACTGCTGGATGGTCAGGAACACGCAATCTTCGAAGGAAAAAACCTTCTTGGGATCATAGAGGTTCGGCACTGCGGCTTCAAGCTTGGCCTTGTTTTCAACAGGCACGCCTGGGGCTTCTTCAAGCCAGTGCTTGGCGGGAAGCTCCGGCGACTTGAGCCCGGCCTTGTTGGAACAGGCTCCGGCAAGCAGGGCCGCCACAAGCAGCAGCGGCAGAAAAAGACGTGTAGTAAGGTTTGCTTGTGCAGTGAGCATCTGGCACCCTTTGCGCCGTTGCGCTTTGCGCGACGCTGAGCAGATTGAGTGTTTATGCCGAGGGATTCACGGCAGGGGAAAGCCCGGCCTGATCACATCGGTCAAATTCAAGATGGTGAATTGTCAAAAAAACATGCCCTTCCTGATCAATTACCTGCGCGTCAAAACGACGCAACCGCGCATTGGCCCAGGAACGCTGCATCAATATGCGCAAGGGGCCATCAGCACGGATCGGCCCGATGCGGATAAAGCCCACAGCATGCAAAGCCCACTCCTGCATAGCGGCAGCAAGAGCGGCAGTGTCAGAAAAATCCTTGGAGTATTCGGATGTTATGGCAAGCCATGCAGCCTGCAATACGCCCTCCACCACAAGCATGTCGCCAGTATAGCCAGAATCAGCTCCGGGGGCAATGCATGTCTGGGGCAAACTCAGCGCGCCAGAAAACAGGTCATCGGGCAGCGTGCAGAAGTTTTCCACAAAGCGCCACTCACGGCCAAGCCCGGCTGCTTTATAAAATGGCCCGGTGTCCAGCACAGGGCTTGCCACGGAGGCTGCCGCGGGCACCTCTTCCCACAGGGGGCGCACACTGCTGCGATGGGCCGCAAGCCACACCATGCCCTCGCTTACCGGCGCATACTGGGCAGTATGCCGACCATTGGGCGTCAATCCGCGCACAGCAAGCTCACTGCGGCACATGCGCGTCATGACTTTTTCCTGCATCAGCCAGGGTTCAGCCTCAGCTGTCACCCGGCATTCGCGAGTAATGCCGGACGGTAATTCCGGCGCATCAAAAAACCGCAAATCGCAAAAGCCCGTAACTGTCAGCCAGGGCAAAGCTTGCCTCGAGCTTTCGAGCATGGCCTCCAGACTGCGGCAAACCGGCAGACGCGGCACATCAGACCCAAGACAGTTGTCCTGTTGCGCGCCGTGCAGCGCCAGCGTTTTGTCGGCAAAGTGCGAAAAATGGCAGCCCCCCTGAAACAGGGTGGCGGTTGAGCGGTATGCAGGCTGCGGCTCAGGAAACACCAGCGGGAACCTCAATGGATTCTCCTTGATGATGTCCCGGACGGGCGGCTCTTCGCAAACAACCGGGCCGTCAATGGCCCCTGGCCGTACCCAGATCACCTGTTCGACTGTGCCGCAAAGAATTTCACGCGCCAGCATGTCGCCCCATTCGTCAAGGCTCGCCCTTTCGGGGCCGTGCAACATGCGGATTGCCCGCGCAGCCACACCATGAGCGTGAGCCGCCGCATCCAGGGCTTTTTCCAGCGGGGCGTCAAAAATACAGTTCTCCGCTTCGGGCAGCAGCACGGAACAACTGCCGACAAAGCGCAAGCCGTGCGGCACGGCGGCCGCAATTGCCGATTCCATCAACGTGCCAAGGCGCTCCGGCGCAGCCTGTGGCGGCACGTCATCGGCAGAAGGCGCAACCATGATCCCAGCCGGGACAGGCGGCACAAAAAACAAACCGTCCACTCTGCCCTGTGCCTGTGCGAAATCGGCTACGGCCGCCTGCAACTGACTGGCCACAAGAGCGGTTTCGCCGCCTTTTCCCAAGTCGATATCGAGCGGCATCAGTCTTGCGCCGGCCTTGGCAAGGGGAGCGCACCGCTCAAGCAGCGGCTGGGGCACGCCCAGCACGCATCCCAGAGGTGCAATGCCGCTCAGCAGGCGGGGCAATATGTAAGCATCCAGCACGCAGAGGAGCACCGCATCGCCAGGCTGCAGATTTATCCCGGAAGCACTGGGATCAAGCGGCAGAGGCTCAAGGCGCAAATCACGATTGCACCCATCAGGGGGCAAGGCCTTAAGAGGGGCAAACCTGCGCAAAGGCTCCGCACAGAGCTTTGCAGTTGCACTGGCCCTTTCTGCGGTGTGTTCAGCCTGCCCGGCAAACGCGGAACCGCCGGAAAGCACCCGGCCTAGATCTCCGATGGTCGATACCTGCAGCAGATCTTCAAAATTGACGGTAATGCCAAGGGCCTTTTCCACATCCTGCACAATATGGGGAAAGCGGCTGGAGCGCAGGGCAAGATCATAACGCAGATCCATTTCTGGACGCAGATCCTCAACCGGTCTGCCGCAGGCCTGAGCCAGAATTTGCAGAACCACCGCCATGCTTTCGGCATGGGACGCAGTTACAGGTGCGGAATCCGCCGCAGCGGCAGCAGAATCAGCAAATTCAGCATTTGCTGTTTCCATGACACTGGATTGCGGCGCTTCTGACGCCGCCGAAGCGCAGACATTTGCACCATTGCCAGCCACAGCGGGGCGTAAACCGCAGTGGGGCGCCGGTTTGCAGGCCAGCATGCGGGCTTCGCCGCCGCTTGCCGCCTGCCTTGCCCGCCGGGCCACAGCATCACGCCGCAGATACCCCAGCGAATGCAGGTGGGCGCAAGCCTGACGCATGCCCTCGACCTCTTTCCCCTTGCGCCCTGCGGTCAGGCATTTTGCCTGAGGTTCATTGTCAGCCGCAAGGCTGCACAGCGTATCCTGCGGACCTAGCTCAAGGAAATACCGGATACCCTCACGGTTCCACATGGTCTGCACACATTCAGTCCAGCGCACGGAATTTTCATCCAGATCGGCGATGTACTGGCAGATGGAGGGCTGATCTTCCGGATAGAAATCTGCGGTAATACCGCTCAGCATGGGTCTTTCGGGCGCAGACATGTCGAGGGCGCTCAGGCGGCGCAAAGAAATGTCGCGCAACACGCGCATGCTCGGATGGTGAAAAGCCAGGCTGACATTGAGCACAATGGCAGGGATGCGGCGCTTGCGCAGGCTCTTGCGCGCTTCCTGCAAGACACCGCGCGGGCCGCTCAGAATGAATTGGTGCGGCGTGTTGTAATTGGAAACGTAGAGGGCGGGCCATGTGGCGCAGGCTTCATTGATGATCTCGGCATCAGCGTGCACGGCCATCATGCCTGTTTCGCGGGAAGCCCCTGCCTCCAGCTCCGACATGTGTACGGCGCGCGTATCCAGAATATACCACGCCACTTCAGGGGCCAGTATGCCTGAAAAACAGAGAGCAATCAGTTCGCCAAGGCTATGTCCGCAAAAAAGCGAAGGACTCAACCCCAGCGAAGACAACACGCTCCACTGGGCGTACTCCAGCATGAATACATAAGGGGATTGCCAGCGGGTGAGGCTGATTTTCTCCACGCCCGTTTCATCCATGAGGCCAAGGATGTCCCAGTCCGCCACGGCGGCAATGCGATCCATGGCCGCGCGGGCTGCGGGAAAATTGTCGTACAGTTCGCGGCCCATTCCGGGCCAGACCGCCCCAAGACCGCAGCACATCACCGCCAAAGGCGGCGGGCCGTCAGCCCGCTCCGGCGCAATCCACAGGCCGCGAGCTTCCAGCCTGGCAAGGGCTTCGGCATCGGGAATTGCTGGCAGAGCCAGCAATTCCTGCCGCCATGCGGGGTTGACGGCACCAATGCGCCACTGCTGGCCAGCCTGTTGCAGGTTGGCATAACGCACGCCATCAAGAACTATTTCGTCTTGGAGGTTGCCTGATACTGGATTTTCGTAGTCCTGACGCATATCTTTGTGCCTGTAAAGGGCCAAGGCCCGGCAACCCGACAGGGCCGAGGCAGGGCAAAAGGGGCATAGCAGCCATTTGGGTAAAGGATTATGTTAGTAGATATCATCATGCTTGTCCAGCCAGCGCCCGCAAACTCTTTTATCGCGCAGCCAAACAAAGCAGCGCTACCTGCAAAGCTTTCAACAGAGCCGCCCCACACGCGACTTGCCATAACATCTTGCTTTGGCTATACTGGCTACTTACAATGTTGCGCCTGCCGGATTTCGGCCCTCATCTGGCCTGCCAGGCACGGCTTTTTTGGACAAATTTACGAGGACGAGGCATGAAGAACAACCATTCCTATCAGGCTGGCCAAGAGGCGGTGCAAACTCCCGCCGCCGCCGAAAGCAGCGCTTCCGGATTTAACCGCACGCGTTCCAAGCTCGCCTTTGATCGGCTTGTGGAAATGGGAGCCAAGATGGGGATGGAAAATCCTCTGTTTCTTTGTCATGAACGCGCGGCCAAAGCCACCACGTTCATTTCCGGCAAAGAATATCTCAATTTTTCCACGTACGACTATCTGGATATCAACGCTCACCCAGAGATCACCGCGGCCGTCAGCGAAGCTGCTGCCATTTACGGCACCTCTGCCGGCGCCAGCCGCCTGGTCGGCGGCGAACGTCCGCCCCACCGTGAGCTTGAGCGCGCCTTTGCCGACCTGTACGGTGTGGAAGACTGCATCATCTATGTGAGCGGCCACGCCACAAACGTCTCGACCCTTGGCTTTCTTTTCGGCCACCGCGACGCCATTTTCCATGACGGTCTGGCTCACAACTCGCTGGTTCAGGGCGCGCGTCTCTCCGGCGCATCGCGCTACTCATACGCCCACAACGATTGCGATGCCCTTGAAGAAATGCTCAAGGCCAAACGCGCCGAGCACAAGCGCGCCGTTATCGTTACCGAAGGCCTGTTCAGCATGGACGGCAACATCCCCGATCTGCCGCGCATCATTGAACTGAAAAAACGTTACGACTGCATGCTGCTTGTGGACGAAGCCCACTCCCTTGGCGTGCTTGGCGCAACGGGCCGTGGCGCGCACGAGCATTTCAATATTGACCCCACCGATGTGGATATGTGGATGAGCACGCTCTCCAAATCCATGTGCGGTTGCGGCGGCTTCATTGCCGGCAGCCATGAACTGATCGAATTCCTCAAGTACGGTTCGCCGGGCTTTGTTTTCAGCGTGGGCATGCCCCCCATTATCGCCGTGGCCTGCCACAAGGCTCTGGACATCATGCTGCGCGAACCCGAGCGGGTGCACAAGCTGCAGAAGATTTCGCACTTCTTTGTGGACTACGCCGCCAGCATTGGCCTTGATACGGGCGCGGCCCAGGGCTACGCCGTTGTGCCGGTCATGGTGGGCGACCCCATGGTGGCGGGCTTTTTGTCCAACGCACTGTTCAAGCGCGGCATCTATGTGATGCCTATCACCTTCCCTGCTGTCAAAGAAGGCACTGACCGTCTGCGTTTCTTCCTTTCTGCAGCCCATACGGAAGAACATATCCGCACGGCGCTGGATGCCGTGAAGGAAGAAATCCCCAAGGCCTGGGCCATTGTGGACGACTACAAGCGCCAGAACGCCAGCGAGAGCGGGCAGGCGTAACTTCATAGCGACCCGTGTTGCGTGGTCGAACTGTCGCTTGAGCGGGCGTTACATCGCCCGCTTGAGGATCGCAACTGTGCGATTATGCGGCATGTTCGCATTTTCGGGCAGATGGAACCTCCGTCTGCCGTGCCGGGCCAAGTGGCCCGGCTCTTGTTTGCAGCGGAGAAAACCATGACGCATATTGACGGCGCAGAAGCAGAGCAGAGCGCATCACAACCGAAAATGGGCGCCTTGCCGGTTGTTGCCTATGTTCTGCTTTGGTTTCCCCTCTCCTCCGAAACGTTCATCTTTCGCGAGGTTGTGCAGCTTATGGCGCGGGGATTGCCTGTGCGCGCCTATACCATGTATGGTAAAAGCCTGAGCGGCTGTAGCGAAGAAATGCGCAAGTTTACCGGGCCTGTGGAACGCATGGGCGTTGGCGGCACAGTGCGCATTCTCCGGGCTTTCATACGTGCGCTTTCACGCAATCCGCTTAAGGTCTGGGGCCTCATGCGCAAGGGGTTTTTCCATCGCATGCGCAACATGGAGTCCCTGGGTGAAAATCTGTGGTGCTTCATGGCCGGCTTTTTGCTCGCCGAGTTGTGCGTGAGGGACGGCGTCAAGCTTATCCACTCCCCGTGGGCCAACGGCCCGGCAACGGCGTCATGGGTGGCTTCGCGCCTCACGGGCATTCCCTTTGCCTTTACGGGCCGCGCTGGCGACATCTACCCAGAGGACGGCCTGCTGCGGGAAAAATCCGCAGATGCCCTCTTCATCCGCACCAACAACCACGCCAATGTGAGCTGGCTGCGCAAGTTCTGCCCTGCCGGGCAGGAATATAAGGTGCACGCCATTTACAACAGCCTTACATTTACCCCCAAGGGGCAGTGCGCTGTCAGCATGCGCCCCCCTTACCGTCTGCTGGCGGTGGGGCGCTTTGCGCGCACCAAGGGTTTTCCCGACCTGCTCTCCGCCATGGCGCGCCTGCAAAGAGAAAACGTGCCTGTGAGCCTGACCCTCGTGGGCAACGGGCGCTGGCGGCTCAAGCTCATGGGTATGCGCGACCGGCTGGGCCTTAAAAATATCGTTCACATGCCCGGCTTTATCCCGCACGACCAGATCTGCGGTTACATGCTCGACCACGACATGCTCATCATGCCGAGCGTTGTTCATTCCAACGGCGATCGCGACGGCATCCCCAACGTGATCATGGAAGCCCTCTCACATCGCATGCCCGTCATCGCCACAGACGTGTGCGGCATCTCCGAAGTTATCATCAACGGAGAAACCGGCCTGCTTACCCCGCAGCGCAACCCGCGCGCCCTTGCTGATGCCGTGCGGCATATGGTTGAAGACCGGGAGCACGCAAGCCGCATGGCCGAGGCAGGCCGCGCCCGCGTTGAAAAAATGTTTGACCGGGAAAACAACATCACGGCCCTGCTGCGCCTTTATGTGGATGAAAGCCGTCATTACTGGAGCCATTCCGGCGGACAGACCGGAAGCTCCGCAGAGGACGACATCCCCGCCGCCATGAAAGCCGGAGCGGCAGGTCACGCATGAGCGTCAAACAGCCGCTCTATCTGGCCGTCAGTCTGGACGTTGAAGAAGAAGGCCTCTTTGGCGGACGCTACGCCCGTCGTGGCTTTTCCACGCGCAACACCGCCAGCTTGAGGGCCTTGGCCCCTTTCTGCACCATGGGCGTACGCCCCACCTTGTTCTGCGCCCACAGCGTGCTGGCGGATAAAACATCCCACGAGACCCTGGCATGGCTGCGCGACGAGCACCATGCGGAAATTGGCGCGCACCTGCACCACTGGAACACGCCGCCTCTGGCACTGGACGGATCGGAGCAAACCCTGCCCGACATGGCCGACAGCGTACCCGCTGCAGCACTTTCCAACGATCTGTTCGCCGCCAAACTCGCTGCGCTTAAGGAGGCTGGCCGGGCTGTGCAGAGCGCGCCGCTCACTTCCTTCCGCATGGGCAGATGGGATCTGCACCGCCAGCACTGGCCTCTTCTGGCCGCCGCGGGCATTCTTTGCGATGCCTCTGTGCGGCCCCTGCACTGCGCCACAACACCAATGCAAGGCCCCAACCATTTTGACGCGCCAGGCACCCCATACTGGGTTTCGGTGGGAGACGACAAAATTTTTGAAGTTCCCCTCACAGTGACCCCTCTCGTTCCGCAGCTTCCGGCCCTGTTGCGCAGCGTGTCCGGCCCGGCTGGCAAAAAAATTCGCGCCAGCCTGAAAAACTGGGGAGCGCTGGCTCTGCTGCCAGTTTACCATCCCCTGTGGGCCATGTGCGCCATTACAAAAATTTTTGCGGCCCGTGGCGGACGGGTGCTTTCCCTGACCTGGCATTCATCAGAAATGATGCCCGGCGGCACGCCTCACCTGCCTGACGCCGCAGCTGTGGCGCGCTTCACGCGCAAAGTTGCCGACTGGCTCAACTGGCTGCACAGGCATTACAGTGTGCGGTGCGTGACCATGGACGAACTGCGCTGCGAGCTTGGGCCAACGGCCCCCACCCTGCTGGGCAAGGGTGACTGGACTGGCGGGCCTGCAACCCCATAGCTCTGTTTTTCAAGAGAAATTTTACAAGCAACCCGTGATCATACATGCACAAAGAGACGGCGACAGCATTAATACCCAGCAACCCGCTGAGAAAAGCCCGCCGCATTTGGAGACAACCATGACGGAAACCAGCACCAAGGCCTCCCGCCCCGTATTCAAGACGGGCCTGCCGCACGTGGCCTATGTTCTGCTGTGGTATCCGCTGTTTACACAGCCCTTTATCTTCAGGGAAGTGGAAGGCCTCAAGGGGCTGCTGCCGCTTTCCGTCTACAGCCTGTACGGCCCCAACCTGCGCCACTGCTCCAACGAAATGCGGGCCGTGGCCGGAGAAACGCGCACCTATGGCATGCGCGCCCTGGGGCGAGTGCTGGGTGAATGCTTCCGGCAAATTGCGCTGCACCCTTTGCGTTCCGGACGCCTCTTCCGCAAGGCCATATTCCGCCGCTGGCGCAGCTGGGAAACCCTGGGTGAAAACCTTTGGGCATTCTGCGCCGGCATGTACCTGGGCCGCCTGTTCAGCGAGGCTGGCATAGACATGATCTACGCTCCATGGCCGCGCGGCACTGCCACAGCGGCCTGGGTTGCCTCGCAGATCGCCGGATTGCCCTTTGCCACTGCCGCGCGCGGCGACAATCTGGAGCCCGCAGACCCTGACCTTGGCGACAAACTGACCGCAGCTTTCTTTGTACGTGCCAACAACGAGGCGGACAAAACCCGCATCGAGGTTTTTGCCAAGGGGCAGGCCAAGGGCAAGGTGGAGCTGATCTACAACAGTCTTACCCTGCCGCCCTTGCCAGAAACTGATATTCCCGCAAGCGTCGCCGCACCCAAGGCACAGGAAAATGCCCAGACACAACAGCCCATGGAGCGCCCCGTGCGTCTTCTGGCTCTGGGGCGGTTTGACGTTACCAAGGGTTTTGACGTGCTGATCAAGGCCTGCGCCATCCTGCGCGACAGGGGCGTGGATTTCAGGCTTACCCTTGCAGGCGGCGGCGGCGCGGTTATGGGTCTTGGACGTATGGAAGCCGAGATATTGCGCCTGCGCGAGGAGCTGCGGCTTGAAGACCGGGTGCTGCTGCCGGGCATTATTTCGCACAACGAACTGCCGCACATCCTGGCCGAGCACGACATTTTTGCAGCGCCCTGCGTGGTGCACGAATCTGGCCGCCGCGACGGCATTCCCAACACGGTTATTGAAGCCTTGGCCTACGGCCTGCCCGTGGTGAGCACCACGGTCAACGCCCTGCCCGAAGTGGTGATCAACGGCAAAACCGGCCTTGCCGTGCCGCCCAACGATCCCGAGGCTCTGGCCGATGCCCTGCAACGCCTTGCCGATGACGACGCTCTGGCTCAGGAACTGGCGCGCAGCGGCAAACAGCTTGCGGCGGATATGTTTGACCCGACCCGCAACAATCGGCGTCTGGCAGATATTTTCATCAAACACTACACGATCTGGAAGCAAAAATGTGCGGTATAGCGGGCATTTGCCAAGTTGACGCCTCGCCTCTCACTCCCGAAGCCGGGCAGTGGGTCAAGGCCATGACCGATCGCATGTCCCATCGCGGCCCCGACGGTGAAGGACAGTGGAGCAGCGGCCCGGTCTGCCTTGGACACAGGCGGCTCTCCATCATCGACCTTTCCGGCGGCGGCCAGCCCATGCACAGCGCCGATGGCCAGATGACCGTCACCTTCAACGGTGAAATATACAATTATGCCGAGCTTAAGGAACAGTTGACCGCCCTTGGCGGGCAATTTCAGACCAGCTCCGACACGGAAGTCATTCTTGAAGGCTACCGCATTTGGGGGCCGGACTGTCTGGCCCGCTTTGACGGCATGTTTGCCTTTGCCCTGTGGGACAACCAGCAGCGCCGTCTGTTCTGCGCCCGCGACCGCTTTGGCAAAAAGCCCTTTTTTTATACCGTGCAGCACGGCAGGCTGTATTTTGCCTCCGAGCTGACCGGGATTGAACAGTTGCGCCATCTGAGCCTGACCATGAACCCGCAGGCCGTTATGCGCTATCTGGCCTACGAATATGTGCCCACGCCGCACAGCGTCTACACGGAGGTGCAGAGCCTGCCGCCTTCGCACATGTTGCTGCTGCAGGACGGCAACCTGAGCATTTCCCGCTACTGGGATATGCCCATGCCCGATGAATCCGACAACCGCAGCGACAATGAGCTTTGCGAAGAACTGCGCTTTCTGCTCTCGCGGGCGGTGCGCCGCCGTATGGTCAGTGATGTGCCGCTGGGCGTTTTTCTTTCCGGCGGCATTGATTCTTCCATTGTGGCGGGGCTCATGGCCCGCCAGTCTTCCACGGCCATCAAGACATTTTCCATCGGCTTCAGCGAGGCCAGCTACGATGAGTCTCGCTATGCCCGCATCGTGGCCAAGGCCTTCGCCACCGACCACCATGAACGCGTGCTTTCCGCCGAAGAATGCGCGGATACACTGCCCGGCATCATCAGCCGCATGGACGTGCCCATGGCGGATGCGTCCGTTGCCCCAACATGGCTGCTTTCCGGCGTCACGCGTGAAAAGGTCACCGTGGCTCTTGGCGGCGACGGCGCGGACGAACTGTGGGCGGGGTACGAACACTATATCGGCTTCAAGGTTGCCCAGTGGTACAATGCTGCCCCCTCTGCGCTGCGCAAGGGCATCATAGAACCGCTCGCGCAATTGCTGCCCTCCTCTGCGGGGTACATCAACCCCCGCCTGGCCGTTGCCACATTCCTGCGGGCGGCGCATGCCCCGGCATGGCAGCGGGTGCAGACCATGCTCACGGCCTTTACGCCCGACATGCAGGAATCCATTCTGGACAGCGCTTTCAAGGCGCAACAGCCCGGCTTTCTGGCTCCCGAAGTTCTCTTTGCCCCCACGCGCGAACACTATGACCACTGGCAGCCGCAAAACGCCGCCACGCCGCTTGCCCGCGCTTTCCACGTATACGCCCGCCAGTTCATGCTTGATGATATTCTGGTCAAGGTTGACCGCTGCTCCATGCTGCACAGCCTGGAGGTTCGCGCGCCGTTCCTTGACAAGGACGCAGCGGAGTTTGCAGCGCGCCTGCCTGTGAGCAGGAAGCTGCACGGCTTCAAGCGCAAGTGGCTGCTCAAAAAGGCTTTTGCCGAGCTGCTGCCGGATGAAATCCTGTACCGCAACAAACGCGGTTTCCAGATTCCCGTGGCACAGTGGCTGCGTGGCCGCATGCGGCCCCTCATGGAAGACCTGCTGAGCGAATCCACCCTGAAGGCGCAGGGCATATTCAACCATCAGGCGGTTCGCGCCCTCATGGACGAGCATGTCTCCGGCAGGGCCGACCTGCGCAAGCCCCTCTGGACGCTGCTGGTCTTCCAGCTGTGGTGGAGGGCTCGCCATCCCTGAGCCTACTCCGCTTGCCACCATCAACAGAGTGCTTATAATGAAGAAGCATGCGGAAAACCCGCAGCTTAAATCTGCTTGAGAGGAAAATGCATGACCAGCCAGATCAAGACTGTTCTTCTGCTCGCCCTGCTTTCCGCCATTATAATCATGCTTGGCGGCCTGATGGGCGGGCGCACAGGCGTTATCTTTGCCTTTGGCCTAGCCCTGATCATGAACGTGGGCAGCTACTGGTATTCTGACAAGATAGTGCTTTCCATGTACCGCGCGCGCGAGCTTGCGCCGGAAGAAGCCCCCTATCTGCACAAAATTGTGGAAGAACTTTCCCGCAATGCGGGTATTCCCAAACCGCGCATCTGCGTGGTGCCTGAAGAAGCACCCAATGCTTTTGCCACGGGCCGCAACCCGGAAAATGCTGTTGTTGCCGTCACGGACGGCATCATGCGCCTGCTCTCGCCCGAAGAACTGCGCGGTGTGCTGGCGCACGAAATCGGGCACATCGTCAACCGCGACATTCTTATTCAGACCATTGCGGGCGTTATGGGTTCCGCCATTGTAACCCTTGCCAATATCTTTCAGTTTACGGCTATTTTTGGCGGCAACCGCGATGAAGAAGGCGGCGGAACCAACCCCATTGCCGCCATAGCTCTGGCCCTGCTGGCACCCATGGCTGCCGGGCTTATCCAGATGGCGATTTCACGCTCGCGCGAGTATCTGGCGGACGACACGGGCGCCGCGCTTTGCGGTCAGCCCCTGGCCCTTGCCGGGGCGCTGAACAAGCTGGGCATGGCCAGCGGCCAGATTCCCATGCAGGAAGGCAACCCCAGCACGGAACAGATGTTCATTGTGACCCCCATGTACGCTCATGGCGGCATGGCAAGCCTCTTCAGCACCCATCCGCCCCTGGAAGAGCGCATTCGCCGTCTGCGCGAAATGGCCGCTTCGGGGCGCTGAAACCACAGCACAATGAGGTAGATGATGCACGTACGCCTTGTTTGCGCCGCCCTGTTGAGCCTTGCGCTGATGGCCTGTACCAAGGCGCAGCCAACGCAGGATACAGCGCCCCTTCCCCCGGTTGAGCCTTGCCCATTTGTGTACGTCTACGCCCCTGGCAACTACATTGTAGATATTGCCAGCGGCTCGGAAGTGATTCTTGACCCCGGCGTACAGGAGTTTGATCTTTTCTGCTCACCTGGCGAAGCACGGGCGGCTGTTAATGAAGCAGTGCGGCTCGGTGTTCTGACCGAGGGCGACTGGCGCATCTACCGGCTTGAAGGCTCTATGGAAGAGATCGGCCAACGGCAGCGCAATAACCAGCATACCCTCACCCGCATGACTCAGATTGTGGACTGGGTGGCTGAAGGTTTCTAAACGCTGCATATGAATGAAATGCGAAAGCTCCGGGCATTTTCCATGTCCGGAGCTTTTTTGTCTGCACTGGCAATATGGGCTCAGTTTTTGCGAAACACCATGGTCATCATATTGCCCCAGAACGGCGGCGACATCCCTTCCGGTTCATCCCCCCTGTTTCTGGCCTCAATGGCCCTGTACAGGGTTTGAATGTCGCGTGGCGGGTCTGCGTAAGGGGTTTCTTCATAAAAGAAGGTCTGCCCGGCTGTGACGCAACCCTGCGCAGCAAATTCTGCCGCCAGCGACTGCGGCGTGTACCCCACGCAATCGCATGGGGTCAAACTGAAGCGGAATCTGTTGCGGTACACCTGATGGCAAAACGCTTCCATGTTGGGCTGCGCGGTCACGTACACATGGCCGCCAGGTGCGAGCAGGGAAGCCGCCTTGCTGAAAAAGCTGCGCGGCGCATGCACATACTGCAATACGCCGCGAAAAATAATCAGGTCGTAACCGGGGGCTAAGTCCAGATCTGGAAAATATCCCTCCCGAACAGGATACCGCTGCGCAGCCTTCAAAGCCGCTTCATGGCCAAATTCCACCCCGCTGCACTCGTGCCCGGCAGCGGCAAACCAGTCCAGAAACAGGCCATCCGCACAGCCCACATCCAGCACCCTGGCCCCGGGTTTCAGAAACTGCGCAATATACGCATAGTCCACCGCATACATGCGCTGCCGCAGGGCGCACTCCTCTTCCACTGCACTATGTTCACGGTTTTGATAGTCCTGCCAGTAGGCTGACAAACCCTCTGAGTTAAGTCGATGGTCGCAGTAGTACCCGCCGCAAGCGCACTTTTGCGCCATTACTCCCTCGCCAGCCTCATAGACTACCTGACTCTGTCTGCTGCCACAGACAGGACAGGCGTCAACACTTTCCAGATAGCGCCGTTCAAAAAACTCTTCTTCCATAATTCCCTCCTCAAAAACACTAAAGCTCCTCTGGCCTGCCTGTCCAGCATGTCTGCGAGAACTGGAGGCAGAAATCATGACGTGCAGAAAAATCGCATCTGCATGCAGCATGGAAGGTGTAAACGCATGGGCGCATCCTTCCATGTCAGGCAAGTATCGGTGAAAATGTAGGGAGATACAGCAAAAGCCCCGCAACGCGCAGGCAGGGCCTGATGCGGTGCGGGGCTTGATACGGTCAATGACAAGTGTGAAGTGATGGAGAAACCTTATGAACGGTAGTCAGAGTTCAGGGTCACGTATTCATGACCAAGGTCGGAAGCCTGGAAATTGTAGAAGCCGGAACCGCCGCCCAGATCGATCTCCACGTGTACGTCCTTGGCCTTGAGCAGTTCGGCCAGGGCGTCTTCCTTGTCTTCATTGACAGGGCAGCCCAGACGGAAGCGCTCAATGCCGCACAGTTTCATACTGACCCTGGAGGGGTCAAACTGTGCGCCGCTGTAGCCAACAGCCGTCACGATGCGGCCCCAGTTGGCATCGCCGCCGTAAATGGCGGTCTTTACCAGCTGTGAATGCCCCACGCTGCGCGCCACGGTGCGGGCATCGTCATCACTGGCGGCGCCCGTCACGGTGATGTGGATAACCTTGCTGGCTCCCTCACCATCCATAACCAGCATATGCGATACCGTGCCCAGAATGTCGGTAAGCGCTTCTTCCAGCAGTGCCAGATCGGACGCACTTTCAGCGGCAACGCCGGACGCGCCATTGGCAAGGCCCAGAATGGTGTCGTTGGTGGAGGTGTCGCCGTCAACGCTCACCCGGTTGAAGGTTTTTTCCACGGCACGGCCAAACATGGCCTGCCAGGGATCGCGCGCCACCTTGGCATCTGTAAGCGCCACGCAGAGCATGGTTGCCATATTTGGGCAGATCATGCCCGCGCCCTTGGCCATCACGGTAAGGCGCACAGTGCCGCCTGCAAGCGTAACCTCGCGCATGGAAAATTTGGGAAAGGCATCCGTGGTCATAAAGGCTCGTGTAAAGCCCTCCGCATCTCGGGTGCCTATATTGCTGACCAGTTTGGGCACTGCATCAAGCCACAAATCCATCTTGAGATGCGCGCCCACAACGCCTGTAGAAAGGGGCAATATTTCATCGGCCTCAAGCCCGGTAAGGCCAGCCACCATAGCCTGCGTGGCGCGGCAGTTGGCAAGGCCCTCAGCGCCGGTGCAGGCGTTGGCCTGACCGGAATTTGCCAGTACAGCACGTGCTGTACCCCGGCTTGCCAGTATCTCCTGACACACCAGCACAGGGGCGGCTTTGAACAGGTTCTGGGTGAACATGCCCGCCAGCACGGCGGTTGTGTCTGAAACTATAATGCCAAGGTCGTCCCGGCCAGCCTTTTTGAAATTGGCAGCCGCAGCCCCAGCCCTGAAACCCTTTGGCAGATCGTCCTGCATCACCTACTCCATCACATCGTTGACTGTGCCGTGATGCCCCAACAGGGTGCGAAGCCTCACGCAATATAGCAAATCCAAGTTTCCGTTACAGCAGAATGCCCTTTTCTTGCCCTGCCAACAACAGCTAATTTCAGTGCCCGCCACAAGCAAGACGGGGGAGAAAGCTCACCGCTTCCTCCCCCGCTGTATAAAGCCTTGAGCGGCTAGGCCGCCAGGCTCAGATTATGTACGGCTCTTCTGGATTTCTTCGGCAATGGCCTGGGGCACGCGTTCGTAGTGATCGAACTGCATGGTGAAGGTGGCGCGGCCCTGAGTGCGCGAACGCAGGTCAGTGGCATAGCCGAACATGGCGGAAAGCGGCACCTGAGCGCGCACGCTCTGCGCGCCGCCAGCGCGGGCTTCCATGCTCTGCACGCGGCCACGGCGGCCATTAAGGTCGCCCATGACGTCGCCGAGGTATTCTTCAGGGGTAACCACTTCCACGTCCATGATGGGTTCGAGCAGCACAGGGGTAGCCTTGCGCATGCCGTCCTTGATGGCCATGGAGCCAGCCACGTAGAAGGCCTGTTCCGAGGAGTCGACTTCGTGGTACGAACCGAACACCAGGGTCACCTTCACGTCCACCACGGGGAAGCCAGCGAGCACACCGGACTTCAGGGCATCGTTAATACCCTTGTCCACAGCGGGGATGTATTCCTTGGGAATGACGCCGCCGGTGATGGCGTTTACGAACTGGTAACCGTTGCCGGGGTTGGGCTCAACGTCGATGACAACGTGACCGTACTGACCGCGACCACCAGACTGCTTGGCGTACTTGAGGTCCGACTTGGCAGGCTTGGAGATGGTTTCGCGGTAGGCAACCTGGGGCTTGCCCACGTTTGCGTTCACGCCGAATTCGCGGGTGAGGCGGTCAACGATGATTTCCAGGTGCAGTTCGCCCATACCGGCGATCAGGGTCTGGTTGGTTTCATCATCGCCCTTCACCCGGAACGAGGGGTCTTCCTTGGCCAGCTTGTTCAGAGCGGCGGAAAGAGCATCGCGGTCGGCCTTGGTCTTGGGCTCGATGGCAACTTCGATAACCGGATCAGGAATGTTCAGCGATTCCAGAATGACTTCGCGCTTTTCGTCGCACAGGGTGTCGCCGGTGGAGGCGTTTTTCAGACCCACCAGAGCCACGATGTCGCCAGCGCCAGCCCATTTCACGTCTTCACGCTTGTTGGCGTGCATCTTCAGGATGCGGCCAATGCGCTCGCGCTTGCCGGTGTTGGCGTTGTACACGGTCATGCCGGATTCAAGGAAACCGGAGTAAATGCGGAAGAAGGACAAGTGACCGATGAAGGGGTCGGAGAAAAGCTTGAACACCAGACCGGCAAGGGGTTCCTTGTCGTCGCAATGGCATTCCACAATTTCTTCGGGCTTGCCGGCAATGTGGCCGGGCATGGGCGGGATGTCCACCGGAGAAGGCAGGTAGTCCACCACGGCGTCCAGCAGGGGCTGCACACCCATGTTGCGGAAGGCGGAACCCAGCAGCACCGGCACGATGTTGCGGGCAATGGTGGCCTTGCGGATGCAGGAGATGATTTCTTCTTCGGAAAGGGTCTCGCCGGCAAGGTACTTTTCGAGCAGGGCTTCGTCTTCCTCGGCCACGGCTTCCAGCATCTCGTGATGCTTTTCGTCGTAAAGATCCTTCATGTCGGCAGGCACGTCTTCAACGCTGAATTCCGCGCCCTTGGAGCTTTTGTCAAAACGGATGGCATGCCCGCGCACCAGATCCACCACGCCTTCAAATTTGTCTTCGCTGCCGATGGGCAACTGCAACGGCACGGCCTTGGCGCCAAGGCGGTCGTGAATCATCTCCACGCAGCGGAAGAAGTTGGCGCCGATACGGTCCATCTTGTTCACAAAGCAGATGCGGGGGACATTGTAGCGGTCAGCCTGACGCCACACGGTTTCAGACTGGGGTTCCACGCCGGCAACAGCGTCGAACACGCACACGGCACCGTCGAGCACGCGCAGCGAACGTTCCACTTCAATGGTGAAGTCCACGTGGCCGGGGGTGTCGATGATGTTAACGCGGCAGTCCTTCCAGAAGCAGGTGGTGGCGGCAGAAGTAATGGTAATGCCGCGTTCCTGTTCCTGCTCCATCCAGTCCATGGTGGAGGCGCCGTCGTGCGTTTCGCCGATCTTGTGGTTAACGCCGGTATAGAAAAGAATGCGTTCGGTGGTGGTAGTCTTGCCTGCGTCAATATGGGCCATAATGCCAATATTGCGCTGTTTGTTTACAGCAACGGTGCGGGACACGGTGTTTCCTCCATACTGCGGATGCGGTGTGGTGCAAAGCCGACGCCGCTTCCTTGCGGACGCGGCGTCGGGCTGAATTCAGATAAAAAACGGAAGGCCCTCTTACCAGCGGTAGTGAGCGAAAGCCTTGTTCGCGTCGGCCATGCGGTGCGTGTCTTCACGCTTTTTCACCGCGCCGCCGCGACCGTTGAAAGCATCCAGCAGTTCGGCGGAAAGTTTGGCAGTCATGCCTTTTTCACCGCGCGAACGGGCATAGTTGATAAGCCAGCGGATCGACAGGGAGACCTGACGTTCCGGGCGCACTTCCATGGGCACCTGGTAGGTGGCGCCGCCAACGCGGCGGGCCTTGACTTCCATGTGGGGCTTCACGTTGTCCAGGGCCTTTTCAAAGGCGCGCATGGGTTCTTCGCCCGTCTTTTCAGCCAGGGTCTCAAGGGAGCTGTAGAAAATCTTTTCGGCTGCACCCTTCTTGCCGTCGAACATAAGCCTGTTCACAAACTTGGTGACAAGGCGGCTGGAGTACAACGGATCGGGCAGCACTTCCCTCTTCGGGATAGGACCTTTACGGGGCATGGGGTTTCTCCTTCATGCTTGTTTTGCGGCGGCACCAAACCCCGCGGCGACCGGCGCTCCCCAGGGGAAGCAGCCAGGCGGGCCGCATGGCACGCGCCGAAAGAATAAAACTACTTGGGACGCTTGGCGCCGTACTTGGAACGGCTCTTGCGACGATCGGCCACGCCGGACGTATCAAGGGTACCGCGCACGATGTGGTAACGGACACCGGGCAAGTCTTTTACACGACCGCCGCGGATGATGACCACGGAGTGTTCCTGAAGGTTGTGGCCTTCGCCGGGGATGTAGGCCGTAACTTCGATACCGTTGGTCAGGCGCACACGGGCGACCTTACGCAGAGCCGAGTTAGGCTTTTTCGGGGTGGTGGTGTAAACGCGGGTGCAAACGCCACGGCGCTGCGGGCAAGCCTGCAGGGCGGGGGTCTTCTTGCGCTTCACCACGGCCTTCCGCTCGATGCGGATAAGCTGGTTAATCGTGGGCATTATTTCCCTCCATATGGGATATTGCGCTCAAAAAAGAGCTTTTTGAACGACAGGACATAGCGTGTCCGCCGAAGCCTGTCAATAGGCAGGCTTCGGCGGACACGCGCACAAAAAAAAATATTTTTATACCAAAGGCTGACAAAAAAACAAGCTGTTAGCCAACGGGCGGCATCAGTAAGTCCGTTTTAATGGGGCATGGAGCCTGAAAAAAAATGTATGACAAGCACGCCAAGCACAATCAGCCCGAGGCCAAGGCAGGCGGCAAGGTCAAGCTTCTGCCCAAAAACCAGCAAGCCCAGAAGCGAAACCAGCACAATGCCGATGCCGCTCCAGATGCCGTATGATATGCCCATGGGCACCACATTGAGCACCTTGGAAAGCAGGTAGAATGAAATACCGTAGCCGAGCAGCGAAGCAAGGGTGGGCAAAAGACGGCTCATACCCTCCGAATGCTTGAGGCAGGCTGTAGCCCCCACCTCGACCAGAATGGCCGCTCCAAGCTGAACATATGCCATTGCGGCAGGACTCATACCAACCTCTTTTGTATATCGGGGCAGTAGCGCCACCCGCAGGAACTGCGGCGCGGACAACAGGCAACCGCCCGCCGTCCGCGCCGCATATTCAGACCGGAAACCCCTTGGGGCGACAGCCGGTTATTCTTCGTTCAGGGCCTCGGCAAAGCGGGCGCGCAGGGCCTGCATTTTTTCCTTGGCGTCCAGCAGTTTTTCGGCGCGTTCGCGCTCGCGGGCCACCACGTCCGCAGGGGCGCGGCTCACAAAGCTCTCGTTGCTCAGCTTCATGTTCACGCCCACCACGTCTTTTTCAAGCTTGGCGATTTCCTTGTCCAGACGGGCAAGCTCGCCGTTCAGATCAACCGCGCCCTTGAGGGGCACGATAACCTGGCAGCCTTCCACCACCGCAGAGGCCGAAGCCTTGGGCGCGTGTACATCCGCGCCGATGGTGAGGGTTTCAAGCCGCGCCAGGGTGGTCATGCACTGACTGCTGGCCTCGAGCAGTTCGGCCTGAGCCGCGTCCACAGGGTGCAGCATGAGGCTGACCTTGTGGCTGGGGCTGATGCCAAGCTCGGCCTTGATGGTACGCACTGCCACAATGATACCCTGAATCAGCTCCATGCGACCAGCTTCCACCGGGCGCTGGCAGGCAGGGCGCGCTGCGGGATACAGCTCGCGGGCGATATCTGTGGCCTTTTCGCCAGCCGCTACGGGCAGCGCTGCCCATATTTCGGCGGTCACAAAGGGGACGATGGGGTGCAGCAGCACCAGCAGCTCGCGCAGGGCCAGCCACAGCACGTACTGGGCCTCTGCCTTGCGCTTGGGGTCTTCAGACTGCATGTCGGGCTTGATGAGCTCAAGATACCAGTCGCAGAATTCATTCCACAGGAATTTGTAACCCAACTGCGCCGCATCGTTGAAGCGGTAATCGGCCAGGGCCTTGTCCATGTCCTGCTTGACCACTTCAAGCCGGTGCAGCAGCCACTGGTGGTGCAGACCGGGAACAGTCTCGGGAGCCACAGGGGCCGGGGCTTCTTCCGGCAGGTTCATGAGGGCGAAGCGGGCCGCGTTCCAGAGCTTGTTCACAAAGTGGCGGTAGCCCTCGATGCGCTCCTCGGAAAGGCGGATGTCGCGCCCCATGGCGGCAAAGGCCGTCAGGGTAAAGCGCAGGGCATCGCAGCCGTATTTGTCGATCATTTCCAGCGGGTCAATGACATTGCCCGTGGATTTGGACATCTTGCGGCCAGAGGCATCGCGCACCAGGGCATGCAGGTACACGTCCTTGAACGGCACTTCGCCCATAAAGTGAATGCCCATCATCATCATGCGGGCCACCCAGAAGAACAGGATGTCAAAGCCCGTCACCAGCACCGAGGTGGGGTACCAGCGGCGCAGATCCTTGGTGTCTTCAGGCCAGCCCATGGTGGAGAAGGGCCACAGGGCGGAGGAGAACCACGTGTCCAGCACGTCTTCTTCCTGCTTCAGCGCGCCGCCGCACTTGGGGCAGACTGCGGGGGCTTCTTCAGCCACCACCAGCTCGCCGCACGATTCGCAGTTCCATGCCGGAATGCGGTGTCCCCACCATATCTGACGGCTGATGCACCAGTCGCGGATGTTATCAAGCCAGTGATAGTAGGTCTTGAGCCACGTTTCGGGAAAAATCTTGGTCATGCCGGGCACGGCGTCGCGCGCGGCAGGGGCCATCTTGGTGGCGGCCACAAACCATTGCGTGGAAACGTGCGGTTCAACCACCGTATGGCAACGGTAGCAATGGCCCACGGCGTGATCGATTTCCTCAATGCCCTCAAGCTGCCCGGCGGCTTCGATATCGGCCACGATGCGGGTGCGGCATTCTTCCTTGGCAAGGCCCGCGTAGGCCCCGGCCTCGGCAGTCATGACGCCGTTTTCGTCAATGGCCTTGAGAAAAACGAGGTCGTGCTTCTTGCCCAGCATCCAGTCGTTATGGTCATGGCAGGGCGTCACCTTGAGCGCGCCTGTGCCGAATTCGCGGTCAACATAGGCATCGGCGATAATGGGGATCTCGCGCCCAAGCACGGGAACCACAGCCTTTTTGCCTATGAGGGCGGTGTAGCGCTCATCTTCGGGATGCACGCAGATGGCGGTATCGCCAGAGATGGTCTCGGGCCGGGTGGTAGCAATGGTGATATGCCCGCTGCCGTCGGCCAGATGGTAGCGCACCTTCCACAACTTACCCCGGCTCTGCTCGTGTTCCACTTCGTCATCGGCAAGAGCCGTGTGGCAGCGCGAGCACCAGTTGATGATGTAGTCGCCCTTGTAGATCAGCCCTTCATTATAGAGCTGCACAAAAACCTTGCGCACGGCGGCAGAGAGGCCTTCATCCATGGTGAAGCGCAGACGCGTCCAGTCCACGGAATCGCCAAGGGCGCGCGCCTGATCAAGAATGCGGTGGCCGTATTCATCGCGCCATTCCCACACCCGGTCGATAAAGGCTTCGCGGCCCAGATCCTTGCGGCTCTTGCCTTCCTTGGCAAGGGCGCGTTCCACCACGTTCTGGGTGGCAATGCCCGCGTGGTCGGTGCCGGGCACCCAGAGCACGTTCTTGCCCTTCTGGCGGGCGTGACGGCAGAGCACGTCAATAAGTGTATGGTTGAGCGCATGCCCTATGTGCAGCGCGCCCGTGACGTTGGGCGGCGGAATGACAATGGAATACGGCTCGCCGGGAGCGTCCGGATCGGGCGTAAAGGTTTTGTCATCTTCCCAGTGCTTGCGCCACCGGGCTTCAACGTCATGGGGCTCATAGCCCTTGGGTAGCGTATCCGCCATCTTGCTTTCTCCATGAAAGGCGGCGATAATGCGGTATATGTTTGCCGCACAGCCAATCTGCATTTTATGGGACGCGTCCCACATCTGGGGCCTCATGGCCTGGCGCGCTGTTCGCGCGCTGGGACTGCCCTGCCGCCTGGTTAAGGGACAAGAAATAGCCGAAGGCGCGTATTTAGGCAAGCCGGGGGGCGTCAGCCCCAATGGCGGCCCGCAACAGAGCGGCGCGGGCGTACGCCTGCTGCTGGTTCCCGGCGGCAACGCAAGGCTCAAGGCTGCGGCCCTCGGCAAGAACGGGCGCGAGGCCGTGCGTCAGTGGGTGGAACGCGGCGGCAACTATCTGGGCTTTTGCGGTGGTTCCGGCCTTGCCCTGACCCACCCAAACCCAGACCACGGCCTGAATATCTGCCCCTGGGCGCGGGCCGCTTACCCTGAACGTCTGTACCATCTTATTTCCGGGCATGTGCGCGCCCACGTTGCCAGCGGGCATGAATTCTCGCCCCGCAGGCCTGCCGAGCCAGACAGACAGCCCGTGGACGGGCACAATGATACAGGCGCGACTGCCCCCCTGTGCCCCGGTGTTCGCCGCGCTGCCGCGCGACAGGCCCAGAGCGGAGCAGCTTCTGAAATATTTTCTCCCTCTCTTCCTGTCTGGTGGCCGGGGCGCTTTGCGCCGGAAAAAAACAACCACGTCACCGTGCTGGCCTCCTACGGTTCGCCGGATGCGGATTTCTGGCTGGCGGACCTGCCCCTGCAAAGCTTGCCCTCCAAGGTTTTTTCTCACTGGCGCGACCTTTACGGTCTGAACCTCTCGGCAGATTTTCTTGAAGGCCAGCCCATGGCCGTGACCGGAGCTTACGGGCAGGGGCAGTATGTGCTGAGCTATTCGCACCTTGAAACGCCGCACAGCCCCGACGCCAACGCGTGGCTGGCCCAGTTGCTGCGCAGCATGACAGGCCTTGAGCCAACACGCGAAAATGTGCCCCTGTGGCAGCTGCGCCACCCCTGCGCTGCGTGGCCAGAAGGTTCGGGCGGCCCCCTGCTGAGCGCCCTGCGCCACATGCGCGAGATGCTTGATCTGGCAGTGGCCCACCATCTTTTCTTTGGGCGCACCCACTGGCTGTGGGGCTGGCGCACAGGCCTGCCCGGTGCCGCCTGCAACAACCTGCACGCGGCCCTGTGCACGGCGGCAAGCCTTGAACCGTCTGCGGCTGCGCTGGCCTACTGGCAGCAGGTGTCCCCGCGCTTTGCCAAGCTCGAAGGCCTGTTTGCCGCCGGGGCGGAAGATTATTTTCTGGCCTGCCGCCTTGCGGAAACACTCTCCCCCACAATGCCCGACGCCATTGACAAGCGCGGGCTTGACCACCAGCGCGAATCGCTGTTCGGTCACCCCATGAACGGCGGGGGCATTCTGGCAGAGCTGCTGGAAATGACCGAAGAGCTCGTCTACCTTTCCCAGACTTCCATCCCCTGCGATCTGGCCTGACTCCGCTGCAACTAACCTGGCGCGGCGTCATGCCCCGCCGCCTCTGCGCGCCGCAAACGCTGGACGCCGGGGCCGCAAGCCGCTATGAGGGCTTTTTGCATCAACCTTCAAAGCCCAAGGCTCACATGTACGCATTTGATCTCGGCTGCGCCGCCTACCAGCGCGCCTTTGAAATACAAAAACAGGCGCAGGCTTACGTGCTTCAGGGCGGCGGCGACATTCTGCTGCTTCTGGAGCATCCGCCCACCGTCACCCTTGGCAAAAACTCCGGCCAGGAGAATCTGCCTCCCAACCTCGCCAGCATTTGGGGTTCGGCTGTGGATGTTGTGCACAGCACGCGCGGCGGCAATATTACCTGCCATTTTCCCGGTCAGCTGGTGGCCTACCCCATCATCAACCTGAAAAAACGTTCCGGCGGCGTCCGGGCCTATGTAAATGATGTGGAAGAAACCGCCATCCGCACGGTACGGCGCTTTGGCATTGAAGCGTCCCGCAAGCCGGGTTTTCCCGGCGTATGGGTGGGCGGCAGCAAGATTGCCTCTCTGGGCATTGCCGTGCAGCGCCACGTGACCCTGCACGGTCTGGCAATGAATGTGGACAGGGATCTTTCCCTCTTCAACATCATCACCCCATGCGGCCTTGATGGCGTGACCGCCACCTCGGTGCAGCGGGAACAGAACGGCGACCCGGCGACTATGGATGCTGTGAAAGCATGCTTTCTTGAAGCCTTTTGCGAGGTTTTCAGCCAGCCGCTGCCGCCCCTGCAATCGACGCAAGCCTGCGAAGCCCTGCTCGCGGGCCAACCGTAACGGGCATGCAGGACGGATCAAATCACCAGCCAACACCAGTTCAGGCAATTTGCGGCATGCCGCCGCAGGTGCCGCAGCAAGGACGAAACAGATGACCCAACCCGATTCTTCCGATAATTCCGGTTCTGCCAACGCCCCTCTGCGCAAGCCCGCATGGCTGCGCCGCCCGCTGGCCTCCGACAGGCGCTTTTTCACCACCTCCGCCCTGCTGAACGAGCAGGGGCTTTCCACCGTGTGCAAGGAGGCCAACTGCCCCAACCGGCAGGAATGCTTTTCTTCCGGCACGGCCACATTTCTGATTTTGGGTGAAACCTGTACGCGCAATTGCCGCTTCTGCAATATCCACCCCGGCCAGACCAGCGCCCCCGACCCCACGGAACCTCAGCGCGTGGCTCAGGCCGCCGTTACGCTGGGACTCAGGCATGTGGTTGTCACTTCTGTGACGCGTGACGATCTTGCGGACGGTGGTTCCGCCCAGTTTGCCGCCGTTATTCAGGCGCTCCGGCAGGCCCTGCCGCAGAGCAGTGTTGAAGTGCTTATCCCCGATTTTCAGGGCAACGCCGATGCCCTGCGCACTGTCATGGACGCCAAACCCCATATCATCAACCACAATGTGGAAACGCACCCCGCGCTCTATGCGCAGGTGCGCCCTCAGGCCGATTACGAGCAAAGCCTGGAACTGCTGCGCCGCGTAAACGACTGCGGCATGACGGCCAAAAGCGGCCTCATGGTGGGGCTGGGCGAAACAGACGCACAGGTGCTTGAGGTGATCAAGGACCTGCGCACGGTGGGCTGCTCCATTGTGACCATCGGCCAGTACCTGCCGCCCACAAGCCAGCACCACAAGCTTGACCGCTATGTGACGCCGGAACAGTTTGAAGAATACGCCGCCTACGGTAAATCGCTGGGTTTGCGCCACGTGTTTTCTGGTCCGCTGGTGCGCAGCAGCTACCACGCAGCCAACTTTGCCTGATTGCGGGCCGGTCGCTGGCCAGCCTCTACCTGCCTCAACCGCGCAACCATAAAAAGCGGGCTTTGCTCCCCGGATCACTGCCGGAGAACAAAGCCCGCTTTTCGTTCCTCAAATTTCAAGACCCGGCTTAAACCATACCCAAGGCCTGAAAACCCCATACAAAACCTGTCAGGGTAAAAATACTCAGCCCGTTGGCGACCACTGCCGTAAGGGCCGCTTCTTCCGGCACGGTGCTGTACACCTCGGCAATGACCGTCACCACCAGAGCCGTGGCCGTAGCGCTGACAATCACGCTGATTACGAGCCACAGGCCCGAAACACCCAAGGCCGCCAGCATGACCCAGCACAGCAGCGGGTGCAGAACCAGCTTGCAGAGAATAAACCACGTTTGCCGCGCAAAAGCGTGTCCGTGCGCCTGCCGCGTGGCCACCACCAGCTTTTGCCGCAAATCCAGCCCCAAAGCCAGCAGCATGCAGGGGGCCGCAGTGTAGCCCACAAGGCTCACCGCGCGGTCAAGCGGAGCCCACAACCCAAGCCCGGAGGCGGAAAGCGCTATGCCTGCCAGGGTCGAAAGCAGAATGGGGTTGCCAAGGATAAAAACCTTCAGAAGCTTGCCCACAAATTTCAGGGGATTGCCGCCGTCCCAGGCCAGCGACCCGGCCAGCGCATCCAGACGGGACTGCCCGATGATCATGACCACATTGGGCGTGAGGGTACACAGACCGGCAATGAGCATGGCCGTGGCATTGCCGGGGAACAGGTTGGACACGATGGGCAGCCCCACAAAGGCGGCATTGCAGGCGGAACAGGAAAGCCCGGCAATGACGCCCGGCCCAACGCCGCGCCGGCAAAAAATCCTGTCGCCCACATAGCCGATGCAATACACCACGAGCTGGGAGCCAAGAATGCCCCCCCAGAAAGCCCAATGGGCAAGATCCTTCAGGCTGGCCCCGGCCAGCAGGTGCAGAATCAGCAACGGCAGAGCCAGCTTGAGCACATAGATGCCAAGAACAGGGCCAGCGTTTTCGGGCAATACATCGCGACTGCGCAAAAGAACGCCCGCGCCAATAATCAGAAATACGGGCATGACGGCAAACAGCGCTTGAAACATAACAAACCTTTTCCATTCGGATGCGTTTTTCACCCACCGGCATACCCGGCTGGCGACGGCGAAACTATGGCGCGGCTTGTCCACCTTGTCCAGCAAAAACTGTTTGTTCGTTCAAACAGTTTTTAAGATGTATAATTACAGAATATTACAAAAATTATATCATCTGTTTCAAACAATTGCCAACCCTTTGCCAGAGGTTCGAACACGCCCGCTTTTCAGCCCAGCCTCACCCAAACCCGCAAACAGGCCATAAAAAAGCCCTCCGTCAATGACGAAGGGCTTTGCCAAACATTCAGCCGTTAAATACAGCCGAAAGAATCTGTCTTACTTTTTGGCCTTGGCAGCCTTGTCGTCCTTGGGCGTTTCGGCCTTGGGGGCGGCGGCTTCCGGAGCCTTTTCAGCTTCGGGCGTAACAGACTTGAAATCAAGCTTCTGCTTGTTCACAAGTTCCAGCACTTCATTGGTCACGTCGCTCTTGGAATCAAAAGCGGCGACAGCTTCAGTGCTGATGATGACGGCATAGCCCTTTTCAGTGCGATAGGTATTGATCACGCGCTGAATGGCATCATACAGCAGGTTTACAACATTCTGCTGTTCCACCTGCATGCGCTGCTGGGCAGACATGTAGACGGCCTGCAGTTCTTTCTGCGCTTCAGCGTCCTTGGGGTTGGCTTCCAGGCGCTGCTGGATGTCGTTAAGCTTGGTCTGCATGTCGCCCTGAAGGCTTTCAAGGAACTTCACGCCGGCCTTGCCAGGTTCGCTATCGCGCATCACGCGCGCCATATCCACCACCGCCACCTTGGGCTGGGCATTATTGTCGCCCTGTTGGCAGGCAAAAAGCATGAAGCTCAGCAGCAGAGCCAGCGGCATAAAAAAACGGATTCGCATGGTTGTGACCACTCCTCTAATAAATGCCGGGCATAGAGTTGGGGCTCGGCGTTGAAGAACATGTACGTTGTTTTTATAGGCACCACAACCATTTTTCGCTGAAATTCCCTCTTGGGCGGCGCTTTGCGCGCGCCCCTTCGCGAGGAAAATCCACATCAGCGCAGCGAGGCGTACTGGGCCTTCATTCTCTGCACCCGGGCAACGTAGAAACGTGTTTCACGGGCTGGCAGACGCGTGGCAAGATCTCTGTAAAAAGCGTCAACCGTCATGGCGTTTATGGTGTCCACGGCTTCTTCCATGGTTTTGCCGTAGAGCCGCAGAAAACGGTTCGGCCCCATATTGTAGGCGGCAATTGCGCAATATTCCCTTGCCAGCGGGTTGTGTACCCCGGGAAAATACCGGGTGAACAGGATGTGCAGGTAGGTGGTGCCATAGCGGATGTTGGTTTCCGGTACGCGCAGGTCGTCAAAACCCACGTCGCCCATGCGCCCGTAAAGGTATTTGTGCACCTCGTCGTTGGCGGTATCGGGCACTACCTGCATAAGGCCCATGGCCGACTTGTTGCTGACCAGGGTTGGCGAAAAGTCGCTTTCGCTGTGGATGATGGCGTACACAAGCTCGGTGCTCAAATTGTAGCGACGCGAAAAATTCTCCACCAGATTCTGATAACGGCGGGCTCTGGCCTGAAGTTTTTCCATGTCGTTATCGTCAATATCGCCCACAAAATTATCAAAAACAGTGCCGTGGCGCAGCACTTCAATGGCCGCCCTGCGCACCATGCGGGGCGAATAGCCCGCCAGCATGGCCGCGGGCGTCACCCAGCGCAGCGGGCGACCCGCCGCATCAAGGGCATCGCCGTAATCGCGGGGCTGGTTGCTGACCAGAAGCGGGATGGAAACACCGTCCAGGGCCAGCAGAGGTGCAAAATCGCCCTGCGCGTCGCCGGAAAAGGCCAGTGATGGTTCGCCAGTATCAAGGATGACGCCGGCTGGCCCAAAGGAAACAATGCGCCGGGTCATATCCTGACCTGAGGCCTGACCTGTAGCCTTGCCTGTCGCAGAGCCCATCGCTGAGGATGTCCCCTGAGTTTTGTCCGCACCAGGTACCGGGCGGACAGATGCGCTGGCATCGGCAGCCTGACGCGTCCGCGGACTGCCCCCGGATGTTTGTTCAGAATGCGGCTCCACCGCCCCGCGCACGGCCCACTGGCGTACACCGTCGCCCTGCGCCTGAATGGGAACGGGCATGTCTTCGGGACGCAGGCGGGCCACCATGCCGCTGGCGCGGCGGCGCAGTTCCGGCCCCTCGCTCTGCGGCACAAAACCGGCCAGCAGGCCGAGCACCAGCAAGGCGGCGGCAAGGCCGAGCGATATGAGCAATATTGTGTTACGTTGTTTCATGGGCATCCCCGTGGGCGTCGGCACGGCCTTGAGCCTGCCGCCGTCTGACGGTTGTAGGGCTGATCTCATACACCCTGCCCGCAGGCAGAATATGCGTCGGAAATCCGACAGCCGAGAATCTTCCGCAACACTTCTTGCAATTCCTTTGCCAATTCTCCACACGTCCCAGACAAACCACTTTACAAAATGTGCACTTTAATTCAGAACAGACGGCCCCATTTATGAGCTACCGTTGACCAGACCTTTTTTCCCACCTATACTTATTTCTGTGAAAAAAGGCTTGCACGCCATGCGCGCGAGAGCCGCCGCCCGGGCCTCAAAAGAGCCCTCAAGGCGGTCATTTCTCTGGGAATCAGGCGGTTCAGCCCGGGCAACAACGTCTTAATACGCGCATAGCCGCGCCGGTTCCCCATGCTGTCAGCCAACACAGGCACCCCGGGGAAATGGAGCAAACCGTGTCCCAGCATTCGCCAGAATACATTCGCGAAGAAATCAAACGCCTCCTCAAATATGCGCCGCCCGAAATGCGCGCCGCAGCCATTGCCCTGCTGCCCGCCGCAAAGCGCTCTCTCAACACCGGCTATCACCCCTGCCTGCGCGGGGTGCCCATGCGCAGCTGGCGCTGCCTGCTCATGCTGCTCACCTCCATATCTGCCATGCAGAACGATACCGAAATGCTGCTGCGCGTTTCCAACGATCTGCTCGCCATTGCCGACCGTATGGCCCCTCCTGGGGAAGTGCTGCGGCAAAGCGCTGAAATTCTTGTCCACGCCCTCTACGCCGATATGTACGTGTGCCGCCTGCGCAATGCCAATGGCGAATGGGTGGCGCGCTCGGCCAATCAGGTGGACGGCGGCAGCATACCCATCGTGGCCCCAATGCTGGAGGAAGGCCTGCGCGAACACCCCGTGATGCGCGCCATTCTTGAAGGCCACACCCGCTATGTGGTGTCCAACAACCTTCAGGCCCTGGCCATGGGCGGTGAATCCTTTGACTGCATCATCTACAAGGAAGGCTACCGTTCGCGTCTGGCCTTTGTGCTGCGAGAGCGCAGCAACAAGCCTCCCTTTGGCCTCGTAATGTTGTATACCAAACGTGAGTATGGCTTTGAAAGCTTTGACGAACGTTTTCTTTCAAAATGTGCCAGCATTGTTTCGCTCACCGTGGGCCGCCGCGTGGCTGTTGCCCGCGATACGCTGGAAAAAGCCGCCGGAGCCATGGCCCACTACGGCAACAACGCCCTGAACGTCATGCGCAATCAGGCGGAATATTGCGGCGAACTGGTGGAAGATCTGGACGCCAACCAGGCGCGCAGCCTGCGCCTTGCGCGCGAGCTGCTGGCCGAATTTCCTGAAAATTCGCGCGGGCGCATGCTCGGCATGGAGCTGGAACGCGCGCTCGCCCGCAACGACCTCACCGAACTGGCCGGGCATCTGGGCGGCGTGCTTGAAGGTACGCGGCGCATGACGCGCATTATCAATTCGCTCAAAAAATCCGCAGACCGGCCACGCCTGATGCACTACGCCCTTGGGCACGATGTGCTGCGCCTTGAGGACGATGTAACACGCGAGGATTAGTCATGCGAGCCGCCCGGCTTTTTCCCTTTCTTGAGACCATCAGGAATTATTCCGCCCAGGATTTCAAGGCGGACATGACGGCGGCCCTTACCGTGACGCCCATGGCTGTGCCTCAGGCCATGGCCTATGCCATTATTGCCGGGGTTCACCCGCAGTACGGCATCTATGCCTGCATGCTGCCCGTGGTGCTGGCCGCCCTGTGGGGATCCTCCCGCTTTATGGCCGCCGGCCCCACCAACGCCATCTCCATGATTATTTTCTCCACCCTCGCTACCATCAGCGTGGGCGGCGAACTGATCAGCACTATGCCCGAAGAATCGCGCATGTCCTATATTTTCGGCATGGCGCTCCTGTGCGGGCTTATCCAGCTGGGCATGGGGCTGGCGCGGCTGGGCGATCTGGTCAATTTTATCTCGCATTCGGTCATGGTGGCCTTTTCCACCGGAGCGGCGCTGCTCATTGCCGCAGGGCAACTCTACATGGCTATGGGCCTGACCGGCCCCAAACCCTCGGGCTTTTTCAACCAGATGTTCGGGGCGCTGCACGGCCTGCCCTTTATCAATTACTGGAGCCTCGGCATTGCCGTTGGCACCATTGTTCTGACCGTGTTTTTCAAGCGCCTGTCGCCGCGCTTTCCCGCATCACTGGCCGCGCTCGGCGTGATTACGCTCTTTGCCGCCCTGTTCAGCGTGGACGAAAGGGGCGTTCCGCTGGTTGGGGCCATCCCAAGCGTTGTTCCGCCTTTTTCCCTGCCTCCATCCTTTGATCTGGACGCGGTACGCGACCTGTTCATGCCCGCGCTGGCCATTGCCCTGCTGGGAACGGTGGAATCACTGGCCATTGGCAAACAATTGGCCAACATCAAGGGTGATGCGTTTGACGGCAGTCAGGAGCTTATCGGCCAGGGCCTCGGCAATATCGCCGCTGGCCTTACCTCGGGCATTCCCGGCTGCGGCTCCTTTACCCGTAGCGCCCTTGTGGTCACATCCGGCGGCAGAACGCGCATGGGCACGGTGTTTTCCGGCATTCTCGCCCTGCCGCTGCTGTTTGTGCTGGCCCCGCTCATAAGCTGGCTGCCGCTCCCCGCCCTGAGCGGCATACTGCTGCTCATTTCCTTCAAGATGATAGATATTGACGCTATCCGCCTGTGCGTTGTGGCAACCAGCGTGGACAGGGCCGTGCTGCTCATCACCTTTTTGTCCACTCTGCTGTTTGATCTTGAAAAAGCCATCTTCATAGGTGTGCTGCTTTCCCTCACGCTGTTTATTTACAAGACTGCCCACCCACGTGTGAACAGGCTTCACAAGGGCGATCCACTGCTGCGCGAAGGCCCCGCCGAACTGCCGCAGGGCATCACCGTGTACATGATTGAAGGAACCCTGTTTTTCGGGGCCATCCACGAACTTGAACGTCTGCTGTATGCCGAGGACAGCGAGCCAACCCGGCTTGTGGTGCTGCATCTTTCGCGCGTGTTCTGGATTGATGCGTCAGGGGCGCATGCGCTGTCGCAATTTATCGAGCGCTGTTACGCCCGCAGCCTGCCGGTTATTCTTGTGGTGGGCAGCCCCTCGGTGCGTACCATCTTGCGGCGCACAGGCCTTCTGGATTATCTCAGCAACGGCTTTGTGGCCGACACCACGGGCGAAGGCCTGCGGCTGGCCGCAGCCATGCTGAACCGCTTTGCATGCAGCGATGCCCAGTGCGCGACAGTGGGCGCAGATGCAGCCGGTGCGCAGCCCACGCAACCTGTGCAGGCAACCCCGTCTGCCCCCGCCAGCCCCGGCCCGGATTATATGGCGCAGTCTGCCCGCGTGGCGCTGGACCCCCAAGGCAACGTACTGCCCGCCGAACAAACCGCCCCTGCGGAAAATTCCGCCGAACCGCCGCGCGTGACCAAGGAGCGCCCGTGACCAAGGTTTTTCAACTGCCAACCTGCCCCGCAAACCCCGATTCCCTGCCCTTTGGCCCCGAGCATCCCTGGCTGGCCCCGCTGGCCGGATACAGCGATCTGCCCTTTCGTCTGCTCTGCCGCGAATACGGCGCAGCCGTGTGCGTTACCGAAATGGTCAGCGCCAAGGGCCTTGTTTATGAAAGCCCCGGCACCAACGAACTGCTCATGACCCTGCCCGAAGACCAGCCGCTGGTGGTGCAGCTTTTCGGCGCGGAGGCATTCTTTCTGGCCCGCGCGGTGGAGCTGCTGCGTCAGTCCGGCTTTGGCTGGTTTGACCTGAACATGGGCTGTTCTGTTTCCAAGGTTTTGCGCCAGAGTGCGGGCGCGGCCATGCTGGGCGATACGGAAAACGTGCTTGCCGTGGCCCGCGCCATGATTGAGGCCGCAGGCCGTGGCCGTGTGGGCTTCAAACTGCGTCTGGGCCTGGACGACGCCCGCCCGGTGCTGCCCGATCTGGCCTTGCGCCTTGAGGATGCGGGCGCTGGCTGGCTGACCCTGCACCCACGCACAGCCCGTCAGGGTTTTGGCGGCGCAGCGCAGTGGGAGGCTATTGCCATGCTGGCCCAACGCCTGACCATTCCCCTGCTCGCCAGCGGTGACCTCTTTAGCGCGGAAGACGGCGTGAATTGCCTTGAGCGCACCGGGGCCAGCGGCGTCATGTACGCCCGTGGGGCCATGCACAATCCAGCCATCTTTGCGGACCACGCGGCCCTTCTGGCCGGGAACGCACCGGTTCAGGCCGATGCCCCCCGTTTGCGGGCCATGATTTCCCGGCATCTGGAGCTTGCCCGCGCCCACTGCCCCGGCAAGGCCGCCCTGTGGAAAATGCGCTCCGTGGTGCCGCGCTACGTGCGCACCCTGCCCGGCGCACGGGCCTTGCGTCAGGAGCTGTGCCGCTGTAATGATTGGGAAGAGCTTGACCGGTTACTGGATATTTTTCTGGGAAGCCCCGGCTAGCAGGGAACAAAGGCGCATGCGGTTACGCTTGCTGTGCCTCTGCAATACCGTATTGCATACAGATAAAATTTTTAAGGTTGATGGGTTTGGGTCGGGCGAGGGGCAGTGCAGCCACGGCTCCACGCCTGAAAGCGCCACCCCTTGAAGGAGAGCCGTGATGGATGTTTACCGAGCCAAGACAGCGGGCTTTTGCATGGGCGTGAGCCTGGCCCTGCAAAAACTTAACACTGCGCTGGAGCGCAAGGGGGGCACCCCCGAGACGACCCGCATCTGTACCCTTGGCCCCATCATCCACAATCCGCAGGTTCTGGCGGAGTATGAGTCGCGCGGCGTGGTCTGCGTCAAGGAAGCCGCGCAACTGCACCCCGGCGATGTGGCGGTTATCCGCGCGCACGGCATCACGCGGCAGGTTGAGGAGCAGGTCAAGCAAAGCGGGGCCGACATTGTGGACGCCACCTGCCCCAAGGTAAAAAAAGCCCAGCTTTCCATCGGGCGGGCCACCGCTGATGGCGCAACCCTGCTGCTTTTTGGCGAGGCGGATCACCCGGAGGTGCGCGGGCTGGTTTCTTACGCCTGCGGCCCGGCCCATGTGTTCGGCACGGCGGCAGAGCTTGAGTCCTTGCACCTTGCCGAAAACAAGGCCTATGTGCTGGCCTCGCAGACAACTCAGGATCGACAGATATTTCAGGAAATTGTGGAAGATCTGCGCACGCGCATTGCTGACCTTGTGGTGCTTTCCACCATTTGCGACGCCACCCGCGAGCGGCAGGAGGAAGCCCGTAACATTGCCTCCTGTGTGGATGTCATGGTAATCATAGGTGGAAGGCAGAGCGGAAACACCCGCAGACTGGCTGATGTGGCCTCTTTGAACGGTATCGACACCTACCTTGTGGAGCGTGTCGAAGAGCTGGCCGCAGAAAATTTTTCGCAAAAAAATCGTGCAGGTCTAACGGCTGGCGCATCTACGCCGAAAAGTCTTATTGACGCGGCTCATTTGTGGCTGCAGTCGCTTTAATCCCGTTTGCTCCTGAAGCGGTACTTTTCTGGAGGCAGCATGGCCCAGACCAATATTCTGCTGGAAGCCGGCACCAACGAGCTGGAAGTGGTGGAGTTCTATCTTGAAGAATTCACCCCTCCTTCTGCCGATGCGCCGCAGTTGGACGAAAATGGCGAACCCGTTCCCGCCAAGCCCTATCGCGGCTACTACGGTGTCAACGTGGCCAAGGTGCTTGAAATTATCCGCATGCCCAAGGTGACGGCACTGCCCGAAGTGCAGCACCCGAGCGTGCTGGGTGCTTTCAACCTGCGCTCGCGCATTATTCCGCTGGTGGATCTGGCCATGTGGCTGGGCAAAACCCACCCAGCAAAAGAAGAACAGCCCAAAACCATTGTGACGGAGTTCAATAACGTCACCACGGCCTTCATGGTTTCCGGCGTCAACCGAATCCACCGCATCAGCTGGGAGAAGGTTGAACCGCCGAACAAGTACGTTGCCGCCGTGTCCAACAATACGGTCATCGGCGTGGTCAAGCTTGAAGACCGCATCATCTTTCTCCTCGACCTTGAAAAAGTGGTCGCCAACCTCAATCCCAAGCTGGGCCTGCGGCTTGACGACCTGGGCGACGACTGGACAAATGAGGGGTACCGGGCCCTTGTAGCCGACGATTCCGCCCTTATCCGCGAAATGCAACGCGACCTGCTGGAAAAGGCGGGCTTTACCGTTGAGGTTGTTTCCAACGGACGCGCTGCCTGGGATCGTCTGCTGGACTTCAAAAAGAGCGCCGAAGAAGGCAACCGCCCCATCACAGACTTCGTGCATGTGGTGGTTTCAGACATCGAAATGCCGGTCATGGACGGCCTCAATCTCACCTTGCGCATCAAGGAAGACTCCATGCTCAAAAAGCTGCCGGTACTGCTCTTTTCTTCACTCATTACCGAAAAGCTGCGCCACAAGGGCGTGAGCGTGGGGGCGGACGACCAGATTTCCAAGCCGGAAGTTACCCAGCTGGCTCACAGGGCCATGGCCCTCATCAAGGCCAGGGAACAGGGCGAAGCCTAACCGTCTCAATCCGCATTTGCTGTTTTCAAGGGGACTCCTTTACGCAAGGGGTCCCCTTTACGTTTCTGGGCGCGCGCTGTTTGCAAAGGCGCTTGCCAGAGTGTAAACTCGGCCCAAGACCACCAAGGAGCTTTTATGGCAGTAGTGCTAGGCACGGCAGGGCATATAGATCACGGCAAAACTTCGCTGGTACGGGCGCTTACAGGCATTGACTGCGACCGCCTGCAAGAAGAAAAACGCCGGGGCATCACCATTGAACTTGGCTTCGCCTGGGTTGACCTTCCCGGCGGCGAGCGGCTGGGCATCGTGGATGTGCCGGGGCATGAGCGCTTTGTCAAAAACATGGTGGCTGGCGCGGCTGGCGTGGACTTTGTCATGCTTGTTATTGCCGCGGACGAAGGCATCATGCCCCAGACGCGGGAGCATCTTGAAATCTGCTCCCTGCTGGGCATACGCACCGGTCTTGTGGCCCTTACCAAGACAGACATGGTGGACGCCGACTGGCTCGAAATGGTGCAGGAAGAAGTACGCGGGTTCCTGCAAGGCACCTTTCTTGAAGGTGCGCCCATCTTCCCCGTTTCCGCAACCACAGGCGATGGCGTGGACACGCTGCGCGACCACCTTGCGCGCGTGGCTGCCGAGCTGCCCGCCCAGCGGCGTAGCGATATTTTTCGCCTGCCGGTGGACCGCGTTTTCAGCATGAAGGGACACGGCACTGTTGTGACGGGCACTGTCATTTCCGGCGTGTGCAACCTTGGCGATGAACTGCGCTTCATGCCGCCCGATCTGCCCACCCGCGCACGCGGGCTGCAACGTCATGGCAAGGCCGCCGATTCGGTGCAGCCGGGCCAGCGCTGCGCCGTCAACGTGCAGGGGCTGGATGTGGAGGAAATCGAACGCGGTTTTGTGCTGGCCCGCCCCGGTGAACTGTTCCCCTCCAACCGCTGGCTGGTCAGGCTCACCTGCCTTTCCTCCGCCCCCAGAGCCATGCGCCAAAGGGTGGAAATCCACTTCCACCACGGAACGCGCGAATGCGCAGCACGGGTGGTCTTTCGCGACAGGGACAAGCTGGCCCCCGGCGAAACCGCGCTGGCGGAACTGCGCTTCAAGGAGCCCATGGTGGGCGTATTTGGCGACCATTGCGTGTTGCGGGCCTATTCGCCCCTGCGCACGGTTGCTGGCGGGCTGCTGGTCAGTCCTCTGCCGCCTGAACTGCGCGCCAAAGACCCTGAACTGGCCGACAAGATGCGGCTGTTGCAGGAACTGCCCGAACTGCGCGATGCGGCAGAAGCCATCGGCGGCGGCAAGGCTGAAGCCAAGGCTCGCGATGAGGCCAGGGCCGCGCTTGTACGCGGCGCACTGACCCTGCGCGGCATTGAAGGTGCTGACGAAGCGCGTCTGCGCGCCCTGACGGGCCTTGCCCGATCCGCTGTGGAGGCGGCGCTGCAACTGCTTTCCACCCGTGGCGACGCCCTCTGCTGGGACAAGGAAAACCGCTGCTGGATTGGCAAAATTCCCTTTGAAAAACTGCTGGTCGCCAGTCTTGAGCGCGGGGCTGACCTGCACCGCCGCGAGCCGCTCAAACCCGGATTCACCCGGGGAGCCCTTTGCACGGGCTGGAGCCGCAACCTGCCCCCCAAGCTGGTGCAAAAAGTGCTGGATCAGGCCCTCAAGCAGGGCGATCTGGTCACTGAAGGCGAGGGGCTGCGCCTGCAATCGCATACCGTGAGCCTGGCCGCCGATCAGGCGGGCCTGCGTCAAAAGCTTCTGGACGCGCATGCCAGCGCGGGGCTGACCCCGCCCAACGCCAAGGACGTGCTTGAGGAGCTTGGCGTCACGCCCAAGGAGGCCGCCCCGGTGCTGCGCCTGCTCTGCGAGGCTGGCGAACTGGTCAAGATCAAGGACGGCCTGTATTACCACGGCCCGGCCCTGGCCGATATTCTTGAACGTGTGCGCGGCTGGTTCACCACCCACGACAATCTTGATGTGGGCGGCCTGAAAGAACTCCTGGGGCTTTCGCGCAAATATCTGATCGCCTTGCTGGAATATATGGATAATGAGCGCATAACCGTGCGCGTGGGCGACCAGCGCCGTTTTCGCGGTCGTTAGGTTGTTCCGTAAACAGGAATTGTCCTTGCATTCTTGCCTTGAATGCTCATATATCTCAGTAATGCTCATTTGCTCATAACTCTTCACTAAGGAGCCCGGATATGTCTGAAAAAATTCTGGTAGTTGGTGGTGTTGCCCTGGGGCCCAAGGCGGCTTGCCGCTGCAAGCGCCTCATGCCCGATGCGGAAGTGATGCTTGTGGACGAAAACGTCTTCATTTCCTACGGCGGTTGCGGCATCCCCTACTACGTGTCCGGTGAGATACAGAATCTCGACGACCTGCGCTCCACTCCCTATCATACCGTGCGCGACACCGAATTTTTCCGCGATATGAAGGGCATCACCGTGCGCACCCAGACGCGCGCCCTGGCCATTGACCGGGCTGCCAAAACCCTGCTCGTAAAGGACGTTGTTTCCGGCAAGGAAGAAAAGCTGCCTTACGACAAGCTGGTGCTGGCTACCGGCGCAAGCCCGCGCGTGCCCCCCATTGACGGCAAGGATCTGAAAAACGTGCTTTCCCTGACCCGCCTTGAAGCCGCCGGAGCCATCCGCGCAGCTTGCCAGGAGGGCAAGGTGAGCGAGGCGGTCATTGTGGGCGGCGGCTTCATCGGCCTTGAGGCTGCCGTGGCCCTGGCCGATATGTGGGGCGTGAAAGTCAGCGTTGTGGAAATGATGGATCAGATTCTGCCCGGCGTGCTTTCCCAGCCTCTTTCGCTCATGGCCGCCAACGACTGCCTGACCCACAAGGTTGACGTGTTCACCTCTGAAAAAGTGCTGCGCCTTGAAGGCGAAAACGGCACTGTCACCAAGGTGGTCACGGACAAGCGCGAAATCCCCGCCCAACTGGTGATCTTTGCCGCTGGCTTCATCCCCAACGGGCAGCTTGCCAAGGATGCCGGGCTGGAAGTTGCCCCCTTTGGCGCGGTGGTGGTGGACGAGCACATGCGCACCACCGACCCCTCCATCTATGCGGGCGGCGACTGCGTGGCCATCAAGAACATCATCACCGGCAAGATCGGCTACCTGCCCCTGGGTAGCATGGCCAACCGCCAGGGCCGCACCATCGGCACCAACCTTGCTGGCGGTAATGCCAGATTCCCCGGTTTTGTGGGCACCTGGGCCGTCAAACTCTTTGACCTTTCCTTCTGCGGCGTGGGCCTTACAGTTGACCGCGCCCGCAAGGAAGGCTTTGATGCCATGAGCGTCAGCGTGGAGCAGCTCGACCACGCCCACTTCTACCCCGAAAAAGCCATGATGAGCCTTGAACTGGTGGTAGACAAGGCCACCAGCCGGGTGCTTGGCATTCAGGGCGCCTGCGCCGACCCCGACTCGCTCAAGGCCCGCATTGATGCGGTGGCTGCGGCCCTGCAATACTCCAAGCCCACGGTGGAAGACATCTCCAACCTTGAAATCGCATACGCCCCGCCCTTTGCCTCGGCAATGGACGTGGTCAACGTGGTTGCCAACGTGGCCGACAACGCCCTTTCCGGGCGCTTCACCCCGGTGACCGCCGACCAGTTCATGGACTTGTGGAAGAAACGCAGCGAAAACCACGTGTTCTTCATTGATTCCCGCCCCGCGGCAGCGGGCAAGGCCACGCAGGAAAAACATCCCGACTGGCACGCCATCCCGCTGGAAGAAATCGCCGCCAGAATCAGCGAGGTGCCCAAGGACCGCCCTGTTGCCATTATCTGCAATACGGGCCTGCGCGCCTATGACAGTCTGCTGGTGCTGGCCCGCAATGGCGTGACCAACGTGGTCAACTCCACGGGCGGCATGCAGGCGGTCATCAAGATGGGCCTCTCGCTGTAACATACCCGCAAGAAAGAACGCATCTGAACGCGTTAGGGGGAGGAACTTTTGCAAAAGGGTTCCTCCCCCGTTTCGATCGAAACAGGCTTTCTCCACCTGGCAGACTCTGCCACAATCAGCTCAGCGCACTGCCCGCAGGGCGGATTTTGACTGAATGCCATCAAGGGGTCAGCCCGCAACCGCCCAAAATCCGTAACATTGAATCAGGGGCAAGCCGCAGATTTTCTGCCATGAAACATTTGTAACATTTTTTTCATTTGCCCAGCACATTCCAACGTGCTGGCATCATAGGTTTTCCCTTCCTGCCTGCCCCGAACCTCCTTGCCAGATTTCACAATTCATCACTATTTTCCGCATGTTGCGTCTGTCACATTTTTTTTTGTTGCGCCCTCGATTAAACTGTTCAAACAAACAATTTTATGGTAAGCGCAAAAACGCACATTCCGTCGGGGCAGACGAGTGTGTGCAGCAAGGCTCCAAAACAAGTGATACCAAGCTTTTTTGGTGGACGCGAAAAGGCGGATTGGGTAGGGTTTTTCTACCACGATTCCACTCCCAGCCTCCATTTTGTGTTCACTTTACGGCAATAGCCGTTGCCCGTCCCTGCCCAGTGCGGGGCCTTATCTCAGGGGCCGATCCGACCCAAGCTGATTTTGTAAAAACATTGCGCGCCTGTTGGCGCCAAGGAGGAACAGATGGCTCATATGAAAACTATGGACGGCAACAACGCCACCGCGCACATTGCCTACGCTCTGTCGGAAACGGCAGCCATTTACCCCATCACCCCCTCGTCCGTCATGGGCGAAGTCATGGATCAGCTGGCTGCCAAGGGCACCAAAAACCTGCTCGGCCAGATCGTGAATGTGCGCGAAATGCAGTCCGAAGCCGGCGCCGCTGGCGCTGTGCACGGCATGCTTTCCGCCGGCGCCCTCACCTCCACCTACACGGCTTCCCAGGGTCTGCTGCTCATGATCCCCAACATGTACAAAATCGCCGGTGAACTGCTTCCCGGCGTTTTCCATGTTTCGGCTCGTGCCCTGGCTTCCCATGCCCTGTCCATCTTTGGCGACCACCAGGACGTGATGGCCGCCCGTCAGACGGGCTTCTGCTTCCTGGCTTCCTCCTCCGTGCAGGAATGCATGGACCTGGCCCTCGTTGCGCACCTTTCCGCCATCGACGCCAGCCTGCCCTTCTGCCACTTCTTTGACGGCTTCCGCACCTCCCACGAAGTGCAGAAGATCGAAACCATTGACTACGAAGACATCCGCCCCCTGGTGAACTGGGAAAAGGTGGCCGAATTCCGCGCCACCTCCATGAACCCCGAGCATCCGCACATTCGCGGCACCGCCCAGAACCCCGACATTTACTTCCAGAACCGCGAAGCTTCCAATCTCTACTACGACGCCGTGCCCGGCATCGTGCTTGAGAACATGAAGAAGGTCGAGTCCATCACTGGCCGCAAGTACCGCCTCTTTGACTACGTGGGCCACCCCGAAGCCGACCGCGTGATCGTTTCCATGGGTTCTTCCTGTGAAGTCATTGAAGAAACCGTGAAGTACCTCAACGCACAGGGCCAGCGCGTGGGCCTCGTGAAGGTGCACCTGTTCCGCCCCTTCTCCACCGAGCATCTGCTGCGCGCCCTGCCTTCCAGCGTGACCTGCATCACCGTGCTTGACCGCACCAAGGAAAGCGGCGCTCTTGGCGATCCCCTGTATCAGGACGTGTGCACCGCCTTCCTCGAAAAGGGCGAAGCTCCCACCCTGGTGGGCGGCCGCTACGGCCTGGGCTCCAAGGACTTCACCCCCGGCATGGCCAAGGCCGTGTACGACAACATGCTGGCCCTTCAGCCCAAGAACCACTTCACCGTGGGCATCAACGACGACGTCACCTACACGTCGCTTGACGTGGAAGAAGAAATCGACACCGTGCCCGCTGGCACCGTGCAGTGCAAGTTCTTCGGCCTCGGCGCTGACGGCACCGTGGGCGCCAACAAGCAGGCCATCAAGATCATCGGCGACAACACCGATCTCTACGCTCAGGCCTACTTTGCTTACGACTCCAAGAAGTCCGGCGGCTTCACCGTGTCGCACCTGCGCTTCGGCAAGGAACAGATCACCTCTTCCTACCTGATCACCAAGGCCGACTACGTTGCCTGTCACAAGGCCGCCTACGTGACCCAGTACGACATTCTTGAAGGCATCAAGGAAGGCGGCACCTTCGTGCTGAACTCCAACTGGTCGCTTGCCGACATGGAAAAGCACCTGCCCGCCTCCATGAAGCGCGTCATCGCCCGCAAGAAGCTGAAGTTCTACAACGTGGACGCCGTCAAGGTTGCCCAGGAAGTGGGCCTCGGCGGCCGCATCAACATGATCATGCAGACCGCCTTCTTCAAGCTTGCCAACGTGCTTGACTTTGAAAAGGCCGTGGGCCTGCTCAAGGAATCCATCAAGAAAACCTACGGCAGCAAGGGCGACAAGATCGTCAACATGAACATCGCCGCCGTGGACAAGGGCATGGACGCTCTGGAAGAAGTGAAATACCCCGCTTCCTGGGCCACTGCCACCGAAGGCGCCGCTGCCTGCCACTGCGATGACGACGAATACATCAGCGCCGTTGTGCGTCCCATTCTGGCCCAGCAGGGCGACAAGCTGCCCGTGTCCGCCATGGATCCGGCTGGCTTCATGCCCCTCGGCACCGCCGCTTGCGAAAAGCGCGGCTGCGCCATCGACGTGCCCGAATGGCAGGTTGAAAACTGCATCCAGTGCTGCCAGTGCTCCTTTGTGTGCCCCCACGCCGCCATCCGCCCGGTGCTCGCCACCGAGGAAGAACTGGCTGGCGCGCCCGCTTCCTTTGTGACCAAGGACGCCATCGGCAAAGAACTCAAGGGCATGAAGTTCCGCATTCAGGTGTACACCGAAGACTGCCTGGGCTGCGGCTCCTGCGCCGAAGTGTGCCCCGCCAAGGTCAAGGCTCTCGTCATGAAGCCCCTTGACACCCAGATGCCCACCCAGAAGGAAAATCTGGCCTACGCCGAAGCCAACATCACGCTCAAGGACGAGCTCATGGCTCGCGACACCGTCAAGGGTTCGCAGCTCCAGCAGCCCCTGCACGAGTTCTCCGGCGCCTGCGCCGGTTGCGGCGAAACGCCTTACGTCAAGGTGCTCACCCAGATGTTCGGCGAACGCATGATCGTGGCCAACGCCACGGGCTGCTCGTCCATCTGGGGCGCTTCTTCGCCCACCACGCCTTACTGCACCAACAAGGACGGCTTCGGCCCGGCCTGGGGCAACTCCCTGTTTGAAGACGCCGCCGAATACGGCTGCGGCATGGGTATTGCCTACGAACAGCGCCGTGGTCTGCTGGCCATGAAGGTTCAGGAAGCCCTGAAGGAAGAATCCGCTTCTCCCGAACTGAAGGCCGCCCTCCAGGGCTGGCTGGACAACAAGGACGATGCCGAAGGCTCCCGCAAGTACGGCGAAATGATCATGGCCAACCTGGAAGGCTTTGACAGCCCCCTGGCCCATGAACTGTGGCACATGGACGACCTCTTCACCAAGAAGAGCGTGTGGATCTTCGGCGGCGACGGCTGGGGCTACGACATCGGTTACGGCGGCCTTGACCACGTTCTCGCCAGCGGCGACGACATCAACGTGCTGCTGATGGATACCGAAGTGTACTCCAACACCGGCGGTCAGTCCTCCAAGGCCACCCCTCTTGGCGCCGTGGCCCAGTTTGCCGCCGCAGGCAAGCGTACCGGCAAGAAAGACCTTGGCCGCATGGCCATGACCTACGGCTATGTGTACGTTGCCTCCGTGTCCATGGGCGCGGACAAGCAGCAGGTGCTCAAGGCCTTCCGCGAAGCCGAAGCCTACAAGGGACCCTCGCTCATCATCGCTTACGCTCCCTGCATCAACCAGGGCCTGCGCAAGGGCATGGGCAAGAGCCAGGAAGAAGCCAAGATGGCCGTGCTTTCCGGCTACTGGCCCCTGTACCGCTACAATCCCGAACTGTCCAAGGAAAAGAAGAACCCCTTCCAGCTCGACAGCAAGGCTCCTTCTGCTGACATTCAGGAATTCCTGGGCGGCGAAACCCGTTTTGCCTCTCTGGAAAAGATGGCTCCCGAAGTCTCCAAGAAGCTGCGCGCCGAACTGGCCGAAGCCTATACTGAACGCTACGCCATGCTCAAGCAGCTGGCTGATCTGCCCTACCCCGGCACCAGCGCCGAGTAGAGAGGTCTGACGTTATGACTATCCGCGCCCGCCAGCATCTGGCTCCTCTCCGGGGGGCAGCCTTCTGCTGCGGGCGCGGGCTACGTCACACGCTTGGGATCAAAGGTTAAAGGCCTGGGCGCGAGGAAAGCCCTCGCGCCCTTTTCGCGTTAATACCGCCAGCCTGCCGGCACAGCAGGGGAGGCACTATGCACAACGGTCTATACATCACCGCCACCGGGCCCATGACGGGCAAGAGCGCCATTGCCCTTGGGGCCATGCAGCTGCTCACCCGCAGCATGCGCAAGGTGGCTTTTTTCCGTCCCATCATCAACGAACCTCTGTGGGACGACCGCGACCCCGACATCCATCTGATGCTTGAGTACTTCAAGCTCAAGATGGACTACGCCGACACCTTCGCCTACACCCAGCGCGAAGCCCGCCAGATCATCAATCAGGGTTCGCGCAATCTGCTCATCGAAAACATCATCCAGAAGTACAAAAAACTGCTGGAAACCTATGATTTCGTTGTGTGCGTGGGCACCGACTTTCTTGCCAAAGACCCGGTTTTCGAGTTTGAACTCAATGCCGAAATCGCGGCCAACCTTGGCTGCCCGGTTCTCTTGGTTACCAGCGGCTACAATGTGAGCGCCGAAGATATTCGTGACTCGCTCCAGATCACCATGGACAGCCTTGAACCCTATGCGCTGGACGTGGTTGCCACCATTGTGAACCGCCGCAACCTCACGCAGACAGAACTGGACGAACTGCGCGCCCATTTCAGCACGCAGGAAAGCCCAGCCCTGATTTTCTCCGTTCCCAACGACCCCACCATCGGTCAGCCCACCATGGCTGATGTGAAAAAGGGCCTGGACGCGGAAGTGCTGTTTGGCGAAAAGCGCCTGGACGCGCTGGTGGGCGACTACCTTATCGCCGCCATGCATGTGGACAATGTGCTCAACTACATTGCCAAAGACCAGCTCATCGTCACCCCTGGCGACCGCGCCGACGTGCTCCTGGCAGCCATTGCCTCGCGCCTGTCGTCTTCTACTCCCGACATTGCGGGCGTGCTGCTGACCGGGGGCATCCGTCCCTCCGAAAACGTCTGCAAATTCATTGAAGGCTGGACAGGCTCGCCCCTACCCATCCTGCTGACGCCGCACCACACCTACAAGGCCTTTATGGCCCTGCAAAGCATCATCGCCCCCATCGAACCGGGCGATCTGCGCAAGATCAACAGCGTGCTGGGCCTGTTTGAACAGTACGTCAACGGCAAGGAAATCGAAAACCGCATCGGCGGCGAGCGCAGCAGCCGCATTACGCCCATGATGTTTGAATTCGAGCTGATCCAGCGCGCCAAGGCCAACAAAATGCGTATCGTGCTGGCCGAAGGCACCGAAGAACGCATCCTGCGCGCAACGGATATCCTCCTGCGCCGCGACGTGGCCGAAATCATCCTGCTGGGCGATGTGGAAGAAATCCGCTCCAAGGCCAGTGCCTTTGGCCTGGACATTGCCAAGGCCCGACTCATTGATCCGGTGAAATCCGAGCTGTTTGAAGACTACGCCAATACCTACTACGAACTGCGCAAAAAGAAGGGCATTACCCCTGAACAGGCGCGCGACACCATGACCGACGCCACCTACTTTGCCACCATGATGGTCAAGAAGGACGATGCCGATGGCATGGTTTCCGGTTCGGTCAACACCACGGCGCACACCATCCGCCCGGCCTTTGAATTTGTGAAGACCAAGCCCGGATTCACCGTGGTTTCCTCGGTCTTCCTCATGTGCCTCAAGGATCGCGTGCTGGCTTTTGGCGACTGCGCCGTGAACCCCAACCCCTCCGCGCAGCAACTGGCTGAAATCGCCATTGCCTCGGCCCACACGGCCAAGGTGTTTGGCATTGAGCCGCGCGTTGCCATGCTTTCCTACTCCACCGGTACTTCCGGCAAGGGTGCGGACGTGGACGTTGTGGTGGAAGCCACCAAGATCGCGCAGGAAATGGCCCCCGATCTCGCACTGGAAGGCCCCTTGCAGTACGACGCGGCCATCGACCCCTCGGTTGCCAAAACCAAGATGCCCGACAGCAAGGTTGCCGGTAAGGCCACGGTGTTCATCTTCCCCGACCTCAACACCGGCAACAATACCTACAAGGCCGTACAGCGCGCTGCTGGCGCGGTGGCCATCGGCCCCGTGCTCCAGGGCCTGAACAAGCCTGTCAACGATCTCTCGCGCGGCTGCACCGTGCCCGACATCGTCAATACCGTGGCCATCACTGCGGTGCAGGCCGCTGCCGAAAAGGCCGCGCAGAAATAGTTGCAGAGATTCAGCCCCGGCTGACATGAGCTTTCGGCGGTTTGCCTGACAGGGCAAACCGCCGCATAAAGCCTGCCGCCGCAAAAACATTACTGACGCAAGGCATGCGCCACAAACTGCCGGCCCGCGATCAGAATAAACAAGTTCAAGGAAAGGAAGAGTTATGAAAATTCTGGTGATTAACGCGGGTTCCTCGTCCTGCAAATATCAGTTGCTGGAAATGGACACGCGCAGCGTGCTCTGCTCCGGTCTTGCCGAGCGCATCGGCCAGGAAGGCGGACGCCTCACCCACAAAATCGCCCCCGATACGGACAAGGAAGAAAAGCTTGTTCGCGAGGCCTTCTTCCCCACCCATGTGGAAGCCATGGAACTGGTCATCGCTCTGCTGACCGACGCCGACAAGGGCGTTATCAAGGACAAGAGCGAAATTTACGCCATCGGCCACCGCGTGCTGCACGGCGGCGAAGCCGTGAGCGATCCCGTGCTGGTGAATGAACGTGTGAAGCAGATTGTGGAAGAATGCGCCGTGCTTGGCCCCTTGCACAACCCCGCCAACCTCATGGGCATTGAAGTGGCTGAAAAGCTCTTCCCCGGCGTTCCCAACGTGGCCGTGTTCGATACCGAATTCGGCATGGGCATGCCCAAGGAAGCCTTCATGTACGCTCTGCCCTATGAGCTGTACGAAGAACTGCGCATCCGCCGCTACGGCTTCCACGGCACCTCGCACAAGTACATTGCCAACGCCACTGCCGAGTTCCTTGGCAAGCCCCTTTCCGAGCTGCGCTCCATCACCATGCACCTCGGCAACGGCTCTTCCATGAGCTGCGTGAAAAACGGCAAGTGCTTTGACACCAGCATGGGCCTCACCCCGCTGGAAGGCCTTGTGATGGGCACCCGCTGCGGCACCATTGACCCGGCCATCGTGCCCTTTGTCATGGAAAAGAAGGGCCTCAGCCCCTCCGAAGCCGACACCCTGATGAACAAGAAGTCCGGCCTGCTTGGCCTGTGCGGCTACACCGACATGCGCGATGTGCATGCCCAGGTGGACAAGGGCAACGAGCGCGCCGAACTGGCCCTCAAGCTGCTCGTGCGCAGCATCAAAAAGACGCTTGGTTCCTACTTCTTCCTGCTTGAAGGCAACGTGGACGCCCTGGTGTTCACCGCCGGCATCGGCGAAAACGACGACATCGTCCGCGCCATGGTCTGCGAAGGCCTTGAAGCCTTCGGCATCAAGCTGAACAAGGAAGAAAACAGCACCCGCAAGCCCGGCGCGCGTATCATCACCACGCCGGACAGCAAGATCCCCGTGATCATCATCCCCACCAACGAAGAGCTCCAGATCGCCCTTGCCACGGTGGAAGTGCTTAAAAAGTAAGCTCCCTTACTTTTGCATTATTGCATGTCAAAGGCCGCCTCCGAAAGGAGGCGGCCTTTTGTTTTGTCGTGTGTTTGCTCGCTGGAGTGCGCACCGCGCGTGACTTCACCGCAAGCTAACCCCTAACGTAATGTGTCAGGATGTAAGCCTCACCGCAAAAATCCAATTCCCCAGCCTCTAACGTATGGACTTATACCCGTCGTAAGTTTTGAGCTTGCCCGTAAGCTTGGGAGCGTCATTGATCAGCACGGGTACCGTGGTGCCGCTTTCGAGCTTTTTCAGCCAGCCCTCGGCCTTGCTGCTGAGCAGTTCGGGCTTGTCCTTGCCCAGTTGCTGCACTTCGGGCCGGGGCCACAAATATCCGCCGTTTTCATTACGTCCTTGCAGAAGGTAGCGGGTATTGCCCTGCTGCACGGCCTTGGCCACAGTGAGCTTTTTCTGGTTCTGGTACAGGGCCACGGCTGCCAGAATACCGGCATCGTCCTTGCGGGCGCGGTTGAGCGCAAGGCCCACGGCGGTGTCGGCATATTCGCTCACAAAGTTGAAATCACCTTGCGAGTCAAAAGCCACAAACACGGGGCCACGCCCACGGTACAGGGGCGCAATGAGCTTTGAAATACTCAATGTTTTGCCCTTGCCCTGGGTCTGCGCATGAAAATCATAATCATAGGCATTGATGTACTTGCCGTTCTGTTCCTTGTTGGTCATGGCAAGTACGCCGTCCACGCCTTCAATGCCAAAAACTTCGGGGCTGACCGCAGCGGAGATGACATCAATAAACGAGGCAGAACACACCCAGGCGTCAAAGCCGTTGGCTTCAAGCGCATGGAACAGCTCTTGAATTTCAGGCGATACCGTTATGCCCTGCTTGTATGATACCGTGATCTGCCCGGCCTTGCTGCCCTTATAGGCCGCAGGGCTCTGCCACTTGCGCTTTTGCCAGAAGGCTGGGTCGGCGCTGGCCTTGCGGTAGTGCACAAAGGCCTCGTGCGCCATGCCGTAAACCTGCTGGGGCGTCATACCCGTAAACCAGTAGGTGATCCAGGGGTAGGAAACAGAAACATCCATGGTGTCGCCAATGGCGTCATAAAGCCAGCGCGCCTTGGTGGCAAATTCCTTCCAGTCGTCGCCTGCCTGCATCTTCTGCATTTTTTCGCCGTAAACTCCGGCGGGGGAAACGTAACCCTGCGCGTACAGCCGTTTGTATGCGGCAGCGGCATCGGCAGCAACCGTGGCAACCGTGAGGTTGTTATATTCCTTGCCCAGATCCATGTTGATATCCGGCACACCGGTGGTCAGCACGGCGTACATTTGCTCAGGCTTGACGGCAAAGCGCATGTGCTCCAGCTGATAGATTGCAAGCTGCTCTTCCACATCCAGAATGGAAACAGTGTTGTCAAAATCAAAAACAGCGTAAGGCCGGATGGAAGGATTATAGTTGGGGCTGCCCTTGCCATAGAGCACAAACATTTCATTGAGGCTCTGCCTGACGGTGGGATCCCACCCCTCGCGCTGCAACATGACAGTATCCGCTGCGCCAGCGGCTGAAGCCATGAACATCGCCGCTGCAACCAACAAACAGCACACCCATAATCTGCATTTTTGCATATCGCACACTCCTGCAATCAGTTTTGTTCCTTGCACTGCCATGCCAAGGAGACTCAGCCCCAAGCGTGGTTCAACATTTGAATCTTCACAGCTAGAGGAAACCTGTACGTGACAAAAATGTTGCAGTTTGTGTGCCATTAATAAAACTTCAATATGCTGTATTTGTTTATAAAATATACATAAAAATCATAAACTGGCATGAGTTTGATACAAATCCGTAAAGAGAACCTGCCCATGAAACAAAATTGTGATTTTATGTATTTGTGGATTTGTATGTTTTTCATGCAAAAAAGGCCGCCCTGAGGACGACCCTGCTGGCGGCGCAGATGCTCCCGCCGACAAATTCAGAACCAGCGCGTTACGCAGAAGCCTGCGGCAAAGCCTTGGTCATGGCTTGCTCAAACTGCTGAGTGTAGCTATCCAGCTTCTTTTTACGGTTGTAGTCGTTGGAGCTTTTCATATACAGGCCGCCGCCAGCAGCCACCACCAGGGCGGCAATACCGCCGAACTTGGCGCTCATATACAGGGCCTCGGGCAGCCGGCGTGCAAGCTCATCCATGCTTTCCGTAAACAGGTGCATGAGAAAACTGAAACAGACCAGCCCCACCAGAAAAACAATGGCGCTGACCTTGCAAACCTTTTTCAGAGGGTAGGATTCCAGGTCATATTCGGTAACGCGGCTCACGCCGCAGCGCTTCATCAAGGCAGCGGCATCCACAAAATCATGCTTCCAGCCCGATGTTTGGTTGCTCACCGCATAGACTTCCAGAGCCGTGCCATCGCCGCCCTCTGCGACGCAGGCCGGGCCAAGGCAACCGAGCTTCAGGCAGTCGCCGACCGCAACAGGACAGGAATCCGGAAGGGGCAACTGCACCTCGCAGCCATTTTCAAGCTGAACCACAGCGCACTGCCACTGCTTACGGCCACGGGGCATACGCAAGTTTGCACCTCCGCCCAAAGCTATGCCCTGATCCGGGGCAGATGCCTGCCAGGGGGCAACTGCCAGCACCTGGGCCTCAATGGCGCGTGCCCGAAAAACTTTGCCTTCAACTGTAAAATCCATGAAAACCTCTCTCCCTAATACGCCCGTGGGGCTTGCTTCCCTTTACCGGGGCAGCAGAGTTTCCTCAAGGGCAAGATCCACTGAAACTTCGCGCGAGGGCAGCGACTTGTCGATGCGCACCGTGCCCGCAGGGGCGTTGCGCATGGGTTTGACGTGACGCACCTCGGCATATTGTATGCGCGCCCGAGCGGCGTCGCGCTGCCAGCTTTTGCAGGCGGCCAGCGCTCCAGCCTCGTCAAGGGTGCGCGACGGCACTTCCTGCCCGCCGTGGGCGCGGCGGATAATCACGTGCGAACCGGGGCCGTTTTCCGCATGCAACCAGATATCGTGCGGGGCTGCAAGCTTGCGCGCGGCCAGGTTACCCTTGGAATCGCGACCACGCAGCAGCACAAAACCATCTGAACTTATAAACATCTGCACATTCTTGGGCAGGGTGGCGGCCATGCCGGAACCTGCCGCGCGCCCGGTGGAAGCCGCCTCATCGGCAGCGCCCGCAGTGGCGCCCAGCAGGCTGCCAGGCCAGATGCCGGGCCGGGCCTGACGCAAGGAGGCCATCTCGTCTTCCAGCGCCGCGCGCCGCACGGCCAGATGCTCCATGCCGCGTTGACCGCGCCGGGCCGAGTGAAAAAGGCGGGCCATTTGCTCGCGCACAGAATACCGCAGATCCAGCGGTATTTCCCGCGCCGGGCCGTGCGGGCCTTCTTCCACAGTGACGGCAGCCGCACGAAAATCCGCAGGCCAACGCCACAATTCGGCCTGAAGCGCCAGAGCGTCTGCCTGACAAGCCATCATCCTGCCAAGGCGATTTTCTTCCTCGCGCAGTTTTTCCAGCAGCTTTGCGAGCTTGCGCGCGCGCCTGTCCAGAGGCTGGGCCGCCTCCCGCGCCTGATCCAGAGCCAGACGGGCAAGCACCATGTCCTGCCCTGCCAGTTCGGTCAGATTCAGGACATCCGGCCCGCTAAATTCAGCAATGGATGATGCCTCCGCATTCTTGCCCTGCAAGGCCTTTTGCTGCTCCGGGGGCAAAGGCCAGGCGCTTATGGCGAGCACAGGACGTGGCATGGCCGGTGCAGAGGCATTGCCGGAGTCAGGCGCGCAGGGGCCGTAGCAGAACACATCCCCGCCGCCCACCCTCAGGTCTTCCAGCAAGGCCCACTGTTCTGGTTCTTCAAGGCAGGCAAGAGTTCGGCGCAGGGCGGGGGTAAGCACAGGCCACTGCCGCCAGTTGTTCAGGGCATCCGCCAGTTGCGCAGGCTCGGGCCAGACGGCCTGCTCATCTTCCGGCGATTCATCCTCGGTCAGAAAGCGGAGCGAAGGCCCTTCTCGCAGATCAAGCAGCAGCCAGGTCAGGCGCGGGGATTGCTCCGCGCCAGCATCAGCCTGCCCCGATTGCGGCAGCGACGGCAGTTGGGGGGCCTCTGCGCCGCCGCCAAGCAGCAGCCACAAACAGCGCTCGCTCCAGCGGGCCACGCAGGCAACAATACGCCGACCAGCGGCATATTTGCGCAGCCGCATGATGGGCGCTGAAGGCGCACGGCCAACACTGATGCGCTGTGAGGTAATAAAGCAGAACGGTTCCTTGCGCCCAAAGCGCAGGCAGAGCTGCCGCTTGCGCCCACCGCTGTAGACCATGAGAGCCAGCAGGCCATCAGCAGGTTCCTGAATTTTTTCCACCCTTGCGCCAGTGAGCAGGGGGGTCAGGTCTTCACAAAAACGGCGGAAAAGATGGGCATCCATAGAAAAAACCGGCTTCGGGGCAAGGTGAATGGCTGGGGAGTATACGGGGGCAAGGCGGCAAAGCGCCGCAGGGGCTCGGGAGGGAAGACCTTGCCCTGTTGAAGACAAGGCCGCACAACGTCCCCAGCGCATGCGCAGATGCAGCGGCAAACGCAGTTCCAGGCGCAACCGATGGCAGACCGCAGGCTGGCATAATTGCGCAGACGGTTTGGGTAACAGCCTCGCCAGCTCTTTCCATTGGCATGGTACGACCGTTGCGAACAGGCCAGAAGTCTCGCAGACCCAGTTCGCCAGACCCCCGCCGCGCAGCGGAACCACCGGGAGTCTGCCCGAAGTATGCATGCCGTCAGGCGCAAGCGGGAGTGCGCGAGCGCAGCGCCCGCCTGGCCGAAAGCAACAAAAACAGTGCCTTTAAGGCAAAGAAATGACGTTAATCGCCGCGAAGGTGTTCGTCTTCTTCCTGTTTGGCTTTGCAGTTGATGCACAAACGCGTCACAGGCCGGGCCTTGAGACGGGGAACGCTGATGTCGTCGCCGCAGTCTTCACAAATCCCGTAGGTGCCATCGTCAATGCGGGTAAGGGCTGCCTGGATCTTGCGGATCAGGCGGCGCTCACGGTCACGGATGCGCAGGGTAAAGGCCCTGTCGGATTCTGCAGTGGCGCGGTCAGCCGGGTCGGCAAACACTTCGTTGCTATCCGTCAGTTCTTCCAGGGTGCTGTCACCCTTCTGCTTCGCTTCTTCAAGCATGTCGGAAAGAAGCTTGCGAAAGTATTCCAAATCCTTGTGATCCATTTAAATCCTCCGGCGGACGCCGCTGGGGGGCGCATGAACGGTCTACTAATAGGCCTTGCAGGAACATGCATGGAGCAAGCAATTCGCACCGCATATCCTGCGTTGGCCAGCCATGCGGCGGCATGGCCCGCTCAGAGCACCTCTCAATGAAAATGCTCTTTTGATGCAATGGACTCATATAGCTACATGCGCAATCTTTGTAAAGCTGTGCCCTCAAGATTACGCAAAGCATGCACTTTGGCGACTGGCGCAAACAGAAACCCCGGTTAAACCGGGGCCTAAGGTGTCATAAAAGCACAACAATAAGAAGTTATGGTGAACGTTGCGTGCCAATCAGGCACCAGTTGGATCGTCTTCCCGTCCGGCTTCAAGTCGCTCGGCCTCGTAGCGGGCTTCGCGTGCTGCTGCCTTGGCGGCATCCTGTGCGGCCTGCCGTTCGCGCGCTTCAGCGCGGATAACGCCCTTGATCTCGTCCCAGGCGGGTTCGTTCCACAGATCCTCGCAACGCTGCGTGGGAACGGATACGTCTGTGAATTCCTCGCCACGGCGGGCGCGCACAAACACATCCCCCCCGGTGGCAACGGCCTTGGGCGCGTAGGAGGCTGTCATCTGGCAGGCGGTGCGCAGCACGTCCTCGGGCCACAAGGCTCCGTTGCGGGCCAGAGCCAGCGGCCCAGGCATGTCGCGCATGCGCAGGACAAGGTCGTCCGGGCCTGCGGCCGCGGCCAGCAGATCATTGTCTGCACTGTTGCGCCCAACGCACAGCCAGTAGTGGTTCTGCCCCTCGCTGTGCCAGAACTGACGCCCAAGATTGGCAAGGGTAAAATCACTGGCGCTCGGCTCCGGCAAACGGGTGAGCACCAGCCAGTAGCGGCGGGCGTTCTCGCGCTCGGTCAGGCGGCAGCCGCCCCCCGGAGTGGGAATTTCCTTGATGCCGTATTCCTTGGCAAGGCTCAGTTGCTCGGTGCGGCCCCTGCCCCAGATGCCCAGCAGGCGCGAGCGGTCCACAAGCCCGCTTTCTTCCACAGGGGTCGGCGGCAAATGCTTGGCGCACAGTGGCCGCAGCAGGATATCGGCCACGGCGGCATCGCGCATGATGACGTTCAGCGTGTCGCGCCGTTGCGACATGGGGCGCTGGCCCAGAACCTCGCCCGAGGCCAGGGCCTTGGCCCCCACGCTTTCCATATATTTGCGGGCCTCACGCAGCAGCAGTATCTTGCAGTCAACGCAGGGGTTCAGCACCTTGCCAAAACCGTGTTCCGGCCTTTGGCGCAGCATGGCAGCGAACTGGGGGCCGACATCCTGAGTAACAATATCAAGGTCGTAAATCTTGCGCCAACGTGCCGCCACAGCTTCGCCGCCAAAAAAGGGCGAATAAAAATGCAGACAACGCACGGCGAGACCCTGACGTTCAAGCAGTTTTGCTGTGAGCAGGCTGTCGAGCCCGCCGGAAAATAGTACGATGATTTGGGGAGAATCGCTCATGCCCGCGCTTGTACGACAGCAAGCGCCCGTGCGCAAGGGGAGCATGCTGCCTTGCGCGGCTTTTACCTGCTTGCAATTATCGCTATCAGTAATTACACTCAATTAATAACAGTACAAGCGCAGGCTCGCCGCCCATCTGGCATTTGCCTTGCTCGCCTTGGTCTGCTACACTAATGCGCTTGAAGATATTTTTACCTGGAGCAATGAGCTATGGCGAAGAAACCGGCCATGAGTCAGGAAAACGCGCGCGCCGAAGCCTTGGGCACCGCACTTGCCACCATCGAACGCAAGTACGGCAAGGGCGCTGTGATGAAGCTTTCCGACGATGCCCACGTCAATATTCCCGTGATCCCCACAGGTTCCATCGGCCTTGATCTGGCCCTTGGCGTGGGGGGCATTCCGCGCGGGCGCATCAGCGAAATTTTTGGCCCGGAATCTTCGGGCAAAACCACGCTGACCCTGCACATCATCGCAGAATGCCAAAAAATGGGCGGCACCTGCGCCTTTGTGGACGCAGAACATGCCCTTGACGTTTCTTACGCCAAGCGGCTCGGCGTCAACACAGACGAGCTGCTCATCTCGCAGCCCGACTACGGCGAACAGGCGCTGGACATTGCCGACATGCTCGTGCGTTCCGGCGCTGTTGACCTTGTGGTGGTTGACTCCGTGGCCGCGCTTATCCCGCAGGCCGAACTGGAAGGCGACATGGGCGAATCACAGGTAGGCGGTCACGCCCGCCTCATGTCGCATGCCATGCGCCGCCTCACCGGCACCATCCATAAATCGCGCACGTCCGTCATCTTCATCAACCAGATCCGCATGAAGATCGGCGTGACCGGCTACGGCAGCCCCGAAACCACCACTGGCGGCAACGCGCTCAAGTTCTATTCTTCCGTGCGGCTGGACATCCGCCGCATCCAGACCCTTAAGGACAAGGAAGAATCCTTCGGCTCGCGCACCAGGGTCAAGGTGGTCAAAAACAAGGTTGCCCCGCCCTTCCGCAGCGCCATTTTTGACATTCTGTACGGTCAGGGCATTTCGCGCTCCGGCGAGCTGCTTGACCTCGGCATTGAAGCCAAGATCATCGACCAGAGCGGCTCGTGGTTTGCATTTGGCAGCGAAAAGCTCGGCCAGGGGCGTGAAAAAGTACGCGCGCTGCTGGACGAAAACCTTGATCTGCGCAACCAGATTGAAGCCAAGGTTGTGGAATTCTTGGGATTGAACCCCAAGGAATTCACGCCCACAGTGGAAGACCTGGACGAAGGGGAAGCCCCCGCGCCCACTTACGAATAAAGGCCATTTTTTACCTGCGACCGCGCGCCTCGGTGGTGCGCGGTCGTTGTTCGCGCAGACCCCATTACGGAGCCAGTAAATGCTCACCGCCAAAGAAATCCGCAGCCGCTACCTCGAATTTTTCAAACGCCACCAGCATGAAATTGTCGAATCCGGCCCCATCATTCCGCCCAACGACCCCACCCTGCTGTTCACCAATGCTGGCATGGTGCAATTCAAAAAGCTCTTTCTTGGCGAGGAAAAGCGCGCATACAGCCGCGCCACCACCTGCCAGAAATGTCTGCGCGTTTCGGGCAAGCACAACGACCTTGAAAACGTGGGCCGCACCGCGCGCCACCACACGTTTTTTGAAATGCTGGGCAACTTTTCTTTCGGTGACTATTTCAAGCGCGAAGCCATCACCTGGGCCTGGGAATTTGTAACCAAGGAGCTTGAACTGCCCAAGGGAAAGCTCTGGGTCACAGTGTTCCGCGAGGACGACGAAGCTGCGGCCATCTGGGCCGAAGTTGCCGGGCTGCCCGCCGACCGCATCGTGCGCATGGGCGAAAAAGACAACTTCTGGACCATGGGCGATACCGGCCCCTGCGGCCCCTGTTCCGAAATCTACGTGGATCAGGGCGAAGACATGTCTTGCGGGCCGGACTGCGGCATCGGCAAATGCGACTGCGACCGGTTCCTTGAAATCTGGAACCTCGTGTTCACCCAGTTTGACCAGTCTGCCGACGGCACCCGCGTGGCACTTGCCAATCCCAACATTGATACGGGCATGGGTCTTGAACGCATGGCCGCCGTTGCGCAGGGCAAGCGCTCCAACTTTGACTGCGACCTGTTTCAGGAAATCATCCAGTACGCCGCATCGCTTGCCAATGTGAGCTACAGCTTCAGCGCGCCCGACACCAACGATGTGGATACGGCCCTGCGCGTCATTGCCGACCACAGCCGCTCGGCGGCCTTCCTTGTGGCTGGGGGCGTGCTGCCCTCCAACGAGGGCCGTGGCTATGTGCTGCGTCGTTTGATTCGCCGCGCCCTGCGCTTTGCCACGCTCATTGGCGTGAACGAACCCTTCATGTACAAGGTGGCCCGCAAGGTTACGGAAGTGATGGGCGACGCCTATCCCGAACTGACCGAACATGCCGACTTTATCGCCCGCGCAGTGCATGAGGAAGAACAGCGTTTCTCCCTCACCCTGCAAAAGGGTCTGGAGCTTCTGGATGAAGAACTGGCGACCCTCAAGGCCGCCGGGCAGATGCAGATTCCTGGTGAGTTCTGCTTCAAGCTGTACGACACATACGGCTTCCCGCTCGATATCGTGACTGACGTTGCTGAAAAGCGCGGCTTCACCGCTGACGCCAAGGGCTTTGAAAAGCACATGGGCGAACAGCGCAAGCGCGCCCGTGAACATCAGAAAAAGGGCGGCCTGCTGGGTCAGGCTGACGGCGTAAACGTGTTCAAACCCCTGCTGGACGCTGGCGTAACCAGCACCTTTGTGGGTTATGAGCGCCTGACTGAAACCAGCCCCCTGACCCTGCTGCTCAATGCCGCTGGCGAAGAAGTGGCCGACCTCGGCGAGGGCGATACCGGCTACGCCATTACCGCTGCCACGCCTTTTTACGGCGAAGGCGGCGGTCAGGCTGGCGACATGGGCACGCTGGCAAGCACCTCCGGCGAGGCGCGGGTGCTGACCACCCACAAGCCTGCCCCCACCCTGCTGGTGCATGAGATTGAAGTGACCAAGGGCGAGCTGCACAAGGGCGGCGAGGCCACCCTCAAAGTGGACGCCGACCAGCGTAAATCCACTGCCCGCAACCACACCTGCACCCACCTGCTCCACGCCGCCCTGCGCCGCGCGCTGGGCACCCATGTGAAGCAGGCCGGTTCGCTGGTTGACCCGCACCGCCTGCGTTTTGACTTTTCGCACATTGCGGCCCTCACGCCCGAAGAACTGGCGGCGGTGGAACGCGACGTGAACCGCGCCATCATGGCCGACCTGCCTGTGGCCGCCAGGGAAATGCCCGTGGCCGAAGCCATGGCAACCGGAGCAATGGCCCTGTTTGGCGAAAAATATGGCGATATTGTGCGCGTGCTCACAGTTTCCGGCGCGGAAAAAGGCGAACCTGAATCCGTGGAACTGTGCGGCGGCACACACCTTGAACGCACCGGCGAGGCCGGGGCCTTCATGATCGTTTCTGAAAGCGGCGTGGCCGCCGGCACGCGGCGCATAGAGGCCGTAACCGGCTGGAACGCCTATGCCCAGGCTGTTGAACAGCGCGCGGAACTTGCCGCGCTTTCGGGCATACTCAAGGCGCGCCCCGGCCAGTTGGCCGAACGCGTGACCGCCCTGCAAGGCGATGTGAAAAAGCTGCGCAAAGCCTCGGAAAAGGCCGCCGCCGCTCCTGCCACCGGGGCCGATCTGGCCGCCCGCGCGCAGGACGTCAACGGAGTGCGCATGCTGGCCGCCAAACTTGATAATGTTCCTGTGAAAGCCCTGCGCGAAGTCATGGACGATGTGCGCTCGCGCCTTACCGACAATGCCGTTGTCTGCCTGGCAACGGCTGAAGACGGCAAAGTTGGGCTTTTACTTTACGTTTCCAAAGACCTGCACGGAAAATTCACTGCTCCCGCGCTTATCAAGGACGTAGCCGCTCCCTGCGGTGGCTCCGGCGGCGGCAGACCCGACCTGGCTCAGGCGGGCGGCACAAAGGCCGATGGTATTGACGAGGCCTTTGCCGTGCTGAAACAACGCATCGAACAATAAGGACAAGGCCATGATAGGCATTTCCAAGCTGTATTGCGGACAGGTCGAGCCTTCCGACGCCCTGCGTTACGGACGCGAATCGGGCAAGCTGCCCTCGCACCTGTTGCAGTTCTCCAAAGATAAAAAGCCCGTTGTGGTCTGGAACATGACCCAGCGTTGCAACCTCAAGTGCGTGCATTGCTACGCCCACGCCATTGAAGTTGACGGTTCGGACGATATCAATACCGAGCAGGCAAAAACCATGATCGATGATCTGGCGGCCTACGGCGCGCCGGTCATGCTGTTCTCTGGCGGCGAACCGCTGGTGCGCAAGGATCTGGTGGAGCTTGCCAGCCACGCCACCTCCAAGGGCATGCGCGCGGTTATTTCCACAAACGGCACGCTTATCACCAAGGAAAAGGCCCGCGAACTCAAGGAAGTGGGGCTTTCCTACGTTGGTATTTCGCTGGACGGCATGGAAGCAGTGCACGACAAGTTTCGCGGCGTGCCCGGTGCTTTCAAGAAAGCGCTCGAAGGCATTGCCAACTGTCAGGCCGAAGGTCTCAAGGTGGGCCTGCGCTTTACCATCAACAAGCGCAACGTGTCTGAAATTCCCGGTATCTTCCGCCTGCTCAAGGATCTGGAAGTGCCCCGCGCCTGCTTCTACCATCTGGTATACTCTGGCCGTGGTTCCGAACTGATCAAGGAAGATCTGGATCACGCCGAAACCCGCCACGTGCTCGATCTTATCATGGACGAAACCCGCGCCCTTTTCGACGCTGGCAAGCCCAAGGAAATCCTCACTGTCGACAACCACGCCGATGGCCCCTACGTGTGGATGCGCATGAAGCGCGAAGATCCCAAGCGTGCCGAAGAAGTGTTTGAACTCTTGCAGTATAACGAGGGCAACAGCTCTGGTCGCGGTATCGGCTGTATTTCGTGGGACGGCAAGGTTCACGCCGACCAGTTCTGGCGCGACCACACTTTTGGCAACGTGCTGGAACGCCCCTTCTCGCAGATTTGGGACGACCCGCAGATCGAACTGCTGCACAAGCTCAAGGACAAGAAAGCCCACGTCAAGGGCCGTTGCGCCAAGTGCCAGTTCCTGAACATTTGCGGCGGCAACTTCCGCGCCCGCGCCGAAGCCTATTACGGCGACGAATGGGCTCAGGATCCTGCCTGCTATCTGACGGATGAGGAAATCGGCATCAAGTAGCGCTCCGGCGCAGCCCTTTTTCCGCTGAATGTGCAAGCATGGCGGCGCGCCCCGGTCGTAGCCCGCTACGTTCCGCCCAGGCGCGCCGCTTGTTTTTTATACGGACACAAGGGCATACTGACACTGCGCAAAGCACCCTGCTGCCGCTGCCCAAGCAGCAGTCACAGCAGCCGCGTCTTTGCATACATAACAACTACTGCATCACCGGCAGCATTGCCGCACAGGCTGGCCAAGCACCGACCTGCAACTCGCAGAATAAAGGACAACAGCCATGACCACATTCCATAGAGGCCGCCGCCTTCGCGCCACCCCGGAACTGCGCTCCCTAGTACGCGAAACCCCGCCCCTTCTGGTTGAAGACTGCATCATGCCCTATTTCGTTGTGGAAACTGACGACAAGGGTTTTCGTAAAGAAATAGGCTCCATGCCCGGCCAGTTCCAGCTCAGCCTTGCAGAGCTGGAAAAGCAGGTGGAAAAGGCCGTGGATACGGGCCTGAAATCCGTCATTCTTTTCGGCATTCCCGAACTCAAGGACGAATACGCCTCCGGCGCTTACGCCGAGGACGGCATCGTGCAGGAGGCCGTGCGTCTGCTCAAGCACCGCTGGCCCAAGCTTTACGTCATCACTGACGTCTGCCTGTGCGAATACATGAGCCACGGCCATTGCGGCGTGCTCATGCCCTCTGGCGAAGTGAACAACGACGCCACCCTGCCCCTGCTTGCTAAAACAGCGGTGAGCCATGCCGCGGCAGGCGCGGACATGGTTGCCCCTTCCGACATGATGGATGGCCGGGTAGCCGCCATCCGCGAGGCGCTTGACGAAGGCGACCTTACGGCAACGCCCATCATGTCTTATGCCGTCAAATACGCCTCAGCTTACTACGGCCCCTTCCGCGAAGCGGCGGAAAGCGCCCCGGCCTGCGGCGACCGCAAATCCTACCAGATGGACCCGGCCAACGCCCGCGAAGCCCTGCTTGAGGCCTTTGCCGACCTTGAAGAAGGCGCGGACGCCCTGATTGTGAAGCCCGCCGGGCCTTACAGCGACATCATCCGCACCGTGCGCGACAATACAAGCGTACCCCTGTGCGCCTATCAGGTGAGCGGCGAATACTCCATGATCCGCGCGGCTGGCCTCAACGGCTGGATTGACGAGCGCGCCGTCATGCTGGAATCCCTCACGGGCCTGAAGCGCGCCGGAGCGGACATGATTATCACCTACTTTACAGAAACCATCCTGCGCGAAGGACTGGCACGATAATGAGCAATCATCCTCACAACATGGGACACCCCGGCGGGCACCCCGCTGGGCATCCGAGCGGGCACCCGGGCGGACACCCCGCAGGCGCTGCGGGCAATCCTTCCTCGGGGCATCCGGACGGCATATCAGCCCCCCTGCGCACTCTTGAGGACGGCAGCCCCGCCTGTCGCCTCATCGCCTGGGAAGTGACCCGCTCCTGCAACCTGGCCTGCAAGCACTGCCGTGCCGAGGCCCACACGGAGCCTTACCCCGGCGAGCTTTCTACGGAAGAAGCCAAGGCTCTCATCGATACCTTCCCGCAGGTGGGCAAGCCCATCATCATCTTTACCGGCGGCGACCCCATGATGCGGGCCGACGTGTACGAGCTGGTGGCCTATGCCCACAGCAAGGGCCTGCCCTGCGCCTTTTCGCCCAACGGCACCCTCATAACCCCCGAGAACGCGCAAAAAATCAAGGATGCCGGGGTCAACCGCTGCTCCATTTCCATTGACGGGCCAGACGCCGCCAGTCACGACAGCTTCCGGGGCGTACCCGGCGCGTTCGAGGCTTCGCTGCGCGGCATCGAATACCTTAAATCCGTGGGCGTGCCCTTTCAGATCAACACCACGGTCACGCGCAACAATCTGAGCAGCTTCAAAAAGATATTCGAGCTGTGCGAGCGTATCGGCGCAGCCGCATGGCACATCTTTTTGCTGGTGCCCATGGGCCGTGCCTCCGGCCTGGCCGATCAGGTCATCACCGCGCAGGAATACGAAGACGTGCTGCACTGGCTGTATGATTTTCGCAAGAGCACCAGCATGCACCTCAAAGCCACCTGCGCGCCGCACTACTACCGCATCATGCGCCAGCGCGCCAAGGAAGAAGGCATCAGCGTAACACCCGAAACCTTCGGTATGGACGCTCTCACACGCGGCTGCCTTGGCGGCACGGGTTTTTGCTTTATCAGCCACGTGGGGCAGGTACAGCCCTGCGGCTACCTCGAACTGAACTGCGGCAACGTGCGCGAAATGCCCTTTCCGCAGATATGGCGCGAGAGCAAATACTTTTTGCAGTTCCGCGACCAGTCCTGTTACACGGGCAAGTGCGGCGTGTGCGAATACCACAAGGTCTGCGGCGGCTGCCGCGCCCGCGCCCACAGCATGGACGGCGACCACATGGGTGAGGAACCCCTGTGCACCTATATTCCGGCCAAACTGCGCCGCAAGGAAAACCCCTGAGCCACACGAGGAACGCCATGACGCAGCCCACGGCCCACGCGGCCACCTCTGCCACCACTGAAACGCTGATGGACAGCGTTGACCGCCAGCTGCTGGATATCATCCAGACAGGCTTTCCCCTCACCCCGCGCCCCTATGCAGACTTGGGCCAGATGCTCGGCATCGGTGAGGAAGAAGCGCTCGAGCGTGTGCGCGGCCTCAAGGCCCGCAAGATCATCCGCCGTCTGGGGGCCAACTTCCAGTCGGCCAAGCTGGGCTTTGTGTCCACCCTGTGCGCCGCCAAGGTACCAGCCGAAAAGATGGACGACTTTGTGGCCCGGGTAAACGCCTGCCCCGGCGTGACGCACAACTATCTGCGCGAGCATGCCTACAACATCTGGTTCACGCTTATCAGCCCCTCGCGGGAGGAAAGCCAGGCCACGCTTGATGCCCTCACCGAGGCCACCGGCATTGCCATTCTTAACCTGCCTGCCACCAAACTGTATAAAATCCGTGTGGATTTCCGCATGGATAATTGAAACAGTCAGGTAATCGGCGTCTGACTGCCGGGCACATCTGCCCACTACGGATTCTTTCAGCCTAACACAACCCCACCCTGGGTGCGCTCACATAAGCGCACCCAGGGTGGGGATTCCCCCTTGGTTTCCTGTCATTAAAATTGAATACTAATTTCAATTTGACGCCTAAACTATTTGCCTGTCCGATCCGAAAAGTCTTTCAGACAAGAACCAGCATAGGGGGAAGAATGAATATTTCTGTTAAATTCAAGGCATTGCTGCTAGTTAGCACAATGATGCTGGTATCGCTTGGTGGATATGCTCTGCTGCTGCTCAACATGGCGACTATGGAGCAGGAATATAACGAGCAGACCAAGACCGCGGTTGAACAGAGCATCCGCACCGAGGCAGAAAAAATTAACACATATATGGCGCTGGTGCAGGAAGGCGCCGCCGCCATAGCCATAGCCGGGCAAAATCTGCGTCATGTCCAGCAGGGGCACGAAGCGGATCTCGGCGATGACGTTGCGGCCATGCTCAAGGCGAGTCTCACCCGCTACCCCGAGGCTTCGGGATGCGGCCTCTGGTTTGAGCCGGGCGCTTTCCGGGCCGATCAGCGTTATTACGGCCCCTACGCATACTGGGACAAAGGCAAGATTGAAATGACCATGGAATACAGCACGCCTGAGTACGATTACCCCAGGCAGCCATGGTATACTCAGGCCATTCCCGAGCAGTGGGACAGAAGCAAAAAACGCCAGGACAGCGTCTACTGGTCTGCCCCCTATCTGGACGAGACCTCCCACAAGCTCATGATAACTGTGGCTGGCATCATGCATGACCGCCAAGAGCGTATTGTCGGCGTGTCCACTCTGGACGTGAGCCTGGAAAACCTCCGCAAGACCGTCGATGGCATTAGAATCACCCCCAATTCCCGCGCCTTTGCCGTTGATTGCAGAAGCGGGCTCATCGCCGCATTTCCCGCTGACAGCGCCCTGTTGTTGCAACCGGTGGCAAAGCTGCCCTTCAACGGGGCAAAAAACGAGCTCACCACCACAACGCCCGGCAGCCTCGCCCAGTACACTCTTATGGTCAGCGGTCAGCCCACCACGGTTTTTTACAGCGTATCACCCACCGGCATGGGCCTTGGCATAGCCATTCCCGACGCCGAACTCTTTGCAGAGGCCCGGCAGCTGGCCGAGAGCAACCGCCACACCGCCATGGGTGCTGTGGGCATACTCCTTGTGCTGGCCTGCGTGGTTATTCTGGTGCTGAACAGAACCATCATCAGCCCCATTCTTTCACTGGCCGCATTCTCCCGCTCTGTTGCCGCGGGCAACCTTGAAACACCCATCTCATCTGCCTACCAGAGCGAATTTTCCGTTTTACGCAACGCGCTGGTATCCATGCTGGAATCGCTGAAAGAAAAAATGCGCGAAGCTGATAATCGCACCGCCGAGGCGCGCGTAAGCGCAGAAAATGCCGAGCAGGCGCAACATGCAGCAGAAGAAGCCACCCGCAAGGCCGAAAGCGCCAGAACAGAGGGCATGCGTGACGCCGCCCAGCGCCTGAGTCAGGTTGTGGCGGCCCTCACAGCGGCCCTTGGCAGTTTGGCTGCCCGCGTGGATGAAACATCGGAAGGCGTGGAAACGCAAACACACCGAATTGCGGAAACAGCTTCTGCCGTGGAAGAACTGAGCGCATCCGTGCTCGAAATAGCCAAGAACGCGGAAACCACCGCAAATCTGTCTGAAGACTCCCGCCATGCCGCCGAGCAGGGTTCGCAACAGTTTGCAACCGTGCTGCAGGACGTAAGCGCCATTCACAAGGATTTTCAGACTGCCTGCGACTCTGTGGACGACCTGAGCAACAAGGCCGATGCCATCGGGGCCATTGCCCAGACTATTGAAGATATTGCCGACCAGACAAACCTGCTGGCCCTCAATGCGGCCATTGAAGCCGCCCGGGCAGGTGAAGCCGGACGCGGCTTTGCCGTTGTGGCCGATGAAGTGCGCAAACTGGCGGAAAAAACCATGACCGCCACGCGCGAGGTGGGGCAGTCCATTGATTCCATCCAGCAGGCCGTGCGCGGCACCCTCGGCAGCATGGGCAGCACCAAGGAAGTGCTTGAAAAATCCATGCAGGAGGTCAACAAGGCGGAAAGCCTGCTCGGAAGTATTGTCAGCCTCGCCATGGAATCTTCCGATCAGGTGCGCGCCATCGCCACGGCTTCCGAGCAGCAGTCTGCCGCCACAGGCGAAATCAACGCCTCCGTGTCTGCCGTAAGCAGCATTGCCGAAGGCACAGCTACTGCCATGCAGGAGGCCGCCAACGCGGTTGAGGCACTCAAGCGCCAGTCTTCTGCCCTGGCCGAACTGATAGCAGAGCTGGAAAAAGCCTAGGCCCGAACCTAGCCCGATCACACATAACCGCCATGCCTCGTTCTTTCATAGGTTCGAGGCATGGCGGTTTTTGTAACCCACCCTTGGGGAACAATAGCTTTGGGAATACATTTCACCAAGGCAACCGTTGATTACCGCGCCATGAGCGCAAACACGCCCCAGCCAAGGTACTCGCGCGTATACATGGCGTAACGTTTTGGCTCGCTGCTCAACTGCTCGCGAATTTCTTGGGCAAACTCGTCATCCGGGTTTGCCTCAAGCCACCGCCGCATGGTCAGCCACTTGGCAGCTTCGTACCTGTCCCAGCCATCCTGATTTGCCAGAACCATTTCCACAACATCATAGCCAAGGTTGCCAAAGGATTCGATGAGCCCAGGCAGGGGGAGAAAGTCGGCAATGGCAGTTGCTCCGCAACCTCTGGCAATGTCTTCCGTGGGCGGCATACAGCGCCAGTACGGCTCGCCAATGAGGATAATCCCGCCGGGGCAAAGGCTTTGCGTCAAAAGCTCAATGGTGCCCGCAACGCCGCCGCCTATCCAGGTGGCACCAACACAGGCGGCCAGATCAACCTTTTCAGAGGCAACGTAGCCTGCGGCATCGGCATGGACAAACTCCACCTGACTGGCAACGCCCAGCTCTTGCGCGCGGAGCCGTGCCTGCCCGCAAAACAACGGGCTCATGTCTACGCCAAGGCCTGTAATGCCGTAGTCACGCGCCCATGTGCAGAGCATTTCGCCCGAACCGCTGCCAAGGTCGAGCACACGGGTTCCCGGTTTGAGCCGCAACGCCGCGCCGAGGGTAGCAAGCTTTTCTGAAGTATACGGATTATGGATGCGGTGTTCGCCTTCCGTGATGGTGAAAATACGGGGGATGTCCAACACTGTAGCCTCCTTGCAATGTTTCATGCACCGCAATATGGGGTGGCCTGTGCCACCAGCCAGTCGCTCCTGCATCTTGCAATAAAAAGATAAAGGTATTTTTCTTCTGCTGGTTATGCAGTCATGATGCCGTGCCGTCATATACCGCACGCGCCACATGCAAACGCATACTATGCTGCACCAACAGCAAAAGCATTCTACTTATTGCTTCAGAAATGAATAACCGCCACGCGCATTCCCATATGGCATCAGACACCGATTACGCATGAATCACTGCCGCACCCAATGAAGTCCCTGCCGCTAAATTCCGCTGCAACCGGAGTTGGAACAACGTTCCCTGGGCTGGCACGCACAAGCGCGCAAAAAGATCGCAAAGCGGGGGCGCACTGCCTGCTTGCCATAACTGCCCATCTTTAGTACACAAGCATTGCGTTGTTCCATTTAGCAAATCTCTAAACTTTTTCTCGTGGCTTTCCTCAACACATACGCCCGCGACCCCACGGCCCAGCCGTTGCAGCCGCGTAGCGCAGCGCACTTGAGGCTTGACGTCCAGCCAACGCATAAGGACTGTGCATGACCAGCACCCGTCGTTTTTGCCTGCCGCTCCGCACGCTCTTTGCTATCGCCGCCCTGCTTTGTGCAGCTCTTCTGTCACACCCAGGCGCTGCTGTTTCGGCCCCGGCCATTCCGCCGCAAAGCTCCCTTGGCGTATGCTCAGCCATTTTGTACGACCTTGACCGCGACGCCATACTGTTTGAGCAAAATGCCGACCAGCGCATTCCCCCTGCCTCGCTGACCAAGATCATGTCCATGTTTCTTGCCATGGATCAGATCAACTCCGGCCTGGCCCGCATTGACAATACCACTACGATCAGCCGCAATGCGGCCCGCACCGGCGGCTCGCGCATGGGCCTCAACGAGAACGAACAGGTTACGCTTGACCAGCTCCTTACGGGCATGGCTGTTTCTTCCGGCAACGACGCCAGCACGGCCATGGCCGAATATGTGGGCGGCTCCGTGCCCGCGTTCATCAACATGATGAACGCCAAGGCCCGCGATCTGGGCATGCGCGACAGTTACTTTGTCAATCCGCACGGTCTCCCGGCCAAGGGGCAGTACACCACCGCGCGCGACATGCTGACCCTTGCCCGCGCCTATCTGCATGCCTACCCCGATGCGCTGCGCTTCCATAACACCCATGTGCTGAACTACCGGGGCCGCGTCACCTGGAACAAAAATCCCCTTCTTGGGCAGTACCCTGGCGCGGACGGCCTTAAAACCGGCTGGATCAACGCCTCGGGCTACAATCTGGTTTTTACGGCGCTCAAGGGCGACAAACGCCTTCTGGCCGTTATCATGGGCGCGCCCGATTCGCAGATCCGCAGCATTGAAGCCTTCCGCCTGCTGGATGCCGGTTTTGAGGTATGCAACAACGAGGCCCCCACTGTGCTGGCCGCTCTGGACACCTTGCCGCGCGAAAAGTATCACCCCGACATCCGCAAAAATGCCCGCGAGGCATACCATCAGTTTGCCGGAAACGACCGGGGCGAGGGTGCCCAGACTGTACATCGCGCCAAGGCAACCAACCACAGCAAACAGGCCAAGGCAACCAGGACGGCCAAGAACAAAAAGAAGAACGTGGAAAAGGTCGCCCGCCATCGCAGCAATGACAATGACGGGCAGGCAGCCCGCCGCGTTGCCAACAACGCCAGCTAGGACGCAGCGCAGATTTACAAAAGCGCCCGTGGGCATATGCTCACGGGCGCTTTTGTATGCAGCAATATCCCAGAGATAAGTATGCTAGCCCCTGTCCAGCACTCGGAGCGACACGGCTTCGGCCAGATGCCGCGTGGCAATGTTGGCGGCATCGTCCAGATCGGCAATGGTCCGGGCCATGCGCAGCACTCTGGCGCATGCCCGCGCGGAAAGGGAAAGACGGTTGACCGCAGCCTCCATCAAGGCATGGCCTTCGGCATCCAGCGCGCAATGCTGGTCGAGCAGCGCGCCGGAAAGTTCCGCATTGCAGCGTGGCCCATCGCTGCCGTAGCGCGCCCGCTGGGTTGCCCGAGCCTTGAGCACGCGTTCGCGCATCTGGGCGGACGAAGCGCCGCTGCCTGTACCGCGAAAATCCGCATAGGGCACGGCAGGCACTTCCACATGTACGTCAATGCGGTCCAGCATGGGGCCGGAAAGGCGTGACTGATAGCGCACCCGCTGTTCCTCGCGGCAAGAGCACTGGTGCGTGGGATCGCCGTAATAGCCGCAGGGGCAAGGATTCATGGCCGCCACCAGCATGCAGGCCGCGGGAAAGCTCACACTGTGCGCGGCGCGTGCAATGGCCGCCACGCCGCCTTCCAGAGGCTGACGCAAGGCCTCAAGGGCTGTCTTGCGAAATTCCGGCAGTTCGTCCAGAAACAACACCCCCCGATGGGCAAGACTCACCTCGCCTGGGCGCGGATAGCCCCCGCCGCCCACCAGCGCCACATCGGATATGGTGTGGTGCGGCGCGCGGAAGGGCCGCACCCGCATAAGCCCGGCCTCGGGCGGCAGCTTGCCCGACACGCTGTAAATCTTGGTGACTTCCAGGGATTCTTCAAAGTCCAGCGGAGGCAGAATGGTGGGCAGGCGCTGGGCCAGCATGGTTTTGCCGCTGCCGGGCGGGCCGATGAGCAGCACGTTGTGGCCGCCAGCCGCAGCCACTTCCAGCGCACGTTTGGCGGCCTCCTGGCCTTTGACTTCGGCATAATCCTGCCTGTAGGCAGGTGCTTCAAGCAGCTCGGCCACGGGTTCGCTCAGCGGTTCCAGCGGCTCCGCGCCAGCCAGAAAGGCCGCGCAACGGCCAAGCCCCTCGGGCGCAAACACCTTGAGCCCGCGAACCACCGCAGCTTCCGCGCCGTTGCCTGGGGGCACCACCAAGCCTGAGGCTCCCTGCTGGCGCGCCAGCAGAGCCAGAGGCAACACGCCGCTCACTGGCCGCAGCGCGCCATTGAGCGAAAGTTCGCCCGCAAGATACATGCCCTGTAAAGGCTCCGCAGGTATAATGCCCGCAGCTGCCAGCAGCCCAACGGCCAGCGGCAGGTCATAACTTGCGCCGCTCTTGCGCCGCCAAGCCGGGGCAAGGTTTACCGTAATCCGCGCCGGGGGCAGTTTGAAGCCGCAGGCACGCAAGGCGGCAAAGACCCTGTCCTTGGCCTCGCGCACCGCTGTTTCCGCCAGCCCCACCATGGTGAAGCCGGGCAGCCCCTGCCGCACGAAGTCCACTTCCAGTTCCACGGGGTAGGCATCCACACCCTCAACCCCGCCGCTGTTCAAACGGACAACCATGCGTTCTCCTTGGCCCTGCAAATGATAAGCGGCGCGGATTGTTGCATCTACCCGCGCCGCAAAAATCTTGCCGTCAGGCGCACCGGGCAAATCCCGTCTGCGCCTGCAAACAGAATGTACCGCCAGATGCTATTGCACGGCCTTGCCGATGCGATCCCAGCGGATGTCGCCCAGACCACCCCACGACCAATAGATGCGCCAGGCTTTGGCGCGTATGGCGCTGCGGTCCACGAGGCCCCAGAAGCGCGAATCCATCGAGTTGTCGCGGTTGTCGCCCATGACAAAATACTTGTCTGCGGGTACGGTGATCGGGCCGAAATTGTCGCGCACCGGCTGGATGCGGTCAGGCTCCGTAAAGCGAATGTAAGATTCCTTTACCGGCTCGCCGTTGCGGAACAACTGTTTGTTGCGCACCTCAATGGTGTCGCCGGGCGTACCAATGATGCGCTTGATGTAGTCCACGCTGGGATCATTGGGGTATTCAAAAATGATAATGTCGCCCTTGACCGGGTCGCTCCCCTTGTAAATGTAGGAGTGGGTAAAGGGAATCTTGACGCCGTAGGAAAACTTGCTTGCCAGCAGGTGATCGCCCACAAGCAGGGTTTTGACCATGGATTCCGAAGGAATCTTGAATGCCTGCACCACAAAGGTGCGGATGACCAGAGCCAAAATGAGCGCGACGAACAGAGCTTCGCCATATTCCCGCCACAGGGGTTTGGGGGGGCGCTGTGATTGCAGAAGCATTGCCATGTGCGAATATTCCTCATGTGCCCTTGGGGCTGGTGAGCGTTACATTTTCGGTCGCAAAGTATGCCCTGATGCGAAAGTAAAGGCAAGGAGCAGTGCTTCTTCTCCCCGCGGTCCAGTAAAAAACAGGCCCCCGCCCGGCATCATCCGGAACAGGAGCCTGTTCAGCAATCACAGTGCGTTGCCGTTATGGGGCCTGGAGCAGGCTACCCTTGCAAGGCTCGGCTGCCCGCGCGAATCTTGCAAATCCGCGCCGCAAAACACTCTACTGAAGGCGCAGGGCAAAGTTGACCACAAAGCACAGGGCAATGATCAGCATCACCACGTTAAGATCCTTGAAACGGCCAGAAAGCACCTTGATGCCGACCCAGCTCACAAAGCCAAAGCCAAAACCCGTGGCGATGTTGAAGGTAAGCGGCATGCTGATGATGGTCAAAAAGGCGGGCAAGGCAACGGTAAAGTCCTTGAACTTGATGCGCCCCACTTCCTGCATCATCATGGCTCCCACGATGATCAGCACAGGGGCCGTGGCGTAGGCAGGCACCATACCCACCAGCGGCGCAAAGAACAGCGTGAGGAAAAAGAGCACGGCAATGGTCACGGCGGTCAGGCCGGTGCGGCCGCCCTCGGCCACGCCCGCGGCGCTTTCCAGATAGCTGGTGGCGGTGGTCGCGCCCATGACGGCGCTGGACATGGTGGCGATGGAGTCGGAAATCAGGGCCTTGTCCAGATTTTCGATGTGGCCGTCTTCACGGATGAATCCGGCCTTCTGCGAAAGGCCGATCAGCACGCCCATGTTGTCGAACAGGTCAACCATGGTCAGGGTAAAGATGATGGAGATCAGGCCGTGGTGCAGCGCGCCCTTGAGATCCATCGCCATGAAGGTCTCGGTAGGCAGGGGCAGGGCGGCGTTGAAAATGCTGCCCTGCGGCATCTGCGACACGCCAAGCATCATACCAGCGGCGGCAATAACCACAATGCCGATGATCATGGCGCCGGGCACGCGCAGGGAAAGCAGCGCGCCGATGAGGAAAATGCCTGCCACAGAAAGCAGGGTCTTGGGATCGCCAAGGTTGCCCAGCGTCACAAAGGTGGCGGGGCTGGCGGCCACAAGGCCACAGCTCTTCATGCCGATAAAGGCGATGAATGCGCCAATACCCACAACAATGGCGTACTTGAGATCCATTGGGACGGCATTGATGATAAGCTGGCGCACCTTGGTGACGGTAAGCAGCAGAAAGACCACGCCGGAGATAAACACAGCGCCGAGGCCGGTCTGCCATGTATAGCCCGCCGGGCCGCAAACGTAGTACGCAAAAAAGGCCGTGATGCCGAGGCCGGGCGCGACGCCCACGGGGAACTTGGCCCACAGGCCCATGATCAGCGTGGCGATGACGGTAATCCAGATGGTGGCCGCCACGGCGGAATCCTTGGGCATACCGGCGTCAGCAAGCATGCCGGGAACCACAAAAATCAGATAGCACATGGCCATAAAGCTGGTGAGTCCGGCCAGCATTTCACGCCGGACCGTGCTGCCTCTGGCCGCAGGATTAAACATTTTTTCCAGTATGCCCATGACATCCTCCTCTTGTTGCCGCACCGCGCGCCCAAAATATCGAGTTGTTTTGCGCCGGGGCAGCAGCCCCCATGCCGTTAATCGCCTCTTCGGTCTGCCCTTTGCAGCGCTGCCGCTTGCGGCCATCGCTCCGGGCTTCGCCCCTTGCTTGCGCCCAGGGTTGTACCTGAACCACAGACGGGGCGGCCTACCCCTCTACCGCCAAATTCTGTTTATTTTATAGAAAGCGCGGCGAAATCAGTAGGTTTCGCCGCCTGTTCGCATTGTTTGCCCGAGACAGCAGGCAACGGGCAAATATTCTACCCCAGAAAGGCTCGTATACCCGTAAAGATCACCTGCGCCGCAATGGCTGCCAGCAGAAGCCCCGTCAACTTGGACAGCACGGCAATGCCCGTGCGGTGCAGGGCGCGCACCACGCCATCGGCCATGCGCAACAGCACAAACATGCCAAAGGCCGCGGCCAGCAGCGAAAAAACGCCCACCAGCACCTGGTGCATCTCTGTGGCGGACGCGCCCATGACCATCACCGCGCCGATGGAGGCAGGCCCCATGCCAAGCGGTATGGCCAGCGGCACAACGCTGATGTCGCCCTCCTTGCCGGAAAGCGCGTCCTTGCCGTCATCGTTCATGAGGGAAACTGCCGTAAGAAAAAGCAGCACGCCTGCGCCGATACGGAAGGCGTCAAGCGTGAAACCGAAGAGCGAAAACAGGTGCGGGCCAAACAGGAACAGCGTTACGCCGATAAGAAAGATGGCCGCAGAGGCTTTGGCGGCCACCCTGGATTTCTGTTTTTTGTCAAAGCCCTTGGTGCCGCTGATAAAGGCGCTCAGCACCGCAGGGGGCGTCATGAGCGCATAAATTTTGATGCTCGTGCCCACAACTTCAGTAAAAAATTCCATGTGAACTCCACTTCCTGCGCCGGAAGCCTGGCGTTAGAGCAACTGCCGCCCTGCACGAATTGTTGCAAAAATCCGCGCCATAAAATGCTTGCAAGGCAATGCGTCTTGCCCGTTGCCCCAATTGTTGCCATGCAGGACGTTACCCCTGAAGACAGTCTGGAGGCACCGCTGGCAAGCAAACATTTCAAAATGAAAAAACACCAAGGAACACGCGCTGCGAAAGGCCCAAATTTATGAAGGCGGGAGTATGTCATGCAAGAGGCGTCATGTCCATACCGTCAGCCAGCCTGAGCCTGAAATTTCCTACACTGGCGCGCCCTGCACGGCCTGATGCCGGCACGATTTCAAGCACCCGCTGCCAGCATGCCTGCAACATTGATCAATGCTTCAAAAGCAAACAACAGACCCTGCCGTTCCTGCGCGCCACAGGAGCGTGCAAGAACGACAGGGTTTGTCAATTTGAGGCAGGGGCACAAGCCGGGTCAATGCCCCACGCTGACGTCTGTCACCACCTGCCCTTTGGGTTTTACACTGAGGCCGCAGCCGCCAAGATTCAGCAAGGCGGCGCACAGGGCAACGCAAGACAAGAGCAGCGCCAGGCGGCGCAACAGCTTGCGGCCTTTAATCACGGGGTTTCTCCTGAGTAATGCGGGCACCCGCCTGTACATCCTGAGTAATCCACACATTGCCGCCGATGACGGCCCCCTTGCCAACTGTCACGCGGCCAAGAATCGTGGCCCCGGCGTAAACAGTGACGTTATCGCACAGTATGGGGTGCCGGGGATTGCCCTTGGTGAGGGTTCCGTCCGCATTTTTGGGAAAGGATAGCGCGCCCAGGGTCACACCTTGATACAGGCGGCAGTTACGCCCGATGATGCAGGTTTCGCCAATAACCACGCCTGTGCCGTGGTCGATGAAAAATTCCTCGCCAATGGCTGCGCCGGGATGGATGTCGATACCCGTTGTGCCGTGGGCCATTTCAGAAATGATGCGCGGAATGACCGGCACCTTGAGCTTATAAAGTTCGTGCGCGATGCGGTGGTGAAACATGGCCCGCAACGAAGGATAGCAGAAAATGGTCTCGCCGGGACTGGTGGCCGCAGGGTCTCCCTCATAGGCGGCCTTGGCGTCGCCCGCCAGCAAACGGCGTATTTCCGGCAGGCTGTCCATAAAGGCCAGAGCGGCCTGCTGGCCCTCTGTTTCGCACGAGGTGCAGGGGATGCCCAGCCCCTCGCAGCTAAAGCAGAAGCCGCGCACGATCTGCTCGCCCAGCAGACGGTGGATGCTGTCCAGGTTGGCGGCAAGGTGATAGCGCATGGATTCGCGCCGCACTGTGGCCGCGCCAAAATAGCCGGGAAAGATAGCCGCGCGCAGTCGCTCAAGTATTTCGGAAAGCACCGGCAAAGATGGCATGGGCGCGCCCTGCCCCGAGCGGTGCCACACGGTGCTGAGCGAATCTTCTCGGCAGAGGCGTTCAACAACGCTGTCTATGAGGGGCATGCCGGTCGTGGTGATGTCCTGCTTTTTGTTCATGGCAAAATCCTGCGGAAATATTCGGTTGCGCTTGAAACCACAGGCGGCACAGGCCAGCTGCGGGCGTCCCGGTAATTCTTATCAGTCTACATGGAGTTGCCCGCTGCCGCAATGGGCAGCCAGCTCCGCTCCAGAGAATACACAATAAATCAAGCACTTCGTTAAAACTTTTAACGCAAGCTGGCGTGCCTTATTTCAAACCACCCAACATCCCTTCACAAAAACGCTGCATGCAGAAGAAATATTCCACACGCTGCGCGGCCTAAAAAACACTGGCCCGTTGTTATTCAGTAAGCACGCTCCTGGCATAAGCAAGGCCGCAGCCAGAGCTTAAATTCACAAAACTGTTTTCTGCGTTTTTTCAGTCTGCCCTGCCTGCCAGCATCCGGCAGATGAGCAGATGGCAAACATGCCGATGCGATGCCCGACAACTCACGCACTGGAACAGTCCAGCCATAGCCCCCGCACGGGCAAACAAAGCCATGCTCACCGCCTCAAGGTTTGATTACTTCATTTATCGCTGTGTTAATTTTTACAACCAGCACGTACGCAATATAAACGCGCAATGGGGCTTCTGCGCAGCGCAACTTCAGAAAAATACAGCTAACTACCTAAAAAATAATATTATTCCCCTTGTGGCATGATTGCTGCTTATTTGTGGGCAATTCGTAACAAGCGCCGCAAGTTCCCGATAAATGACGGCTCAAGTTACGTCAAAACATACAAGTTACGCGCGGAGTGTCCGCGATTTTATTGAATATGTCGTCGCTGCATTGCTGGACGCACATGCCCATCGGCAGGCGTTTGGAAGGTCCCAAAAATTTTGCACACCGCGCCAATGCGGTTAGCGAGGAGAAGAAATGCTGACAAAAGAGGATGTTCGCACACATATCGCTTCATTTATCGGTGAAAAAAACATGCTCACCAAGCAGGAAGACCTCGTTTGCTACACCTACAATGCTGGCGGGGCGGCTCCATCGGCCTTTCTGCCCATTCTGGTAGCCTTGCCCGTCACCGCCGAAGAGGTTTCCAAGATCGTCGGCTTCTGCAATGAGCACAAAATCAGCGTGGTTACACGCTCGCAGGGAAGCGGCCTCAGCGTCAACGCCATTACTGAAAGCGACTATTCCATCATTATTTCGCTGCAACGCATGAATTCCATCATCGTGGAGCCGGAAACCCTGATGGCTGTTGTTGGCCCCGGCGCAATCACCGCTGACATCAAAAAAGCCGCCGCCGCGCACAGCCTCATGTACCCGCCGGATCCCGCCAGCTTCACGTTTTCTTCCATCGGCGGCAACGTGGCGACCGATGCAGGCGGCTTGCAGTGCGTCAAATATGGCACCACCAAGAGCTACGTCACAGGCATGCAGGTCGTGCTGGCTTCGGGCGAAATTATCCGCGCTGGCGGCAAGTGCATCAAGGACGTGACCGGCTACAACCTCACCCAGCTCTTCACGGGTTCCGAGGGCACGCTGGGCGTTATTACAGAAATCACCCTCAAGCTCATTCCCCTGCCGCAGGCAAAGCGCGCCATGCGCGTTGCCTTCAACAACATTGAAAACGCCGCCAAGGCTGTTTCTGCAATCATGACCAGCGGCGTTGTGCCCTCCATCATGGAATTTCAGGAACAGACCCTGATCCGCGCTGTTGAAGACTACACCCATGCGGGCCTGCCCGTGGATGCGGGCGCAATGCTGCTCATCGAGGTGGACGGCGATGTCTCCACCCTCAAGCCGCAGGTGGAGGTCATCCGCCGGGTATGCGAACAGCTGGGCATGGTCGATTTTCACGTGGCAGAAACCGCAGAAGAGGCCGAGCAGCTCTGGGTTGCGCGCCGTTCCGGCCTGCCCGCCCTTGCCCGCGTGGCAAAGGGACGCTTGGGCGGCGACCCGGCGGTGCCCATCAACAAGCTTGCTCAGGCCGTGCACATGCTCTTTGAAGTGGGCAAAAAGCACGGCATCAAGGTGAGCTGTCAGGGCCATGCTGGCGACGGCAACATTCATCCGCACTTTTTCTTCAACTCTGATGAAGAAAAGAAAACAGCCGCCAAGGCCCGTTCCGAATTCCATTACGAAATCATCAAGATGGGCGGGACAGTTTCTGCGGAGCACGGCGTGGGCCGCGAAAAAGCGCCCTACATCACCAAGCAGCTGGGCGAAGCTCAGGTCGGGGCCATGCGGGCCATTAAAAAGGCCCTTGATCCCAACAATATCCTGAATCCTGGCTGCATCTTCGGAGGCCAGGCATGAGCAAGTCCCTGGACGAATTGAAAGCAGCCGCCCTCAAATGCACCCGGTGCGGGCAGTGCCTCACCATCTGCCCGGTTTACGGCAAGACATACGAAGAATCCAATTCTTCGCGCGGCAAGCTTTTTCTGCTGCGTTCTCTGGCGGATGGCACGGTAAAGCCCACCAAGGAGCTGATGGAACTGGCTGCCCGCTGCACCCTGTGCATGCGCTGCAAGGCCATCTGCCCTTCCGGCGTCAACACTACCGACCTGATCATGGCCTTGCGCCGCAAGATGGCGGAAGAAGGCCAGTTGCCAGCCGCAAAGAGTATCGCCTTCAAGGCGGTCACCAAGGGGCGGCTGTTTGATATGGCCCTGAGCCACGCCAAACCTTTTCAGTCCATACTTTTCAGGAATACTGAAAACGGCGCTGGCAAGGTTTCACGCATTCCCATTCCCGCCGCAGGGCTGAACCTGCGCCGCGTTGTCCCGGCTCTGGCCGACAAGCCGCTGCGCAAGGTCATGCCTGCCGTCAGCAGCCCCAAGAGCTCCGCCCGCGCACGGGTGGCCTTTTTCCCCGGCTGCATGCTCAACTATGTCTATGTCAATGCGGGCAAAGCCCTCATTGATGTGCTGGTGGCCAACGGCGTCGAAGTGCACCTGCTGGATAACCTTCAGTGCTGCGGCACGCCGCTGTTTTCATCCGGCGATTTTGACGGCGCTGCCCTGCTGGCTGAAAACAACGCGCGCATCCTTTCGCGCGGCAGCTTTGACGCCGTCATCACCGGCTGCGCCACCTGCGGTTCAGCCCTAAGCAAGGAATACGGCGAGGTGCTGCAAAACAGCAGCGCGCTTTCTGCGTGGGAAGGATTCAAGGACAAGGTCTTCGACTTTTCCGACTTTCTCACCAGGCTTGGCCCTGAACCCTATGTGCAGAACGTCCCCCTCAAGGCGACCTATCACGATGCCTGCCACCTTGTGCGCGGCATGGGCGTATCCAAGCAGCCCCGCAGCCTCATCCGCGCCATACCCGGCCTGCGCTTTGTGGAAATGAGCCGCCCCGATGTCTGCTGCGGTTGCGCGGGCACGTTCAGCGCCACCCACTATGACCTGTCCCAGCAGATCCTTGCGGATAAAACCAGCGACATTCTGTCCACTGGGGCGGATGTTGTCGCCACTGGCTGTTCTGCCTGCAAGATGCAGCTTATCGACGGTTTGAGCCACCGCGGCGCAAACATTCGCGTGCTGCACACTGCCGAACTGCTTGCCAAGGCATATGGCCTGTAACAAGGGCCATGCCGCGTCCCCTACGCGGTATCCCTTGCGGGCATGCTTGCTGTTTCGATTGAGCCATCTGCACAGCGAGCATGCCCGCAGGGGAAACAATATCCAATCAACCGCAGAATATTCATAACACCCTGTTATGTAATTTTTTTTGCGGGAATACCGGATCACCCCAATACTTCGCAGCAGGATTCAACGTTAACTTTCGCAACAGGGCCGAAAACATAGTTAACAAAGCAATCCAGCTTTTAGAAAAAAGATCAACTATTTCATCATATTACAGTCATCAATTTTTTGGCATGTTACTTGCTAACTACTGACTGCAACTTTTGAATAATGGCAGGAAAATACTCTCTAATATGTTTGTATTTTCCGTATAAAAAGGAAGATCACAGCCATACTCACTGCAATCAACGCCGTTATTTGCGGGAAATGAAGTTGCTTTGCACAAAGCTTAACGCACAAAATGAGCAATGGCAGAATACTTACTGGTGGCACCACAACGGAAACGAGGTTTAGAAAGTCAATGAAAAAACAAAGCAAGCTCATCCAGGGCAACGCCGCCATAGCCCAAGGCGCGTTCTACGCAGGAGCGCGGTTCTACGCCGGGTATCCCATCACCCCTTCGTCTGAAATTGCTGAAATCGCCTCGCGCGAGCTCCCCAAGCTTGGGGGGATTTTCATGCAGATGGAAGACGAACTGGCGAGCATGGGCGCCATTGTGGGGGCATCACTGGCAGGCGTGAAGTCGTTCACCGCCACCAGCGGCCCTGGCTTTTCGCTTATGCAGGAGAACCTCGGCATGGCGACCATGGGCGAAGTGCCCGTGGTGGTAGTGAACGTGCAACGTTCCGGCCCATCCACTGGCCTTGCCACCAAACCGGCCCAGTCCGACATCATGCAGCTGCGCTGGGGGCGGCATGGCGACCAGGAAATTATCGCGCTGACCCCGGCCTCGGTGCAGGAATGCTTTGACCTGACGGTCAAGGCCTTCAACCTGTCCGAAAAATACCGCGTGCCGGTCATCATGGCCCCGGAAGAAGTCTGCGGACACATGCGTGAAAACATTGTCATTCCTGCCCAGGGTGAAGTGGAGGTTGTTGACCGCAGCCAGCCCACCTGCGCACCCGCCGACTATAAGCCCTTCTGCTTTGATGAAGGCGCTGTTGCCCCCCTGGCCAGCTATGGCAGCGACTATGTTTTCCATGTCACCAGCTCCATGCACGGCGAAAACGGCTTTAGCTGCAATACGCCCGAAAATGCCGGGCGCAGGGTCGCCCAGCTGCATACCAAGATTGCCAAGGGCCGTGATGAAATCGTCATGACGCGTTACTTCGGTAAAGAAGACTGCGAAACCCTGATCATTACTTCCGGCGTGGTCACCCGTGCGGCCCGCAGCGCCGCGCAAGAGGCCAATGCCAGCGGCGGCAAGGTTGGCGTTCTCCAGCTGCAAACCCTGTGGCCCTTTGCCGATGTGGAAGTGCGGGAAGCCGCACGCAAGGCCAAGCGCATTGTTGTTGCTGAAATGAACTATTCCGGCCAGCTGGCCGGAGAAGTGAAAAAGTATGTGCCGGATCCTTCGCTGGTTGTTGGGGTTAACAGCTACAACGGCAGCATCATGACCCCGGCCCAGATTGCAGCCGCCTTGAAGTAAAGGAGAAATACAATGGCACAGGCTATTTCACGCTCGCTTCTTAACAAAGAGGCACTGCCGCTTATGTGGTGTGCGGGCTGCGGCAACGGCATTGTCCTGAACGCGCTTTTGTGCGCCATGGACGAGCTGAATCTCAAAAAGGAAGACGTTCTTGTCGTCACCGGCATTGGCTGCTGGGGCAAGGCCGATGACTATATTTCCGCCAATGCCCTGCATACCACGCACGGGCGCGCCCTCACCTTCGCCACCGGCGCCAAGGCGGCCAACCCCAATCTCCACGTCATCGTTCTTATGGGCGACGGCGACGGCACCACCATTGGCGGCAACCATCTTATCCATACGGCCCGCCGCAATATGGACCTCACGGCCATCATTGTGAACAACCTGAACTACGGCATGACCGGCGGCCAGTATTCGGCTACCACGCCCAACGGGGCCATCACCAGCACGTCTGTTGGCGGCAACCCCGAGCGCGGCTTTGACGTGTGCGATCTGGTGCGCGCGGCGGGAGCCAACTTTGTGGCCCGCGAATCCGTCACCAGCGGCATGCGTCTCAAGAACCGCATCGTTGCCGGTATCCAGAAAAAAGGATTTTCGCTTATCGAAGCCATGAGCCCCTGCTCCACCCTGTTCGGCCCCCGCAACAAGATGAAGCAGCCTGTGGATATGCTGCGCAATCTCAAGGAAAAGTCCGTTTCCCAGGCCAAGTTTGATTCCATCGAGAATGCCGCGGATCTTGGCTACTTTGTCACCGGCGTCATCGCCGACAAGGATGTTCACGATTTCAACACTCGCTACGAGGCCGAACGTGCGGTGATTACGGCCGCCAAGGGAGGAAAGTAGCATGGCCCAGTATGAATTTATCATGGCTGGCACCGGCGGGCAGGGCCTTGTGTTTTGCGCGTCCTTCCTTGCCGAGGCCGCCATTCTGGGTGGCCGCAACGTGGTGCAGTCCCAGTCGTACGGCATCTCGCAGCGCGGCGGCTTTATCAGCGCCGAAGTGCTGATGGACGATGCGGAAATCCTTTTCCAGCAGGTCGTCAAACCCAACCTGATCATTGCGCTGAACGAGGTTGTGGGTACCCGCTACGACAAAGCCGTAGCCCCTGTTGTGTACGACACCTCGCTCATGAAACCCCGCCAGATGAGCAACTGGATCGGCATACCCATGACCGAGATCGCCCACGAGCTGGGCGCGCCCAAATCGGCCAACATTGCCGGGCTTGGGGCGGCCATGGCGCTTACCGGGGCGCTGCCGCTGGACACCTTGCTGAGCATCGCCGAGCGCAAGGGCAAACCCGACGTGGCCAAGATTAACATGGAAGTGATCCGGCGGGGCGCTGCTGCTGCCGAAGCCGCACGGGGGGGAAACTGATGAGCGAGGAAAAGAAAACTTTTGAAGTTTGCGTGGACGCCGTGCTCTGCAAAGGCTGCGGCTACTGCAAGGAACTCTGCCCCAAGTCCGTTTACGACTTCGGCACGGAATACAATGCGGCGGGTTACCTCTTTATGACTCCGGTCAATGCGCAGGCCTGCATAGGCTGCCGCACGTGCATGATGGTCTGCCCCGACTTTGCCATTGAAGTTCTGGAAAAATAACAGGCCGGAGTCTGTCATGGTATACAAAAGCTTTGACGAGCTTGAAGCAGCAGTGATGCAAAAGGCCCACAAGTGCAAGGTGGCTGTGGTGGAAGCCGCAGACGAACATGTGCTTGAAGCTGTGCGGCACGCTGTTGAAGTGGGCCTTGTGGAGCCGCTGCTGTTTGGCAAGCGGGAAGATATCGCAGCAAAACTCAAGGCCATAGGCCTGCCGGGCGATGCCTATCCCATTGTTGAAACTGCCACGCCGCAGGAATCAGCCACAGGGGCGGGCATGGCGGTCAAGGAAGGCCGGGCCAACTTTATTCTCAAAGGCCTGATCCAGACCGGCGTTCTTCTCAAGGGACTGTTCAAGGAAGAAACCGGCTTCCGCACCGGGCGGCTGATCTCGCACATGAACATTGTGCAGGTTGCCACCTACCCCAAGCTTCTGGCTCTGTGTGATGCCGCCATCAACATTGCGCCTTCGCTCGAACAGAAGCGCGACATTATCCAGAACGCGGTGGATGCCCTTGCGCGCATGGGCATTGATAACCCCAAGGTTGCGGTGCTGGCCTCTGCGGAAACCGTTAATGAAAAAATGCCTGAAAGCGTTGACGCCGCGGCGCTGAAAGAAATGAACAAAAACGGCCAGATCACCGGCTGCCTGATTGAAGGCCCCATATCCTACGATCTGGCGGTATGCGCGGAATCAGCCGCCACCAAGGGCTACGAAAGCCCCGTTGCTGGCGACGCAGACCTGCTGGTGTGCCCCAATATTGTCACCGCCAACGTGCTTATCAAGTGCCTGCGCCATACGGCCAACGCACTGACCGCAGGCATCGTGGTGGGCGGCAGGGTGCCGGTGGTGCTTAATTCCCGCGCGGCAAGCGCTGAAGACAAGTTCAGAACCATGGTTCTTGCGGCCTCTGCCGCGGGGTAGCCAACTGCGGATGGGCTGTCCTGCCGCTTGCTCCCCTGAGGCAACTGCGCGGCAGCCCATGACAGCAAGAGCATTTCACATTGTCCCATAAGGATATGACATGGCGGAAACCAACTATACCGTTCTTTCCATCAATCCCGGTTCCACCTCGACGCGGATTGCCGTTTACAAGAACCATGAGCTTTTGTTCCAGAAAAAGGTGGATCATCCGGCAGAATCCCTTCGCGGTTTTGAGAGCAACGTTGCCCAGTTTCCCATCCGGCTGGATGCCATACTGAAGGCGCTGCAAGAAGAGCAGTTTGACCTGCACGAGCTCTCCGCCGTGGCCGGTCGTGGCGGAAAACTGCCCCCGCTGTTGCAGGGCGCGTACCTTGTTGATGAAGGCATGCTGGACTTTCTGCGGCACCGCCCCATTGACGACCACGCCTCCAACCTCGGGGCGCTGCTGGCGCACGAAATCGCCAAGCCGCTGAACATCCCTTCCTACATCTATGACGCCGTGGTGATGGATCAGATGGAAGACATCGCCAAGCTCTCCGGCCTGCCGGAAATTCGCCGCAAGGCCTCGTGCCATGCCCTCAACATGCGCGCCATGGCCATCAAGGCCGCCGCAAACAAGGGCTGGAAACTGGCGGACAAAAACATCATCGTCAGCCACATGGGTGCGGGCATCAGCGCCACGGTCATTCATCAGGGGCGCATGATTGACGTCATCACCGATGAGGAAGGCCCCTACTCGCCCGAACGCTCAGGCGGCCTGCCCAACAGGCAGCTTATCGACCTGTGCTTTTCGGGCAAGTTTGACCGCCATTCAGCCACGCGGCGCACGCGCGGTCAGGGCGGCCTGATGGCCTACCTTGGCACCAACAACGCCCTTGAGGTTGAACGACGCATTGCCGAAGGCGATGAAAAAGCCCGCCTTGTGTACGACGGCATGACCTATCAGGTAGCCAAGCACATTGCCTCGCTGGCTGCGGTCATCAACGGCCAGGTGGATGTTGTGGTGCTTACCGGCGCATTGGCCAACTCCTCATACATCATTGAACGTGTGGTGCCCCGGATACAGTTCCTCGGCGAGGTCATGGTGCTGCCGGGAGAAAACGAGCTGGAAGCGCTGGCCTACGGAATTTTGCGCGTACTGTGCAAGGAAGAAGGTTTCCATACCTTCCACGAATAGTCAGGTGCTACCCGTGTCACTCTGCTTGCCCCAATCCCTTTCATTCAAGCAGACCCTCAGGGGCAGGGCGCATACTGCGCCTTGTCCCTGCCCGATGATCAGCGGCTTCTGGCAGGTGGTGCATTTCTAACAATACAATATTTAACTTGCGTGTTAATTTACTTAGCGCAAAAAAAGCACATGTGCGCACGCTGCATGGCAATTAACTGAAAATAAACAATAATTTTACAAGACAACTATGGCATAAAAATTGCTCAAAGCGGTATCAATAGTAGCGCTCATGAAAGAGCGCCGTGGGTATCTCAAACGCGTTGAGAACGACTGGTTGTCTGTGTTCGGTATGCCGCACAATAGAGGATAGCAAGGGCGTTATTGTGTTTGTATCTGATGTGACACTTAACATATGAAGTAAAGTACATTTTCAGGTTGGGTGAATAGCGCCTCCTTTGCTTTTCCGGCCTGCTCAGGGCTTACAATTTTTCGTCCATTCTTATGCCCCGAGGCCGTTCCATTTTTTACACAAAGGGAGTGTCATGGCTGAAATCGCTGCTGAAAACAAAGGGAATCTGGTCAAAAACATTCGCCTTGCGGGGTCTGTTCTTTCCATCATTCTTGGTATCTGGGTCGCCCTGCAAGCGCCGCCGGAAGGCCTGAACGAAAAGACCATGATTGCTCTTGGCATCACCGTGTGGGCTGTGGGCTGGTGGATTACCGAAATCGTGCCCGAATTTGTCACCGGTTTGATGATGTGTATCTTGTGGTCGGCCTTCAAGTGCGTGCCCTTTAAAACAGCGTTTGCCACGTTTTCCACCTCCGGCTGGTGGATCATGGTCGGCGCATTCGCCTTGGGCGCAGTGGCTGGCAAAACGGGCCTTTTAAAGCGTATCTCGCTCTGGGTGCTCAAGCTGTTCCCTGCCAGCTTTGCCGGGCAGGTATGGGGGCTGATTGGTTCGGGCACGGTGATCGGGCCGCTCATTCCCAGCATGAACGCCAAGGCCACGCTTTCTTCGCCCATTGCCATGGGCATCAGCGATGAACTTGGCATTGAACGCAAGTCCAACGCGGCAAACGGCCTGTTTGGCGCATGCTATGTGGGCTTTATCCTCATGGGCCACATGTTCATGAGCGGCTCGTTCAGCCATTATGTGCTGGTGGGCATGCTGCCCGAGGCTTATCGCGGCGTTACGTGGCTGCAGTGGCTTTTGTGGTCGTTGCCCTATGGCGTGTGCGTTTTCCTCGGCATGGGTCTTTTCATCGTGACCTGCTACAAGCCCAAGGAAAAGGTCAGCCTGCCCGCAGGCTACAGCAACGCCCAGCTTGAAAAGCTCGGGCCCATGACCCGAAATGAAAAACTGTGCATGGGCGTGCTTATCGTCACCCTGCTTATGTGGATGACCGAATCGCTGCACAAGATATCTGCCGGTGAAGTTTCCCTCATGGCCATGTGCGTGCTCATGCTGCTCAAGGTTATGGACAAGAGCGATTTCAAGACAGGCATCGACTGGTCGTCCGTTGTTTTCGTGGGCAGCATCCTGAACATGGCCTCGGTTATCCAGTCGCTCAAGGTTGACCGCTGGCTTGGTACGGAGCTGCAGCCCCTTCTTGCCAACGTGATTTCCGAACCCGCCCTGTTCATTGTGACGCTGGTCGTTGTGGCCTCGCTCGTCAAACTGGTTATTGTGTCGCTCACATCCGCCTCGGCAATCTTTGTGCTGATTCTTCCGCCTATCATGATTGCCCACGGCATGAACCCCTGGATCGCCTGCATGGTCACTTTTGCCGGCAGCGATATCTGGTACCTGAGCTACATGAACTCCATTTACCTTTGCGCCCATTTCGGCACACAGGGCAAAATGGCGCGGCACGGAGCCATGATCAAACTCTCGGCTGCCTATACCGCCATATGTATAGTGGCCTTTCTTATCAGCATACCTTACTGGAAGATGCTCGGCCTCATAAAATAGCGCGATTCCGGCGTATCCGGTACGCAAGTCGGATTTATTACGCAGTCGCGGCATGGATTTTATTGTGAAGTCCTTGCCGTGACTGCGTCGTTGAACAGAAGATACGGAATAATCGCGGCATAAATGGTGCAAGACATTCCTGACTTGCGTTGCTTGCATGGCAGGGTAATGCGGCGCTGACGCAACACAGGCTTTGGCCTGCGCGTACTCAATACCCGCTGTATTCATTCAATATTTCATGCTGTTCATGTTTACTTTGCATACAGCGAGGTTTATGTTTTTTACACCGCCCGGCACATACGCCATGTGCGAATCCATCAGATGACGAGGCTCCCATGCTGCCAGCCAGTTTCAAACCGCGTATTCTTTGCGTTTCCATTTATGATGAAATGGCCCAGCTTGTGCGCCACTCCGCAGGCCAGTTCGGCGTTGAGGTTGATGTGTTTGATGGCGGCATTTACAATAGCGGGCACCTCCACGCGCTTGAGGTGGAAAACCGTTACGATGTCATCATCAGCCAGGCGGGAACGGCCATCGCCATCCAGCAGATGGTCAAAACACCTGTAGTGCCCATCCAGATTACAGCCAACGACATTGTCACCCCCCTGCGCGAAGCGTCAGAGCGTCATCAGAACCTGCTCTGCATCACTTACGACAGCAATCTGAGCGTTGATATTGAATCACTGGCGGCCTTTGCGCGGCTTAAAAATTTCCGTCAGGTCATCTACCGCAACGAGCAGGACTTCAACAGTATTATTGCCCGCCTTCCCACGCTGAAAGATGTTGCCATTGTCGGATTTGGCGGATGCGTCATTGAAAAGGCGGCGCAGTATGGCCTGCCCTACTATCTCATACGCTCCAGCAAGGACAGCGTGCATCAGGCTGTGCTTTCCGCCCGCAATATTGTTGACCAGCACATCAAGGAGCGTACCCGCTCCCGCCGCCTGAACAATATTATCAACTATTCCCTCAGCGGCATTGTTTCCGTCAATCGAGACAAAACCATTGCCATCTGCAACCGCCCGGCAAAGCAGATGCTTGACCTGCACGGCAAAAAGCTGGTGGGCATGGACATTGATGCCCCGTCAACACCGCCGGAACTCAAGCAGATGCTCGGCAACGGTGAATACACAGTGGACAAGGTATTGCCCCTCAAGGGCAAGACCCTGGTGGTCAACCGCGTGCCTATCCGCGTGCGCGAGCATGACCAGGGCACCATCATTGTTTTTCAGGAACTTTCCAAAATCCAGAAAATCGAAGCTGAGGCCCGCGTACAGCTTGCCAGCAAGGGCTTGGTGGCAAAATACAATTTTTCAGACATTATCGGTTCAAAAAACACCCTTGGCCCGGTTGTGGCCGAAGCCAAGCGCTATGCCCGCAGCAGCGCATCCATTCTCATTGAAGGAGAAACAGGCTCCGGCAAGGAGCTTTTTGCCCAGAGCATCCACAATTTCAGCGAGCGCAAAAAAGGCCCCTTTGTGGCCCTGAACTGCGCGGCCCTGCCCGAGCACCTGCTGGAAAGCGAACTTTTTGGCTATGAGGAAGGGGCTTTTACCGGCGCGCGCAAGGGCGGCAAGCCGGGCATGTTTGAACTGGCTCACCGGGGAACGCTGTTTCTGGATGAAATCAGCGAAATGAGCCTCGCAACACAGGTGCGCCTGCTGCGCACCTTGCAGGAAAAAGAAATCTTCCGCATTGGCGGCGACCGCGTGATCAACATTGACGTCCGCATCATTGCGGCGTCAAACCGCGACCTCTACGCCATGGCGCAAGAAGGTTCTTTTCGGCGCGATCTGTTCTTCAGGCTCAACATCTTGCCGCTGCAAATACCGCCGCTGCGCAAGCGCAAGGAAGACATTCCCACGCTCATTGCCCATTTTATCAAAAAAAACCATCAACACGTGGCCGGGCGCAGCCGCCTCAAGTTTGACGATGCAACGCTTTCCGCACTGTCAGCGCACGGTTGGCCGGGCAATGTGCGCGAACTGGAGCATATTCTGGAGCGCGTGTTTACCCTCTATGACGAGCAACAGGACTTTGACGCGCTGATTACAGACATCATGCGGCGACACTGCCTGCGGCAGGGCATGGCTGGCCCATGCCATCCGCTGGATGATGTTTTGCAGGTGCCGCGCGGCACCATGGCAGAGATGGAGCGCTTCATTCTGGAGGCCTCGCTTGAAGAGCACGGCGGCAACAAAAAAGCCCTGGCTGACGCTCTTGGCATCAGCCGCGTGACCGTGTGGAAAAAACTCAAGGAGCTTGAAGGCGAAGAGCAGGGGCAGGACTGACCCCAAGTGGTGCGAATATGACCCGAAGCCAATCGCGGCTAGTTTTGCCTTTGTATTTTGCCCTACAGTTTTCTGCGCTTTGACCGATCAGATGGATGCACAGGTTCGCACAAGCGGCCAAGGAGCAAGCCATGGACGATGTGAAGATGGGCATGAGCGTAAGCCTGGCCAGAAGCGCCTTGAACATTCAGGCCAACATGTCTGCAGCGCTTATCAGTGGCACTATTGATAAGGGCGCGGAAATGGAGCAGAACATGCGCAGCCAAGGGCTTGCCGCCGAGGGCATTGGCGGAAAGCTGGACGTGCAGGCATAATACGCTTTGCCGTACGAAGAGGAACAGCCGCCGGGTGTTACCCGGCGGCTGTTGCGCGTTACGAGGACATGCCAGGAATCAGGATCAGCCTGAGGCCCGGCTGCAAGCGGCCATTTTGCGCATTCCGCTGCCGCCGTTCCGGCGGTTTTTCGTTTATCCGCACTCGTTGACAAATACCCGCAGAGTAGTAAGGCTGTATGCGCCGGTTCCCGGCCCAGATTCTGCCCATATCCGCACAAGGAGTTTTTGTGAAAATTCTTGTAACACCCCGTTCTTTCGGCAAAACCAATCCCGAGCTGTTTGACCGTCTGGCCCAGGCCGGGCTGGAAGTGATACGCAACGACACGGGCGGCATTCTCTCCGCCGAGCAGATGAAGGAAAAGCTGGCCGACTGCGCTGGCGTTATTCTTGGCGTTGATCCCATGGACGCCCCTGTGCTGGCTGCTGCCCCCGCCCTCAAGGCCATTGCCAAATACGGCGTTGGGCTGGACAACATCGACCTTGCGGCCTGCAAGGAGCGCGGCATCGCGGTCTCGCGCACCGTAGGGGCCAACAGCAATGCCGTTGCCGACTACGCCCTGACCCTCATGCTCATGGTGGCGCGCAAGGCCGGGCTTATTGACCGCCGCTGCCGCCAGAAAGACTGGGGCAAGATCACCAGCATTGACCTGTACGGCAAAACCATCGGCATCATCGGCCTTGGGGCCATTGGCCGCTGCGTGGTCAAACGCGCACAGGGTTTTGGCATGAAGATTCTGGCCCACGACGTTGTGTGGGACGATGCCTGGGCCGCCAAGGAAGGCGTGGAACGCGCAGACGTTGACCGCATTTGCCGCGAGGCCGATTTCATCACCCTGCACACGGTGCTGACGGACGAAACCCGCAACCTCATCAATGCCCAGCGCCTTGCAAGCATGAAAAAGACCGCCGTGCTGATCAACACCGCGCGCGGAGGACTCATTGACGAAGCTGCCCTGCTGGCAGCCCTGAAAGAGGGCAGCATCTACGGCGCGGGCCTTGACGTATTTGAACAGGAGCCCCCGGCTGATCCGGCGTGGTATGAGCTGGACAACCTTGTGATGGGTTCGCACTGCTCGTCCTCCACCGCTGGAGCCACGGAAACCATGGGCAACATGGCTGTGGACAACCTGTTGCGCGATCTGGGGCTGTAAGCAGCTTCACTGCCTGAATAGTGCGCGCCTGTGGGCGCGAAATGCAGCCCGCCCGCATCCTCCAGGAGAATGCGGGCGGGCCTGTTATTGACTGCTTAGAAGAGCATGCGCTCCACTAGCCGCCCTGATTGGTCGTCAGATGCTGCACGGCAACCTGTACGGCTTCACTCCCGCTGTCGGTAGTTATAGTTGTGCTGTGCACATCCCACACGGTGCCATTGCTCGCAGTCTGCGTTGTGGTTGTCCATGAATGCGAAGCATCAAATGACACAGCGGTACTGCCGTCACTGCCAGTACTGATGGAAACCCCGGTTTTGGACGCAATTTCTGCCATATCGGTGAGGTTGTTCAAGGCATCGCCGGAAGTACTGACCATTACCTCCACGCCTGTGATGCCGTCTACGCCCTTGGCGTGTTCCGCTCCTGTAAACAGGGCATCCACACTGCCGCCCTTGACCAGCAACATGTCTGTGCCGCTGCCGCCGTCAATGGTGTCGCCCTGATGGAACACCAGCACATCGTTGCCTGCGCCGCCATACAAATGGTTGCCGCCGCCATCGGTGGCGAAGGTATTGGCCCCGCCGTCAAGGAAGTCGTTGCCTGTCCCGCCGTAGAGATGGTCATTGCCAGCGTCGCCATAGAGGTGGTCGCCTGCATTGCCGGCATAGAGGGTATCGTTGCCTTCTCCACCATACAGATCGTTGTGCCCTGCGCCGCCGTAGAGGATGTCGTCCCCAGCGCCGCCGTAAAGGATATCGTCATGGCTGCCGCCAATCAGGATGTCGCTGCCAGCTCCGCCTGCGGCCTCATAGACATGCGTCGAGGAGTTCTCCTGGGCGAAGAGCAAATGGCCGCCTTGGCCATCCCAGTTGTCAGTATTGATATCCACAGAGATAGTGCCGCTTGCCTGCCCGTTGGTGGCATGACCGTCAGACACTGTATAGCCAAAAGTGTCCTTCAGGTCCGAGCCTGCCTCGTGCAGGGCAGCCAGCTTGCTTATGGAATCGTAGCTGGAATCAAGCTTGTAATCGCCATAGGAGAACATATCCTTATGCGTTTCATCAGCGGTAAAGGTCAGCGTACCGAACGCGCCATGCACCTCTGTGGTGCCCTGCGGAACAGCATTCAGCTCGTGCCCGTTCACGGAAAACGCCAGGTGATCTCCCAAATCAACGTCTGTGGCTGAAAGCGCATGGCTTGAGGCATCAAGGTGCGCCACCGGTGCATCATTGGTGCCGGTGATGTTGACAACAACGTCATGGCTTACCGTGCCACCTTGCCCGTCCTTCACTGTAACGGTGAAGGTTTCCGTGGCTTTCGCCCCCTGGGCCAGTTCGTGGTTGGTCAGGGTGTACTTGTAGTTGCCGGAGGCGTCCAGAGTCAGCTGCCCGTAATGCCCATCAACAACTGCATTTGTTCCACCAGAAGCCGTGGCGCTGTTAGAGCCGTAGGCAAGGCTGTATGCCAGGGCATCAGTGGTGTCCACGTCCGCAGCCCCCAGATTGCCGGTGAGTGGGCTTGCCCCCTCGACAATGGAAAGGCTGGGCGCGGTGAAGGTGGGGTCGTTGTTCACGCCCTTGAGGGTGATTGCCAGGGTCTGGCTGGTTTCCACGCCGTATTTGTCCATGGTCACAACGGTAAATGAGCCACCAGCGGTTGCAACATCCTTGCCCTGGGCCTCGAGGCTCTTGGCGTAAGCAGCATCAAGCGTATAGGTGTAATTCTTGCCATCAAGCTTGAGTGTACCGTGCCCGTCATGCAGCTCCGTCACATACTTGCCGCCAGACATGATGTAGTAGGTCAGCGTGTCGCCATCCACATCGGTGGCGGCAATGGTGCCCGAAAGCGTCTGAACGCTAGCGCCATTATCTGTAAGCGTTGTTGCGTCAGCATTAAAGGCTTCCATTTTGGGGGCGTCATTGGTGCCTGTGATAGTGACGGCAACCTTTGCTGTATCTGTTGCTCCGGCTGCATCGCTCACGCCGATTTTGGCGTCGATGGTCAGGGTTTCACCCTGGGCCAGATGCGCAATACCGCCCTTGTCGCCCTGGAAGTTGTAGGTGCCGTCCTTGTTCAGTTCCAGCAGGCCCATGAGCACAGCACCAGATGAAGCGCTGGTGCCCACATGCCAGCCAGAGGCGTCCTTGTAAGCGTAAACATCCTCTGTGACGGAAGTGCTGCCCGATGCGATGGCCTGACCGTTGAGCTTGAGCGTGAGGCTGTCGCCCGCATCAACATCGTACGTCACGGCCGTTCCGCCGACTGTCAGGTTTGCCTGCCCGTCAGCCACAAAGAGGGCCGCGCCCGAGCCAGCCACGCTGGAACCATCGGCATGGAGGGTAATGACAGGGGCATCGTTGACACCATTCACTGTGATTGTGAGGGGCGCATCGGTGTAGCCGCCATGTCCATCGCTCGCGCGGACAGTGAAGGTCACTTCATGCGATTTCCCGTCGCCAAGCTGCTGCACAGCCTCGCTACTGGTATTGAGATGGAATTCGTACTTGCCATCCTTGCCCATGATCAGGGTGCCATAATCCTTGTCCGTGACCATGCCCGTGGATTTGCCGTCGCTGCCGACAATGGCGAAGCTAAGCGCATCCTTGGGCGCGCCAGCCGCGGTTACGTCCGGATCTGTAGCGGTAATGGAGCCCTTGGCCACCATGTCCGCCGGGGAATCTTCCGTTACCGCGACATCAGAACCAGCCACCAGCACAGGGGCGCTGGGCTTGTCGTTGGCGTAATTAAGATCGGCGGACAGTTTGACATCCACCTTGTCGCCAGCAGTGTTGCCATTGGAAAGAGTCAGCGTTGCGCTGTCTTCCATATGCCCGCTGTAGTTCGTGCCGCCAGCGGGAGCCGCATAGGTGTAGGAGAAGTTGCCGTTGCTGCCCTTGGTGACAGTGAATATGCCGCCGAGCTTGCCTGCAACCGTGTACGAGGTCGGTTCGAGCTTGTCTGTTTCACCCCTGTCAACATCGGCCAGGGTGAAGGAACCAGAGGGGTCTGTTTGCGCCCATGTGCCGTCCGCGTGCTGTTCCAGGGCCACGGTGTCGCTTTGCGAAACCACGTATGGCTTGTCGTTGCTGCCATTGATGGTGATGGTAATAGTTCTGTAATCGCTGCCGTTGGTGACCGTAAACTTTTGAATGATCGTATCCGTTTTTGTCAGCGCCTGCACGTCCGGATGGTCATTGTTCAGCGTGTAGCTGTATCTGCCATTGGGCAACAAGGTAATCGTTCCGTATTTATCTGAAATAACGGATGTCTCATGCCCAGCCCCGTCAATCAGGAACATATCGGCATCATACTTGCCATTGTTGCTCGGCGTTACGCTGCCCGCGGTAACAGTTTTGCCAGTATGTTGTTCACCAATCAGGCCGTCTTCCTGTACGGAATCAGTTACATCCTTGATCGGGAGATTGCCGGACTTTGTGCCGTCTCCGCCAACACTATCGCCCATCTTGCCCACATTGATGATCAGCTCAATGGGCTTTTCGGCCACGGCGTTATGGTCGTCACGCGCATAGATGGTGAACGTTTCCGTGGTGGTGTCACCACTGGCATGATTTTTCACATAATTCTGGTAGTTGCTGCCCGCCCGATCCAGCACGTATTGGTACGTGCCATTGGGGCTGATGATCAGCGTACCGTATTCACCCTTTATTTCCTGAACAAGATTGCCCGAACCGCCTTTTTCAACAGCAAAGAACGTAAGGCTGGAGCCATGATCCTTGTCAGTCACGAGGTCCGCAGTATTGAGCGTACCGCGCACCACAGGGTCGCCAGAAGGGGAAGAAAACAATGAGCCATTGGACCAGCCCGCAATTTCATCAGAATCCACCACAATGACACGTTCAGCACCAACCACGGTGGAGAGGAAAGAACTCACGTCCTTTCCGAGATTCAGACTGGTGAGCAGGTTATCGAGCCTGCCAAAATCATCAAGAGTTTTGGCCGCGCCGTTGGCAACCTTGGTCAGCCAATTTTGCACATCGTCCCATCCGTGGAAGAAGTCGATGATCTTACCGAATGGGCCAGAATGGCTCTTCACCTCGTCCATGATGTTATCTATGCCCTGAGTGACATATGCCCTGATGAGATCTGGGTGGTCAGTCAGATAGGTAATGGCAGTGGCGGGGTTCGCCAGAGTGGTAAAGCTGGCGTCCTCATTCCCCCCGGTAAAGGCATCCGTGTAGTCCTGCACCGTAAACGATGGGGCCGCGGCCTTCACCACCGGCACATCGTTGGTGCCGTTGATGGTAATGCTGAGAGAGCCGTCAATGGACTGACCATGCGAAGCACTGTCGCTGTGGGCGGTTATGCCGAGGTTCACACTGACATTTTCACCCTGGGCCAGACCGTTGAATGCCGTGCTGCTGGTATTGGGCGTGAAGGTATAGGAACCATCTTCATTCACATGCAATGTGCCGTAGTCGCCAACCTTGTAGTCATACCCGGCAGTGGCATTGCCGCTGCCGCCAACATCATGCGTCCCCGTGCCGTCAGTATAGGACAGGGTCTTGTATGTGTAGGTGCTGTAGCTGTCTTTCTCCGCGCCTGCGGTGAGGTTCTTGAGGGCATGTCCATCGGTATCCAGATTGGTATCCGGATCATTCACTCCAAGATGCCCGCGAATAACCCCGGCAGCGAGTGTTCCACCGCTGGCATCAACAGGCTGTGCCTTGTTGGCGCCCAGCTTGTCAGCTTCGGTATAGTGCAGAACGCCCTGGATTGAACCTGTGACGCCGTCTTCCTTGACGGTCAGGGCGTTGCCTGCCAGCTTGCCTGCGGCATCCTCACCTGTGATGGTAATGACAATGGGCTTGATTTCAGAATACGCGCCGTCGGCATCCTTGACGCGCACATAGAAGGTATCGGTAACAGAACTGCCCTTGGCAAGGGACGTCAGATCTTCTGTCCGCTCATAACGGTATTCGCCAGTGGCCTGATCAATAATCAGGCGACCGTACGTGCCTTGCTGAACTGGTGTGTCGCCAGAGTAGTCAGTGGTGGACTTTACCAGCGAGAAGGTGAAACCCGAAGATACCGTCTGGGCTGTGCCCCCGGTCTGTTCATAATCCAGCAGTTCTACCTGTCCGGTCGTGGAATGCGCATCACTTTCAGTAAGGGTGACGGCAGGGGCCTGCGTAATGATGGGCCTGTCGTTGGCGCCCTCAATGCGTATGGAAACTGGGGCCTTGGCCACATCCGTATTGGTTGCAGTGTCATGAACGACTACCGAGAAATTGTCCTCTGTGTGTTCATGAAAGTTCTTTTCCTGCACATCCGCATCGGTATTGTCCACAGTGTAGACGTATTTGAACACGGACGTGCCGTTGGCGTCAGTATGCGAGGTATCCTTGGAGATGGTCAGCGAACCGTTTTCCAGCTTGATGACAATGTTGCCGCTGGCATCTTTGGCGGCCTGCCCCACGTCAAGAGTGCTGGCAGAACCACCCGTAAGGGTCAGCTTGCCATCGGCATCTATGCTGGCTGTGCCCGTTTGCAGACCTGTGCCAGCCATGAGGGCATTCAGATCGCAGTTCTTGCCATCCACCTGAATAACATAGTGCAGCTTGGCACTTTCAGCAGCGGAGGCGAGAGCGTTGTTGTCCGTGGTATCAGCATCATGCGCGCCAATGTAGCCAGTGGCAGTGCGCACGCCAGCGCTACCGTCCTGCATTTTGGCGGCATTGGCAGCAGCAGCGGCACTGGTGACCGGGTTTACCCCAGACTCCACAACGGCATTGCTGGGCGTGACCCAGCCAGTATTGATAATGGTGGGATCGTCCTTGCCATTAATTGTAACCGTGATGGTTTGCAGGCTGTACGCGCCGTATTTGTCCACCACGGCAATCTGGAAGGTTTCGGGAAGCGTTTCACCCTTGTCCAGGCTGATGACGGCGGCGTTATTCTTGGCGAGGGTGTAAGTGTATTCACCCGTCTGCTGGTTGATGCTCAGCGTACCGTAGTTGCCTGCCACAGACGAAGTCATTGCAGGGGTAGTGCCAGTTTCGGTAACGCTGTTGTCCACGATGCCGAAGGTATGCGAATCGTTAACATCCGCATCCGTCACCTTGACGCTGCCTGCCAGGGCGGTGTCAGAAACAGGGCCGCCATCGGTCACTTCAAGGGAACTGTCGGTCAGGGTCAGCACGGGCTTGTCGTTGGTGCCGTAAATGACAATGGGAATGGTAATCGCTGTGGAAGATGCGCTGTGTTCGTCCACGGCCACGGCCTTGAAGTTCAGCGTGAGCTTCTCTCCAGAGCCAAGGGCGTTAACGGCATTGCTGCCCGTCGCCAGGGTAAAGGTATATTTGCCGGTGGCTTCGTTGAGATACAGCGTACCGTAGAGAGACTCCGCAGAATGCGGCTGCCCGGCGGCGTAGACGTTGATAACCGTGGCGTTGCCGCCACCAGTACCGGGATATGCGCCAGTGCTCGCAACCATGTCTGCGCCGATGGCAGTGGTCTGGGTCACGCCATCCTTAACAAAGGTGCCAGCCACGGAACCCGTCGAAAGCTCGCCGGAATCTGTGCCCAAATGCTTGTAGGCATTTGCGCCGGAAGTAGCGGTGATGAGGCCATACGTCAATGTGGCGCCGGTATCGGAATCCTTGCCTGTCAACGCACCCTCAACCGAATCTTTATAGCTGTTGCCGTGGGCCGCAGGATCCCCTGTGCCGGAAGGCATCTGGGCGTTGCCGCCGTCCAGCCGTCCGTCGTCCTTCAGCGTAAGGGTCTTGCCCGTCACTGTGGGCGCATCGTTGGTACCCTGCACGTTGATGGCGATATTGTGCGCCACAGGATTGCCATGACCGTCCGTAACGGAAATGGTGTAATTCAGGGTTTTAGTTTCGCCTTCGGCCAGACTTGCGGTTTTGGTTTGATTAACGGCGTAACTGTATGAATAGGTGATGGATTCCGACCCGTCGCTGTTGACGCTGCTCACTCCAGTGACTGTCAGGGTACCGTAGGTATCATTGACGGTCCATGTGCCTGCACCGTTCAGGACAGGAAGCTTGCTGACATTGATGCCAGATGAGCTGCTGAGCGTAGCCTTGAGAACATCATTGGTGTCCATGTCCGTCACGGTAAACGAACCGCCGCTCACTGCCTTGGAACCATCGTTCAGCTTGCTGCCGTTGGCGGCCACATTGTTGTAGCCCGGGATGGACGAACCAGAACCGGTGTGCGCCGGGTCCGCCAGAGAAACCACGCCCGCTTCCTTGACCGTCAGGGTGCCGCTGGTCTTGTCAATCAGGGTCTGATCGTTGGTGCCCGTGATCGTGAAGGAAACGGTTTCCGTGTCTGTGGAGCCGTGCAGATCCGTTACCTTGACCTGGAAGGTTTCGGTATGGGTTTGTCCCTCGCCCAGATTCTGCACAGCATTGGAGCCATTGTTCAGATCATACTTGTAGGTGCCGTCCGGATTGACGGTAAGAACGCCGAACTTGGTCGTATAGGTAGCCACGCCAGTGCCTGGATCCACACTGGCCGTACCGGTAGTGGTTTCACCGCCGGAGGTGCCGCCAGCTATGGCATAGCTATGGTTGGCCGCACCGTTGGTGCTGCCCTTGAACGCGCCGTCAGCATCGGCATCAGCCACAGTAAAGGTGCCGCTGGCCTGATAGCTGCCGCTGTCTTCCTTAAAGGAACTGGCGCTCGGTGCTGCCAGGGAAAGGTCGGGCCTGTCGTTTGTGCCTGTGATGGTCACGGTAATGGGCTGGGTTACTGAACCGCCATGCCCGTCCGCCACTTTGACCACAAAGGTTTCCGTGACTTTCTGGTTTTCGTTGAGCGCATCGGCCTTGGTGTTGTCGAGCGTGTAGGTATAAGCGCCAGTCTTGGGGTCAATAACAAGTGTGCCGTAGCTGGTGGTTACGGTTGTGGCGCTGTTGGCCCCGTGGGTGTCCACCGTGGTGCCGGTTCCGGCGGCCACGCTGAAGGTCAGCGCGGGTTTGCCGCCAGAATTGTCGTTATCGTCCACATCCGTGGCGGTAACGTAGCCTTGAGCCGCAACCGTGCCGTTGAAAAGATCATTGGAGTGGGCGGGGTCATGGCTGCCCTGCACGCCCTTTTCAATCACGTCAACAGCGATAACGGAGCTGCCAATGACGGGATTGTCATTGGTGCCGTTAATAACCACTGTTATTGCCTGGGAGTGGTTGGCTCCATGGATATCTGTGGTGGTAACGGTGAAGCTTTCCGTGTGCGACTGCCCCTCGCCAAGTTTCTGCACGGCGGGCTTACTGTTATCCAGCTCGTAGGTATAGGTGCCGTCGGACTTCAGGGTCAAAGTTCCGTAGTCCGTTGCGACGGAAACGGGGCTGCCAGCATGGCTGTTTATATTCATTGAGCCGCTGGCAGTCTGCCCCATGCCTGCAATGGAGAGAGTCTGGCTGCTGCCATCGTTATCAGGATCGACCACGGCCCAGGTGCCTGCGGATGTGGTTGTGGCAGCGTCTTCCTTTAGTGTGCCGGAGTCGCCGGAAGTTATGGTCAACTGGGGCTGGTCGTTGGTGCCCGTGATGGTCAGGCTGACGGCCTGATCAACATGCGCGCCCTTGCTGTCCGTGACAGTAACCGTAAAGGTATAATTGCGCGTTTCGCCCTCATGGAGGGCCTGCGTTTCGCTGGCGCTGTTATTCAGCTCGTAGGAATACGTGTAGGTTTTGCTGCTGCCGGAATCATTGGCAACGGCAGCGCCAGCCGTGAGCGTAAACGTGCCTTCGGGAGTGGTGACGGTATAGGTGCCGTCATGGTTGTCCTTAAAAGCCGCGCCCGGCAATTCCTTCACCGCAATACTGACGGCCTGGGTGTCGTTATTGTCCACATCGGTCACAGTAAAGCTGTGTCCAGAATCCGCATCCTTGGATGTGCCTGCAAAAGCCTCGTTGGGATCGCCGTGCACATTCTTGACGCCGAGTTCCACCACCGACAATGCGGCGAGAGTCGGTGCGGTAGTGATAACAGGCGTGTCATTGGCACCCTTGACGGTAACGCTGACGCTTTCCTGCACATAGGCGCCAAAGCTGTCGCGCGCCACCAGACCTATGGAAACATCCTGCGAGTCGCCAGCCTGCATGCCCTGCACGGCGGGCGAATCATTGTACAGAGTGAACTTGTAGGATGCGCCCTTGGTGGGGTCTGCATCTTCTGTCAGAGTGAATTCGCCCACATAGTTTTTGGCCGTAGCGGCGGTGGATGCATCCGTGGTGGTCGTTAAGGTGTGCCCGTCACTGGCAAGCACCACATACACCTTGCCGTGCATGGTGTCGCTGCCGGGCTGGATCAGACCGTAGTGCAGCGAGTCGCCATTATCCACATCATGCCCAATGATCGTGCCGGTCACAGAGCTTTGGGCGGTGCTGTCGCTGGCTTCAGTCAGGGTGGCGCTCAGGGCGGTGCTGCCGCTTTGGCCGTTCCATGCGTTTTGCGTAATGGTGGGCGCATCGTTGGTGCCCAGAATGTTGATAACAATGGCGTTGCCCGCCGCGGTGCCGTCACGCAGGGTTGAGCTGTTGCCGTCTTCAGCGCCGTGCTCGTCACGCACATAGGGCTCAAACTTCAGGCTGACCTGCTGCCCCTCGGCCAGTTTGTTGGTGGCCCCCTCGCCATCGGCGTTTTTCAGCGTAAACGTATACGTGGCCGTGGTGTCGCTGGTTTTTCCCAGCACCAGATCGCCATAATTGGTGCTGATGACAATCTGCCCGCCCTGCTCGGCTATGCCCGTCACCACCACATCGGAAGCAGTATGGTCGGGATTGTTAACAGAACCGATCACAAACGTGCCCTTGAGGGTGCCGTCAGCGTTGACGCTGGTCATGTCCAGCAGATTGCCGTTCACGTCCTTGAGGCCAAAATACAATTGCGCGCCGTGGTCGGGATCATGAGCCGTAATGGTGCCGCTCAGGGTAGCCTGCACACCGGGTGCGCCGTTCAGCTCATCCGCATGCAGTTTGTCTCCCACAGGCTGGTCGGCGTAGACGCCGCCTTCCTTGAGCGTCAGCGTAGAGCCAACCCCCGTAATATCCGGCGCATCGTTGCTGCCAGTGATGACAACATTGATGGGCTGGGTCACGGTATGGCCCTGCCCGTCATTGATGGAGAAAACAATGTTGTCGGCCTGCTTCTCGCCTTGGGCAAGGCTGTCCGTGGGGCTGTCGGGATCCTGCTTGAGGGTGTAGGTGTACGTAAAGGTAATGTTGCTGCCGCCGCCTGAGGGCGTGATAACAAGCGTACCATAGTCGCTCTCAACAGTCGTGGGGCCAGCGGTGCTGACCGCTACAACCTTGCCGCCCATGCTCACGGTGGTGGTCAGGCTGTCGCCATCCGGGTCGGCCACAGAAAATGAACCGCTCTGGCTAACCACAGGCGCGGCGCTGGCGGTTTTGCCGTCCCATGCAGATTCCGTAAGGCCAATGGCAATGGCTGCGCCGCCAGTGGACAACGTGGGTGCGGCATTGGTGAGAAAGGGCGAAGCGTAGGGATTGATGTTCGGCTGGGTGTCGCCGCCAAAACCAAGACGGTAATCAAGCCCGTCAAGATGGTTTACGCCGTCTTCAAGCCCCGCGTTGGCAAAATCGCTGTATCTGCCGCTGCGAGTGGGCGAAGCCGAAGGGCCGGCGGCAGGGGCAAGGTCTGGCCCGAAGGCGTTGAAAAAATCCGCACCCGCAATGAGCTGACCGTCAACCTCAAATGAGGGAATGTCGTCCTTGTTGTACTGGGTGTAAAAATTCTGCAATTCAATGGCTGCGCCATCGTCGAAACGGAAAAAGAGGCTGTCGGAACCTTGCGGGCGTTCAATGCTGACCTGGTCAGCAGAAAAATCAAGAACCATGCGGGCATCGGGCGCGCTGGGAATAACGGCAGTCTGACCGGCGGAGGGGCGAACAAGCTTGATGTCTGCCATGGAAATACCTTCTTTTTACTGGGCATTACAAAAACACCCGGTTTAACGCGCAAAACGGCATAAGCCGCAAAAACGGCACTCACGCGTTTGCGGAAAAAAGGCGCCAATGCGCCGCAATGACGGGGAATAAAGAAGGGGAAACCTTCGCGAATAAAAAGGAAAAGCGTCCAGCAGCCAATGCTGCCGACAGCCCTTTTTATCGACACACCGGAACCCGAAGCAGGCTCGGCGTAGTAGTCATGTCTATGAGAGGCTCAGGGTCGGCCTCCGCCACTGGCCCGCGCAAATACGGCTGCTGCCGCCACGCATGGTACCCAGCTCTGGCAAAAATACTTTGCCGTGGTTTGCAAGGATATGTCAAGCAGCCCGTACATTTCTCCCCCGCCGGGGCAAAATATTTCTCCGTACTCTGGCGAACGCCTCAATTCCAGTTTTTTTCAAAGATATCCACATGCTCACGGATCAGCCGTCTGCACTGTTCAAACAACTCATCTTACGCAACCTCTCTATAATATTGATTACTATCATATATAAAATATTTGCATATAATATGTAATATCATTTACAACTGAAAAATTTTTTGTATTATACCCTATGATAAACCAGAAATGCGCCGAATGAAATTGCATTAACAAGCGTTCCCCCAGACGCTTCTGCACCATTAACTGGCAATATCCATCGTGCGGAGGGGAAAATGATTAAGCTTACGACTATGCAAAAATTATTTGGGCTGTCATTAATTCTTTCACTCTTTACAGTTGCCATCGGTACATACTCAGTTGGCAGCCTCAGCAGACTATCTGATGGAATAGACAATTTGTATAACGTACATGTCAAGGGTCTTAATGCTGCGCGCGATGTCAATATAACAGTATTGAGATTAATAAGAGAAGAAAAAAATATTATTTTGACGAACGATGAGTCTGAAATAAGGCGATATCTTGACGTACTCACTGCGGAACGAAAAAATCTGGAAGTCCAGATGCAAACCTTGCCCCAATATTTCACATCGGGTGAAGGCAAGGCGCTCTGCGAAAAAATGATCCAGTCTGTTAAAGTGACCTGCCCCCAAAAAACTGGTCCGCCTAAAAAGTTAGTATAAGGTGGAGCCATGGAGGGCATCAAATGGGTCGCAAAGCATTTACTCCAGAGCAAATCATTTTCAAGCTTCGCGAGGTTGAAGTTCTTGTGGGACAAGGCGAAAGCATTGCCCTGGCTTGCCGCAAAATTGCTGTAACCGAGCAAACGTATTATCGATGGCGCAAGGAATATGGAGGCATGGGGACTGAGCAGCTCAAGCGATTGAAAGAACTAGAAAAGGAAAACGCTAGGCTGCGACGAGCCGTCGCTGATTTAAGCCTTGAAAAAATTATTCTTGCGGAGGCGGCAAAGGGAAACTTCTGAGCCCCACCCGCCGTCGTCAATGTGCGGAGTATGTCCGTGAGCAGACCGGGAGCAGTGAGCGCAAGGTATGCGCTGTTCTGGGGCAACATCGGACTACTCAACGGTATACGTCCTCTGTTTGTGAGTTTTCAGTGCTCGTGCGCCAGGCGGTGATCAACTATGCCTCGGAGTATGGCCGGTACGGCTACAGAGCGGTGACCGACCTCTTGCGGACAGACGGGTGGGGTATCAGCTATAATCGCGTAGAACGGATTTGGAAACAGGAAGGCTTAAAAGTCCCAGCAAAGCAGCGCCCAAGAAAGCGCTTGTGGCTGAATGATGGTTCCTGCATTCGGCTCCGGCCTGAGTGGAAAAATCACGTCTGGGCTTATGATTTTGTGCATTGCCGCACGGCCAATGGCAAATCTTTTCGTGTGCTGGTAGTCATTGATGAATATAGCCGTGAATGCTTGGCACTACATGTGGCCCGCACAATTCGTGCAGAGCAAGTAATGCACGTTTTGGCAGATTTATTTCTGACGCATGGCAGACCTGATAACATTCGCTCGGACAACGTACTACCTACTAAGTCAACTCACTGCGTCAGGCAAAAGTATCCAGTAGGTGCTTTTTGAGCACCCTCTGAGTGCAAAAAACATCTGTCCGGCGGTGCTCGCTCTGCTTGGGATACCTGCTTACCATAGTGACATAGGTCCGTGACGGCCCAACAAAACTTAACAGAGCATGTGTAACCCGGCGAGCAGGCCCGAGCATTATCTACGAGATCTCAGTCAGGGTATTTGTCCCGAAAGAGTCCAACGGCCCATTGAGCAGATCCTGCCGCCAGGAATTTCGATGTCATGATATCCTCGGTAGTCCATTGCGTTTTTTATCAAGGAATGTGCTACTCTGGCTACCTTGATTGCAATGGCGCAATATGCCTTACGTTTCAAGTCTGCATTGTTTCTGTCCTGAGCGATGTAAGTTTCGTATTTACGACGAAATGAATTTTCACGTTGCCTAATTGCCACAGTGGCGGCGAGCCAAAATGCATATCTCAATCTTGCATTACCCCTCTTGCTGATGCGATAGCGGCTTTTTGATTGACCGCTTTGGCTTCCAGAGAGATTAAATCCACAAAAAGAAAGATACTGCCGATGATGAGCAAACCGCCGCAGGTCTCCACTCTCAGCCAATATTATTAGTGCCAGAATCGGTCCGATTCCTGGAATTGTTTGTAGACGGTGATAGTCGGGATTGTTTGCAAGTATCCCAATTGACAGTTTCTCTAGGTCGTTACGTTGGGCCGTGAGCTGTAAATGCCGCTGCAACTGGATGCGAAACCCATACAGCTCCGGACAGTTCTCCATAATCGGCAACCCAACGCTTTTTTGAGCCAGCTCGTAAACTTCCTCAAGAAACCTATCCTTCGCCACCTTCCGACCAACTAAATTCCAAGCCTGCGTTAGAAAATCTTCTTTGGAAATACTGGTGATACATAACGGTGTTGGAAATTTTTCCAAAAAGCGACAAAACCATTCGGTCCGACTGCTGTGAAAGTATTTTTCAAACTCCGGGAAGAACAACGGCAAATAATGATTAAGCAGGCTATGCTGACAGCGCGTCCTGGCCAACCCTATTTGGTGATATGTATTTGAAATCTCCTGTAAATGCATGAAACCTTGTAGCAATGGATCATGAAAAGGTTCGCTTACGCCCTGCTCCAGCAAGTACAGAATTACTTTTGCGTCTTTACGGTCATTTTTATCCCACGAATTGAATAAAGCCTCCCGCACCCTGGAACATGCAAGCGACGAGACCATATGTACATCTACTCCATGCTGTAACAGCCAGTTCGCTATGCAGCGGTGATAGTCAGCTGTCGGCTCTAAAGCCGCACGGACAGGGACGCCTTGGCTTTTAAGAAGCGCGGTCAGTTTTGCAAAGTCTTCAAATGAATTCGCCACCCGGTATCCTTTCTGATGACCATCAGGCCACAGGATAAGGACTTCATGGCTGTGCTTCGCCACATCGATGGCTACCAAAATCAATTCATTTTTGTTATTTTGACGTGAGGTCATCGTTGTCATTCTCCTTTTGGATATGGGGATATCGTTAAGGATACTGATGACGACGGTGACCTGCTACTTAATGTTCCGATGGTACTATGGGCCGGAATTTAGCGGTAAGGCCCTGGATACATGGGCTTTTGAGCATGGTGTGCAGATTGAGTTCTCTCGTCCGGGGAAGCCCACAGATAATGGGCACATTGAAAGCTTTAACGGAAAATTCCGGGATGAGTGTTTAAATCAGAACGTGTTTCTGTCCCTGCACGATGCCCGCAGGACAGTTGAAGCCTGGCGGCAGGATTACAACCAGCAGCGACCGCACAGCTCATTGGGCTGGCTGACGCCGGAAGAGTTCCGTGAAAAGAATATAACCTGCAACCCAGTGGGAACCACTAACTTACAAGTGGTATGCGCAGTGGGGTAAGGTCAAGTTTAAGTGTGTGGGCCTCCCCGCCCTGAGCTTGTGTTGCTGCAGATAAGGAAGTCATGGGCGGTAATACCAATAAAACTGCAAGCAGTACTGCAAGTATATATGTTTTTTTCATTAGCCTTCTCTCAAACCGTGAGGATTTGATGCGGTATTCAACAAATTCAGATGAAATAAAGCCCTGCCTATTCGAAGGCAGGGCTTTATTTCTCTAATCGACAATCCAGCGGGCTATTCCAGATCCACATGACCCGCCGACTACAATGCCAACAAGTTGAGGGACGATGAACCAAAAGAAGCGCTCTTTAAGAATGCCTAAAATGCCCCCAGATGTGATGATGAAATTGGGCATGGCAAGTTGGCGAACATAATCACCGAGGATTCCGCCGATATAGCCGAGTGGTACTGCTAGGATAAAGACAAGGCAGCGACTAAAAAATCCATACTCAACGGGTGGTCTGCTTCCTTCACCTACAAATACCGCATAAAGAAATGCCATACCAACAGCCAGAACCCCATAGAGAATATTCATTGGGTTTTGGACTGTAGCCTGCTCTTCTGACATGTTATCCTCCGATTATATTAGCTTTCTTTAATGTCATGCTAATTACTTTTGACAAATGCCAATTCAGAAAATCCAGTCACATTTTTAAAAAAATGAGTATTAATCGTCATTTTCTTTGAACCATCGAAGACGATCTTTGTTTCTGATTGGTTAATTATAATTATCAGGGTATCACCACTGTCTTTTTTTACTTCAAATGGCAGGACAAGGCCTTGATCCTGCGGCCCCTTTATCAGGGCTATTTTTTTACTGAAGACATCTATTTGCATCGATGGTTGGCCCATCCTGCCCAACAATTCGGCCTTCATCTCTTTCGACATTTTTCCATATTCTTTGCTCAAATCGACGGTTTTTTGTCGATCTAGATTCCATGAACCATGGAGCTTTTCCAAATTATTTCCGCTAGATCCGCACGCACCCAAGAGGAAGAGAGCCACCATCAGCATGGCCACTCTTCCCAAAATTGTTACACAATTTGTCATTAATCCCTCCAGGTTACCTGTGTTATCTGTGAGTTCGATATGCTTAGCTGTAGTGATTTTACTCTTTTTATGAGTAAAATCACTCTTTTTAATACATGTCAATAGCACTTGGACCGCATAAACTCTTACTCTGAATTACTGGAGGAGGATGAGGTGAAAGAGCGGCCCAATTCTTTGGCACAGATAGTTGGACAGGCAATTTTTCAACGCCGTAGGGCGTTGGGAATGTCTCAAGAAGAGCTTGCAGAGAAAATAGGAATTGGGCAGCAATCGTTATCTCGCATGGAGCAAGGGAAAACAGCGCCTCGCTTCGAACGTTTGCAGAATCTGGCAGACGCACTGGACTGCAGAGTTGTTGATCTCTTTGCTGAACCACAAGAATCGGCTGATTTCTATGCGGCATCGCTGGCAGAGCTTTTTAGTGCTCTTTCTGATGAACAGCGTGTTTTTGTTCACCGGCAAGCCGCTCAACTCATACATTTTTTGCGCGACCACGAAAAAAATTAAGAATTTCGGGCTGATCCTTCAGAAGGTCTGACAGTTGCTGACTACAAGATTATCGCTAGCCTCCATTGTCCCCTAGTCTTAGCCGTGGAGACAGCCTCAGCGAAACTGTTCAACATGAATCCCCTTGATTAAATTCGTAAAAATCAATATTTTTGAATTGCTATAGAGATTTTCAAAACTCTTTTATACGAACAAGGAGTAAGCCATGAGTGATTCTTGGGTAATCGTTTTGCTTCCGCTTCTCGTGTAACAAGGCTCTGAGAAAATAATCTAAACGCACTTTAATGGGTACGCGAAAGGCGAGGGATCATTTAGATCCCTCGCCTTTTCTTATGCTGCCGAGTTTAAGAAAGAATAACTCTGAGATGTGTCCATTTTTTTGATCGTAGCTCTATGATTTTAATCACCATTATATGCATTCCCACACTTACCCTTATCAGCCCATCAGGCAGGAGAGCATATGCAACAATACTGGCAACGCAATTTTGATCGCTCAAACAGCTTGATTCATCAAGGCATAGGCACCGAGGCATTCTTTAGATCCATTGAACAGGAATTGCCCCCTGTTGTTTCACGAGCGCAGCTATCAAAGGTTACAGGTGGGCTCATCTCAGCCAAAACGTTGTCCAACGAAGATGCTTTGCATAAAGGCCCCACTGAGCGCGTACGAGCAGGATCAAAGATTGGCTATACACGCTCCTCAGCCATGGCGTATATTCGAAAAAAATTTCAACTATTATGAAAAATTTAAGTGATTATGTACGATTTTACCCCACGCAGCGCCAATCAGCCTGTTTCTGACAAGCAACTTTGCTATGCCTATGATCTCGCTGAGCGGCAGGGCCTAGACGCTGAAGCACTTTGTTCCATAAATTTTCCCAAGGAATATAGCGATATGACAGCAAACGAGGCCAGCCAACTTATTGAGATGCTAAAGCAATGAAGATGCCTACTGACAGGTAATACTGGACGGTGAGGCCCGATCAATCCAGAGTCGGGCTTATTCATCAATCTGGGCAATCATATCTTTGGTTGTTCTGCACAGTCGTCATATGCCCCTGATAAATAACCACGTAGCTTTCGAGATGTCATTAAGAGTAGTGTGGCGCTGATTTTCTGAAACATGACAGCGCCCGCGTGGACTCTGACCTAGCCTAATATGGGGTTCGGACTGCATACAACCAGTTTCATCAATCCACGGGTCATGGCCACATAAAGGTGCTGTGGGCTCATTCCTTCCGTATTCAGTACCTCCGCAACTTCCGCCTCCAATCCCTTGAGCAACAACGTGTACCCACCGCACGTTTGGGTAATTGACGACCCCGTAGGCGATTTTCTTCCCTCACGCGCACTGAGGACTCCGCAAGTGATATGGTTCCTGTTGAAGCCCCACGCAACGCCTTGAGCTCGCCGTAAAAAATTGCGGGGCGATGCACTCGTATGTTCGGCATTGCGCTTAATTCCGATAGTAATGTTGCCGCTGCGGAGATTGACGGGGTGCGTTGAAACATCAACGCGCAACGCTCTAATACCGACAGCGGATTTTTCGCAGTACCACGAGTCAGTGAATCCAAACACCGCGTCAGTTCTGTTACCTTCACGTTTGTCATGACGCTTTGTGCTAGCGCTAATAGTAGTGCTAAGGCCCCTTGAATCTGCTACGTTTCATTCTTGTGCTCCTATGTCAGGAGCACTAACTTTTCAATGGCATACTTTTAGGGGGGCAGTAGCACCTCCTCAACACTATTTTCGCAGTAGGCGCAAACCGTTGAACACGACCAGCAGGCTAGTTCCCATATCCGCGAACACAGCCATCCATAAAGTCGCTTGCCCCATGAACGTCATCGCTATAAATATCGCCTTGATGCCCAGGGCCAGGCCGATATTCTGCTTGAGAACGCTGGATGTTGCCTTGGAGAGCCGGATAAAGGCAGGAATTTTACGCAGGTCGTCGTCCATAAGGGCAACGTCGGCGGTTTCGATGGCCGTATCTGCCCCTGCAGCTCCCATTGCAAAGCCTATGTCGGCCCTGGCTAGGGCGGGGGCATCGTTAATGCCGTCGCCAACCATGCCGACTTTGGTTCCAGTGGAAACCAGTTCTTCAATTTTTTGCAGTTTGTCTTCGGGCAGCAAGCCACCGTGGGCGCGACTTGTTCCCACCTGGGCGGCAATGGTTTCGGCAGTATGAGAATTGTCACCCGTGAGCATGACAGTTTGCACGCCAAGGGCATGAAGTTCTGAAACTGCCTGCCGGCTGGCTTCCTTAACTGTATCGGCCACAGCAAAAACCGCCAGTACCAGCTTGCTGCTTGCCAGCAGAACCACACTTTTTCCTTGCGTTTCCAGCTCCGAAAGTCTGGCTTCCAGTGCAGGGGAACAAAGGTTGAGTTCATCAACCATCCTGCGATTGACGAGGTAATAAATCTCCAAGTCAACGCGCCCCTGAACGCCTCTGCCCGGCAGAGCCGCGAAGTTATCCACTTCCTGAAGGGTAACACCATCGCGGATTGCAGCCATCGACAATGCTTTTGACACGGGATGGTCAGAACGGGCGGCCAGGCTTGACGCAAGAGACAGGGCATTGGCCGGATCAGCCTCGCCCCAGGGAATGAAATCTGTCCGGACAGGCTTGCCGTAAGTCAAGGTGCCTGTTTTGTCCAGCGCCAGCCAGCGCAGTTTGCGGCCATCCTCAAGGTATACACCGCCCTTGATGAGAATTCCCTTTCTGGCGGCAGCCGCAAGCCCGCTGACGATACTTACGGGCGTTGAAATAACCAGAGCGCACGGGCAAGCAATTACCAGAAGCACCAGCGCCCTGTATATCCAGTCCATCCAGGGCGCTCCGTACGCCAGCGGCGGCATAAGAGCAACAGCCAGAGCCAGAACAAAGACCCCGGGGGTGTAGAAGCGGGCAAACTGGTCTACAAACCGCTGCGTCGGGGCGCGGCTTCCCTGAGCTTCTTCAACCGCGTGGATAATCCGGGCCAGCGTGGAGTCGTTTGCCCCTGCCGTAACACGGTATATGAAGGATCCGGACTCATTGATGGTTCCGGCGAACACTGTGTCGCCTTCCGCCTTTTCCACAGGCAGGCTTTCGCCAGTAATGGGGGCCTGATTGACAGCGGAGTGCCCTTTCACAATTTCTCCGTCAAGAGCGATGCGTTCGCCGGGTTTAACCCGTAGCCGACTCCCGATGGCAACCTGCTTCGCGTCCATATCAATCCAGGTATTGTCAGGCTGCTGTACGGTGGCCTTGTCTGGCGCAAGCTCCATGAGGCCACGAATGGCATTTCTGGCACGGTCCAGCGAGCGCGCCTCAATAACCTCTGCCAGCGTGAACAACACCATAACCATTGCGGCTTCAGGCCATTGGCCAATTAATAGCGCGCCCGTGACTGCGAACGACATCAGCGCGTTCATATTCAAGTTAAGATTCTTCAGGGCGATCCAGCCTTTTTTGTAGGTGGAAAGGCCGCCAATCAGGATGGCCGCCAGAGCCAGAGTAAGAACTATCGTGGTGTTGCCGGAAGCGAGTTCCACTGCCTCGGAGGCCACTGCGGCAGCACCGGCAATTCCCAGTCTGAGCCAGTTAACGGGCGCGGAGGCGGGCGCTGGTACGGAAGATTCCGTATCCAGCAGGCTTGCCCCCATATCCAGAGATTCAAGCGCGGCGGTGATTGCGGGAAGCGCCTCAGGCTCGTGCACAATTTTGAGCGTGCGCTGGATCAGATTAAAATCAAGGCCGATGATGCCGTCGATAGGCGCCAGCTTGGCGCGTATCATTCCGACTTCTGTTGGGCAGCACATTGCGGTAACAGAAAAAAGTGAGGAGACGCCTCTGCCGTCAAATACAGGATCGGCCTGCATGCCAATGGACGTGAGGGCTTTTTCAATTTCGCTCAGCGAGTCCAGCGAGTGGTGCACGGTAAGCACTCGTTGGATCAGGTTGAACTCAAGCCTGTCAACGCCCGGCATGCCCTCAAGCTTTTTCTTGATCAGGGCTTCCTCAGTAGGGCAATCCATATTTTCAATCTTGTATGCTGCCTGACTTAGGGACTGTCCAGATACAGGAGCCCGAGCGGCTGGCTGCGCAGCAGTGGTTCCGCAAGAGCAGCAACTGCAAGCAGTTGTGGCAGTGGCGCCGTCCTTGGTTTGACTGGAATGCGCCGTGGGCGCTTTGATTTCTGACATGTTTTTGAGCATCCTGCTTCTCCTGAGGGCAATGGAATGTGCTGTATTCCCCCAAACGTATACAATCTTGACAAACAAGTAAATGATTGCTTAATTGTTTACTCGAAGGAGGCAACATGCCCGGCAATGTCGAAACAAACCCCGTCTGTTGCTGCACGATCATCCATCAGGACGTGGTGAACCAGGTTAAAGAAGGACTGTTGTCAGACTCTTCTCTTGGCGAGATGGCGGAGTTATTCAAATGCCTTAGTGACCCGACACGGCTCAAGGTTGTGTATGCCTTGTTGGAAGCGGAGATGTGCGTTTGCGACATTGGTGCGTTGCTTGAAATGAGTACGCCAGCCATCTCACATCATCTGAAGGTTCTTCGGCAGCTCAAGCTGGTGACGTTCAGGCGCTCCGGTAAAATTGTCTATTACACCATTGCGGATGAGCATATTTCTCCCATTTTATCCCAAGCTCTGGCGCACATCAAAGAAAGCGACAACGGGTAGCCGGGGCAGTATTCAGCAAAAAAACGGGGGCTGGTTGCGTGCTTTCCAAGGTAATGGTGCTCCTTGGGATTAAGGGGGGGCTGCTGCTCGTTGGCTTTCTTGTGTCCGGCGTTTCTCTGCTCGTGACATCGCAGGATGTCTTCTGCCTTTCCTGTCATGAAATGCGTTCCTACAAAGAAGAACTTTCGCGATCGCCCCACGCCAAGGATGCGAACGGCAAGCCCATAGGATGCGCGCAGTGCCACGTCTCCAGTTCCGGGCTGATTTCCCTGCTTGAAACAAAAGTTGCCGTGGGAATCAACTCACTCTGGACGCATTTTACTTCCGAAAACTTGCTTTTGGATCGATCTGTGATGCGGGAGACGGCCAGAAAGTATGTGGCTGACGCCAACTGCCGATCTTGCCATGAAAACTTGCTACTTAACGCCTCCCAGACCGGCCCTGTGCCGCCAAAGGGTCAGACCGCACATCTGGAATATCTTAAAAAAAATCCCCATCCAGGCCGGGGTGGCTGTTCCCGCTGCCACGGCAAATCTCCCCAATATGCTGCCAAGGCTGACGTCAAAGGTTGCGTGTCCTGCCACGAGAAGATGGCGCACCGTCCTTTTTGGGTCCCTCAAAAGTGCTTCGGATAGATGAATTGGCTGATTATGGAACGCGGTGGTGATTGTTTTCTTGGTCAGCGGTGGGCAGTGCTCTTTTCAATGACGAGAGAAGTGATTCCTTACTGGCCGGAGTGATACGGTCAGCATTACCCCAGCAAAATGGATTAGGAATTTGTTTCATTCATATGAATGCGCTGTAAATAAATATGGCTACTCAATATAATATATTTGCATGATGCAACAAAGATGGGCGTTATTTTATAAAAAATTCTGATCATTGCACTTAAAAAGAGTGAAGCCGGAACCGTTACCGGCCCCGGCAAAATTGTGAGGATTTCACCGTTTGGACATCGTGCTCTGTACCTTACCAGCGAGGGGCCCCATGATAAGGGCCATATCCGCCGCAACAACTATAATAGCTGTTAGTTGCAATCTCCTGTGGCAGCGACTGTGCTTGAGAAGTCGACGCAAAGCCAAAAGTAAGGGCAAGCCCAAGGACCAGAGCGGCAGCGAAAGTAGCGGTGCGAAATACGAAAGTCATGATGATTTTCCTTAGCATTAAAGGCTGTTATGTTTTTTGGACATCACTCAGCTTTTGATTGAGAGCAGGCCTTCCTACTCTTGTCCAACTGATCTTAATCTAGCAATTAGTGTGCCAACCATTAACACACTGAAATAAAAAGATAAAGATCTAACAAACGCATACAGTGAGTAATGTGTACTCGTCATATATGCGGGAAGCGAGTAAAAAATATCCGCTAAAACATCTCACCCATGGCTACTCAGTGTCTTCACCGTAAGCCATCCCATAGCGCGTTATTTTAGCAAGCAACGTTTTACGGGTGATACCGAGCCGTTTGGCCGCTTCAGTCTTGTTTCCATCGCAGTCTTTCATGGTTTCCGCGATCACGATCTTTTCCGCATCTTCAAGGGAAAGCCCAGATAATGCAGGGTATTCATTTGTGGGCACTTCCAAGAGATTTCCGGCTACGGACGGCGGCAGTTCCCGTTCGGTCACATATTCGCCCACCAGGAGTACAACTGAACGTTCCACTGCGTTTTCTAGCTCTCGCACGTTGCCAGGCCAAGCATATTTCATCATTCGGTTCATGGCTCCAGGCGTGAACCCTTTGACCGTTTTATTATTCCGGGCCGAGAAGTGCTCCAAGAAAAATGTTGCCAGAAGCGGCACGTCTTCCATCCTATCGCGCAAAGGTGGAATGGTTAGCGTCACGACATTGAGTCGAAAAAATAGATCCTGCCGAAACCGACCAGCTTTGACTTCTTCCTGCAAATTTTTGTTGGTCGCGGCCACGATGCGCACGTCCACCCGAATTTTCTGGCTGCCACCCACGCGATGAAACTCGCGCTCCTGAATGACGCGTAGTAACTTGACCTGCATAGCAAGAGAAATTTCTCCAATTTCATCCAGAAATATCGTGCCTTTGTCGGCTTGAGCGAATAATCCCTCTCGTCGTCTATCTGCACCCGTGAACGCGCCTTTTTCATGCCCGAAAAGCTCCGACTCCAGAAGGTTTTCTGAGAGTGCCGCGCAATTTACGGCCACGAACGGACCTTTCTTATGTTGCCCGTTGGCATGAATACCCTTAGCGAACAGCTCTTTGCCAGTACCCGATTCACCGTAAATCAAAACAGTTGCCTCTGACGGTGCAACCATTGCGAGAGTTTCCAGCACCTTGCGCATGGCCGAACTTGCTCCGATAATGCCCACGTTGTCGAATGATTTGCCGAGTTGTTCCCGGAGCATTTGGTTTTCCTGTCGCAAACCCGCATGGTCAAGAGCGCGATCTAGAGTCAGGCGAAATTCGTCGAATTCCAGCGGCTTCGGCAGGTAGTCATACGCTCCTGCCTTGATGGCTTCCACCGCATTTTCCACGTTGGAATAGGCGGTCATGATCAGAATCGGGATAGCCGGATTATATGCCTTAATCACTCGCAAGGCTTCAATGCCTGTCATTCCGGCCATCTGTACATCCATAAGAATCAGATCATAAGGCTGTTCTTTGCTCAGAGCTACAGCCTCCGTGCCACTTCCGGCCTCATCCGTATCGGCTCCCCATTCGGAAAGCAGGGCACGTAGCATGGCACGATGATTGACATCGTCATCGACAATCAGGATATGGGACTGGGTAAGGCTGGTCATTGGTTATCCTTGACTGGAGAGTTTTGGGGGAACAACAGCATGAATGTAGTCCCCTGGCCGGGAACACTGTCCACCTTGATTTTGCAGCCGTGTTCCTCCAGAATTTTCAGCACAATAGCCAAACCAAGCCCGGTACCAGCGGGTTTAGTCGTAAAGTAAGGGGTAAAAATGCTTTCCAGTACGTCCGGAGACATTCCTCGACCGGTGTCGGTTACCGTAACGACAATGTGTGAATCATGGACGGCTGCGCTCACGGACAGCTTACCTCCTTGATCCATAGCTTGAACGGCATTGATAAAAAGGTTGAGGAAAACCTGCGTCAAGCGCTCAAAATCCATGTTGATTACTGGCAGATCGGCCGAAGCTATGAATGTAGGCATAATTCCTTTTTTCCCCGCATCGTCTTCAGTCAAACGCATAGCCCGTTTAATGACTTCCCGAATATCCCCCGGTTCAAGTGTCAGTGCTGAGGGCCGGGCAAAATCAAGCAATTCGGTCACGACTCTATTCAAGCGATCAGTCTCCTCCATCATGGTAAAAGCGATTTCCTTGCCGCCCTCTTCATGCATTTTTTCCGCGAAAAAACGGGCAAAGCCTTTGAGTGAACTCAGCGGATTGCGGATTTCATGTGCCACCCTCGCGGCCATGTGTCCTAGGACAGCCAACCGTTCGCTACGCCGCAGCTGCTCCTGCACTCGTTTGCGTTCCCGAATGTCTTCAATCAGGTAGAGATAGCCAAGAGGCACGTTTTCCTCATTAATTATACAGGAAGCGGAAACGCTGATCGGAATGCTTTCTCCATTCGGGGCCGTAAAGGCATACTCCAGTTCATGCACAGGCAACCCCTTTTCGATCATAGAGGTGATAGCTTCCCAAGGAATTCCGGCTAGGGCGTGCAGGGACAGGCCTTTCAACCTCTCACTTGGCATGCCGAACAGACGGGAAGCCACGCTGTTGACAAGACTGATCCGACCATTTTTATCGGCTGTGATCAAACCGCTCGGCATACTGGTCACGACTTCCGAGGCAAAAGCATTGGTATCCTGCAATATGCGGCGAGAGAGTCTGTAGTGCTGCGCCCAAAACAGCGACATAAATCCACCCAAGGCCAGCAACCCCACGACGATGCCAGTAATGGTAGTGTTACGGAAGTCTTCGGCTAGTGCCGCTTCAAACGGCTTCATATCGAGACCGATAAAAATGAGCAGTGCATCATCGCCTTGGGTTGCGACCAGCCTCTGATGACTCTGGCGATTGCCCCAAGGGCAGTCTTGGCAGCCGTCCCACGGTGTTTCGGTATGGAGCATGTGTTGCTGGAAATTTGGAAGAGGCGAGAACGTCCGGTACACTTCGAAGACTTCTCGCTCATCCGGCAGAGGTATGCTGCGCCATTGGCTTTTATCGTTGATACCCAAGCCGGAAAGCACTTGTGGTTCATAAAAAAGTTTTCCCACATCCTCTTTGGAGCTGGATGCGATACGATTCCCCTTGCCGTCCGTGACGACTATATAGACCACTCCAGCCTGTCTAGCAGTTTCTTCTACAATCGCCTGCACGTTTTGCGCACCGTTACGCATGCCCATGCCCATGCTGGCTCGCGTACCGGCTTCCACAGCCCAGATCAAGGCATCGGCCCTGTTCATAAGGTTTTGCGACATGTAGGCCCGCTCCCGCTGCGCGTTACGAACGGCCAGTACTGTAATTGCCAGCGCCAGTATCAGCGTCACACCGATAAGCATCCAGGGCGAGTAACGAGCTGCAAAATTTTTGCGCAAGTTTGGGAGAGATTGAAGAAGTGCCATGCGGTTCCTTTTTTGTTGGTCAGTTGGCTTAATGCGTATACTTTTTACTCAATATGCATGTTAATTGCGAGTATATTTTACGCGTAGATCAAGGGGGCTACATACGACAATTTAAATAAATAATGTAAATTCTGCATGTTAAATATAAATAAAAAGTGGCACGCTTCTAGCTATATCTATGCCAACCGGGCCGCAAAGCATAAACTGAGGAGAAAAACGATGAGAACATGGCTTTTGCTTGGCATATTCGGGCTCGCCCTATTAGCCGCTGCCTGCTCTCCACACCGAGAATGGTATCACGGTGGGTATTGCGAATATTGGAATGGGCAAACTTACGACTCATATCCGGCTTAGTACCTTGATGCTGCACATGGAGCGGCATTCTATACTGAGGCGGGGAATTAGGAGCACCCCATGTGGAGTTGTATGTCCAATTTCGGAGGGCATCCCTGGAGCTTTGGAACCATCATCTTTTTACTCATACTCGGGTTTCTAGCGTTTACGGTTATTCGGGCTGTGAGCGGGCGCAGGGATACCAGGAACCATTTCAGCGACAGGAACGACTCTCTGGAAATATTGAAAATGAGGTTGGCCCGTGGAGAAATCGGCGCTGAAGAATTTGAGCGACTGAAAAGCTATCTCCAGGCCCAGTTGTAGGTAAACACAAAAACAAAACTATTCAGGAGAAATGACATGAAAAAGACTTATATGGTATTTCTGGCTTTGGCTATTTGCGCGGGCAGTGTTTTCGGCGCAACTGGGCTGGCAAACGCTCAGACTGGAATGTATAGCGGCGGGGATCCTTATTACGCCAATATGACACCAGAAGTTCAGGCTGCCATGCAAAAGCATTGGAACACAGTGACCCCACTCAGGCAACAACTGTACGCAAAACAGGCTGAGCTTGACGCCAAAATCGCTTCAGGCGCGACTGATTCGGAGATCAGCTCTATTACCAAGGAAGTAAACAGCCTGAGCGCCAAATTGAACGAAGCCCAAGTACAGATGCAACAAACAATGTCTAAGCAAGGCATGCCTTATGGTAGTCACATGGGCGGTTACGGACATGGCGGCGGGATGGGTTACTATGGCGGCCACGGTTGCTGCTGGTAATATGTAGAGTAAATATTGATTGTATAAGTAAAAAAAATGCCTGAGGCAAGTAATAGCCTCAGGCATTTTTTTACTCTTTAGTTATGGATTTGTGGATATGATTTAATGATGGCACTGTCGTATCGAGAGTTAATAGGTAGTGCTAAAGTGTTCTGTGTATTTCAGCATGCTAATGGGCGACTCTATCGCTACGTCATGGAGCTCGTGCCCCGGTTGTTTCTCAAAATGCTATTCATCTAATTTAAAAAATATATTACATTATTAACAAGATCGGTATTTCATTCAAATCACAGCTGAGATCCCTGTCAGCATTTTCTGCGCGGAGCTTTGCTATTTTGTTATCATTAGGAGACTGCTATATGAACGCATATCAATCAGAAAACATCACCGATCTGGCCAAGGCTCTGCTCAATGTGCAACGAACCGTGCAACCTGCTACAAAAGACGCTAAAAACCCCTTCATCAAAAGCTGGTACGCCAGTCTCAACAGCGTCATGGACGCCTGCCGTGATGCGCTCATCGAAAACGGCATCTGGTTGTGCCAGTACCCTGTGCCAGTGGATCAGCCCAATGCCATCGGCTTAGTCACCAAGCTGACTCACGCTGAATCAGGGCAATGGCAAAGTTCCCTTGCGGTGGTACCGCTACCCAAGGCCGACCCGCAGGGCATGGGATCGGCAATTACTTATGCTCGTCGCTACGCGTTAACCGCCATGTTGGGCATGGTAACTGAAGATGACGATGGCGAAGGGGCTAAAAGTGGCAAGAAATTGCCTACACGACCCCAATTGCCCGTGATTGCCCCTGAATCACAAAAAGCGCGACTACGCGACACATCGGCCACAAATAACATTTCACCTCCCTCAAATCGTCCATCAACCAGCCTTGAAAAGCTCCCACCGATAGAAGGCGTCACCTACCAGCAGGTGACAGCCCAAGACGGGCGACCTTGCATCATTGCCACCGGCAACACGCAGACCAAAAAGGAATTACTGACCGGTTCGGGCTTCCGCTGGAACCCACAGAGAAAATTGTGGTGGAAGTATGTTGACGCCGCATAGCAAAAATAAAAATTCAGAGTGAAAGGGCTGCCTGATGGCGGCCCTTTCACTTTTATGGAGACTAAACCATGGAACAGAAGGACCGCACAGAAGGATTGAGGGTGCTAATCAGACAAGGTCTGCAAGCCGTCGCCCACAAAGACACACTTGCCCATCTGGGTGACCGCTCCGGCTACATCGGTATGAGCGATATCGGCCAACACTGGGAATGCCCCCGGGCGGCGTTGGCCAGAAAGGTGCTGCCCACTACAAACAGCCTGGAGCGCCTGCTTACGCTGCAGCGCGGGCACTGGTTCGAATCTGGGGTTGGGCAGGCTCTGGCATCGCTGGGCCTGCATGTACTGCCCCAGCTTGAGATCAACTGGCAGCACCAGGGCGTGCCCATCAAAGCCCATCTTGATTTTGTGCTGGTCTGGGGTGCGCCCGTTAATGCCATACGCATTCTGGAAGTGAAAAGCACCGACAAGCTGCCCGGCACCCCGCACGATTCCCATCTGCTGCAACTGCATGGGCAGATCGGCCTGCTAACAAAAGCATGGAGCAAGCCCGTCTTCAGCCTTCGTGCTGAGGACGGTACGCTTCTGCATGACAAAATGACCTTCCCTCAGCTTTGCCGTGCCCAACTTGGCCTTCAGCTGCCCGCAACGGCTGCTGAGGCAAGCATGGAGGCATGGTTGCTCTGCCTTTCCATGAAAGAGGTTAAAGCGTTCGGCCCCTATGGTTTCAATCAAGCCATGCTGGATACGGCCCTTGACCATGCGGCGCAGCTTTGGGGCGAGCTTACAGCATTCCGCGCCGGGCACATAACCCTAGCACAAGTGGATTGTGCCCAAGGCTTTTACCCCTTGTGCTCGTACTGTGAATACAACGGCGATTGCCCCAAATTCCCACAGGGCGTGCAAATGCCGCAATGGGAACCGGCGCTTGAAAAACTGGCGGCCCTTAAGGATCAGCGCACGTTTTTAGATAATGAAATCAAAGAAATGGAGACTGTGCTTAAGCTGGTCCACCGCCAGGCTGGCACACGGGATTGGGTAGACACGGGAAAATACCGCTTCCGTATGTCAGTGGCAGCAGGGCGTACCACGTTGGACAAGGATGCTCTGCGGGATGAGTTGACCGAGATTCTTAACGCTGAGCACATGGGCGGCATCGACGTGGACACCTTGCTGGCCCGTTGCGAGCGCACAGGCTCACCTTTCGAAAAATTGAGCATTTCGCCCATAAACTGAAAAATGGGGCGCTCATGACCATCCCCTCACTTTTATCCCGTTCGCCAAAACCGCCCCGCCCTGGGGCAGTTTTCGTTTTAAGGAGCTAGACATGAATACTATCGACGACCTTAGTAACCTGCAGCCCACGGATCTTGATGCAGGTCAGGTCTTCAGCGGCAAACCATCCGGCACCACGGTCAGAGGCTACGCCGTCCCTTCGGCCTACACCCCGGCCATTGACCACGACTATATTTTCCACGAGTCCAGTCGCGATGTTGTGGTCTGGCTTCTCAATGCACAGGAACCGCTGTACGTTTTCGGCCCCACAGGCTGCGGTAAAACAACATGCATCAAGCAGCTGGCAGCCAGGCTTAACTATCCGGTATTTGAGGTCACCGGACATGGGCGACTGGAGTTTGCCGACCTGGTTGGTCACCTGACAGTCAAAAACAGCAACATGACCTTTGAATACGGCCCGCTTGCGCTTGCCATGCGTTACGGGGCGATAATGTTACTGAACGAAATCGACCTGACATCCCCTGAAATTGCAGCAGGCCTGAACAGCGTGCTTGACGGATCCCCCTTGTGCATAGCTGAAAACGGCGGCGAGCTGATTGCGCCACACCCCATGTTCCGTCTGGTTGCCACGGCCAATACCAATGGCGGTGGCGATGACACCGGCCTCTACCAAGGCACCCAGCGGCAAAACCTCGCCTGGTTGGATCGCTTTACAATTTGTGAAGTTGGCTACCCATCTACCGATGTGGAAAAAAGCCTGCTTGCCCGGCGCTTCCCTTCGCTGCCCCAATCGCTGTGCGCCACCATGGTGGACTATGCCAATGAGGTCCGCAAGCTGTTCATGGGCGAGGCTTCCACCAGCAATCTGACCAACGCCATTGAAGTTACATTCTCCACTCGCAGTTTGCTGCGATGGGGTGATCTGACCGTTCGCTTTCAGCCGCTGGCCCATCAGGGCGTACAGCCTGTCACCTACGCCCTCGACCGGGCGCTGGCCTACCGTGCAAGCCGTGAAACCCGCGCAATGTTGCACGAGCTGGCTCAGCGCCTGTTTCCACAACAGGTGGAACCAGGATCCCCCAAACCCGAGGCTTCTGAAGCCGTCCCCCTGCAAGGTGAGCAAGCCCTACGCTTCATGCGCGGGCATCTGCACCGCACACCCACGGTGGCCAAGCCCCGCGTTCATCTTCAGGTAGTCCACAACCTTTCTGGCAAAAAACAGGACGGCAAATACTGGATCGGCGAAGCCAGCCCTGTGGGGCTCACGCTGGAGTGGGGCAAACCGGACACTGTCGGGCAACAACACTTTATCTCCGCTGAAAATTGTGCTGGCAACAATTCCGTGCTGGAACTTGAAGCTCGCGCGACAAAAAAGATCACGCAAGGCTACGCTCTCAATCCTGCAAAAAGCTCTTTCTAGGAGAAAACCATGACAAAACTTGTTTCAGACATCCGTATTTTAGACAATTTATTGGCACTCAACCTTAACGTCAGTTTGTGGTCAGCCCGACGCAAAATGTGCCAGGAGGACCTGGGCGGCGCGGAGCTACCGCCTGAGGATCTGGCCTCGCTTGGTTCCAAACGCATTGCTGACCCGGAAAACCTCAAGGTGTTCGGCACACTCAAGGCTCGCGCCTTTAACTATCTTGACCGGCATGGGGTGCGGTTCATGTCCGGCTGGGCCATCCCCGAGGAAAAAGCCGGCGAAATCGTGCAGGAGCTGCTTAACATCCGCACCGAATTCGAAAAAGAAAAGGAGGCATTTCTGGCGGACTATGACCAAAATGTGCAGGCATGGATTGAGAAGCACCATCAGTGGGGCGAAATTATCCGTAACTCCCTTGTGGGGCCTGACTATGTACGAGCCCGCATGGATTTCCGCTGGCAGTTGTATAAGGTGGCCCCGCTTGAGCAGCACGCAGACAACACCGCTGTGCTGGAAGCCGGTCTGGCGGAAGAGGTGCAGGGCCTCGGCGGCACCCTGTTTGATGAGGTGGCCAAGTCGGCTGACGATATATGGCGCAGGGTTTATCACGGCAAGACTGAAGTGACCCACAAGGCGCTCTCGCCGTTGCGCACCCTGCATGCCAAGCTCACGGGCTTGTCATTTGTAGAGCCGCATGTGGCCCCGGTGGCTGACATCGTGCAGGCTGCACTGCTGCGCATGCCCAAGAAGGGCAACATCACAGGCACAGACCTGCTGCTGTTGCAGGGGCTGGTATGCCTGCTCAAGGACAGCGTGGCTCTTGTGGGGCACGCTCAGAAAGTTATTGAGGGCTATGGCCCGGCATTTGTGCTGGATGCCCTGTTGGCTGGTCCAGGCGTTATCCACGAGCTGGACGGCCCTGCTGGACAGATGGATGGCACCATGGATGGGAATATGGACGATGAGCCCATTCTACCTGAAATTCCTGTGGCAGACAGCGCATTACCGCATCCTGCCATACCCAGCCTGGGCCTGTGGTGATGCCATGATACGCACAAAAGACGTTCTCAACTGTCTGCCCCTGCTGGCGTCCATCCTTGGCGATCGCTATGGGGTGCAGGTGCGTATCGGCGGCAAAGAGGCCTGCACCAACGGCAAGGTTATTCAACTGCCCTCATTGCCGATGGATTGTGAGCCGGAATTATTGGCGCTGGCCAAGGGGTTCACAGACCATGAGGCTGCCCATATACGGCACACAGATTTTAGCGTGCTGAAAGCGGCAAACCTTGATCCTGTGACCTTCAACCTGTTCAACTGCCTCGAAGATTGGCGTGTTGAAAAAAAGCTGTCAGGCATTTTCCCTGGCTGCCGGAGAAACCTGAACTGGCTGATACGACGATTCTTTGTAGAGCAAGCACAGCCAAGGGCCGGGGACGATTCCCCGGCCCTTGCTGTTTTGGACTATGTGTTGCTGACGGTACGGGCGTGGGATGTGGATGAGGTGACCCCGGCACGCCAACACGCGGCGATCATCATAGAGCGTCACTTCCCCGGATTGAAAGAGGGTATGGATGCCATTCTGGTCAAGGTCTACATCCATTGCCCAGATACAAAGGCAACGATTGAATACGCGCGGCAGCTCGCCCAGTTCATCAGGCAATGGGAACCGCCTCGACAGGCTTCAACTAGCAAACGCGCGAGTACGAACGACCAGGGAGCCACACTTAGGGCGACAAGGGAGGCCAACGATTCTGCCACACAAATCAACCAGCAATCTGAACCGGTCCAACCGTCGAGTGCTTTACCACTTAAGGCCCTTTTCCATGCGGAGGGGCAGGATCTACCCCAGCAACTCGGCGAAATCATGGCGATTGAACTTGCCAATAACAGCGCAGAATCCGCTGGTGACGCATTGACCGTGGCTGTGGAAGGCACCCGACATGCAACCCCCTTGCCAGCAGAGCAGAAGCTGCAAGCCCTTCAGGCCAGCATTGCGCTGCGTACTCGCCTTCAGGGCTTTCTGCAGGCGCAAACGCAAAGGCGTTGCAGCCTCGGGCGTAGAGGGAATCTGCATGCCAATTCGCTACACCGTCTGCAGGTTGGCAATGCTCGTGTTTTCCAAAAAGAGTCAGAGCATCAATGCGTTAACACCGCTGTTCATATCCTGCTGGATGTAAGCGGCAGCATGGCTGGCGCACCGATTAATCTTGCCAATCGTGCCTGCTATGCCGTGGCAACTGCGCTGAGCCATATTCGTGGCGTGAACCCAGCGGTTACGGTTTTCCCCGCTACGACGGTCACAAACTCTGTATTCCCCATCATGTGGCATGGGCAAGCGGTGTCAGATCTGTTCGACATTCGGGCTTCTGGCGGAACCCCCTTGGCTGGGGCTTTGTGGTGGGTTTTGCAAACCATGCTGCCCCGCAAAGAGCAGCGCAAGATGATCCTGATTATCACTGACGGCATGCCGGACAACCCGCTGGCCGCAAACAATGCCATAGGGGTGGCCCAAAAACTTGGCTTTGAAGTTTACGGCCTTGGCATTCGAGATGAACACATCACGCACCTGCTGCCGCACACAAGTAAGGTGGTCAACGATCTGCCTGATCTGGTGCCTGCCATGTTTGCCATGCTGCAGGCTGCATTACTCAAAGGCGGTGCTGTATGATGGTTCCCCTTGATTTCAGACCTTGGTACCGAACGGGGATATTTAGTTTCTTCTTACTTACCAAAAAGCGGCGCATCCAGCGCTGCTAAATGAAGGGAGGGTAAATGAATTACCTGAACTGGATACCTGTTGTTATAGCTGTGCTTCAAGCAATTAAAGACAATTGGGATGACTAGCCTGTACTCGGGTAGCAAATAGGAGCAAGAAAATGAGCAGCAAATGGGCATTTATAGGCGGCATACTGGCAGGGATCGCAGGAGTATTCACAGCGGCAGCGGTGTCAGTGGAATTGGAAAATCGAAAAGACGGCAGATGCAATGCCGAGGAAGAACCGGAGAAGCTGGCCTTGCCTGAAAGCGAAGGCAGGTAAAAATCACAGTTGATTCTTGGGCAGGGAAACGGGGACTTCCCGCTTCCTTGCCTTTGCTATACTTTTATTTTTCGACTGAAGTATCGGTCAAGTCGCAACGTATGTGTTCCATAGCCGAATTGCAGCAGAGTCACTGACAGACCACTGGAGGGGGCCGTTGCCACATTCACAGGTATATCGGTAGATATCGTTGGTTCTTCCATCCGGTCTTGAAGTTTCACGCTGAGGCATTTTGCCACACTTGGTACATGGCCGCATGGGAGGGAGGTATTCCTTGTTGCTCATGTGTGGAAGATAGGCGTAGTTTGCAGTGCGTGTAAACCTCTAATGGCGTGAAAGTACATATACATTGTTTACTATCCATTCCCACCAGTTTTCATAAGCCGTGTGGGGAATGGTGTGGGGAAAAACAAAAAGGGCTTACAGCGGGTAGCTGTAAGCCCTTAAAATATATGGTGGGTCGTGCGGGGATCGAACCTGCGACTCTCTGCTTAAAAGGCAGATACTCTACCTACTGAGTTAACGACCCGTAGAGACGCGGAATATAGCGACAGCCTTAGCAACTGTCAAGCGCGTCTTGCGACAAAATGCCGATCAAGCCCATATTTGCTCAAAAAACCGCTATGCACCCTTCTTTTCCAGCTTGGCCCAGGTGTCTCGCAGCGTGGTTGTACGGTTGAACACGGGTTTGGCATCGGTGCTGTCCTTGTCCTTGCAGTAGTAGCCAAGGCGTTCGAACTGCATCTTGTCGCCAGCCTTGAAGGTAGCCAGGGCTGGTTCCAGCAGGGCCTCCACCTTTGTGAGCGATTCGGGATTAAGGTTATCCAGAAACGTCTTGCCCTCGGGTGCGGCATTGGGATTTTCCACCGCAAAAAGCTGATCGTACAGGCGCACTTCTGCGGGGATGGCGTGAGCCGCCGACACCCAATGGATGGTTCCCTTCACCTTGCGGCCATCGGGGCTTTGCCCGCCCTTGCTTTCAGGGTCGTACACGCAACGCAGTTCAACCACGTTGCCCGCATCGTCCAGCACGGCCTCGCGGCAGGTGATGAAATAGGCGTAGCGCAGGCGCACTTCCGCACCCGGAGCCAGCCGGTGGAACTTCTTGGGCGGCTCAAGGCGGAAGTCGTCCCGCTCAATATACAGCTCACGCGAGAACGGCACCTTGCGGCTGCCATAGGAGGCATCTTCCGGGTGGTAGGGCATGTCAAACTCTTCCACCTGGCCTACGGGATAGTTCTCAATAACCACTTTCACCGGGTCGAGCACAGCCATAACGCGCGGGGTATGCCCGTTGAGATATTCGCGCACGCAGAACTCGAGCATGGAATATTCCACGGTGGAATCGGCGCGGGCCAGACCAATACGGGAGCAGAATTCGCGCAGGGCCTCGGGCGGGATGCCCCGGCGGCGCATACCGCTCAGGGTGGGCATGCGGGGATCGTCCCAGCCAGTAACGTGGCCTTCCTTTACAAGCTGGATGAGCTTGCGCTTGGAGAGCACCGTATAGGTGACATTGAGCCGCGCAAATTCGATCTGCTGCGGGCGGTACGCGCCAAGGGTTTCGAGCACCCAGTCGTACAGTTCGCGGTTATTGATGAATTCCAGCGTGCAGAGCGAGTGGGTGATGCCCTCGATGGAGTCGGACAGGCAGTGGGTGTAGTCGTACATGGGGTAGATGCACCACTTGTTGCCCGTGCGATGGTGTTCCGCATGGCGGATGCGGTACAGCGTGGGATCGCGCATGACCACGTTGGGCGAGGTCATGTCGATCTTGGCGCGCAGCACTTTTTGACCATCGCCAAATTCGCCCGCGCGCATACGGCGGAACAGATCAAGGTTTTCATCGATGCTGCGGTTGCGCCAGGGGCTTTCGCGTCCGGGTTCGGTCAGCGTGCCGCGGTATTCGCGGATTTCCTCCGCCGAAAGGTCGTCCACATAGGCCTTGCCCATCTTGATGAGCTGCTCGGCGTAGCCATAGAGCTTCTCGAAGTAGTCGGAAGCGTAAAATTCGCGGTCGTCCCACACGCCGCCAAGCCAGCGCACATCCTCACGGATGGAATCAACGTATTCCGTTTCTTCCTTGGTGGGGTTGGTGTCGTCAAAGCGCAGGTTGCACAGCCCGCCAAACTCCCTGGCAACGCCAAAGTTAAGGCAGATGGACTTGGCATGCCCCAGATGCAGATACCCGTTTGGCTCGGGAGGAAAACGCGTGTGCACGCGATTGCCGAACCGGCCTGAAGCGTTGTCTTCAGTTATGCGGGTGCGGATGAAATCCAGGCCGACTTTTGCGGTATCGCCAGCGGCGGTGCCTTCAGCAACAGTGGCGGGTGTCGTATCATTTTCGGGGGCCATAATGCGCTCCAATAGTTCCATTTAATGGGAAGTCCATAAAATTACGCCAAGCTGCGCCCCCGGTCAATGCGTGGCTGTGCTGGCCGTGCACCCTCATGTTATGCGCTTTTATTCATAGATGGCAGAACATTCTTGACAGGTGCCGCCGTCTAGGCTAGCTTGCTTTTCTGCATTCTGGTTCGCTTAATTGCTGGCCTGATGCATGCGGAGAGGTGTCCGAGCCGGCCGAAGGAGCTCGCCTGCTAAGCGAGTATACGGGCTTAAACCTGTATCGAGAGTTCAAATCTCTCCCTCTCCGCCACATACGCAAGTAAAACGGCGAGTTACTGTCAAAGGTAACTCGCCGTTTTTGCGTTCTTGCGGGGTAGGAATTGGGGTGGTGCGGGGTGGCGTACATACCGCCGTACATACTTTTGGAGAATCTGTTTGAAAAACTTGTTACACTCTTTTGAATGCCCCACCCCAATTAGAGTGACCCATCTAATATACGGATAGTGATGACTAAGTGGCCTGGCTAATCGTATTAATGAACACAAAACACATGTTCCCCATTTCTGGCCTCTGTTCATCCAATATGGCATACAGCCTGCCGCAAACTCAGCTAGATGTTTTTCTAGTCTTTGTCCCATATCGGTTTTCCAGGCCCTGTGCTTCCAGGAAATTGCCATCCCATGTGGGTTACAGAGTCGATAACAGTGCACGTAAGTCCCGCAACGTGCCGTTGAATGTTGCGCAGCCACACGATATCGATAGGCGTCACTAATTGTTTATTATTTTTGTCAATAAAAAATGGTACCGACCTACCATACTCATCTGGCTTCCTGTGCCACGCCCCATGACACAGGATGTTGCGAAGCTTTGCCGATTCTTTGATTTCATCCACCAGGGTGTCGATGTTTGGATTGGTCGAACCTGCATTGTTACGAACGGCCTTCCCGTATTTTTCAGCTAAATTCCAAAGCTGGTCGGTGAACACCTGCCGCAACTGCAGCAACCATGTTTCATAGGCAGCTTCGACTTCTTCGGCACTGGCATATCGGCGAGTCGCCGTGAATGCGAAAATGGCTTTTTTCAAAACTTCTTCAAGAAAGCTAAAGGTTGCGACTGCCCTACCAAGATGTTCCCAAAATTGCGCCGAATGCAGATTCGTGGGGTACAACGGAGGAAGGCCACCCCTATCAATCACATACCTCTTGATTTCCGATGATTCGTCACTCATTATACTGTCTCCACAAAAATTTGTGAGTGGGATTAACCTTTTGCCAACTATTGTGAAATTTCTGCAATTATTGTTGGTATTATTGTCTGTAACACCTATCATACAACTTTTCGGCTGTTTTTTCTAATACGGCTACAGGCCTCATTCTGACATTTCAAATTCGAAGATACGTTCGCCACAGATTAACCACGTGTGTATTGGTGGACCTACCTTTCTCGCCATCTCCGCCGCATACGCAAGTAAAACGGCGAGTTACCTTTAACAGTAACCCGACATTTTTGCGTCTAAATGGGGGAAAATTGAGGTCGGCTCGGGGTGGCGTGCATACCGCCATACATACTTTTGGGGAATCTGGTTAAAAAAACGATGGACGACTAAGCTGTTCCAGAGTGCTTCACTCCGTGGATATTTTGAACCTCTGGTAGGCTACCATTCGAAAAAGGTCGGTTCACCACCAAATTCTCTGAGAAGCAAGTCGAATCGCAAGTATTGCTTCTTTACTGGAAAAGCCTCAGCGGGAAGCTTTATTACTTTTTTAAATGCATTACTAATGCACATTACGTGATATTCTTCTATTTTTCTAAGGTAATACTCACATTCATCAAGATCTTTTCCAATTCTTTCTTTTAGCAATTCATACAAATCTTTATGAAATTCAATTAACTGTTTTAAAAAATCATTTGCCAAAATGTATATAGGAACATTTCTGTTCTTCAATAAAAACTCGTATCCTCCATTTTTGAAATTTTTCCATTCGCTGTTATTCTTAAAAATATAAATATCATCTATCAATTCTTCTTTAATTAATACATCTACATACTTTCTTTCGCTTTTAAAATTATGATGAATTGTCCAATTTAAAATTGGAATAGCTTCATGTGTTTGATAATTCCGTAGTGACAAAAAAAAAATCAAATTCTGGCTTATTAATCAGATCCTTATTTATTTCTTCATAGCTCATCAACTTAGTATTCTTTACTGCATCTCTATACGGTAAAATTGTCTGCATAAATGAAAAAAATATGTAATTTGCTTCTGTTTGAAACTTTTGCAAATGGATATGGTCTTCTAAAGATATTTTATTATCATTTTCATCAAATAGTTTTCGCAGTTTTACCATTGACATATGCGCATAAAAGAGAATTTGATTAGCAGAAAAGAAAATTTTAAACAGCTTAACACTTTCTGTTGATAAAATTTTATTCTTTGTATCTTTAATATTGATATGCTTTTCCACAAAATCATGTTCATTCCACTCAAAATTATTTGACATTGCACCCATCCCTTCATTTAATTACAAATTAAATTCTCCATCTACAACGATGACAATGGAACCTATCATGCAATAGTAATAATTTCTTAACTGCATTTTACAGCACAACCCACCAAACAATTCACTGCGCCTGCACTTAATATTTTTCTATTCTTTATCGCGGATAGACTAATCAGACCAAAGAAAGCATACGCAAATTTTTCCTGATGTTACTCTGACGGGACTCGATGGACAAGAGTACCCCCTCAATTTTTGCTTCTAAGCCGTCTTTAACCGCACACCTTCATCACATGCGCTAGTGCCAAAATGCCTGAAACCGGCAGATATGAACGATTTTGTCTATCTCCCATCAATCGACACCGCCAAAGTACCAACAAACGCAGAAAGGGCGTGTTGCCATAAAGTAACACGCCCTTTTCCACTAGCACAGCCAAGCCTACCCTTCTGCCTCAGCCTCACCCCCAGGGGCAGTTACCGACTGAACCGCCCCTTCAATGACCCCGGCCAGGCGGCCAAGGTTGGGGGCAACGCTCCGCCGGTAAATATCAGTAGTGCTGGGCCGCTGGTGACCCAGAAGTTGCTGTATATCCGTTATGTCTGCCTTCTGCGATTTGACCAGACTGACGGCAAAATAGTGGCGTATGGCGTGGAACCCGAATGGGGTTACCCCAGCCTTCCAACAAAGCCGCTTCAGCATCAGCTTCATTGATGGCTGCCGCATGGAGTATGGGCCTGAGTAACCGGGTTAATGAACACAAACCCCATATTGCCCGTTACTGGCCTCTGTTCAGCCACTAAGACATGCGGCCAGACGAAAAGGAACATCTAGCGCCATTGCATAGCTGCCTATTTTTCGGCGGAATAGGGAGGCGTACATAGCGTTGGAAGATCTGCACGGGATTTTTCTTAAACCTACGGCGGGCCTTACCGACAGATATTTGAGCTACCACGCAGCAACAGTCCTGGGGGGCGCAACCGGCAAACGTACTCGGGCGGGAGCATGAAAACTCCATGGCATCCATTTCAACCGTTGAACGTGTTTTAGTGCTGCTTCAGACATAGTTCTGCCCTACCCAAACCAAGCAAGGGGGACATCCGGTCGAAATAAAGGCAACGCCATACAGCTCCGTTGACATCTTGGTTCTTGGCATATAGTGAATTTCGCCAATATACCAGGAGGCAACCTTGAACTTTCGCGCAATTAAAGAATGGATTCCATTCTTTTTCCTGGTATCTCTCACGGCAGCCATAAGTACTTTTTGCCAAATCTGGAGCATCCACCCATCTGCCCCGATCATAGGCATCAACTTTCTGGCAAGCCTTGCTGTCCTCTCTTTTGCAAATAAAAAAACTTGTGTGATTATTTTTTTATTGCAATGCATATCGAGCATCATACTAACGTCTGCTTCTTCTGCCCTAAAAGAGCCGCTTACCCTAACGGCAATTCTGAATGGGATGGATTATGCCCTTGATTTTGGGCTGTCTATTTACATCTATATCCAAGTATATATGGCATTATTTTTTGTAATATGCCTAATTCTTCAATTAATTTGTGTTTACAAGATCAACCTGAATATTAAAAGAACTAAAATTGGATTTTTTTCTCTAAGTGCACTGCTTTTAGTTTATGCTATCAGCTTTACTTCTCTGCCATTGTCTGCATTTTGGCCAAATGATAAAATTCAGCCTGGCGAAATTGTAAACTGGAACCCGCCAGAAAGGCGTTCTTTACACAAACGTGGTTATCTAGCCACATATCTTATAGAACTTTTCACAGGATACAGCTCAAGGGTCAAGCAACTTCAGCCAATTATGGATACACCCAGCGGCATTGAAGAAATACCTGCTTTAAAAGCAACAGGGAAAATTATCTTTATCCAGGTTGAAAGTCTTGACTACGACCTGCTCAACGCTGCCGTAGGGGATGAATATGTGATGCCTTTTTTGCACGACCTGCAAAAAGCCGCGATAATCATCCCCATTGACGGGGCAAAAAAACTTGGATCTGCAAACTCTGACTTTGAAATTTTTACAGGAAATATTGCATCATCAAATTATATACACTATACATTCACCAAAACATTCCCAAACTCCCTTTTGTCAGAGATATCAAAGAAAATTTCACCTTCATTTGCTTTTCATGGAATGCCCTATTTTTATATGAATCAGGGGCCAGCATATACAGCTCAGGGCGTTGAGCACGTCTTATGCCTTGAAGAAATGCAACGGGAGGGAATTACACCGCGCCACATGTGGGGAGACGGAGTAATTGCCGATCAGGATATGTTTCCGCTCGCTTTAAGCAAAATTCCTCAAAGCGGAAACTTCTTTCAATTTATAATTACCATGAATATGCACACCTTTGAGAATCCACGCGATGTGTGCCCACAAATGTATTTTACTACCGGAGATGATCACGCTTTTTATTCGTGCAGCAGATCGACGGATGATGCCATACGAAACTATATCACGCAGGTCCCTGATGGCACGTTAGTGGTAATATGGGGGGATCATCGCTCGTACTCCAGAGATAACTCTGGAAAAATTCCGTTCATTGCCTTCGTCAAAGGTGAAGAGCACCCCTTTGATGGCTCTCATCTTCAGGGCCTGACTCGCAGCAAAATGCATTTCTATCTTGAAAAAATCATTCGACCTCTTCTATAGTCAACAACAAGACGTATTAAATACAGGTTTTAATCCTATGAAAAACTTTATTGAATTAGTACGCCGGCGGCTTGTCTCCGCTACAAAATATTCCATCGACGGATTTGCTGACGCCTTTCGCCATGAGGAAGCCTTTCGACTAGAACTTCTTATATTACTTGTTTTAATAATTGTTCTTTTTTTTGTTCCATGGCCATTATGGAAAAAAATATTACTGCCAACAGGCTTTACACTCGTGCTTTTGGCTGAACTGCTAAATTCTGCAATTGAAAACATTTGCGACATAATTCATCCGCAGGAGTCAAAACTTGTAAAAGCCGCAAAAGACAAAGGTTCCATGGCGGTATTGATTGCTTTAATTGCCAATCTTTTTCTTCTTCTTGCTTTAATAATTGCTTAGTTGCACTCCATTATTGATGAACATGATTGCAAACCAAATGGCTGGCCAATTTAATCATCAATGGCCTTTGACAGATGAAAAATAATGAGAGAACGGATCAATCCTCTCTCACCGCCACATGAGCTAATAAAACGGCGAGTTACTATTAAAGGTAACTCGCCGTTTTTTGCGCCTGAAAGGGATGGAATGCGGCGCGGCATATATACTGTCATATTGCCCCAGCTGAACAAAAATCAGGCAGCTTATTCCCCCGCAACAGCCCTGCCCTCTTGGAAGGACAGCCGCAGAGGCGCTGTGTAGCAAGCATGCCCGCCTCCCAGAGTTATCGATGCTGCGCGCGTTACTTAGCTGTAGTCCCAATCCCATTTAGAAAAGCGAAGTATTTGCCGTCTTCCTTAACCATGTGGTTCAACACGAGGTCGTGTATTATGCATTGCAGCATTTGCACTGGGGACACAGAAGTTTCCGCATCCTGTTTGAGCAGACCCGCGCACTTTTGCAGCAATTCCTTGTGCCGGGCCGCATGTTCGTCAACCTCCGGGTATCCACTGCTGCGCAGCACTGCTTCTTCGTCATTAAAATGCTTTTCTACAACATGGTACACATCGTTAAACCGGGAATTAAGGTCAAGAGCATCTCCCTCTGCGAGCACACGTTCAAGCAGACTGTTCACAATGGAAACCAGCTCCATGTGCTGCCCGTCCAGATCCGCGTTGCCGGAAGCATACTCGCTGTTCCATAGCACTTTCAGTCCCCAGCTGTTCCCGTTGTGCATCTGGGCATACATCCCGTCATCATCTGACCGGAATTTAACGCAGTTACGTCCCTCATGCTTTGCCAGATAGAGCTGTTCATCCGCGCGCTGCACAATCAGCTCTGGAGTAATGGATTCCTGGCAGATGCACGACACTACCCCAACACTGACCGTCACCACGCTGGCTACCTGTGATGCCGCATGGGGAATCCCGCACTGCATGACAGCCTTGCGTATGCGTTCGGCCAGGCTCACTGCGCCAAGGATACCGGTATCGGGCAACAGGCAGACAAATTCCTCTCCGCCGTACCGCGCGGCCATATCTGTGGGGCGGTTAAGGCATTGCGCCACGGTCTGGGCAACAGCCTGAAGGCATTCATCGCCCTTCACATGGCCGTACGTGTCATTGTAATTTTTGAAAAAGTCTATGTCCAACATGATGAGCGAAAGCGTTGCCCCAGAGCGGATGTGGCGGTTGCGCTCATAGGCGAGCATGGCGTCAAAATGCCGCCTGTTGGAAATTTTTGTCAGGCCGTCCTCGTTGGTCATCAGCTCGAGTTTGTGGTTGGATTCAGCGAGGGCGATCTCTGCAAGCTTTCGTTCCGTAATGTCTTCGTGCGCTACAACAACCATGCGCGGGCCATCTCCGCAAAAAGGATTGACCCTGCCCAAAAACCAGCGCTTTTGCTCTGGCGAATGGCAGCCATATTCCATGGAGAACGTCTCAAGCTTGCCGTCAAGAACATCCCTTATGCCCTGGGCAAATGAATTGGCTTCCAGGGCATTATCAGCGCACACGCCTTCGCAGACACGCAGATAATTTACCCCTTCGGAAACAAAATCCTGCGACATGCCATTTGCAGCAGCAAAGTTGCGCCAGGCCTGATTGACCAGCACAATCTCACCTTCGGCGTTGATGAGGGCGATATTGGCGGAAAGGCCGTTGAGCGTGGACTCTAGAAACTGCTTGGAAGAACGCAACTGGTCGGACAACTTCTGGCTCACCAGCATGATGAGCCCTATGGTCCAAAAGGTGCTGGTGGTCATAAGGAGAAAATACGTTGCCGCCAAAGGGGAAGGGCTTGTAAACAGGGCTATCCCCGGCCCACCCCACCATGGAAGAACCGCGAAAGCAAAAAGCCATAGCGTATTAAAAATAAATACGTATTTTAAAAATTTGGCAGGCAGCGTATGCTTACAGTTGCCGCCAGCGACTGTTACGGCTGAAAACAGCGAAAGTATGGAACAGGAGAAAGAAAGGAGTGTTCGCCGTAAAAATATACTGCCTTCAATAAACGCCAAATAGCTCAACACAACCAGCGACACGCCCACTATAATCAGCACAGGTCGCAACAGTTTTTTATTTTCCACAAATTCCGCAAGCCCAATGTATATGCACAAAAAACAAAGCAAAAACGAAGCCGTATAAATAAATATTGCAATACTGGCTAGTAACTCGACATCTCTGAACGAGTTCATGAAAAATCCAAAAACCATCAGCACGCTGCCCACTATCCACCACTGAATCCCCTGCCCGCCCTTGTTGATCCGATACTGGAGTATAAAGGCAACAAGCTGGGTACAGCAGCACAAACCATAGCAAACAACTAATGTTTTTATATCAATAAAATCAGTCATCTTGCTGACGCTCGCAGTTGAGGGATCTCCCATTTCGACGTGCTTACATCAACACAGGGCTGGCTGATTGTAAACAGCATTGTGTGACACGCGGCTGTAACATCAACGCCAAGGAACTTCACTAACCGCGTGCGGCTGGCGGTATTGGGGCAAGGGTTTGCCGTGGGGTAATCCTCACGACTGCCAGCCTCTTGTGCGCCTCAACACACTTCATATAGTGACTTTCAGGCTTCTTCGTGTTTCTGTGAAAGGAGAATCACCGTTACAATCAGCAGTTGGCCGCCCTCCTGTACCGCTTGTTTTTCAGACAGTATTGGCGGGTTTTGATGATAATCAATGAACAGCTATGGCAAAATATGATAAAAGCTGTCGCGTTCTATCTGCCGCAGTTTCATGTCATTCCAGAAAATGACATCTACGGCAAAAATTTTACAGAGTGGTGCAACGTCCGGAGGGCCGTTCCTCTGTATGATGGGCATGCCCAGCCGCATATTCCTCACGGCATTCTGGGCTACTATGATCTTACTGACGAAAAAATCCTGACAATACAGCATCACATTGCCTGGGATAACAACATTACGGCATTCTGCTATTATTACTACAATATGGCTGGCCGTACGCTTTTGGATGCGCCGCTGCACATCATCAACAAAAGCCGCCTGATACGGAACGAATTTTGCCTCTGCTGGGCGCACGAATGCTGGTACGACAATACCCAGCCCCAAAGGATAAAACCGTTCATCGCGCAGGAATATTCGCCGGAAAATGCCAGAAAGATTATCCGTGATCTCGCGCAGTATTTTGATAATCCGCGCCATATCAGAATAGACGGCAACCCCCTGTTGCTGGTCTTTGCACCGGAGCGCAATCCCCTAATGTCCGTGTACAGCCAGATATGGCGCGAAGAAGCGTGGGCCATGGGGCACACAGAACTTTGTCTGGCTGGCGTGGAATGTCACGTGGGGCAGCATCCCGCCAATCTCGGGTTTGACGTCATGGTGGAATTTGCCCCGAACCTGAACCCCATGAACATGCTCTCCATCGAAGGGGAAGAACCCCGCCGTTTTGATTATGTTGCCACCGTGCAAGACATGCTGCTGAAAGAGACCCCCGACTACACGCGGCTGCGTTGCGCCTTCCCCGGTTGGGACAACACACCCCGGCGCGGCAGACACGGGTTATCTTTTGAGCGCACTTCAGTGGATGTGTTCAGCGCCGCCCTGCGCGCCATGGCGCAGCACACCCGCGCGCATCTGCCAGAAAACTTGCAATATGTTTTTATCAACGCCTGGAACGAATGGGGCGAGGGCTGCCATCTGGAGCCGGATCAAAAAGACGGTTTTGCGTATCTGCACGCGGTGCGCAACGTCATGAACGAATTCAACACCTAGATTGCATCCCCATTGGGGAGGCGTTCTTACGACAGCAAGGGGGCTATTGGACAGCCAAAAGGGAGGATTGCCACGTCGCTCCGCCCTTTCTATTGCAACACAAGCCTCACTTTCACCCCTTGGTTCATCCCTGTGCAATGAATACACCAAATGGTGTATAGATCGCCTTGCTTTCTAATAAAGCGCCCACCTGCGAGCCGACATGGAACCATCTTTTATCAGAGCCATACTTTACAAATATTCGCACTCTGGGCAAATTAAAGCCTGTTGAGACGCCTAACTATTCTTTATATATGGGACACATCATGGACACTTACGCTCCGCTACGTTATGCCGCGACTATTTCAGTTTTACTTGCTGTTCTCGCGTTACAAGGCTGCGGCGTCAGGTCCATTTCTGATTCCGGGTATCAGGCGGAAGCTGGCAGATTGCAGCACGCAAACCATTCCCTTTATAAAGGCGAGTTGACTGAATTCGAGGTCTTGGGGATCAATCCTACAGCTTCAGTTTCGCAGGAAGAAATCCAGCGCGCGCTGGAAAACAGGCAGCAGTTTTCCCTGCCCAAAGGCTCCTCTGTCATGCTTATCCAATCAGGGGCCATCATGCCGGATGACAGCATGATCCAGGCATTGGAAGCGCATTATCGGGTTGCGGCCTTTTCCGGCATTCCTGCGGGCCAGGGCGATACCAGCCATGCAGCAGCTTTACGGTTGGCTGCGGCAAGAGGCAATTGCGCAAAAATACTGGTCTATTGGGGAATTCTGGAAACAGCGCAAAAAGATATGAGCACGAAAGCGGTTTCCTGGGTTCCCATAGTTGGCAGCATTATTCCAGATGAATCGCAGGAAATGCGAATCCGCCTGAAAATGGCTCTCATCGATGTTGCGACGGGTCAGTGGGATGCTTTTTCACCCAAGCCGATTCAGGATACATCTGCCAGTGCGCGCTACACACGCGCATCTTCAGACCAGCAACAAGTGGCTGCCCTTAAAGCCCAGGCATATGCGGAGCTGGCTCGCGACATCGTAAAAAAATACGCTGAATAGCCTGAAAGCAATGCAGAGCCGAGCGGCCCGGCGCAGTATACTGGCACAATGCCAGCTAACTGACCGTCTCTGGTCTGTATTGTTTTCTGATGTTCTGCTGACACTGCAACACAATAGTATTTATTTCATCCTTGTGTCCTTCTATGGCGTCAAACATTTGATCAGAAATCTTTGCAGAGATACTTTTTCTGATTATCTCAAAGGCCGTATCAATAGGCAGGCTCTTGCGATATGGGCGGTCTTCCATCAAGGCTGCAATCACATCTGAAAACGCCAGTATTTTTGAACCCGCATCCAGATTCTCATCTTGCAGGGAATACGGATACCCGGACCCATCGGCCTTCTCGTGATGGTTCTTGGCCCAGAGCACAATTTCATAAAACCACTCAGAAATGCTGAGGCTGCTCAGTATCTGCCCCGTATAGTACGTATGCAGCTTGACCTGATCGAACTCATCATCAGTGAGCGGGCCTCCCTTTTCAATAAGGCCGGGGTCGATTCCGATTTTACCTATATCGTGCAGATAGCCGCTGATCTTCAGTTTCAGGCAGCGCTCGCGGGAAAAACCAAATATTTTGCCTAGTTCGCAGGCAAGATTGGCTACCGTGTAGGAATGTGAGGCAGTAAAATGGCTTCTGAAATCAATGATGCGCGAAATGGTCAAGGCAAAATCGAGAACATTTTCAAGTGTAAGATCAAAATTCATCGACGAATCGACCAGCCTGAAAAGCTGATCAAGCTCGAGATTATTGATTTCAATCCAGAAGATATCCGGGGCTGATGCCTGCACGAAGGCAGCGAAAACCTCCGGATGAAACGTGGTGGAAACGTTGGCCCTGATTTTTTCTGTAACCGAGGCTTTTTGCTTGAGCACAAAAACATCTGGATTGATCAGCACGTCAACCCGGTCCGCGAGGTGAAGTATGTGACTGTCCAGCAGCACCTCGCCTTCTTCCATATCCAGCGATGCATCATAGTGGATATGATGATGTCTGATGATCCTGGCAACGTCCTTGAACGGGCCGAATGACGACAGCATTCTGTATCCCATTTCACAGTGCGGCCTGGGATTATGCACATCAGCCTGAATGAGCGCATCGCGCTCCTGAACAGACAAGGCTCCAACATCATGAACCGCAGCTGCAATGATCAGCCTGAAGAGCTGATCACAGTCAAGATTCATTTTCTTGCCAATATGGTAGGCAATGACGGCTGTACGCCTATGGTGCGACTTTAAAAGATAATTGCAGCTATCGATGGATTTGATGATAGGGACAGCCAATTCTTTCAGAGAGATAGCTTCCATGACAGGCACCCTTGCGCTAGAGTAAAGCAAAGATAGCTTTTTTTACTAAACCATGCAGGCTATAGCAAGAGTTTTGACATTAAATGCAAAAACAATTCAATCATTATAACGTATCAACAAATAACATTTATAGAATATCATACTGTCACAAACAGGAAACGCTCTTGGCAACACAAAAAACATATACTTCATAATATCAATGACACGGCATTTACAGATACTGACAATCAATAGCCATGTGCCAGACCGCGACAGCATGCCTTTTACATCCCCCGGTTTCTGAAGCCTCAAGTCTGAAAAATCTGAAGTGACAGCAGTACGGCATTGATAGTGCCGAACGCATGGCATACATATCGGATACCTCCCCAAGAATTCACTAGCCGCGGCCTTGCGCCGCAGCTAGTGCTGGCATGCCTTTTTGGCCTTTCCACTCTCCATATACCGCTCCAGGAGACGCCATGTTCCGCTATGTGCACACAAATATCATTGCAAAGAATGCAGCCAGACTCATTGCCTTTTACAAGCAGGCGCTGCATTGCAAGAGCATAGGGCAAACGCGTGATCTGCGAGGGCCGTGGCTTGACCGGCTCACCGGCTTGCCCAAGGCCCACATTACTGGCGAACATCTGCTGCTGCCCGGCTATGACGACAGCCATCCAACGCTTGAAATTTTTTCTTACGACAGCCTGCGCGACGCTCTGCCGCCGGAGGTCAACCGCCCCGGCTTTGCGCACATTGCTTTTGAAGTGGATGACGTGGAAACAACCCTGGCAGAGATCGTTGCCGCTGGCGGCGGGCAGGTTGGCGAGATTGTCGCAGCAGCTTACCCCAACGACATGGAAGCGGTTTTTGTGTACGCGCGCGACCCAGAGGGCAACATCATTGAGCTGCAAAGCTGGCGCAAGATGCAGACAAATTCATAATCAGCTTTTCCTGCTCGCCCAGACAGACAACAGCCCCTGCTGCCCGGTTATTTCGGGCAGCAGGGGCTGTTGCAAAAACACGATAGTAGGTGCTAACTGGAGCGCAAGGCCGCTATAAGCTGTTCAAGCTTTTGGGTCTGAGCCACAAGGGCTTCGACCGCCTCGGTTGACTGAGCCATGGCATCATCCGTTTCAGTTGCGATAACGCTGATAGAACTGACGGCACGGTTTATCTCTTCAGATGTGGCGGACTGCTGCTCGGCGGCAGTGGCAATGGAACGCACCTGATCCCCCGCAGATTCAACCATTTTCACAATTTCAGCCAAAGCCTCGCCAGAGCGCTGGGCCAGCCCTGTGGCCTGGGTTACGCGCTCCACGGCGGCATCCATCTGTGCGGCAGCGGTATTGGTGCCGCTTTGTATGCCGCCAATGGCCGTGCGCACCTCGGTGGTAGCGTGGGCGGTTTTTTCCGCCAGCTTGCGCACTTCGTCCGCCACAACGGCAAAACCACGCCCGGCCTCGCCAGCACGCGCCGCTTCAATGGCTGCATTGAGCGCCAGAAGGTTGGTCTGATCGGCGATATCTGAAATAACGCCCATGATGGCTCCGATGCCTTGCGCCTGCTCGCCCAGGCTGCGCATGCTGTCGGTCATCTGCCCTGCTTCATTGCGGATGCTCTGCACAGCGGCGCTGACTTCCTCCACCAGCCGGGCGCCATCCTGCGCCTTCAGCTTGGCCTTTTCGGCATTTTCCGATGTGGCAGAGGCGCTTCTGGCTACCTCAAGAATTGTGGCGTTCATCTCTTCCACGGCATTGGCGGTGTCGCTCACGCGACCACTCTGCTCGCGCGCGCCCTCGCTTGAATGCGCGATCTGCTGCGAAAGCTGTTGCGAGGCAGTGGCGATGGTTTCCGCCACTTGCGAAACCTCAACGGCAGTCTGGGCAATGGCCGCATTCTGCGCTTCAATGCGCGTTTTCTGGCCGTAAATCTCCGTCAGATCCGTCCAGAATGTGATGGAACCCAGCATGCCGCCGTCCAGATCAAAAAATGGCGTTGTCTGCACGGAAACGCGCAATTGCTTTCCAGACTGCGCCGTATAGTCAAACTCACGGTTCAGAGCCTTGCGTTCCTTGATGGCCCGGTCAGACAGCGTCTCATGGTTGGCATCCCCCCTCGAGAAAAGCCCCGAGCGCTGACCCAGATATGTATCCTTGGGATCAGGCTTGCCCAGCAAACTGCACACCTGCTCATTCAGCCAGGTCACCTTGAAATCGCTGTCCACGATGTAGCATGGCGTGGGAATGCCGTTGAGCACGCCCTGGGCAAAACCAAGGCGTTTTTTCAGCTCGTCCACCATGGTGCAGAGGTGCCCGGCAAAACGTTTCATCTCTGCACGGTATTTGCCTGCGAGCACGGCCTTGAAATCGCCCCGCGCCACGGCTTCTGTAAAGTCTGTGAGCTGTTGCAGGGGAGCGAACACAAGCTTGCGGTTCACAACGCGTATCACCAGCGTCAGCAGAATAACCGCGCCCAAGCCCACCATGTACAGCACAGACCGCTGATCCGCCGCTGGCGCTGTAAGTTCGGAATCATAGGCGCTCATGCACACAAGCCAGCCTGTAGCCGGAATTTTGGCCACAGACATGAACTTGTCCTCGCCTTTCCATTCATAGCTGAAGGTTCCACTGCCCTTTGCGAGCGCGTCCTGAATGAATTTTTCCTTGGAGTAATCCTGAAGCAGCAGCTTTTTGTCCATGCTGTGGGAAATAAAACGGCCGCTCTGGTCGATGGTAAAGCCGTATCCGCGCCGCCCCAACCGGATGGGATCAATGGTCTTTTCCGTAAAGTCCGTCCAGCGGGGGCACACGGCCACAGCGCCGAGCACCGCACCGTCCTTGCCGCGCACAGCTTTGGCCGCCACATAGATCAGCACATCGCCCGATGCGGCTTTCATGACGCTTTCGCTCAGGGCTACATCCTTGCCGCTGAATATCTGGCGGGCATAATCCCGATCAGCCCTGTTGCCCCCGGTCAGGTCGCCCATATCAGAATTGACCCCGGCAACTATACGCCCCTTGAGGTCAAAAAGCAGAAATGACCAATACCCCGGCAATGATTTGACATAGCTTGTCAACAATTCCTGCGCTTCCTGGGGCTGACCGGCAAATGCTTTCAGCACTGGCTCCTGCCGGGAAAGGATGGTGGCCACATCCACAGACTGCTGGATGTATATTTCAGCCGAACGCGCCACGGTTTTGCTGGCTTCGTTAAGGGCCTCGGTCTGCACGCCGGCAACCATGCGGTAGGACGAGGTGGACACGTAGATGACAAGCACGGTAATCACGGCAACAATCGCTGCCGTTACAGACAATGTGCAGATAGTATTGATGCTGATCTGGCGCATGGTAAACTCCGAAAAGCAGAGGTGGCCGTGGTTCCTTACAGGAGGTTCGGGGCTGTACGCTGACAGACATTTTCACATTAATTTCTATCAGTATTGCTTCTTAACGACAATACCTGCTAAAACATTAGAACAACACCCGGCTCCCGGTATCAGCAGAATACCTCCCTGGTGCTGCAGATAAACACATTGACACCGAAAGATATTTACTAATAGATACCAGCTACAGAAACGCATCTCGGGCTTTCAGCCCTTTTCCCTGACAGCATGGGCCAGGACTTTTAGGAAATGCAACACAGAGAATTAAATTCCGCCGCACAGGCGGCTCAAAAATCCACACACTTACGTCGCAATCGCCTTATTTTCACAGGCCTGCTTATTATAACCATCATGTCATGGTTCTGCGCCATGACGCCGTGGGTCAGCGATGATCATGCCTTTTCGAGCATTTATCCTGGCTGCACCGGCCTGTGGGACATGCAGGTGCTCGAATACCACGAATGGAGCGGAAAATTTATCGGGCATTTCATGTCTCGCGTGCTGCTGCGCGGGCCTGCCTGGCTGCACCCCCTGCTCACTCCCGCCATGTTTCTGCTGCTTGTTGCCAGCGGCTCGCTGCTGGCCTTGGGCGCACAGTGGCGTGAACGCCTGAGCGCCTGGCACCTCGCTGTCATGGCCGGGCTTGTATGGATTGCACTGCCCGCATTTGGTACAGTTTTTTTCTGGCGCACCGGCACGGGTGATTACGGCTACAGCCTCGTGTGGGGCGTTCTTTTTTTGGTGCCGTACCGCATCTGGGCCGACAAAGCAGACTTCCGCATGCCGGGCGGCCTGCTATATGCGCTTGTGGGTGTTCTTGCAGGCTGGAGCAACGAAAATGTCGGCATGCTGGTTCTGCTTGCAGCCCTGGGCGTGACGCTGTTTCGCTGGCGCACATCTCGCAGCGTACCTGCATGGGCACTATCGGGCATTGCGGGGGTAGCCTTTGGCTGGGGCATGATGATGGCCGCGCCGGGCAATGCCGTGCGCCTGGCAGCCGTGGGCGGCGCGGAAAAAATCCCGCTGTTGTCCCTGCCTGCTTTTCTGCGTTTTTTGGAATTTTGGGGCACGCAACAACTTGAAATGCTGCCTTATTTTCTTGCAGCCCTGGCCCTTGCATGGCTGTTGCGCCGCCGGGGTCTTTTAAAGCCCGCCGCGTGGATCCCTCCGGTGATTTTCTTTCTCATGGCCCAGGCCAGCCTTGCTGCCTTTATTGCCAGCCCCTCAACACCCTACCGGGCCATGAGCGCCACATTCTTTTTCACTGCGCTCTGCCCTTTTTCTCTGCTTGCAGCCCTGAACCCCTCAAGCATCAAGGCCAAGGCTCTTTTTATCATATTCTGCACCCTGCTGCTCTCAAGCGTGCTGATTGAGGCGCGCGTTTTCCTTATGGCGCAGCCGGTCATTGCCACGCACCACCAAAACACCCTGTGCAGCCTGGACTACCCGGAAACAGACAAGTATTTTTTTCCCGGCTACGACATCCGCGAGGTAAACCTTTTCTCGACGGATTGGCGTGGTCTTGTACCCTGGAACGAGTCGCAAACGTTGCGCGTCTTTGAAGCGCCCGATGCCCGGGCGCTGGTGGCATGCAACATTGCGTTTTTCGGCAACCTGCCCCAGGGCAAAGTCCATGTGGCAGCCAGGATACGCACCGCCACCACTGCAAGCCTGCTGCAACAGGCAGCAAGGGCCTTGTTTGAAAGGCCTGATGAAGGGATCATTTCTGCCCAAACATCTGCTTTGCGGTATTTTCCCGCATCCGCCATGGTTACGGACGATGGCAAGGCCGCGGTGTTTATTCCCGGCATCAAATCTGTGGACGACATCGCCTATATCGCTGTAGAACAGCCTGGCGCGCCCCTTGTATGGCGCAGAACAAGTGCGTCTCATTCACAGACTGACCGCACCCAACGTACTCTCCGCATGGAGGAATAAGCCTTGTTCCGCACCGCCCCATTGTTGGCACTGGTTGTACCCTGCTATAATGAAGAGGAAACCCTGCCCCGCACCCTTGATGCCCTGGCCGGTCTGTTGACCGACCTCAAAAAACAGGGCCGTGTGCATGCGGAGAGTTTTGCCCTCTATGTGAACGATGGCAGCCGTGACCGCACATGGGAACTGCTTGAAGAACGGCACGCGATCGACCCCTTTTGCCGGGGTGCAAGCTTTGCCGCCAATGCAGGCCACCAGAACGCCGTATGGGCGGGCATGGTCACAGCGCGCGACATGGGAGTGGACTGCATCATCAGCCTTGATGCCGACTTGCAGGACGACATTGCCGCCATACCCGACATGATCGCCAAGTACATGGAAGGCAACGATATCGTCTACGGCGTGCGCAACGACCGCAGCACAGATACGCCTTTTAAACGGCGCACTGCGCACATGTTTTACGGATTCATGCGCTGGCTCAAGGTGCCGTTGATCCCCGACCATGCCGACTACCGCCTTGTGGCCCGCCCAGTGCTGGAAGCGCTGGACGAAATTCACGAGCATTCACTTTTTCTGCGCGGAATTTTTCCGGCTCTTGGCTTTAAAAGCGCGCAGGTCTTCTACATGCGCCAGTGCCGCATGGCCGGAGAAAGTAAGTATCCTTTCTGGAAGATGGTGTCTTTTGCCTGGAAGGGCATTACGGCATGCAGCGTGGCGCCCCTGCGCATTGCGGGCCTAATGAGCATGCTCTGCATGCTGGCGGCGCTGGCCTTCAGCGGCGTTTCCCTGCTCAAATACGCCATGGGCGAGACTATTCAGGGCTGGACATCACTGATTATTGTGGTCTTGCTGCTGGGTTCTGTGCAGCTTTTCTGCCTGGCGCTGGTTGGTGAATACCTTGCAAAAATCTTTACCGAAGTGCGCCACAGGCCCCGCTACATCATCGCCAAAAAGCTGTAGGCGAAGCGGTAAGGGAATACGTGGCCCCCTGCCAAGAGCTTTGAGAAAGAGGCCTAGCCTTCACCGCGAAACTGCGTTGCCGAACTGCCATGAGCACTCTGGCAACATCTGTGATAAGACCACATCTACTAAAAAAACAGCCTAATGCTGGTGCATTGGGCTGTTTTTATTTCCGCATAGACGATGGCCGCGTCAGGAATAATACTTGCCAGTGATTTCCTGAATCTTAATCTCAATCACTGCCGTCATTTTAAGCATATTTTCAGGGTAAGCCGCACCTGCGTGCTGGGGCGTGTGCTTGGCCACAATGGCGTCCAGGGCGGCGATTTTTACGGCCCGGTCATTCACCACAGCGGCGTTGCCTGTAATGATGACGCTTTGATAGGCGGTATTGGTGTCGCAGGGGACATCTGCCTGAATAAATGAATGCTGCCCTTCAACTTCAAAACAGACTCTGGAGTCGGCACGCAAATTTTTCAGCTTTTGCCCCGCTGCCAACCCGTGAAAGTAGACATGCCCGTTCATAAACACAAAATGTACTGGTGTTACGTAGGGGAAACCATTTTCGCCCAAAGTGGCCAGATGCCCAACCGGGACAGAACCCAACAGGGAATCTATCTGTTCCGTGGTCAAGGGGTGTTCTTTCATACGTGCCTGCATGGTTCCTCCAAGGTAAACAGATACAGAAAGCGCAGTGTGAGAGATCTTGCCTGCATCGTGCTGCGCGTGCTGGAAAGATACACTTGCTCAGTGTTGGATCAAAAAAAATTTTGCTCCCTCGCTCTCTCCAAAAAATCATCATATTTCAGTTCTGTTTCCTTTCAAAGTAAAATTACTGCGCACCAGGCAAGTATCTTTATTCACGCACAGGATTATCACAGGCAAAATCATGAAGGTGCGCTGCTTGCACGATACGCATCGGTCTGTCGCGCGGCCTCAGACCTATACGCCGTATTCCCGCAGCTTCCGCCAAAGGGATGACCGGCTGATGCCCAGCATGTCGGCGGCCAAAGTACGGTTGTCGCCCGCCAGTTCAAGGGCGTGCAGGATATGCTGCTTTTCCATTTCCGCCAGCGGAACAAGCGGTGTTGATGCGTCCGGTGCTGGCGCGGCTGGCACCGATGCACATGGCGCCGCGGCCTGCGGGCAAACCGGGGTTGCAGAGGTAGCATCATCCTGCCGGGCGGCAACAGCAGAAGAAGAACCGGGATCGCTAACGGACAGGTGAACGGCAGACTCGGAGACTTCCTGGGGCAGATGCGCCAGCCCTATGCTGCCTCCCGGCGGACAAAACACCGCCGCCCGCTCGAGAATATTGGCAAGTTCGCGCACGTTGCCGGGGAAGGGATACTGCCACAGCGCATCAAGGGCGTCATCTTCAATTTCCAGCGGTACGGCCCCGCCCTGCTCCGCCAGCCGCGCAAGAAAATATCGGGCCAGCAGAGGAATGTCCTCAGCTCTGCTGCGCAGGGGCGGCAGTTCCTGCGTTACCACGGCCACGCGGTAATACAGGTCGCGCCGGAAGCGCCCGGCCTCCACCTCTTCCTTGAGGTTGCGGTTGGTGGCGGCGATAATGCGCACGTCCACGGGTATGTCTACAGTGCCCCCCACACGGCGCAGATTCTGCTCCTGCAAGACGCGCAGCAGCTTGACCTGCATGCCCGGCGGCATTTCACCTATTTCGTCCAGAAACAGCGTGCCGCCGCTGGCAGCTTCAAACAGGCCTTCCTTGCGCCGCACCGCGCCTGAAAACGCCCCCTGCTCATGCCCGAAAAGCTCGCTTTCGAGCAATTCCGGCGAGAGAGCGCCGCAGTTGATAGCCAAAAAACGCCGACGCGCCCGCTGGCTCTGGGCATGCATGGTGCGGGCAGCCAACTCCTTGCCGGTGCCTGTTTCACCTTGCAGCAGCACCGCCACATCTGTGGGGGCCAGACGCATGAGCGCCTGCCGCAGGCCGCACATGGCTGGCGACATGCCAACCATTTCCGGCACGGAGCCGCTTGCCTCAAGCTGGGCGCGCATCTGGGCGACCTGCTGCCGCAGACGGCGCTTTTCCAGCGCCCGCGCAACCAGCATGCGCGCTTCTTCCAGCGAGTAGGGCTTTGCCAGATAATGAAAAGCCCCCAGCCGCATGGCCTCCACGGCGCTTTCAATCATGGGGTAGCCAGTGACCATGATGACTTCCACATCCGGCTTGCTGGAGCGTACCGCCTTGAGCACTTCCATGCCGTTCATGCCCGCCATGGCTATATCGGTAATGACCACGTCAAAATCCTGCTCGGCCAGCAGTTTCAGGCCTTCTTCGCCACTGCCCGCCTGAGCCGATTCATGCCCGCCGCGCTCCAGGGCGCGCGCGAGGTTGGCGCGGGCCATGCGCTCATCGTCAATGATCAGCAAACGGCCACCGCCGCCAGCCCGCTGCGCGGCGTCAAGCCCGTGGCCGTGCCGGACTTCGCCGGGGTTTGTCGGCGCGGGTGATTGCTCCGTAAGCCTGAACCGTTCCGTAGTCATGCCTCTGCTCCTGAACCGTCTGCGTCATGCCGTTCCGCAAGGGGCAGCCGCACGGTAAAACAGGCCCCATGCCCCGGTTGGCTCTGCACTTCGAGCGTTCCATTGTGCTTGCCCACAATGCCAAAGGCTACGGACAAACCAAGGCCCGTCCCTTCGCCCACGGGCTTGAGGCTGAAAAAGGGATCAAACACCCGGCCAAGGTTCTCGGGTTCAATGCCCTTGCCAGAATCGCGCACGCGCAGCTCCGCCATTCCCGCCGGTTCATCCACACAGGCGGTGATGTGCACTTCGCCCTTGCCGTTCATGGCCTGTGCCGCATTAAGCAGCAGATTGATAAGCACTTCCTGCATGCGCTGGGCGTCCACAGGCAATTGCAGCCCTTCAGGCACGTCCACCGTTATGCGCACCGCAGCGCCCATGTCGTGCCGCACAAGGCCAACAGCCCTGCGCACAATGCCGGATAGATCATGCAAGGCAACGGTAAAGGGCCGATCACGCGCAAAATCCAGCAGCCCGCGCACAATATCGCGGGCGCGAACAACTTCGGCCTGAATTTCATCCAGCTGCGCCGTCACGTCTTCTGCCGTGGGCATGGGGCGCAGACCCTGCCGGGCATCGTTGACATCCTCGCCGAGAAGCTGACAGCCAACGGAAATATTGTTGAGGGGATTATTCAGCTGGTGGGCCACGCCGGAGGTCAGCACACCAAGAGAAGCCAGCTTCTTTTCCTGCAACAGCAGGGCGTGGCGGTTTTCCAGCTCCGCCGCCATGCCGTCAAGCGTCTGGAGGACATGGCGCGCTTCTTCCTCAAGCTGCGGCGGGGGCGGCGGCAGGGGCATGCCCGCGCCAACACTGCGCGCGGCGCTTTCAATGGCCCCAAGGGCGCGCATGATGTGCCTGCCAATAAGCCATGCAAAAGCCACCCCGCAGGCCAGCAGGGCCGCAATGGCCCCCAGCAGCTGGGTGCGCAGATCCCCCACGGCAGTAAAAATGCCCTGACGCATGCGGCGCACCGCCGAATCCGCCAGCTCGCTCAGGCGCTGCCCCTGATCGGTGAGAGCGGCGCCGTCTGTGGGCTGATCCTCGAGCAGGGCCTCATAGGTGCCGATGCCTTCCAGCAGCAGGTCGAGATTATGGTGCGCACCGTCGCCCACCCGGCGGCCCATGGCGGCGTTATAATCCTGCCCCACGGATGTGGCCCGCTCCCGCGCCAGTTCCACAAAACTGCGCAGGGCAAGCAGGTCACCCTTTCTGCCGGGAAAAAGTTGCAGATTTTTTTCGTACCTGCGCATTTCGAGCACGTCGCTGCGCAGGTCGTCCACCATGTCGATCAGACGGGCCGCCCTGTCGATGCGCCCCAGATCATAACAGGCAATGCCGCCCAAAAGCAGCAGCATGACCAGAAACAGGCCCGTGCCCACGGCAATCTTGCCGCGAATGGTATGCCAGACAGAAAAATGCGGAAGCATCCCTCACCCCCGCAGGCGCAAGAGTTTACACCTGCGCCCGACGCCGTTTCAATTTGCAACAGCGTATAAAAATAAAACAAAGCTGACAAGCCTTAGCCTGCAACAAATTGCGGCCCTTGCCCGCTTGAGCATGTCACAATGAAACAGTAACGGCGCAGCGCACCACACAGCCAAAAACAAATAACTCCATACAAATTCAGCATGTTACAGATTGAACTTTTTGGCACAATAGTTGTAATTGCCAGCGCAGGAGGCCGACATGAACACCCTGCAAAAAACGATGGAAAACTGGTTTACCGCTGTGGCATATGCCGATGCCGGGCAATCCGGCTGGACAGACGATTTGTGGACTCTGAACGGCAAGCGCGAAAGCACGGCGCTGAAGCAGACCCTGCTTTACGGCGCGGGCAGCATTGTCATTTACGTGCTGGCTTTTGCCAATGCCGATGCCTTTGCCGCCCTGTGCGCCAAGGGTGGTCTTTGGACAGCCCTGCCCATCGCCTCGGTGCTGCTGCTCTCTTACGTGCACGGTCACTTTGCCGGAGCCCTCTGGGAACTGTGCGGCATTACCGGTGTGCAAAAGAAGAGCGCGCAAACCACCGCAAAGGCTGTGGCCCGTCAGAGCGCCACACCTGCCCCCCGGCTGGACACCACTGCCGTGGTTCACGGCTAACCGAGCTTTTTTCACAGGTCCGGGCCGCCCGCCCGGCTCAAATTTTTTGTTCAGCGGCGGCATGTCTGGCATTGCGCCAGCGCACAACAGTACGCCCAGGCAGCCTGCCAGCCGGAGGTAACATGGATCTGCTCAGTCTTGACCCGTCCCAGTTTATCGTGCTCACGCCCGTTTCCGTGGCCTTTCTGCTGGCCGTGGGATTTGTGGGCGGGCTTGTGAGCGGCTTTATCGGTTCCGGCGGGGCCTTTATTCTTACGCCGGGCATGATGGGCCTGGGTGTGCCCGGCGCTGTGGCTGTTGCCAGCAATATGTGCCACAAATTCCCCAAGGCCATGGTGGGCGCCATCAAACGCTACCGCTTCGGTCAGGTGGATGTAAAACTGGGCATGGTTATCGCTGCCACAGCGGGCATAGGCGTGCAGATTGGCATCCGTATTCAGCGTTTTATTCTGGAAAAGTGGGGGCAGGCCGGGTCTGATCTCTACGTCAGCGTTTCCTTTGTGGTGGTGCTCGTTGTGGTGGGCAGCTATATTCTCAAGGATGCCCTGCACTCCAGCCATTCCGGCAAGGAGGATGACGAAAGCACGCCGCCCCTTGCCCAAAAGTTGCAGGCCATCAACCTGCCGCCCATGATGTCCTTTCCCAAATCCGGCTTGCGTATTTCGCTGTGGTTTACCCTGCCCGTGGGCATAGCCACTGGCATGCTGGCCGCGACCATTGCCGTGGGCGGATTCGTGGGCGTGCCGGGGCTTATCTATGTGATCGGCGTACCCGGACTCATTGCATCCGGCACGGAACTGGTCACGGCCTTTGTCATGGGCCTGTGCGGCTCGGTCAACTGGGCCATGCACGGCATGATAGACATCCGCCTGGTCTTTATCATTCTGGCGGGTTCGCTGCTTGGCGTGCAGCTTGGGGCCATCGGCACCACCTACGTCAAACCAATCATGATCAAGTACGTCATGGCCGCCATCATGCTTATTGTTGCCGCAAGCCGCATTGTAGCCCTTCCGGGCTACCTCAGCGCGCTGGGGCTTATCCAGATGGGGCCGGGGATTCTCTATCTGCTCAAGGTCGTGAGCTTCATAACCATGTGCGCCGGATTGCTCGTTGGCGCGGGCATGATCCTTGGCGGCATGTGGCGCGGGCAAAAGCGCAACCGCAAAGAAGCGGCGCTGGGCAGCGCGGCCTGAAGCATCTCTCATAAACAAACCCCAATAACATCTTCTCCTCAAACCCTATAGCAAAAGGGGGGTGCATTGCGTCTGCACCCCCCTTTTATTTTCCTGTCAAAGGCAGAGCGCGGACAATTGGGCCATTGCCTATTTCCTGATTTTCTGTATGCTTTCATAATCACCAGCATACCTTGTCAGCTTTTCTGCCATCCCTTCGCAGGAGGAGCCATGCGCATATTCACGCGCAGCCTCAAGACGCAGTTTATTGAGGCATTCACGCTGCTTATCCTGCTTTCATCGTGCTTTCTTGCGGCCATAACCGGGCGCGAAGCCAGCAGCGAGGCCCGCTACGAACGCGGCCTGCTGCTGACCAACCGCGTGCAATCCCTTGCCAAGGCCCTTGATCAGTCCATGTGGTTCTGGATCAAGGAGGTGGATACCCTGCGCCATACTGTGGGGCTGATCGGCGGAGATATGAAAAAACTATCCATCGCCGTGAACCGATTACAGGACACCATGCCCGCCTTTGCCTGGATCGGGCTCATGAATCCCCAGGGCAAGGTTTTTGTCGCCACTGATGGCGTCCTGGAAGGAACAGACCTTTCCATCTGCGCCATCTTCCGCCAGGGCAAAAACGGCCTCTTTGTGGGCGATGTGCGCAAGGCATCCCTGCTTGCCCAACTGTTGCCCCAGCCGGAAAACGGCCCGCTGAAATTTGTGGACATCAGCATGCCCATTGGCGAGGGCGAACTGAAAGACTGGGTTCTGGTAGCCCATCTGAGCTGGGCATGGGCCAGAGAGGTGGAGGAATTCATCCTTTCGGGCGAAGGCTCGGATACCAACACCAAGATCATGGTTCTCGGTGCAGACGGCAGTGTCATCCTGGGCGGCGACAACAATGAAAAACCGCTGGCCTTGCCCCTGCTGCAAGAACTTGAACACTCCACTTCGGCCTGGGCCGTGGAAACATGGCCCGATGGCATTGCCTACCTCACTGCGGCAGTAAGCTGCACGGGATTTAAAGACTACGATGGCTTGCAGTGGAGCGTGGTGGCGCGGCAATCGCTGGATGCCGCATACGAACCCGTGCGTCGTCTTGTGGCGCGCATTCTTGTGGCTGGCCTCTTGCTTGCGGTGCTGTTTGCGCTGGTTGCCGGATACATCGCCCAGCGCACCATTGCCCCCCTCAAGGCGCTTACCGCAGCGGCCGACAGACTCAGCCGGGGCGAGCGCGTCACCATTCCGCGCAACCGGGGCATACGCGAAATTGAAGTGCTTTCAGCCTCTTTGTCCACCCTGGTCGAAAACCTCACCCGCACAGAAAAAGACCGGAACCGCATCCAGCATGCCGCGGAACGCGATGCCCTCACAGGCCTGCTGAACAGGCACGGTCTGGCTGCGCGCATTGACGAGGCCATGCCCAGCCTGACGCAAAACCAGGGGTTGGTCGAGCTGTTGTATATGGATCTGGACGGCTTCAAACCAATCAACGACGCGCACGGGCACCATGTGGGCGATGCCGTGCTGACCATTCTGGGGCAGCGCCTTACGCGCTGCCTGCGCAAGGATGATGTGCTGGTGCGGCTGGGGGGCGATGAATTTCTGGCCCTGCTCGGGCATACCAGGGGAACGCCAGACATACTGCGCACCATAAACCGCATCCGTGAGGATGTGGGAGCGCCCATTTCCATTGACGGCCTCATGCTGCGCATCGGCATCAGCATAGGGCACGCCACATGGCACTGCGCAAATGAATCTGTTGAAGATGCCCTGAAACGGGCAGACAGCGAACTCTACATGGCCAAACGGACGTCAAAAGCCTCGCAGGAAGTGTTGTAGCTCTTTGCTGTCAGCAGGTTCCAGCCTGCGGCAGAGCCTCCCGCTGAAATCCCGGCACCCCGCTTTTCCCTCAGTCCATATCCTTGCACAGACGCCACAGCGTACTGCGGCTGATGCCCAGCTGGGCCGCTGCCCGAACCTTTGAATTGCCGCACCTGTGCAGGGCCTCGCGCACACTCTCGGGGGTGAGGGATTTGCGCTGCATGGCGACGGCTTTTGAGGCCTGCGGGAAACCGGGATGGCGCAGTTCTTCAAGCAGGCGTTCTCCAACAGCGGCATCATAGCCATGCGGTGAAACAACCGTCAGCCTTTCAGCCACTGTGCGCAGCTGGCGCACATTGCCCGGCCAGGGCAGGGCCTGCAAGGCCTGAACAAAGGTTTCGGGCAGTTGCAGGCGCGGCCTTTGCTCCGCTTCGTTCTGCGCGTAAAATTCCTGCAAAAAAGCCTCTGCAAGCAGGGGAATATCTTCCTTCCGCTCACGTAGCGGGGGAATGTGCAACGGCAGCACATGCAGCCGGTAGTACAGATCTTCTCGCAGCCTTCCTTCGGCAACATCCAGCCACAGATCGCTGTTGGCGGCGGCAATGATACGCACATCAGCCGGAACAACCACGTTGCTGCCAAGGCGCATGATTTCTTTTTCCTGCAGCACGCGCAGCAGGCGTGTCTGAAACGAAAGCGAAATGGTTCCCACCTCGTCCAAAAACAGGGTGCCACCCTGCGCCAGCTCAAAAATACCGATCTTTCCGCCTCTGCGCCCGCCGGTAAACGTGCCTTCGGCGTAGCCAAAAAGTTCGCTTTCCAGCAGGGATTCTGGCATGGCCGCGCAGTTCAGCGACACAAAGGGGCCGAGCCTGCGGGGGGATGCATTGTGTATACCCTGCGCCAGAATTTCCTTGCCCGTGCCGCTTTCGCCGGTAATGCACACGCCTGCTTCCGAGGCGGCATACAGCCGGGCCTGCTCCAGAAGCGACTCCACGGCGCTGCTGGTGTGCAAAAAATCCTCAAGTGTATAACGCGCCCTGAATCCCCGATTGTAGGCCTGTCGGACCCTCTCCTCCGCCTGAAGGATGCGCGAGGCAGGCTGCATGCTGAAGACCGCACCGGCAGGTTTTTTGCCCACGCGGATGGGGATGGTGTTGACGATAAGCTGCTCGCGATGCTTGCTGGCCGCCGTCACATTATGCAGGGGTTCGTGCCGTTCATGGGCGCTGGCAAGGGGCAAAGCGGGGAATACGCTGCTGACGGGCGTGCCAATGACGTTGAGTTCATTGACCTGGAGCATGCTGCAGGCCTGGGGATTGATTTCCTCAATGGCGCCGCGCTCGTCCACGGCCAGAATGCCTTCAGAAATCCCGTCAAGAATGCTGCGGTAGCGCTCTTTTTCCTTAAGAGTCTTGCGCCTTGTCTGCACCACGTTAACGATGCTGTCAAAAAAACTGGCAGGTATTTCGGGCTGCTCATGCAGATCAACAAAGGGCAGACCGCATTTTTGGGCCGCCCTGCGGGTAATATCGCCGCCAATAATAACTTCAAGCCCCCGTTGCTGGGCTTGCAGCACGCCTTTTTCAAGACTGGGCTTGTCGCTGTACAGGATTATCTCCGGCTGAAACCCCAGTAATTCCTCGCACAGAGCCAGGTTGCACTCTCCGGTGCGTATCTGGGTAATGCCAATACGCCGCCCCATGGTTGAAGCTTTTTTGAGCGCCCGCAGCTGATTGGCCGTGGTATCCGGCAAGGCCACCACGGGCACGGAAAGCTGACGCAGAATATAGGCCGTCCCCCTGCGGGACAGGATGACTTCAACCCCCTGCTCCTCAATGATCTGCCGCACTGGTTCAACGGCATCCTCAAGATCGAAGACCGCCTCCACAAGCCGACAGGGCTTGTCCTCCAGCACCTTGCGAACAGTGTTCACATTGCGTTGCGATGAAAAAACCAGACCGATCACTGGGGGAGTGTTCATGCGTGCTCCTTGCTGCTCCGAAGCATAGGCTGCAAGCTGGGCGGACGCAAGTTTCAGTGCGTTTTAAAAAAACACATGAAACGTTTCTGAAACGTTTTTACTACTCCGCGGGGGCTGGAGAAGCGGCATAGCGCACACCGGCGAAAAAATATTCATACTAATCAGTTTTTATTGATAAAATATAAAAGTCCCAACTCATTGTTTGCACAGTCTGTACGAGCTTGCGCTTTTTGGCACAAAACTTGTTAAAGGCGGGCACTTGTAAATTCCCGCTTTGTTTACTGCATCTGGAGGAAACAATGTCAGACAAAAAACTGTTCATGAACCGACGCACCTTCATCAAGGCCTCGGTGGTCACGGCAGGCGCCCTGACCTTCACCTTCGGCCTGGGTGGGCTTGGTTCCTCCCTTTGGGCCGCCAACAACAAACCTATGCTGGATTTTGACATCATTGTCGTTGGCTCCGGCGGCGCTGGCCTGCGCGCTGCGGTTTCCGCCATGGAGGCCAACCCCAAGGCCCGGGTTTGCGTGGTCGCCAAAACCATGCCCACCCGTTGCGCTACAGCCATGGCCGAGGGCGGCATCAACGGCGTCATTGATTTCAGCAAGGGCGATTCTTACGACCTGCACGCCTTTGATACCGTCAAAGGCGGCGACTACCTTGTGGATCAGGACGCGGTGCTGGATTTCTGCGAAGAGGCCGGCCGCACCATCCACGCTCTTGATTACCTTGGCATGCCTTTTTCGCGCGACGATGCCGGCGCGCCCAAGGCGCGCTATGCTGGCGGCGCGTCCAAAGTCCGGTGTATCTACTCCGCCGACAAAACAGGCCACATTGTCATCCAGACCCTGTTTGCCGAGGCCCTTACGCGCGGAGTCAAGTTCCTCATGGATTACCAGTTGCTCGACATTGGCAAGGGCAATGGCGCACTGGAGGGCGTTGTGCTGCGCAACATCCGCACTGGCGAGATCATGCCCGTGCGGGCCAAGGCTGTTATTATGGCAAGCGGCGGCTATAGCCGGGTATACTGGAACCGTTCGTCAACGCCCTACGTGGCGACAGGCGACGGGCCTGCGGCAGCCTTGCGCGCGGGGGTTCCCATGAAAGACCCCGAAATGACGCAGTTTCACCCCACAGGCGTTGTGCACGGCGGCGTGCTCATTACAGAAGCAGCCCGCGGCGAAGGCGGTTATCTGGTCAACCGCCTGGGCGAACGTTTTATGTCCCGCTACGCCAAGGATCGCATGGAGCTGGCCCCCCGCGACATTGTATCCCGCTCCATCGAATCGGAAATTCTCGCTGGCCGGGCCTTTGGCGAGGGCATGGAGGCCTATGTCTACCTTGATCTGCGCCACCTGGGCGAAGCCAAGATCGACAAGGATCTGCCGCTGATCCGCCACATCGGCAAGCTTTTTGAAGGCATCGATCTCGCCAAGGAACCCATGATCATCAGGCCCACGGCCCACTACTGCATGGGCGGCATTGACGTGCTGAACTATCGCCAGATGAACACGCTCCTGCCGGGGCTTTACGCCGCCGGAGAGGCGTCCAATGTGTCCATTCACGGGGCCAACCGCCTTGGCGGCAATTCACTGGCCGAGGCTTCCGCCACCGGCAACTGGGCCGGGCAGGGGGCCGCCGCCTACGCCAAGGGGGCATCGCCCGCAGCCGAGGGCAAAAATCTGCTCGAACTCTGCAGCAAGTGGACGGACCATTACGCCAAGGTTACGGCCCGCACTGCCAAGACAGACATTTTTGCCATCCGCGAACGCCTTGGCGAAGTCATGTGGGACAACATGGGCATCTTCCGTACCGAAGACAATATGCGCCAGGCCGCCAACGAGCTGGATTCCCTGTCCAGAGCCTATGAAGACGCCAGCGTACCTTGCACCAATCCTGGCTACAACACGCTTTACACGCAGTACGTGGAGCTGGGCAATCTGCTCACCTGCGCCAAGGCGGCCACCTTTGCCGCAAGGGCCAGACAGGAATCACGCGGGGCGCACTGCCGTACAGATTTTCCCAAGCGCGATGACGAGCGCTTTCTCAAGCACTCGCTCGTTACCCTGGCGGATGGCGGCATGAAGCTGGACTGGCGGGATGTGAGCATTACCAAATTCAAGCCTCAGGAGCGTAAGTACTGATGAGCGACGCAGTATTCATAGTTATTGAGCGTTTTGATGGAAAAAAACGGTACTCGCAGGAGTACACGCTGGCCCGCGCGGACGTTCACAATAAAACAGTGCTCAGCACCCTGATTTTTATCAAGGAGCATCTGGACCCGACGCTGAACTTTACCGCGGCCTGCCGCATGGCCATTTGCGGCGCTTGCGGCGTCAGGCTTAACGGGCAGCCCATCATCGCCTGCGACACCAGCATGGAAGATCAATTGGCCCTGTATGCCACCAACAGGGTTACCATTGCGCCGCTTGCCAATTTCAAGGTTATTTCAGACCTGGTGGTGGATTGGGAACCCGCGCTTGAAAACCTGCGCAAGGTTCACCCTTCGCTTATGGCCCGCAAAGAGTTTTCCAAGGAAAAAGGCTGCCGGCAAAGCGCTGGCGACATGGAAAAAATTGCAGACATGTGGGACTGCATTCTTTGCGGATGCTGCGCATCGTCCTGCAACAAACTTTCCGTCAACCGGGCAGACTATCTGGAGCCCTTTGTCTTCAACATCGCCGCTCGCATGTCGGTGGATTCGCGCAGCAAAGACCCCATGATTCACGCCAAGCCAGCTTTTGACAACGGCCTGTGGAAATGCGTGCACTGTCAGGAATGCGCCAACGTATGCCCCAAACATATCAAGCCGGTGGAAGGCATAAGCATAATGCGCAATATCACCGTGAACCGGGGGCTCAATCAGGGCAAAGGGCCGGAGCATGCCGAAGCCTTCTTGACCGACATGCGCGACACGGGCCGCCTTAACGAAATGAAAATGGCCCTGCGCACAGAAGGCGTAACCGCCATGACCAGAGTTGGCCTTGCCGTCAACCTGCTGCGTCGCGGCAAGGTTCACCCCACAGAACTTTTGGGCAATGACCCCATCAAGGGGCAGGCCGATTTTGTCCGCATTCTTGATCTGGCAAAAGCTGATGCCAAGGGTAAGGAGTAAAACATGCTGAAGCGTTATGCTTTTTTTCCCGGCTGTGTGCTGAATGCTGCTGCCAGCGAAGCACGTACAGCCCTGGAGGCCAGCGCCAAGCTGCTGGACGTGGAGCTGGTGGAAATACCAGGCTGGAGCTGTTGCGGCGCGTCACATGTGCAGGACATAGCTCCTAATGAAGCTCTGGCGGCCAATGCCCGCAATCTGGCGCTGGGTGAACAGATCGGCGCACCGGTGATCACCGCGTGCAGCACCTGCGCCCTCATGCTGCGCACTGCCAAGGCCGAGCTTGACCATGGCAAAAAAGATCAGGCAAACCACTGGCTTTCGGCTGCCAATCTTGAATACAAAGGCACAGTTGAGGTCACGACCCTTCTGTGGGAGCTCGCCAAAGACCTGCCAGCCCTCAAGGCAAAGGTCAAAAAGCCCCTCACGGGACTGAACGTGGCCTGCTTTTATGGCTGCCACAGCGTGCGGCCCGAACCAATCATGAGCTTTGAAAGCTCGCGCACGCCGCACAGCCTGGAAGATATCGTTACCGCTCTTGGCGCTACGCCGGTGCCCTATGCCCGCCGCCTCGACTGCTGCGGCTTCCATGCGGTGTACCCGGCAGAACATGATGCCATGGTGATGGTCTCGTCACTGGTTACAGACGCCGCCAAAGCCAGGGCCCACTGCGTTGTATCGCCCTGCCCCCTGTGCCAGATGCAACTGGACATGTATCAGGGCAATGCCGCTGACGTGACAGGCAGCAATGCCTCGGTGCCCGCGCTGCACCTGCCGCAATTGCTGGCTATTGCACTGGGAGCCGCGCCTGATTCTCTGGGCCTGGACAGGCTCATTGTGGCCCCCGATGGGCTGAAAAAAGTTCTTTCGCTGTAGCAGACAGCGCCATCAATCATAATCGTACCAAGGGGAAGCATGATGAAAATGATACTCAGGTCTGTATGTCTGACTGTATGCGGCACGGTTTTACTGGCCCTTGCGAGCCTTGCCAGCGCTGCTGAAATCAGCGTTGTCAGCTCCGGCGGCTTTGCAGCCGCCTACAAGGCGCTTTGCCCGGAGTTTGAAAAAGCCACGGGCGATACCCTCAAATCCGCGTGGGGACCGTCCATGGGCGATACCCACAACGCCATACCCCAGCGTCTGGAACGCGGGGAACCCATTGACGTGGTCATCATGGTGGGCAATTCGCTCGACAAGCTGGTCAAGGAAGGCAAGGTCGATCCGTCAAGTACGGTACTGCTGGCGCGCTCCAAAGTTGCGTTGGCTGTAAAGGCCGGAGCCCCCACCCCTGATATCTCGACCGTAGAAGCCCTGAAGCAGACCATGCTCAACGCCAAAAGCATTGCCTATTCCGACAGCGCCAGCGGCAAGTACATCTCCAACGTTTTGATTCCCAAGCTGGGCCTTGCGGATGCCCTCAAGGACAAGGCCCGCATGATCCCTGCGGAGCCTGTGGGCAAGGTGGTGGCCCGTGGCGAAGCCGAGATCGGTTTTCAGCAACTCAGCGAACTCAAGCCCATTGAAGGTATCCATATTGTGGGCCTGATCCCCGAAGCCGTTCAGGAAGTAACGCTGTTCTCCGCCGGCATGGTCAAGGGAGCCAAAAATCCGGAAGGCGCAAAGGCCCTGCTGAAGTACCTCGCTTCACCCCAATCTTCCAAGATTATTGACGACACAGGTCTGGAAGCGGCCAACCGCTAAACATTGGTCCATAATGCAAAAGGCCCCTGTCCGTCATGCGAGCAGGGGCCTTTTGCATAGGGCACATGTTTTTTGCATGCTGCTCAGGCCCAGGCCTGCTCCTGCAAATGCCGCAGGCACTTGCCAGCTGTGGCAAAATCCTTGCGCAGATCGGCATAGTCCGGCACCGTGCGCGCGCCACCCCGGTCATAAAGCACAAGCCCGCCCGCAAAGGTATCCACATCGTCAGGGTCGTGACTGATAATAACGGCGGGGATAGTCAGGTCATCCATCAGTTCGAGCAGTTCTTCGCGCAGGCGCTCGCGCAGCAAAGGATCAAGCGCGGAAAAAGGTTCGTCAAGCAGCAGAAGCAAGGGGTCGGCATTGAGCGCCCGCGCCAGAGCCGCGCGCTGCCGCTGCCCGCCGGATATCTGCGAGGGCAGGTGGGCAGCCAGATGCCCGATGCCCAAACGTTCCAGCATGGCCTGCGCCTTGTCGCGCTCCTCGCCGCGCACCTTCCAGGGCCAGCAGCCAGTGCGCGGATAGGCCACGTTCTGCAACAGGCTCAGGTGTGGAAACAGGGCGTAATCCTGAAACATGTAGCCGATACGCCGCTTCTGCACAGAAACAAACACGCCCTGCGCATCATCGTACAAGGTGCAGTCGCCAATGCGGATATGGCCTGCGTCGGGCCTTGTCAGCCCCGCCAGACACTGCATGGTCAGCGACTTGCCGGAACCGGAAGGGCCAAAAAGCACCGCGCACTTGTGCTCGTCGCCGATATCGTAGCGCACGTCCAGATTGAAGGGCGTAACCCCGTTCCTGAAACTTTTTACCAGCCGCAACGAGATCATCAGCGCCGCCTCTTGAGTTTCACAAGCAGTTCCGCCGCCATCAGCAGGGTCACGCACACGGCGGAGGTAACAAACACAAGCCAGGAGGCCTGGAGGTCATTGCCCGCCTGAAAGGCATCGTAGATGGCGAGGGCCAGGGTCTGGGTCTTGCCGGGGATATTACCCGCAATCATCAGGGTTGCGCCAAATTCGCCCATGCCGCGCGCAAAGGCCAGCATGATGCCCGCAAAAATACCTTTCCAGGCCAATGGCAGCGACACGCTGATAAACACCCGCCATTCCGAGGCCCCAAGGGTGCGGGCCGCGTCTTCCAGATGTTTGTCCACCTGCTCCAGCGCCGCGCGGGCTGACTTGTAGATAAGCGGGAACACCACAACAGTGGCTGCAACCACAGCCCCCTGCCAGGAAAAAATCAGGTTGATGCCCAGTTCCGCCAGTCCATGTCCAAAAACGCCGCGCCGCCCCACCAGCAAGATGAGGTAATAGCCCAGCACCGTTGGGGGCAGCACCAGCGGCAGCGAACACAGGGCGTCCAGCAGGGCGGGCATGGGGCCTTTTTTGCGGGCCAGCCGCCAGGCCGCCAGCGTTGCCATAACAAAGGAAACAGCCGTAGCCGCTCCCGCCACGCGCAACGAAAGCTCCAGCGGGCTCCAGATAAACCCCAGGTCAAAATCCATTTCCAACTCTGCCCCCTGCCGCCGACCATATCCGTCGTAAAAAATAATAAAGGCGGCTGCCGATTCTGCCAAAACGGCAACCGCCAGTAAGCACAATCCATCATTGCAGGCCGGCGCGCAAGGGCACGGGCCGCGCCTTCATGTGCTATGGTTTGGAAAAGCCATATTTGGCAAGCACTGCCTGGCCTTCAGGCGAAAGCACAAAATTCAGAAATTCCTGGCCCATCTTGGCATCCTTGCCGGTGGTGGCAACGGCAATGGGGTAGCTCACGGGGTCGTGGCCTTCCACAATCATGACCACTTCAACCTTGTCCGCCAGCTGCTTGGCATCGGTGCGGTAAACAAAACCGGCATCAACCTCGCCGCGGGCCACATAGTCCAGCACCTGACGCACGCTGTTGCCCATGATAAGCTGGGGCTGCACGGCTTCCCACAATTTGGCGGTGTTCAGCGCGTCCTTGGTGTAGCGCCCGGCAGGCACGGAATCGGGATTGCCAATGGCAACGCGCTTGAAGGCCTTGATATCTTCAAGCTTGGCGGGCTTTTTGGAGCCAGCAGGCACGATAAGCACCAGGTCGTTGAGCGCAAAATTCTTGCGCGTAGCGGGGTCGACAACCTTGGCGGCCACGGCCTTGTCCATGGTGCCCTGATCGGCAGAGGCAAAAACATCTACAGGCGCGCCTTCCTGAATCTGTTTGAGCAGCGGATTGGAGGCGGCGTAATTGGTGTGCACCTGCAAGCCGGTGTGCTTCTTTTCAAACACGCCCTTGATTTCGTTAAAGGCATTGGTAAGGCTGGCAGCGGCAGAAACGGTCATTTCCGCAGCCTGAACGGGAAGGCTGAGCAGGGCCACGCAACCCAGCGCCAAAGCTATGCGGCAAAAGGCCCCACGAGCGTATGCAGTCTTTTTCATGAAATTCCTCCGTGCGCCAGAAGCGCGGTTTATACGCCAACAGTACAGAACCCTTGAAGGCGAGCAATACAGTCACGTTTTTTGATGAAAGCGTGAACACTGTACAACAAAAGGGTTTTACTTGTATAAGGCAGGAAAACTGACGGGAATCAGCATGGAAAAAAACAAAAACCGTGAGGAAATGGCCGCGCTTTTGCGCTCCCTCTCTTCCGCAGACAGGGCATGGCTGCGCCAACGCCTTATGCGGCGGGACTCTGCCGCTCTGCTGCAGGATACAGGACGCATCAGCCCGCGCGAACTGCTGGCCGTGGAAACATGGCTGTGGGAACGGGCCAGCGCCGCCCGTGGCCCGCGCGAAAAACGCCCCCGCCTGCGCATGTGGCTGATTTTCATGCTGCTGCGCTACGCGGCCCTGCGGCTTGTGGAAATTTTTGAGATCATGCCTGCGCACCTTGATTTTCAGGACGGCGTTATCCATGTGCCGGGCAGCAATGACGCCCCAGGGCGCGAGGTTCCCCTGCCGCTTACCATCAGCCGCCGCCTCAAGCGCGTGCTGGAAGACCCGGCGCTGTTTCCTGAAACCCGCGAGCTCATGCGCTGCGACGCCAGTTATGTGCGCCGCTGCCTGCAACAGTGCGGTGCGGCCTGCGGCCTGCCCAAGGGCCTTTTGAGCGCCCGCGCCCTGCGCCATACCCGCGCCCTTGAGCTGGGCAGGCAAGGCCTGCCCCTGCCCGTGGTGGATATTTTTCTTGGCCGGCGATCCGCGCCCGGCCAGAGCGGCATTGTCCGCTGCGACCCGCAGGAGGCCAAACGTCTGCTGCGCGAACAACTGCAAAGGGAGCGACCCATGAAAACCAGTGCGCGCAACGTCTTTCAGGGGCGCATAACCTCATTGCGCCAGAGCGGGCTGCTGGTAGAAGTGGTGCTGCGCACCGCAGGCGGTCTGCGCGTGGCCTCGCTCATTACGGACGAAAGCGCCAAGACCCTGGCCCTCAATGAGGGCAAGCTGGTCAATGCCAGCATCAAGGCCCCCTGGGTGCTGGTGCAGGGTGGAGAACTCTCGCCCAAAAGCTCCCCTCCGGCGGAGAACTGCTTTACAGGCGTGGTGGAACGGGTACGGGAAGATGAAATGGTGGCCGAAATTCTGGTGGCGCTTGGCGAAGGCAGTCAGGTCTGCGCCCTGCGCAACTGTGGGCCGGAAAACCCCATCAATCTTGTGGCCGGGCAGACTGTAACGGTATTTTTCAAGGCTTTTTCCGTCATTCTCACCGTAGATTAGCCAGCAAACTCGCAAAGAAAGCCGCGCCGACAGTCGTTATGACCATCGGCGCGGCTTTGTTGTTTATTTCAGCGGCAGTTTACTGGCAGGTCTTACTTCCACAGGGCGCGGTTTTCTTCCATAAAGCGCTCAAAGGCCTCAATGGCTCGCGCCATATCCTGACGCCCCACGCCACTGTAAGTTGTCAGCCGCAGGTGATCCTTGCCCATGCCCTTTGCCAGCAGCCCCAGAGGCGCAAGCTGTTGCTCGAACCATTCTGAAGACCTGCCGGAAGCGCTTATATCCAGCATCACAATATTGCTCTGCACAGGCGTGAGCACAAACTCGTCATAGGCCGCCAGCGCCGCGCCGAGATGGCGGGCGTTTTCGTGGTCTTCCGCAAGGCGCTCAATACCCGTGCGCAGGGCCACCAGCCCGGCAGCCGCCATAATGCCCGCCTGCCGCATGCCGCCGCCAAGCAGCTTGCGCGTCTGACGCGCCTTGGCGATAAACTCGCGCGTTCCGCACAGCACAGAACCGAACGGCGCGCCCAGCCCCTTGGAAAGACAGAACATCACGCTGTCCGCGCAGGCGACCAGATGAGCGGCATCCACCCCGAGGGCCACGGCAGCGTTGAACAGCCTCGCGCCGTCCATATGCACGGGAATCCCCGCCTTACGGGCCGTAACGGCGAGCGCCTGCTGCCGCGCCAGCGACACGCAGATGCCGCCGCCGAAGTTGTGGCTGTTTTCCACACAGGCCAGCTTGACGTCCGGCGTCGCGCAGGCGGATGCAAAGGACGCGACTTCGGGCATGCCCTCCGCATCCCGCGTGTAAAACACCGGCTGAACGCCCAGGAACTTTTCCATGAAGGGCGACTTTTCGGTGCGGAACACATGCAGGTCCGGCTCCAGAGCCGCAGCATCCCCACGCTCGCACCACGTAGCCAGCGCAACGAGATTGGCCATGGTTCCCGACGGGCAAAAAAGCGCGGCTTCCTTGCCCAGCAGTTCGGCGGCATGATCTTCCAGCCGATTGACTGTGGGGTCGCCGCCGCGCCCTTCCGCGTCAACACGGCCGTCATCGCCCACTTCGGCCTCGCGCATGGCGGCGCGCATGGCCTCGGTGGGAACGGTCAGGGTATCACTGCGCAGATCGACTACAGGCATGAATGTCACCTTTTAGACTTCAGCGGTTTCTTCCGCCGGTTCGTAGGCAATGCCCGCCCAGCGCATGACAAGCTTCACCGCGACGGTGTTGCTGACCACGTTGACGGCTGTACGGCCCATGTCCAGAAAAGCGTCCACACCCGCGATGATGGCCAGGGCTTCCACAGGAATGCCGATGGTGGTCAGCACCATGGCAATGGCCACAAGACCGCCGGAGGGCACGTTGGCGCTGCCCTTGCTGGCAAGCGTGGTCACCACGATGATGGAAAGCAGGGTGCTGGGGTCCAGGGGAATGTTATAGGCATCCGCCAGAAAACCCACGGCCAGCGCAAAATACATGATGGAGCCGTCGCGGTTGAAGGCGTAGCCCAGGGGCAGCACCACCGAGGCCACGGCCTTGGGAACGCCCATTTCCACAAGCTTTTCCATGTGCAGGGGCAGTGTCGCCTCTGACGAACGCGTGGCAAAAGCCAGAATAACTGGTTCGCTCACGGCCTTGGCGATCTTGAGGGGCTGCTCGCCGATGCAGAGCATCAAAATGGCAAACAGCACCAGCAGCACGCCAAGCCCCAGATACATGACCAATACCAGTTTGAGCAGAGCCAAAATGGTGTGCATGCCCTGCGTGGAAAACAGCCAGGCAATGATGGCAAAAATGGCGATGGGGGACAGGGCGATGATCCAGCCCGTGAGCTTGAAGACAGCGCCCATCAGGGCATCCAGCACATCAACCAGAGGCTTTGCCCTGCTGCCGGTGGAGGCCAGCGCAAGGCCCAGCAGCACTGCAAACACCAGCACTGGCAAAAGGTTGGTGCCGGACATGGCCGCAAACACGTTGGAGGGGATCATGTCGAGGAAAAACTTTGTCCAGTTGACCGTGGTATTGATGTTCTTGGGCAGTTCTGCGGTGTGCGACAAGTTGACGCCCACGCCGGGGTGGAACATGCCGTTGAGGGCAAGGCCAATGATGATCGCAACCACTGTGGCAATGAAAAAATAGAGCAGGCTGATAACGGAAACCTTACCCAACTGCTTGGCGCTGTTGCCCATCTGGTAGATGCCAAGGGTGATGGCCGTGAACACCAGCGGCACCACGATCATCTTGATGGCCTGCACAAAGGCCGTGCCCACCGGGGCCAGGGCCTGGGAAAAGTGCGGCGCGAGAAAGCCGAACACAATGCCCAGAACAAGGCCGAGCACCATCTGAATTGGCAGCGGAATGGGCCGCTTTTTGCTGGTTTTTGTCATTTCCATCGCCTCTCTTCCCCCTCTGTTCCTTGCACGTAAAACGTCTTGTGATGCTCAGCGGTCAGGATTAGCCGAGAACTGCAAGCAGTGAGCGCAGTTTCGTTTCCATGGCCTTTTGCAGATGATCCCAGACAAGCTGGTGAGCCAGTGTTTGATTGCGATCCAGAATGGCATTGCCAATGGCGATATGTTCCTTGATCACCACCCGTGTCCGTTCTGCATCGTAATTTTTGACGCGCTGCATGGCCAAGGAGTTCTGTACGCGCACGTCTGCATAGAGTTTTGCCAGCCGCTTGTTGCCAGCGGCCTGAAATATGGCTTTGTGGAAGTCCCAGCCGATACGCTGCGCTTCAAAGGTATCAAGCTCCGGCCCATCGGGCAGGGCCTGAAGCTCGGCAAGGCAGGCGCGCAGCTCAGGGCTGCCGCCTTTTTCTGCGGCCAGCTTGGCGGCCATGCCTTCGAGCGCCAGGCGCACCTCGTGGATTTCTTTCAGGTCTTCCACAGACAGGCGCTGCACAAAGGTGCCCCGCAGAGGAACGCTCATGAGAACGCCCTCCCTGCACAGATCCTTGATGGCCTCGCGTACTGGCGTGCGCCCAAGTTGCAGGCTTTCAGCCAGGCTGCGTTCCGACAGTTCTTCGCCGGGGCTGAGCTGCCCCTGCGCGATCATGGAACGGATGGCCTCATACGCTGTGGAAGATGCCTTGGTGTTTGTCTGCTTCATAACTGGTATACCAGCATAAAGCCAAATAAATGTCCATACGCCGCAGGACGGCTCCAGCATGTTAACCCTATAATATTACAAAGGGGTGGAGTTTTTTTGACCAGAAAAAAACGAGTAGATTTGCGGCAACACCAAGTGAAACCAACAGGAGGTCCTGTGGAACCAGCTAAACAAAGCCGTTAATGACGCAACAAGCCCCCCCAGAGGCAACTAGGGTGTCCGGCGAAGATTTTTAGGCGCTGGCAAGGAAGTAGTTATTTTTGCGAGGGGAGTGTACTCTGATAGTACTCGACCCGATCAAAAATCCGCACTGACGCCGCCAGCGCTCAAAAAGACCGCCGGACACACCTCGGGGGAGTCGCAGAACTTCCCTTGCCACAACTCCCTCGCCCCCAGCGCCCGCCGCAAATCTCCCAGAAGGCCGCGTTTGTCCGTGGCCCAGGCCGGGGCCAGCAGTTCACCGGGGGCCGGATCGCCCTGGAGGCGGTGAATGACGATGTGCGAAGGGATGCGCGGCAGGGCGGCGCAGAGAAGATCGACATATTCATCGCGCCAGAGGGGGTGGTACTGGCCTGCGGTGTACTGGCGGGCAAGTTCCGTCCCCTTGGGCACGTAAACGTTGTGCAGTTTGAGACCGCTTATCGGCAGGGAGAGCGCCCATTCCAGACTTTGCAGAAAATGTTCTTCATCTTCGCCGGGCAGACCGGCCATGAGGTGAGCGCATACGGCAATACCGCGCGCAGCAGCCATGCGCACGGCATTTTCAGCGCTGGCTGCGGAATGGCCCCGGTTAATGCGGGCAAGGGTCTGGTCATGGGCCGTTTGCAGGCCCAATTCCAGCCAGAGGTCGCAATCAAGGGCTGCGAGCAGGTCGAGCTTTTCGTCATCAAGGCAGTCGGGGCGGGTTCCTACGGCTATTCCAAAACAGCCGGGCAGTTGCCGAACGGTTTGGAGCAGTTGTTGCAGGCGTTCTGATGGCCCATACGTGTTGGAGAAGGATTGCAGATATGCAATAAAGCGCGTATTGGGGTCGTCCCGCAGATATATGGAGCGCCAGTAATTCCACTGTTGCAGTAGGGAATCGCCCTGTTTTGCACGGCCAGAGCCGGATCCATTGGCATTGCAAAACATGCAGCCGGAAAACGAAAGCGTACCGTCGCGGTTGGGGCAGGAGGCCCCGGCGTCAAGTGGAATTTTTTGCACCCGGCTGCCGTAGCGTTGATTATAATAAGCGGCCAGAGTATGCCAGCGCTGCATGTTTGCGTCCCTTGAAGGCTTATTTCCGCGCCTTCCGGCGGGACAAATATTTTAACCCTGCGTCCACCGTCTTGACTTCATGCCAGTTTTAGCAGAACAGTTTTCAGCCTGACGTTACCAATTCCAACAGCGCCCCCACTCCAGGCCTCTTCGCCTCGCCGGGTGCGGGAGTTGTTTCAACATGACGGTAAGGTAGCACACCAGCACAGCGAGGCAAGTTAGAGTAATGTCCAAAATTCTGGATTTCGCACTAGGATTGTTTTCCAATGACCTGGCCATTGACCTTGGCACAGCCAACACCTGCGTTTATGTCAAGGGGCAGGGAATTGTGTTGCGCGAGCCCTCTGTGGTTGCGGTCAAAAAAGACCCGCGCGGCAACAATGTAGTTCTTGCCGTTGGGCACGATGCCAAGCGCATGCTGGGCAGAACCCCTGGCAACATCTGGGCTATCCGCCCCATGAAGGACGGCGTTATCGCCGACTTTGAAGTTACCGAGGCCATGCTGCGCCACTTTATCGCCAAGGTTCACAATTCGCGGCGTCTTGTGCGCCCGCGCATCATGATTTGCGTACCTACGGGCATCACCCAGGTGGAAAAGCGCGCCGTGAAAGAGTCGGCCCAGTCCGCTGGCGCACGTGAAGTGTACCTCATCGAAGAACCCATGGCAGCGGCCATCGGCGCGGATCTGCCCATTCAGGAACCCACCTCCAACATGGTGGTGGATATCGGCGGCGGCACCACTGAAGTGGCGGTCATATCCCTTTCGGGCATTGTGTACTCGCGCTCTGTGCGCGTGGGCGGCGACAAGATGGACGAAGCCATCATGACCCACGTCAAGCGCAAGTATAACATGCTCATCGGCGAATCTTCCGCTGAAGAAATCAAGATCAAGATCGCATCCGCCTATCCGCTCGATCCGGAACAGCAGATCGAAGTCAAGGGACGCGACCTTGTGACGGGTATTCCGCAGAATATTATCATCACCTCTGAAGAAGTGCGCAAAGCCATTTCTGAACAGGTGGACAGTATTGTTCAGGCTGTGCGCATCGCCCTGGAACAGACCCCGCCTGAACTGGCGGCGGATATTGTGGACAGGGGCATTGTGCTCACGGGCGGCGGCGCGCTGCTCAAGGGCCTTGACCAACTGCTGCGCGAAGAAACCTCGTTGCCCATTACTGTTGTGGACGATCCCTTGTCCACGGTTGTGGTGGGTACCGGCAAAGCTCTGGACAACCTGCACATTCTTAAAGAAGTGTGCATCGACTAGAACCGACCTTGTCCTCGCGCCCCTGTGCGGCTGACGCAATGCCGGAACACGAGCTTCCGGTTCTGCGTCTCCGGTACAGGGGCGCGATTTATTCCGCACCGGCTTTCAGGAGCTTCCGCCTGTGACACTGCGGCGTCTTCTCCTCCTCGCGGGCATTTTGCTCATCCTGTTTCTGGGCATGTATTCCTGGAATCAGCGCACGCGCGTTCTGGACGACCTGGCCGCGAAACTGGGGCTTGAAATCACCGGCGCGGTGCTCACGCCCGTTCGTTCGGCGCAGGACGCTGCGGAAAACATGTGGGACCGCTATTTTGACCTTGTGGGCGTGCGCGAAGAAAACGAAGCCCTCAAGCAAAAGGTGGACGAACTCGAAGCGCGCCTGCTTGCCAATGGCGAAGATCTGGCCGAGCTCAAACGCCTGCGCGCGCTGGTGCAACTGCCGGTAGACCAGACATGGCGTCCCCTTGGAGCCCGCGTTCTTTCCGGCCGCATGGGCCCCAACGCCGTTCTGGACAGCATCACCATCAGCCGGGGTTACAGCACGGGCGGGCGTCCGGGCACGCCGCTGGTCACGCACCTTGGCCTGGTTGGCCGCGTTCTCAAGGCCAGCGCCCACAGTTCCATTGTGTTGCTGCTCACTGATCCCAGCAGCCGCATAGCCGTTTTTTCGCAAGAAAGCCGGGCTCCCGGCATCCTCATGGGCATGGGCACGGGCCAAAAGCTTGAAGTCAACTTTGTGCAGCGCGATGCCAAGGTCAAGCCCGGCGAAATAATCATCACCTCCGGTCTGGACGGCAAGTACCCCAAGGGCATACCTGTGGCGCGCGTACTGCGCGTGGCTCCTTCGGACTACACCCAGTTCATGGCCATCAAGGCAGAACCGCTGGTTGACCTGCAACACCTTGAAGAAGTGCTGCTGCTCGAATCCACCGGCGCGCCCCGCCCGCTGGAACCCAGCGAAGCTCCCAAAGAATTCGTGGGCCCGCCCGCGCCCAAAAGCGCCACGCCATGAGGACGCTCCGCAGCATTGCATGGTGGGCCTTTTTCATGGCCTGCGCCATTGTTTTGCAGGCGGCGGTACCGGGGCTTGATGTGCTCACGGTTGGCCTGATCATCCTGTTGCAGGAACGGGATTATAAAAATATGCTCTGGCTGCTGCCCGTGTTCATCCTGTTGCAGGAAGGCATGGGCACGCGCCCCTTCGGGGCCGTCATTGTCTGGTATGCCGCAGTCATCTTGCTGTTCAAGATGGGCCGCTGGCTGTTTGAAGTGGAAAATTTCATTTTTGTCTTTTTGCTGTCAGCCTGCCTGGGCGCCGCATACTACGCCATTGCGTGGCTCATGGCCCCTTTGCAGAACCTGCCTTTCGATGTGCAGGGAACCCTGGACACAAGCCTGATTCAGGCCATCTTTGTGCCCTTCGCCTGGCGGCTGTTGGTGGCCACCCGCCACTGGAACCCCGATGATCAGGAAAACTGACAATACCTCGCTGCTGGCGCACAAAGACAAGGCGCAGCATAAGGGCATTCGCTCCTGGCTCAAGATTCAGGTCGAGAGCGAGGGCTATCAGCCGCCGCGCGCGGGCGCAATCCTGCTTCAGGTTCTGGTGGGTCTGATGTTTTTTGTGCTTGTGGTGCGCTTCTGGTATTTGCAGGTGCACAGGGGTGAAGAGTTTGCGCGTCAGGCGCAGGACAACCGCCTGCGCATTGAGCGCATCTTTGCCCCGCGCGGGCGCATCATGGACGACAAGGGCAAGGTGCTGGCCGACAACCGCACCGCCTACGGCCTTTCCATCGTACGCGAAGACTGCCACGACATCCCGGCCACCCTGGCCCAGATAAGCGAATGGTCGGGCATTCCCCTCCAGCAGGTCTGGGACAAGTTCCGGCAGGACCGCTTCAAGGTCAAACCCTTTGAGCCTCTGCTGCTCATCACCGATATCGACTTTGACCTTGTGGCCCGCATTGAATCCGAGATTCACGAATGGCCGGGGCTTGAAATTGTGGTGCGCACCAAGCGCAGCTACCCCGAGAAAGAACTTTTCGCCCATATTCTTGGCTACGTTGCAGAAGCCAACGAGCAGGAAATGGCCGCGGACAGCGCCCTTGCCATGGGCGATCTGGTGGGCAAGCAAGGGCTGGAACTGGAGCTGGAAAAGCAGTTGCGGGGCCGCAAGGGATTGTACGATGTCGAGGTTGACGCCCACGCCCGGGTGCTTGGCAAGACCCTGCGCGATGAACCGCGCGGCGGGCACGAAATACATCTTTCGCTCGATGCGGGCCTGCAAAAGGCCGCCTGGGACGCCCTCGGCGGCGAGGCTGGCTGCATCGTGGTCATGGAGCCGGACAGCGGCAAACTGCGCGCGCTGGTGACATCCCCGGCCTACGACAACAATCTTTTTGCTGCGGGCATTTCGCAACGCGACTGGGACGCCCTGCGCACCAACAACCGCTTTCCCTTGCAGAACCGCGTTATCCAGAGCGTGTACCCCCCAGGTTCCGTATGGAAGCTGGTTATGGCCACCATGCTGCTTGAAAAGGGCGTTAACCCGCGCGAAAGCGTGTTCTGCCCCGGTCAGGTCAAGCTGGGCAACCAGATATTCCGCTGCTGGAAGCGCGGCGGGCACGGCTCGGAAGACCTCGTGCACGCGCTCATCGACTCCTGCGATGTCTATTTCTACCAGATGGGCGACCGCCTGGGCATTGACAAGTTGGAAGAATTCGCCAAGGCTTGTGGATTCGGGCGGCCTACAGGCATTGATCTGCCGCACGAAAAATCGGGTCTTGTGCCTTCGCGCGACTGGAAACGGCGGCGTTTTGGTCGCCCGTGGACACGCGGTGAAACCTACAACGTGTCCATCGGCCAGGGCTACACCCTGGTGACGCCGGTGCAGGTGGCCGTATTTGTTTCGGCCCTGCTCAACGGCGGCGATCTGCTCAAGCCCCAGCTTGTGGATGACGCCACACGCGAAGTGCGCGGGCGCGTACCCGCCAAGCCTGAAACGCTCAAGTTTGTGGTGGAGGCCATGCGCCGCACTGCCAACGGTGGCACTGCCAAGGTTGTGGGCCGCAAGGATGCCGACATGGGCGGTAAAACAGGCACGGCGCAGGTGGTCAAACTCAAGATGGCCGCGGGCGACCGTCGCCTGAAAATGTCAGAAATGGAATACGCCCAGCGTGACCACGCCTGGATTGCCACCTGGGGTATTAAAGACGGCAAAACCTACGTGGTTATTGTCATGGTAGAACACGGCGGCGGCGGTTCAAGCGTGGCTGGCCCTGTGGCCCGCAAGGTTTACGACTATCTTTTCGGGCCTGACCCCAACGCGCCCATGATCGTGTTGCCCGCCCCAACCGCAGCCGTAGACCCCACGGACTAGGCAACATGCGCAAAGAGCCGGCACCGCGCACAGGCGCAAACAATGTTTGCTCCAATGGCAAGAGCGCAGCCAACAATCGCAGCAAGGCCCGCCACGGGCAAGGAGTGTTGCGGTGCGGTGCGGCGGCACATGGGCAAGCCTTTTCAGACCACCCTGCAACCACGCATTCCTGACAAGCGGACAAGCGGCATGGATAATCGCCTTTTCAGCTATATCAACTGGGGCCTTCTGGCCTGTATGCTGCTGCTCTATCTTGTGGGCGTGGGCAACCTGTATTCCGCCAGCGGTACGCGCGTGGAATCTGGCCTGGCATTCAATTCCTTTTATCAGCGCCAGCTGATCTGGGGCCTGTGCGGCGTGGTGTGCATGCTGCTGGCAATGGTTTTTGACTACCGCCAGTTGCGCAACCTTGCCTGGCCCTTCTTTCTTATAACCGTCTTTCTTCTGCTGCTGGTGCCCATTGCGGGCAAAACAGTCTACGGCGCCAAGCGCTGGATTTCGCTGGGTTTCATGAGCTTGCAGCCTTCAGAAATGGCCAAGCTCTCCGTGCTGGTTCTGGTAGCGCGCCTGCTGGCGCGCGACAGCCGCCCCCTGGGCTGGAAAAATTTTTGCAGCGTGCTTTGCGTGGGCCTTATTCCTTGCGGGCTTATTATCGTTCAGCCCGATCTGGGCACTACCCTGCTGATATTGCTGATCATGGGCGGCATGATCCTGTTCCACGGGCTTAAGGGCTACGTGCTCAAAACATGCCTGCTGGTAGCGCCAGCCGCTGTGGCCTTCATGTGGTTTGTGGGTATGCACGATTACCAGCGCCAGCGCATCCTGACGTTTCTGGACCCCGGCAACGACCCGCGCGGCACAGGGTATCACATCATCCAGTCGCGAATTGCCATTGGATCGGGCGAATTGTGGGGCAAGGGTTTTCGCGAAGGCACGCAGAGCCAGTTGCGCTTTCTGCCCGAACGCCACTCCGACTTTGCCGTGGCTGTTTTTGGCGAGGAGTGGGGTTTTGTGGGCTGCGTGGCTCTGGTCACGCTGTTCTGCCTGTTTTTGCTTTCCATCTTCTCAACCGCAGTTCAGGCCAAGGATCGCTTTGGCAGTACCCTGGTGGTTGGGGTGTTTTTTTACTTTTTCTGGCAGATTTTTATCAACATGGGCATGGTCATAGGCCTCATGCCGGTGGTGGGCATTCCCTTGCCCTTCATCAGCTACGGCGGCAGCGCCACGGTGGTCAACTTCACACTGCTTGGCATTGTACTCAACGTGTCCATGCGACGTTTCATGTTTAAAAGCTAACTGTAAAGCCAAAGGGGATAAACGTGGCAAAGGACGAAATAGCGTACCTCGGCTCCGATACCGTCTATGAAGGCAAGCTCAACTTCAAGGGCACTGTGCGCATTGAAGGCCGCTATACTGGCGAAATTGTCAGTGACGGTACGCTCAACGTGGGCAAGGATGCTCAGGTGCAGGGCACCCTTGATGTGGGTGAACTGCTGCTTTCCGGCCACTTCACCGGCGATGTGACGGCCAAACGCCGCATCGTGGTTTACAGCTCCGGGGTGCTCGAAGGTCAGGTTGTCACGCCCAATCTGCTTACGGAAGAAGGCGGCATCATTGAAGGCCAGATCAGCATGAAGGCCCCGGTCAAGCCCAAGGCTTAAGGGCCCAAGGCTTAGGGGGCAAAGCAAGAACGCCTGAGGGTGCGCCAAGCCGCGTTTTCTCAACGTTCGGCTTCCCTGCGCGGACAGATCGATAGGAGCCTGCGGCAATTTTGCTGCGCTGCCCAGAAAGGATCCTGCCAATGCAAATATCCCGGCCAGCAGCCTCCTGAAATAGCGCTGCATTGGTGCACTCTTGCCTGTCTATGGCATATTCGCCGGGCCATGCCACACCACATTTGCCTGATGCAGAAAAATAGCGCATAGTTGGAACTGGAAAACGTGTTACAAACCAGATCAACAATTCATGCGCGGCAGGCTTTAATACCTGTCGAAACGCTTTCCTCAGGAGGCACCTATGGCACACGATTATTTCCGTGCGCTCAGGGATGTGGCGCTGGTTATCAACTCCAGCCTTGAGCCCCGCGAAGTTCTGCACAAAATCACCGAGCAAACCGCCGTTACCATGGGCTGCAAAGCAAGCACCATCCGTCTGCTGGACAGCACCGGACGCTTCTTGCTGCCCAGCGCCGCCCACGGTCTTTCCTCCACCTACATGCGTAAAGGCCCGGTGGAAGTGAAACGCAGCGGCCTTGACGGCGAAGTGCTTTCCGGCAAGACCATTCACCTTAAGGACGCCACCGCCGACGGGCGTTTTCAGTACCCGGAATCGGCCAAGGCCGAAGGCCTTGTTTCCGTGCTGTCCTCCCCCCTCATGGCTGACGGCAAAGCCATTGGCCTCATCCGCGTGTACTCCGACGTGGAGCGCGAATTCAGCGCCGACGAGGAAACCTTCATGGAAGCCGTGGCTGCCATTTCGGCGCTGGCCATTGAAAACTCCCGCCTGCATGAAGCCCTGCGCAACAATTACGAGCTGATGGCCAAACACGCCTACTCTCTCTACGAAGACTAGGCCGCGCACAGGCGATTTTGTCCCGGCTGCCTGGCAGGTTTTCAACAGCCCGTGCAGCAAAGGCATTGCCTAAAAGTGGCAGGGCTTTCGTCCGGGGCCAGAACAGTCGGGCGCAGTGCATGCGCTTTGCAAATTTGAGCCGTTGAATTCCGGCGGCAGCGCACGACAACGATTTTTCCCTCTACGCTATGAGGAACTTGCATATGAGCAGAATCAAAGTAGGCATCAACGGCTTTGGCCGTATTGGGCGGCAGGTTTTCCGCGCCCTGCACCAGAGCTACCGCGACAAAGTGGAAGTGGTTGCCATCAACGACCTGTTTGACGCGGAATCCAATTTCCACCTGCTGGAATACGATTCCGTCTATGGACGTGCCAACCTTGACGCCAAGGTCAACGGTCAGGACGCCACAGTAGGCGACTGGAACATCCACTGCTTTGCAGAGCGCGACCCCAAGCAGCTTACCTGGGGCGCGCATGATGTTGACATCGTGGTGGAAAGCACGGGCATCTTCCGCTCTGCCACCCAGGCGGCCGTGCATATTGAAAACGGCGCAAAAAAGGTCATCATCACCGCCCCCGCCAAGGACGAAGACATCACCATCGTCATGGGCGTGAACCACGAGCAGTACGACCCGGCCAAGCACCACGTCGTGTCCAACGCCTCGTGCACCACCAACTGCCTTGCCCCGGTGGCTCTTGTGTTGCAGCGCAAATTCGGCATCCAGATGGGCAACATGACCACCATCCATGCCTATACCAACGACCAGCGAATTCTCGACATGGCCCACAAGGACCCGCGTCGCGCCCGCGCCGCCGCCTGCAACATCATCCCCACCTCCACCGGCGCGGCTCAGGCAGTAGCCAAGGTTATTCCCGAACTCAAGGGCAAGTTCACGGGCTATTCGCTGCGTGTGCCCACGCCCACGGTTTCGGTTGTGGACTTTTCGGGCATTCTGGAAAAATCCACCGACACCGAAAGCCTGCTCGGCGAACTCAAGGAAGCTTCGGAAACCTACCTCAAGGGCATTCTGGCTTACAACGAAAAACCCCTGGTCTCCATGGACTTCAAGGGCGACCCGCATTCTTCCATTCTTGAAGCCCCCTACACCACCGTGCAGGAAGGCCGCCTTGTCAAGATTGTGGCCTGGTACGACAACGAATGGGGCTATTCCAACCGCGTGTGCGACCTCGCCTGCCTCATGGGGGCCAAGGGCTTCTAGCACAGCACCGTATAACGGCACAGAACGGCCCCCGGTCAGCCGCTTCGCAAGGAGCGGGCCGGGGGCCGTTGTTCGTGCAGGGAGGAGCGCGCCGTGGGCAGTACAGCACAAAAAGAACCCTCTGTTCTTGATCTTCCTGTGGGCATAGACGCCGCTGGAGAACGCGAAGAGTTTGACAGCATGGGGCAGGTCATGGTGCCTGCCAACCGTTACTGGGGTGCGCAGACGCAGCGCTCGCTCGAACATTTTTCCATTGGCGACGACAAGATGCCGCTGGAAATCTGCCGCGCCCTCTGCCTGATCAAAAAGGCCAGCGCACAGGTCAACGCCCGCATGGGGCGGCTGCCCGGCTGGAAGACACAGGCCATTGACCGCGCCGCGCAGGAAGGCATGGACGGCCTGCTGGACGAACATTTTCCGCTCTACGTGTGGCAGACTGGTTCCGGCACCCAGACCAACATGAATGTGAACGAGGTGCTGTCCAACCGCGCCATCCAGTTGCTCGGCGGCGTCATGGGCAGTCAGAAACCCGTTGGCCCCAATGATGATGTGAACATGAGCCAGTCATCCAACGACGCCTTTCCTACGGCCATGCATCTGGCTGCTGTGCAGAGCTGCGATGCGCGTCTGCTGCCGGAGGTGGAAGCCCTGGCCGATGCAGTGGAACGCAAGGCCGTGCAGTGGATGGACGTGGTCAAGATTGGCCGCACCCACTTGCAGGATGCAGTGCCCCTCAGCGTGGGGCAGGAATGGTCTGGCTATGCCGCCCAACTGCGGGCCTGCGTTGCGGACATCCAGACCGCCCGCGAGGGACTCTACCCCCTGGCTCTGGGCGGCACCGCCGTGGGCACCGGGCTGAACGCGCCAAAGGGCTTCAGCATGGCAGTTGCGGAAGAACTGGCGAGCATTACGGGCAAGCCCTTTGTCACAGCGCCCAACAAGTTCATGGCCCTTGCCTCCCAGGACGCCATTGTGCGCTTCAGCGCCGCCCTGCGGGGGCTGGCCGTGGCTCTGGTCAAAATAGCCAACGACATGCGCTGGCTGGCGGCTGGCCCGCGCTGCGGGCTGGGCGAACTGCAATTGCCGGAAAACGAACCCGGCTCGTCCATCATGCCCGGCAAGATCAACCCCACCCAGTGCGAGGCCCTGATCATGATCGCCATACAGGTCATGGGCAACGACAGCGCAGTGGCCATTGCGGGCAGCCAGGGCAATTTTGAACTCAATGTCATGCGCCCCGTAGCCATTAAAAACGTGCTGCAATCCATAAATATTCTGGGCGACGGCTGCCGCAAGTTCAGGGAACATTCCGTTGAAGGCACAAGGCTCAACAGGGCGAAAATTGATTCGTTCGTCAATAATTCCCTGATGCTGGTCACGGCGCTTTCGCCCGTCATTGGCTACCAGCAGGCGGCAAAAATTGCAGAAAAGGCCTCGGCGGAGGGACTCACCCTCAGGCAGGCGGCGCTGGAGCTGGGAAGCGTGACCGCGGAACAGTTTGACAACATCGTGCGGCCCGAAACCATGATCGGCAATGGGCTGGCTGGGGCGTAGGCTCTGCGGCCTGCACGCGCCCTGAAATCAAACATCCGGCAGGGAAACCCCTGCCGGATGTTGTTTTTATTCTGCAAAAGCGTCCCGCACGGGCGGGCCGCATGCTATGCGAAGTTGTAGCCCTGCTCCAGCGCCTTGGCGTTGGCGGAGATCAATTTGGCGTAGTGCGCGCTGACCACGCGGTTCAGCGCTTCCTGCATCACATTGAGGGGCAGTGCGCCCGTTGCCTTGAGCCATGCGCCAAGGGCCACCATGTTGGCCATTTTCACATTGCCCAGTTCGTGGGCCATGTCGTTCACGGGAATGTACACCGTGCGCTTTGCGGCATCGAGCAGGTTCTCCGCCACCAGCGAGGCATTGACGATCTGCACGCCGTCCGCGCTCAGCCGGGGCTGGAACTTGGAAAGCGAAGGCTCGTTGAGAATGATGGTGGACATGGGTTCACGCACCAGAGGCGAACCGATGGGGTGCTCATCAAGCACCACCGTGCAGTTGGCCGTGCCGCCGCGCATTTCTGCCCCGTAAACGGGGATAAAGCTCACCTCAAGCCCGTGCTCCATGCCGGCCTGCGCCAGCAGGTTGCCGATGAGCATGACGCCCTGACCGCCAAAACCGGCAATAATCACATCCTGATATGCGTTAGACATGATCCGCCTCCACGCTGGCCGTCACATCCTTGTACACCCCAAGGGGGAATACGGGCATCATGGCCTCGGCAATCCGCTTGTTGGCAGCAATGGGATCCAGATGCCAGTTGGTGGGGCAGCCGGAAAGCAGCTCGATGAAGCCAAAGCCAAGGCCCTGCAACTGCACTTCAAAGGCTTTGCGCATGGCCTTTTTGGATTCGCGCACATGCTTGACCGAATCCAGCGAGCAGCGGGCGGAATAGGCCACGCCGTCCAGCTGGGCCATGATTTCGGCCATACGGATGGGGCCGCCCTCGTTGCTGATGGAGCGTCCCTGCCGCGATGTGGTGGTCTTTTGTCCCACCAGGGTGGTGGGGGCCATCTGCCCGCCGGTCATGCCGTACACCGTGTTGTTGATGAAGATGCCGGTGATCTTTTCGCCACGGTTGGCGGCGTGCATGGATTCGGCCATGCCGATGGCTGCCATGTCGCCGTCGCCCTGATAGGTGAACACCACGGCGTCCGGGCGCGCGCGGCGCACGCCTGTGGCCACGGCGCAGGCGCGGCCATGCGGGGCCTCAAGGCCGTCCACGTTAAAGTAATCGTAGGTAAAGGTGGCGCAGCCCACCGATGCCACCAGAATGGTGCGTTCGGCCACGCCCAGTTCGTGCAGCACCTCGCTCACCAGCCTGTGGGCAATACCGTGGTGGCAGCCGGGGCAATAGTGGGTGGGGCGCTCGTTGAGCACGGGATTGGTATCAAAAACCAGGCTTTCGCCCTCGGCGGGACGCAATGCGTCCAGTTCCTGAGCTTGCATGATTAGTTCTCCTTGAGGGCCTGAAGCATGGGTTCGCGCAGGGCATCGGCGCCGATGAACAGCCCCGGCATGACGCCGTGCCACAGCACGGATGCGGGCGCAACACCCGGCTGGCCAAAGAGGGCCAGACGGACATCTTCCACCATCTGCCCCGTGTTCTGCTCCATAACCAGAAAACGCCGACCGGGCGCAAGCGCGCGCAGGGCTTCATCCGGGAAGGGGAACAGGGTAATGGGCCGGAACAGGCCGATTTTATGCCCCTGGGCGCGCAACTGGCGGATGGCGCTGCGCGCAATGCGGGCAATGGAGCCAAAGGCCACCACGATCAGTTCCGCATCGTCAGTTTCAACGCATTCAAAGGCGCAATCGGCCTTCATGGATTCGTACTTGCGCATGAGCATGCGGTTGCGCTCGGCCAATGCCCCTTCGGCCAGATAGACCGACTTGAGCAGGCGCGGCTGCGCGCCGGGGCCACGGCGGCCATAACCTTCCATGCGCCAGGGCGCGGCAAGGGCGGCCAGTTCCTCGGCGGGCACGGCGTCTTTGGGCGGCACGCGGCGCACGGGTTCCTTGATCTGGCCCACGATGGCGTCGCCCAGCACCATGACCGGGTTGGCGTATTTGAATGCCAGGGCAAAGGCCCTGAACATGAAATCATAGCATTCCTGAGCGGTGGAGGGGGCCAGCACCAGATTGCGGTGGTCGCCGTGCCCGCCGCCCTTGACGGCCTGAAAATAATCGCCCTGCGAGGGGCCGATATCGCCTAGGCCGGGGCCGCCGCGCTGCATGTTGACGATCACGCCGGGAATCTGGCTGCCCGCCATGTAGGAAATGCCTTCCTGCATGAGCGAAATGCCGCAACTGGAGGATGACGTAAGCGCAGGAATGCCGCTGGCTGCCGCACCCAGCACCATGTTGATGGCGCCGACTTCGCTTTCGGCCTGCACAAACTGGCCGCCGACTTCGGGCAAGAGGCTGGAGAGGGATTCCGGCACTTCATTCTGCGGGGTGATGGGGTAGCCGAAATAGCAGCGGCAGCCCGCATCTATGGCGCCAAAGGCCACGGCTTCGTTGCCCTTGATGAGCACACGTTCGGTTGCAGCGCTCATGCCTTGCCCCCCTTGGTTTTCGCGCTTTTGAACACGCGTATGGCCACATCGGGACACATGACCGCGCACGAGGCACAGCCCGTGCATTGGCCTTCCATTTCCATCACTTCATAACCGTGGCGGTTAAAACGGCCCGAAGGCCGGAGGATGTGCACCGGGCAGACTTCCACACACAGGCGGCAGCCCTTGCAGCGCTCTTCCATGAATACAACTCTTGACATTTCAGCTCCTTGGGATTCCACACCCGCTTCATGAAACAATCAGCGAATAAGCATGGCATCGCCATATGAGAAGAACCGATACCCCCTGCTCACGGCCTCGGCATAAGCGGCAAGCACACGCTCGCGCCCTGCCAGGGCAGAAACCAGCATAATCAGGGAGGACTCAGGCAGATGAAAGTTTGTCAGCAGGCCGTCAACCACGCGGAAGGGTCTGCCGGGGTACAAAAAGATGTCCGTCCATCCGGTAAAGGGCTGCACCCTGCCGCACAATTCGGCCACGCCCTCCATAGAGCGCAGGCTGGTGGTGCCAACGGCAATCACAGGCCGCCCTTCACGCTTGGCCTCGGCAATGGCAAGAGCCGTTGCCTCGGGTATTTCCACATATTCCCTGTGCATGCGGTGGCCGCGTATGTCGGCGCTGCGCACAGGGCTGAAGGTGCCGTACCCCACATACAGGGTAACGTCCGCCCACTGAAAGCCCCGGGCCTTCAGGGTTTCTCGCATTTCAGGGGTAAAGTGCAGGCCCGCCGTGGGCGCGGCCACAGAACCCGTCTTGTCCTCGCGGGAATAGATGGTCTGGTAGCGGCTCAGATCTTCTTCCGCATCTGTCCGCTTGATGTAGGGCGGCAGGGGAATATGCCCGGTGGCGGCAAAGGCCTTGGAGAGGTCGCCGTCCCAGGCCAGACGCACACGCCGATGCCCGAATTCGCCCGATTCCAGCACGGTCACGCTGATGCCCGCGCCGAATTCAAGCTTTTCACCGTCACGAATACTGCCGCCAGAGCGTATGAGCCCTTCAACCTCGGCGCTGGAGCCGCCAAGCTTGTCGGGCCGCGCCCTTTCAAGCACCAGCGGCAGGGGCGTGAGCAGCAAAAACTCCACCTTGCCGCCGGTGGAGCGTGTTCCTAGCAGGCGCGCCTGCAATACGCGGGAGTTGTTGGCTACCAGCAACGCGCCCTCGGGCAGGCAGTCCGGCAGATCGCTGAACTGGTGGTGCTCAAGTTCAAGCGCGCCCTGGCGCGGCATGACCAGCAGACGCGAGTTCCCGCGCTCTTCAGGCGGGAACTGGGCTATCTGCGCTTCAGGCAATGCAAAATTATAACTTTCGAGAAAAAAATCCGCTTCCTCAGTGGGCATGATACGTGGGCCTCGTTAATGAACCTCTCGCGCCGCGGGCTTGTCAGCATGGGGCTGAGGGGCTAGTGTACTTGGGTTGCTTCCGGAGCATTTCACGCCGGGAGGAGGAGATTATAGCCATGCGACGCCCGCTTGTCATCCTTGCAGTCACCCTGCTTGCCGCTCTGATGGCGGGCTGCTCGACGATGGAAATCAGCAATCCCTTTACCAATGACCCCCTTACGGGCGGTGTTGATACTGGCACAAGCCAACTTTTGGGGGTTCCCACACCTGCCGGAATGCAGCGTTTCCCCACTCACGGATACCAGACCGCTGGGGCTGGCGGCGCGCAAGGGCTTGAAATATTTCGCGGTGATGCCGACATGGGTTTTGTAGCCCAGATCATGTTCACCGGTTTGCAGGGTCAGGGCTGGCATTTGCGCATGGCCCAGCGCAAGGGCATACGCAGCATATACGTTTACGAACGCGGCTCAACAATGGCTACGCTGACAATTGAACGGGAAACCATGGGCACCGTACTCGCCATATGGGTTGCCGACCGCATGCCCGATGGCGCAACCCTGCCCATGCAGGAAAATACTGGCGCCAGCGGCTACGGCGGGGGCAACAGCGGCAGCTCGTCCGGTTACAGCGAAAGCTCTGGCGGTGGCGGCGGCATGAATTCCTCCCCCAAGCCCGGCTTCACAGAAAGCTGGGGCGGCAACAAGGGCGGTCTACAGGAGCGAAACCTATGAGCGAAAGCAAAAGTGGTCTGAACACTCCCTTTGACCAGAGCACCCGTTACGAACGCAAACGTCTGCACCTTGGCGTGTGCGGCTCCGTGGCCTGCTACAAGGCCGCCGATCTTTTGCGCGCATGGACAGGCATGGGCATGCATGTTTCGGCCACGCTCACTCCGGGCGCGCGCCGCTTTGTGGCCCCCCTGCTCTTTGAGTCGCTGGGCGCTGCCCCGGTGTACGAAGACATGTTTTCGCAGGGGCAGGATGTTTTTTCGCACCTTGAACCGGGGCAACACGCGCAGGCGCTGGTGGTGGCTCCGGCATCGGCTGACGCCCTGTTCCGTCTGGCGCACGGCGCGGCGGGCGACATGCTGGCGGCGCAGGCACTGGCCTTTGACGGGCCAATGGTGATCGCCCCGGCCATGAACCCGCGCATGTGGGCCAATCCTGCCACGCAGGCCAATATTGACATTTTGCGGCAACGCGGGGTGCGCATTGTAATCCCTGCCTGCGGCGGCACAGCCTGCGGCGAACAGGGCGAGGGACGTCTTGCCCCCTTGCACGATATTTTTCTGGCTGCCCTGCGCGCGCTTTCGCCTCAGGACATGTCGGGCAAGCGCGTTATGGTCACTCTTGGCCCCACCCGCGAGGCATGGGACGGCGTGCGCTTCTGGTCAAATCCTTCCAGCGGCCTTATGGGCGCGGCGCTGGCAGTGGCGGCATGGCTGCGCGGCGCAGAGGTTACTGCCATCTGCGGCCCCGGCGTGCGCGCACGTTTGCCGCGTGAAATCGTCCGGCACGACGTTGTGAGCGCCCGCGACATGTTTCAGGCCGCCGCCGATCTCTGGCCCGGCATGGACATGGGCATGTTCACCGCTGCTGTGGCGGATTTTTCGCCCCAGCCCTTTGGCCCCCGCAAATTCAAGAAAGCGGACGCTCCGGACGGCCTCACCGTGGCCTTTACGCCCAACCCTGATATTCTGCGCACCCTTTCCGAGGGCCGCAAGCCAGGCCAAAAGGTGCTGGGCTTTGCCGCGGAAACCGCCGCTGACATGCAGGCCCTGCTGCCGCTGGCCCATGCCAAGCTCCAAGGCAAAAAGGCTGATGTGCTGGCCGCCAACCGCGTCAACGCCACAGACAGCGGCTTTGGCGCTGTCACCAATTCCATGGCTGTTGTAGACGCAACCGGGCATGAAGAAATCTGGCCCAACCAAAGCAAGGCTGATGTAGCCTGGGAACTGTGTTCATGGCTTTTGCGCTCGTAAACCCCGTCAGCGCGCTCTGGCAGCGCCGGGGGCTTACCACCCTGCTCATGCCCGAAGGCTACGATGCCTTTGCCGCCCCGCAACAGGAGGCGTCTCGTGCTGCGTCCGCCCACGGCCAAGCGCACGCGGGGCAAGCACACACTGGTCAGGCGCGCACAGGCCAGCACGCGCGGGAGCGCCAGCCATGGCAACAAAGTGGTCAGCAGCAAAGTCCTCGACCAGCAAGCCCCGCGCCAAGCCGTGAAGTGCCCCCCCAACGGCGACCCCACATGCCCGCAGGGCCGGATACCGCCAATGCCGCCAGCAGAACAGCCCCCCAAGCCGAAGCCGCTCCTGCCGCAGAGCAGAGCAAGGCCGCCGCTTGGCTGCCCCTGCCTCCCCACGTGTGGCCCGGCCCCTGGCAGGCACGGCTGAAGCAGACCCGCCCCGGCCCTGTGCTCTGGACATACTGGAATCTTGGCCCCGACCTCTGCGATCCGCAAACCCCGGGCCGGATGGAACGCCGCCAGTTTTTGCAACGCCTGCTGAACGATCTGGGGCATCCCGCTGGGACGCACACCTTTTGGCCCTCGTGCCTGCCGCCTGATCCCGAAGCATTGCCGCCAACCGTACCGCCCATATCGGACAATGGCTTTGCGGCCAATGCGGACGTATTCTGGTCTGGCGCTGCCCAACTTCGCGCCAGAGGCGTGGTGGTCATGGGTTCGGCGGCAGCCAATGCCGTTGCGCTCCCCGGCGGGCTGCGACCTCCGCAGCAGATACGCCACAGGGGCAAGCTGGTATGGGTTCTCTGGGACGTGGACAACCTGCTCCAGTTTGACCAGCGCTATGCATCCATGCTGGCCCTGCTGCGCGAAGCCCTGCGCCACATTTTGCGGTAAGCCCCGCCAACAGGACGCGTGGGGGTCGCCGCGCACTTCGGACGGCCCTTCATTGTCGCTCATGGGCGACCGAGAGGAGATTTTCTTTCCATGTTTATTGCGCTTGGACTCACCTTTCTTGGCATGGCCCTTGGCTTTCTGCTGCGCGGCCAGCCCTGGTTTACCTCGCTGACACGCTGCGTCACACCCGCCATCATGCTGCTGCTTTTTGCGCTGGGCATATCTGTGGGCAGCAACGAGCTGCTCATACAGTCCCTGCCCCGGCTTGGCGGCGCAGCTCTGGCCCTCACGGTAGCGGGCATTCTGGGTTCCTTAGCCTGCGCGGCGCTGATTCGCCGATTTTTCACCAAAACGCCCACGCCTGCGGGGATTTCACCCCAGCAAAAGGCAACGGATGCAGAGGCGCGCAGTCATGAAGGGTAGCCTCATCATCCTGTTTTTTTTCTGTTCCGGCGTACTGCTTGCGCGCATGGGGCTGATACCCACCTATCTGGTGGAACACGACTTCACGATATACGCCCTGTGGCTGCTCATGCTGCTGGTGGGCATTTCCATCGGTTCAGACCGCAGGCTTGGCGAAATTTTGCGCACTCTGCGCCCTCGCGTACTGCTGCTGCCGCTGGCAACCACGGTGGGCACATTTGCGGGCACGGCGCTCATGAGCCTGTTTCTTGCGTACAGCGTGAGCGAGTGCATGGCTGTGGGCGCGGGCTTTGCCTATTATTCGCTGTCGTCCATCTTCATTTCGCAGTACAAGGGGCCGGAGCTGGGCACCATTGCGCTCATCAGCAACATTGCCCGCGAGCTCATCACCCTGCTGCTCACGCCACTGCTTGCGCGATATCTTGGGCCGCTGGCGCCGATCTGTTGCGGCGGCGCATCTACCATGGATACAACGCTGCCTGGTATTACCCGGTATTGCGGCAAGGACTGGCTCTTTGTTTCCATCGTACACGGCATGGTACTGGATTTCAGCGTACCATTCTGGGTGATTTTATTTTGTACATTGTAGGAAATTGAAGAGGACTTACCTCGCATGCTTGAGGGCGGGTGAACCGGCCAAGCTATCCGCGGTATTTGGATGAAACGAATATTGAACGAAGCGAAAGCGGCCTCTGGCATTTACGCGTCGCGGAGGGAGATCACCTGAGCGAGCGCAGCGAGGGAAGGAAGCTCCCGCAGCAGCAGACGCGTGCCCTCGCAAGCCCACGGTAATTGAAACCCCAAGGGGGGTAGCAGAGGGGGCCGAGGAGGGGGCGCAGCACCATACGGAGTATTGGCTTAGCCAATACGACCGGAAATCAGGAGCAGGTCGCGGCTTTGCCGCGCCGTCAGCGACTGATAGCCGTGCCTTACCGCTCGGCGGCAACGCCGCCGAAAGCGGCCCAAAAACCGCAGAGCGGGGTTTGGCATCAGAATGGCGGGGCGCAGCCCCATAGCCGGTCCCCTTTGCCCCGCGCCGGACAGGCGTCCCAAACTTCGCCGGATGGCGAGACTTCCGCGCCCGAAGGGCAACAAATACGCTCTATTCCCCAAAGCCCCACACTTGCCCCGCGCCGGGCAGGCGTCCCAAACTTCACCGGATGGCGAAACTTCCGCGCCCGAAGGGCGCAATCCCGCCGCACGGCGAAACACATAACCGATTCCTGCCTTGCCAGATCGCTCAAAAGCGCTCACTATGAATGCAAGCCTGAAAACAGACCGCGGAGGAACTGCTCATGGCCCGCATGCGATCTACAAAACAAAAGCTTAAAGAGTGCCTTGTCAGCCCGCAGTGGCGTGAACACCTGAACGAAATCGCCCAAGGCGGCCTTGAAAATATTGGGCCGCTCTTTTCCTTTCTTCTGCTCGGCCCCCAAACCATGCACCGAGCCGCTGTTGCGCTGGGGCAGGTAACAGCGCGCCTGATGCAGGAACAGCCGGAATCGGCCAAGAATATTGTCCGCCGCCTCATGTGGCACCTCAACGAAGAATCCGGCAACATCGGCTGGGGCATCCCCGAGGCCTTTGCAGAAATCCTCGCCGCCAGCGAATCTCTGGCCAAGGATTTTCACCGCATTCTTATCAGCTACATCATTGATCTTGGCCGCGACGACAACTATTGCGACAACGACACCCTGCGCCGCTCCTGCTACTGGGCCATCGGGCGTCTTGCCCAGACTCGCCCGCAATTGTGCCTGACCGCCCGCCCCTGGCTGCTGAAAGGGCTGGAAGACGTTGATCCTGTGTGCCAGGGCATGGCCGCATGGGCGCTCAGCCAACTGCCGCCTGACCTCATGGACGCCCCAGCTCTGCGCCGCCTGGCCGAAGCGGGCAACACAGCCCCGTGCGAGCTCTTTGACGGCGAAGATGTTTACGAAAAAACCGCAAGCCACATTGCTGCCGATGCCCTTGAGGGCAAGCTGAAGTAACGTTCTTCTTGGCGCATCCCGCAAGCCATAGTTGACCTTTGCCATAAATAGAAAGCTCCCCCGGAACCGCGAGATTCCGGGGGAGCTTTGTTATGCCAGCCGCCAGCAGCGGCTTTCAGTTATTCTTCCGCTATTCTTCGGCCAGGGCGCGCACGGGTTCGCCGTAAGCGTCGTTAACTGTGCCAGTGGTGTTCATGAGTTCAATCCAGCGGCGGATGGTGCCCACAAGCACAAAGACCATCAGCACCATGACCAGGCAGGCCAGGAAGGCAAGCAGATACTTGCCGCCGGGGATGTAGGTCGTGGTGACCTGCAAATAGCCAGCCCAGAAGGTCACGGCGGTCAGGAAGATACCGGGGATGGCCGTAACAAGGCTGAGCTTGCCGCGGTTCATGCGCAGCAACATGGAGGTGCACACGATCAGGGCGCAGCCAGCAAGCAGCTGGTTGCTCAGACCGAACAGGGGCCAGATGTTGCTGATGTTGCCGGTGTACATCAGATAGCCCCACATGGACGTGAAGATGAAGCTGGTGATGTAGACGCCGGGCATCCAGTTCTTGTCGCCAAAGGGCGCGTACACCTTGCCCAGCATTTCCTGCAGGAAGAAGCGGCCCACGCGGGTACCGGCGTCAATGGCGGTCAGGATGAAGACCGCTTCAAACATGACGGCAAAGTTGTACCAGTAGGCCATCAGGTGATCCATGTAGGGGATCTTGTGGAAAATGTGGGCCATGCCCACGGCCAGAGAAACTGCGCCGCCGGGGCGGGCATGCAGGTTCAGGCCGATCTTTTCTTCAAAGAAGCCCAGATCGACAGTGTTCAGCGCGGGGTGCGCCGCAACCAGCGAGCTGAACTTGTCGGGGGTAGCGTTGATGGCAAAGTAGTCGCCGGGCATCAGGGTGCAGGCGGCGATCAAGGCCATGATGGCGACAAAGCCTTCGGTCAGCATGGCGCCGTAGCCTACAAAGAGGATGTCGCGCTCGTTGCCGATCATTTTGGGCGTTGTGCCAGTGCCGATGATGGCGTGGAAGCCGGACATGGCGCCGCAAGCGATGGTGATAAAGATAAAGGGCAATGCAGGCCCGCCGATCACGGGGCCACCGCCGTTAATAAAGGGGGTAACGGTGGGCATGAGCAGGATGGGCTGCACAAAGATGATGCCCACGGCCAGCATAAGGATGGTGCCTATCTTGAGATAGGTGGAAAGATAGTCGCGCGGCACCAGCAGGAACCACACGGGCAGAACGGAAGCGAGGAAGCCGTAACCGGCGATGGCCAGAGCCACGGTGTCGCGGTTCCAGTCAAATGCCCAGCCCAGCACGTCCTTCTGCATGAGGTCATGGCCGCTCAGAATACCCACAACCAGCAGCACCAGACCCACAAGGCTGGCAAGCAGAACGCTGTTCTGCTTGAAGCGCATGATCAGGCCCATGAGCATGGCGATAGGCATGGTGATGACAACGATAAACAGCGACCAGGGCGCGTTGTGCATGGCGCTGATGCAGGCCAGCGAAAGACCGGCCAGGGTCAGAATAAGAATACACAGCACGGCGATGCCCGCCACGGTGCCTGTAACGGGGCCGACCTCGCGCTGGGCGATGGCCGAAAGGCTCTGGCCCTTGTGCCGGACGGAGGCGAACAGCACCACCATATCGTGCACCGCGCCGCCAAGTACGCAGCCAATCAGAATCCACAGCGCGCCGGGCAAATAGCCGAACTGCGCGGCGAGCACAGGGCCAACCAGCGGCCCTGCAGCCGCGATGGCGGCAAAATGGTGGCCGTAGAGAACAAATTCGTTGGTTTTGACGTAGTCGTGACCATCAGCAAAACGAACCGCTGGCGTAATGCGGCCCGCATCCAGTTTCAGAACCTTGTTTGCCAGAAAAATGCCATACACCCGGTAGGCAATGGCAAATATGCACAATGCCGCAAACACTAGCGTGATGGCATTAATGTGCTCCAAGCTTTCCATCGTGTCTCTCCCTGTTTTGTTCTTCTGGTCGCAGCCAGCAAATCATTCCAAAGCACACAGCCGCTACCCCAGAAACACGCTACTGAATCCCGCGGAACAATGCACAGTCTGCTTCCTCCTTGCCAATGCGTCGGGCATCAAAACCGCGACAAACCAGAACCCCCAGTTAACTGGTCAACATTGCTAATCATAAACTTTCCTGCTTTTCGCGTACCCCCATTAAATTGCGCTGTCCATACAAATTGTTTACGCAAGGCCAGTGCCGCACTTTCGGCCAAACGCCAATCACCATATATCTTGCGCAGTTTAATGGAAAAGGCTTCTGGCGCACACTGTTTATACAGTATTTTGCTCGGTTACCGAAGACAGATTGCCTGCATTCACAAAGGCCCCGCAGCGATGTGAAAATTTTCACTCTTTTCGTGAATCCATGCAAGCACTTTGTTGGCGGGCTTGCATGCCCCGCGCTAAACCCTCCCAATGTGGCAATCGAAATGTAGCAACGCCGGGTTGCTGCCTATCGTTGGCCGTTTTGCTTGCATTCCTCCGCGCCTGGGCCTAAACTTGAAAAACCGGCTGGGGGAGCCTCAAAGGCTGAGAAAGGGTGATAGCGCCCTGACCCCTAGAATCGCGCAAAACAACGCGGTTCTGCACCTGACGCGGATAGTGCCGACGAAGGGAAGCTGGCCAACCTGCATGTATTTGCAGGATTGTGCTCGCCCGCAGCCGTAATGGTTTTTGCGGGCATTTCTGTTTTATGCCGTCCGGCATCAACTGCCCCGCAGAACCATTACAACCTCAACCTCGGAAGGCAGCCCAGCGGCTGTTTTCCTCTGGAGGCGCGTATGGATGTCACAGTCAACGGGGAAACCGAAGCCATTGCCGAACCATGCAGCGTTGCCGGACTTCTGGCAGCACGCGGGCATGATACGGCACGGGTTGTCGTTGAACGCAACGGAGAAATCCTGCCCCGCGAACGTTTTGCCCAAACCCTGCTCTGCGGGGGCGACAGTCTGGAGATCGTGCACTTTGTGGGCGGCGGATAAAAGGCCAGACCTGTTTCCGGCCCGGCACACCATCCTTTTACCAGCACATTCCAGACGGAGAGCACAATGAACGATCCCTTCATCATCGGCGGCGTCACCCTTACAAGCCGTCTTTTCATCGGTACCGGCAAATATGGAGCCGACAGCCTCATTCCTTCAGTGGCCGAAGCCAGCGGCGCGCAAGTCATCACCGTGGCCATGCGCCGTGTGGACAAACAGGGCGAACATCAGGCTTCCAGCCAGGGTATCATGGGGCATATCCCCGCCCATATGCGGCTGTTGCCCAACACCTCGGGCGCGCGAACCGCAGAGGAAGCCGTGCGTCTGGCCCGGCTGGCTCGCGCTGCTGGTTGCGGCGACTGGATAAAAATCGAGGTCATTTCCGACACCCGCCATCTGCTGCCCGACGGCTACGAAACCGCCAAGGCCACGGAAATTCTCGCTAAAGATGGCTTTACCGTTCTGCCCTACATCAATCCAGACCTCTACGTGGCGCGGGCCTGCGCCAATGCCGGCGCGGCAGCCGTCATGCCTCTGGGTGCGCCCATCGGCACCAACCGGGGCCTGCGCACCAAGGAAATGGTGGGCATCCTGATTGAAGAAATCGACCTGCCCATTGTGGTGGACGCGGGCATTGGCCGCCCCTCTCAGGCTTGCGAGGCCATGGAAATGGGCGCGGCTGCCTGTTTGGTAAACACAGCCATTGCCTCGTCCAGCGATCCAGTCAGCATGGCCCGCGCATTCGGCGCGGCAGTTCGGGCCGGGCGCGATGCATGGCTGGCTGGCCCCGGTGCCGTCAAGGCGCAGGGCCAGGGCGCGGAAGCGTCTTCACCGCTGACGGGATTTCTCCGCTAACGCTTGCAATACACACCATGTTGACCGCCAGCCAAACCGCTGGCAGCCGACCGCTTATAAGGATCACACATGGAAACTTTTCAGGAATATTTGCAGGCGTGGCCTTCAGCCCGCCGGGCAGAGGGAGCCGCACGCGCCACAGAAGCGGATGTGCTGGCCGTGCTGCAAAAGGAAATTTTGCAGCCAGCCGATCTCCTTACCCTGCTTTCGCCTGCGGCTGCTCCGCACCTTGAGGCCATGGCCCGCCGCGCACGCGAGCTGACCCTGCGTTTCTTTGGCAAGGCCGTGAACATCTTCACTCCACTCTACATCTCCGATGTCTGCACCAACCAGTGCCGCTACTGCGGATTCAATGCCAAAAACAAGCAACCACGCCGCCATTTGAGCATTGATGAGGCCGCTGCGGAGGCGGACGTTATCGCCGACAAGGGCTTTCAGCACATCCTGCTGCTGACGGGCGATGCGCGGCATTTATCCTCGCCGCAGTATATCGCGGATGCGGCCCGGCGCATCAAACCCCGCTTTGCCTCGGTGGGCGTGGAGGTCTATTCGCTCACCACCGAGGAATATGAACTGCTGGTGAACGCAGGCGTGGACAGCATGACCATGTTTCAGGAGACGTATAATCCGGAACTTTACGCATGGCTGCACCCCGTTGGCCCCAAGCATGATTACGGCTTCAGGCTCAATGCGCCGCAGCGCGCGGCAGAGGGCGGCATCCGCTCCATCGGCGTGGGCGCCTTGCTGGGGCTGGAATCTTTTGAGCAGGATGCCTTTGCCACAGGCCTGCACGCATGGTGGCTGCAAAGGCGCTATCCCGGCGTGGATGTGAGCGTTTCCATCCCGCGCATCTGCCCGCATGAGGGCAACTTTGACGTGCAGCACGCCGTGGACGACCGCCATCTTGTACAATATGTTACTGCCATGCGCTGCTTCCTGCCGCGTGCGGGCATCACCTGCTCCAGCCGCGAAAGCGCCTTTATGCGCGACCATCTGGTACCTATCGGCGTAACCAGAGTTTCCGCCGGTGTTTCCACCGCCGTGGGCGGCCGCGCAACCGAGGACTTGCACAATCCCGGCCAGTTTGAGATCACCGACCGCCGCAGCCTTGAAGAAATGGCGGCCTCCCTGGCTGGCATAGGCTATCAGGCTGTGCTTAAAGACTGGGAAGACCCGGTGGCAGTGTAACAGCACTGTTTGCAGTGATGGAGCGGCGGTCTGGTGCACACCGGGCCGCCGTGTGATACAAGCTGACAACTCCAGGCCAAATACCAACTCACGGATCTACGCCATGCACAATGCACTTCACAACGGCCTTGCCCGCTACCTCAGCCCCGACCAACTGGAGGCCCTGCGCGCCGCCCGCGTGGGCATTGCCGGGGCGGGGGGGCTTGGCTCCAACGCGGCCCTGATGCTGGCCCGTAGCGGCGTGGGCAATCTGGTGCTGGTGGATGATGACGTGGTGGACGCCTCCAATCTCAACCGCCAGCAATACTGGCCCCGGCATGTGGGCCGCCCCAAGGTCGAAGCCCTGGCAGAGCTGCTGCTGGAACTGAATCCCGAAATGGGCGTGGAAGCCCGGCGTATGCGCCTTGACCAGAGCAACATGGCTGAGGTGCTGCCCACCTGCCCCATCTGGGTGGAGGCCTTTGACGGGCCGGACGACAAAACGCTGCTGGTGGAAACTGCCCTGCTCGGCGGCTACCGCATAGCCAGCGCATCGGGCATGGGTGGCTGGGGCGGCAAAGCCATGGGCAAACGCTACCTTGGCAATCTGGTGCTCGTGGGCGACTTCAGCACAGATATCCTGCTGGCCCCGCCCCTTGCCCCCCGTGTGACAGAAGCCGCCGCCCTGCTGGCTGACGCCGTGCTTGAGATGGTGCTGGGCGTGAACGAGCAAGCATAAGAACTGCCAGATATTTTTGACCACAAAAAAAGACCCGTTACAGACAGATATTGCGCGCTTATCGCTCTATCCGGCTACAACGGGTCTTGTACTGCCTTGAGGCAAAAAACTGAGCTACACTTTCAATTGCGCGGTCAGGTCTTCCAGCTTGTCGGTCAGTTCCTGAAGCTTGTCGGTTTCCATGCTGGCCTGGCCCATGGATTGGGACGTGTCGGCCACCATATGGTTCACCTGATCAATGGTGTGGGTGATCTGCTCGCTGGCGGCTGACTGCTCTTCGCTGGCAGCGGCAATAGCCTTGACCTGCCCCACGGTGTTTTCCACCGTACCCACGATGGCGTCCAGCGCCTCGCCAGACTGCTTGGCGTAGTCTGTGGCCTGCTCCACCTGCTGCACGGCATTGTCCATGGACGACATGCTCTTGGCGGCGCTTTGCTGAATGGCCTCAATGGCACGGCCCACATCCGTGGTGGAAGCCATGGTTTTTTCTGCCAGTTTGCGCACCTCATCGGCCACCACGGCAAAACCGCGCCCGGCTTCGCCGGCACGGGCCGCTTCAATGGCTGCGTTGAGGGCCAGCAGGTTGGTCTGGTCGGCAATATCTGAAATAACGTTCATAATTTCGGTAATGGCTCTGGCATGTGATTCCAGCGTGGCCATATCCGTGCGCAGATCAAGCGTGACACGGTGCACGTTTTCAATGCCGTGCAGGGCGTTCTGCACAACTTCCGCCCCGGTGGTGGCCTTGGACATGGTGTGGCCAGAAGCTTCGGCGGCCTTATCCGCATTGCCGGCAACTTCCTGCACTCTGGCGTTCATGTGGCCCATGGAGGAGGCGGCCTCTTTAAGCTGGCCCGCGGCAATGGCGGCATTTTTGTCCGACTGCCGGATGCTGCCGGTAAGGGCCACCACGATCTCGGCCAGCTCATCCATGGTTTCTTCCAGCGCCTGCGCCACTTCGGCCATACGCTGGTTCTTTTCCGTGATCTGCCGCTGCGCCTCGTTAAGCGCGGTCATGTCCACATACACGCACATGCCGCCAATACAGGCCCCTTCGGCATTGTAGATGGGGAACACGTTGGCGAGCACGTTGACCTTGCCGCCCTTGTGCCCACCGATGGTCACTTCAAGATTCTTGAAGCACTCGCCCGTGGCCATGCTCTTGCCCACGGCGGTTTTGCGCGTGGGATCGTTATAAAACAGATGGGCCAGGGTTTTGCCAAGGCAGGATTCAATGCTGTCGTCGATTTCCAGCATGTTCAGACATGCCCTGTTGGTGCTGAGCGCGCGCTCGTTGGTGTCCACCAGCAGGTACGGCATGGGCAGGCCACGCAGGATGCCGTCTTTGTATTCCCTGTCGTTTTTAAATGCCTGCCGCAGGTCTTCAAGGCTTGTAAACAGCGGAGCAAGAGAGGGATCGGTATTGCTCAGGCTTCGGCTTGGATTGGCCGCCACGGCGCAGACAGCTTCACCAGCCTGACGCAAAGCCCCGCCAGCAAGCGCACGCCCGGCAGCAAACGCGCCAAAAGCCGCCACAAGAGCGCTCACTATGACAGCTAAAACGGGCAGACCCGCCAGCTGAGTTACGCCAAAGCCAATACCCACTGCCAGCAGCGCTGATGCGCAACTGTACAAAAGGAATTTACCGTTCACTGAGCCACCTCTCTTTAAAACGCAAAACTTTTTATACGTGGCAAAAACTTGCCGTCTGCATGCCATCGTTTACAAAAAGGTACAGCAGCCCCCTAATGCCGCTGTCCCGGACTATTTTCTTCTCATTCTGCATTTCGGCAGTTTTTTGAAAAAAATTAGTTTTCAGAAAAAAAAGGGGCATTTTTACCATTTGGTGGTATCCATACTTCATCAATCAAGGTACGACAACTCACCACAGTATATCTTGCCCGCATTGCACAAACATCTTGACAATTTTTTTTCACCAAGATAATGAAACTCATTCAAAGCGGCTGGCGTTCGCGCCACTGCTACATCCTGATGCGGAACGCAGTTCCTGCGGGGTGGCCTGAATGGGCCCCCTTTTTTTTGTCCTTGTGACAGGGCAAACCCGCCAGGCAAGCGCATTTTCAGCGCAAAGGAATGCTCTAAGAAACGAATGACCGACGACGTACTCAAAGAAACCATCACCAGTTTGGCCGAGCCCCTCGCAACATCGCTGGGCCTGGTTATCTGGGGAGTGGAAATCGTCCGCGCCGGGCGCACAGTAGTTCGGCTCTTTGTAGACGTGCCGTTTTCTGAAGAATCCGGCACCCAGCCCGCCCCCGCCGACACCGACGACATTGATGCGCCAGCCCTGGTCGCACTTTCTGCCACCCTTGAGCAGTGCGAGCACATCTCGCGCCACATTGGCCTCGCCCTTGAGGTGGAAGATACCATTCCCGAGGCGTACGTGCTGGAGGTTTCCACCCCCGGCCTGACGCGACTTTTCTTCAGCCTTGACCAGATGCGCCATTATATTGGCGATGTGGTGGAAGCCCGTCTGCTCAGGGCCGTTGCCATCAACGAGGATGCGCCCGAAGGGCCCAACCCCTCCCACGGCGGCCCCCGCCGCCTGTGGCGCGGCACCCTGCTTTCCGTTGAAGAGAATGCGTTCACCCTGGCGCCAGCCACCATCTCGCCCGAGGGCGAGGTGACACCCGAAAACCTGCCGCCGGTCAGCATCCCCTGGGATGCCGTGCGCAGGGCAAGCCGCATGTATATTTTCAGGCAGCCGCAAAAGCCTGGCAAGGGCCGCGCCAAAGCGCCCGCCGCCAAGACTGCGACCAAGCCCCGCAAGGAAAAGAAAACAAAATCCAGTGGTTCTGAAGAGAACCAGTAAAACCTGACGCAACTGCACACTCGCTTGGCATGGCCAGAAGCACTGGCCGCCGTGAACAGGGCAGGAACCAGAGATATTTTCGCCGCAGCGCCAGCAGCCGGAGGCACCCATGAATCTTGAACTTAAAAAGGCCATTGACCAGATCAGCAAGGACAAAGGCCTTGACCGCAACATGCTCATCGACACGCTTGAAGACGCGGTGCGCACTTCGGTGCTGCGCCGCTTCAGCGAAGATATGGACGTGGAAGTTACCTACAATGATGAAACAGGCGACATTGAGGTCTACCAGTTCAAAATCGTCATGGCCGACGACGACTTTGCCAATCCTGACACGCAGATTGAGTACTCCGAAGCGATCAAGCATGATCCTTCCGTGCAGGTGGACGATGAAATGGGCTTCCGCGTCAAGGTTGAAGACCTTGGCCGCATTGCCGCCCAGTCTGCCAAGCAGGTCATCATCCAGCGCATGCGTGATGCGGAGCAGGAAATCATCTACACCGAATACAAGGATCGCGTGGGCGAAATTGTATCCGGCATCGTGCAGCGCCGCGACAAGGGCGGCTGGGTTGTGAACCTTGGCCGCACCGAGGCCATACTGCCCCGCGAGGAACAGATCCCCCGCGAACATTACAAGCGCGGCGACCGCGTACAGGCCCTCATCATTGAGGTACGCCAGGAAGGGCGCGGCCCGCAGGTTGTTGTTTCGCGTTCGCACCGCGACTACATGGCCGCCCTGTTCCGCCGCGAAGTGCCCGAAGTTGACGATGGCGTGGTGCAGATCATGGGCGTTGCCCGCGATCCCGGCTCCCGCGCCAAGGTTGCCGTGCTTTCGCGTGAGCGCGATGTGGATCCCGTGGGCGCATGCGTTGGCGTGCGCGGTTCGCGTATCCAGAACATCGTGCAGGAACTGCACGGCGAACGCATCGACATCGTCGTCTGGAGCGCAGACATTGCCACCTATGCCCGCAACGCCCTGGCCCCGGCCCTGGTTTCGCGCATTGTGGTGGACGAAGAAGAAAATCTTCTGGAAGTCATCGTGCCTGACGATCAGCTCACCAACGCCATCGGGCGCAAGGGGCAAAACGTCAAGCTTGCCGCGCGCCTGCTGGGCTGGAAGGTCGATATATTTACCGAAACCCGCTACAACGAGGCCAATGCCATTGGGCACGGCCTTGAACAGGTTGCCAGCGTGGCGGAAGTTTCCATTGAAGCGCTTCTTGCCGCGGGCTACAGCTCGCTGGACAACCTGCGCGAGGCCACGGATCAGGAACTGTCTGACAAGCTCACTATCAGCGCGGCGCGCATTGCCGACCTGCGCTCGGCCATCAACTTCCTGGCCCCGATTGTGGAAAGCACTCCCGAATCCTCGGCAGTGGAGCTGAAAATGCCCACCGCCACGGAAAGCGGAGATGCAAAAGAATAACGCTGCGCCCGTTGAAGTCGGGGAGCAGGCCTGTGACGGGCCGGAGCGCATGTGCGTCATCTGCCGCCGCCGCTTTCCCAAGGCCGATCTCGACCGCCACGTACTGGCGGAGCAGGGAATTTTGACTTTAGACGCAGAAAAAACCAGACCGGGCAGAGGCTGGTATGTATGTTCCGATCCTGTCTGCGCGGCCAAGTTCGCGAAATTCAGACCCGGAACACGGCGCAAGGGGGGAAAACATGTCCGATGATAAAATAAAAATTAAGGATCTCGGCGGGGATATCTCGCAGGATCCCAAGGATATACTGCGTGTCGCGCGTGAGCTCGGCCTGCCGGTAAAATCCGCTACTGGTTCCGTCACCTCAGAGGAGGCCACTCGCTTGCGCGACTACTTTGCCGAACAGAAACAGGTTGATGCGGAGCGCGCCGGTTCGCAGCGCGACGTCATCGTGCGCCGCCGCCGCAAGGACTCCCCGCAGGAAGCCGAAACCGCAGCGCAGGAAGCCCCCGTTGCCGCACCGGTTGAAACCGAAGCGCCCAAGGAAGCTGCCCCTGTGGTAGAAGCCGTGGCCGAAGCGGCCCCTGCGGCTCCCGCTGCCGAATCCGTTGCGCCCAAGGCTTCCAAACCCGCGCAGGAATCGGCCCCCGCTGCCGAACACAAGGCCCGCGTCGTCAAGCCTGCCAAGGTTGTCTCGCCCGCCCGCGTCATCAGCCGCCCCAGCGACCAGAAAGAACCCGAGGTTGTGGAAGCTCCGGCTCCCGCCGCTGCGGAGTCTGCACCTGCACCTGAAGCAGCGCCCGCCGCGCCTGTGGTGGAAGCCGTTGCTGCAAAGGTTCAGGCTGAAAAGCCCCACGCCGACAAGACTGAAGCCCAGGACAAGGCCGCCAAGGCTCGTGTGGCGCGCCCCGATGCCTCGGCCATGCCCGAAGGCTCGTCTGCGCCTACCCTGCCCCAGCGTTCTGCCGAAGCCCGCGCCAGTGAAGATGGCGAGGAAGGCGCCGCGCCCCGTCGCGCACCCCGTGCAGAAGCTCCGGCAACACCGCAGGTTCGCATTATTTCCCGTCCTGTTCCCGGCGCGACTCCCTCGCAGGATGCCCGCCCCGCCCGCACTGGCGACAGCCGCCCCGGCGGTTATCCGCCCAGAGACGGCGCTGGCAGGCCTCCCCGTCCCGGGGGTCCCCGTCCTGGTGGCCCCGGTGGCCCCGGCGGCGCGCCGCGTTCTGCTGGCGGTCCCCGCCCCGGCGGTCCCGCAGGCGGCTTTGGACAGCAGACAGCGCCTGCCTCCCCTTCCGACACCCGCGATGGGCAGAGCAAGAAAAAGCGTCTCAAGGGTCGCCGCACTGTTGATTTTCAGCAGGGTGATTTTGGTCGCCGCAGCGATGACGACGACAGCGGTCGCCTGAACAGAGGCAAGGGCCGCCGCAAGTCGGGCCGTTCTTCTGTGGTGCCGCAGTCCACCCAGCCGCTCAAGGCCGCAAAGCGCAAGATCCGTATTACCGAAGCCATCCGCGTTGCCGATATGGCCCACCAGATGGGCCTCAAGGCCAACGAGATCATCAAGGTGCTCTTTGGTCTTGGCATCATGGCGACCATCAACCAGACGCTGGATATCGACACCGCCACCCTGGTGGCAGCCGAATTCGGCTACGAAGTTGAAAAAGTCGGCTTTTCTGAAGACGATTATCTGGTTCCCAAGGAAGTGGACGCGCCTGAAACACTCAAGCCGCGGCCCCCTGTTGTTACCATCATGGGTCACGTTGACCACGGTAAAACCTCGCTGCTCGACGCCATACGCAAGTCCAACGTCACCAGCGGCGAAGCCGGCGGCATCACCCAGCACATCGGCGCATACCATGTGAAGACCAAGCGCGGCGAAATCGTGTTCCTCGACACGCCCGGCCACGAAGCCTTCACCGCAATGCGCGCCCGTGGCGCTCAGGTCACCGACCTTGTTATTCTTGTGGTCGCCGCCGATGACGGCGTCATGGAGCAGACCCGCGAAGCCATCAACCACTCCCGCGCCGCCAATGTTCCCATTATGGTGGCCGTGAACAAGATGGACAAGCCCGGCGCCGAGCCTGACCGCGTGTTGCGTGAACTGGCCGAGCTTGGTTTGCAGGCCGAAGAATGGGGCGGCGACACCATCGTTGCCAAGGTTTCGGCCAAGAGCCGCATGGGCCTGGACGAACTGCTCGAAATGGTGGCCCTCCAGTCTGAAATCATGGAGCTCAAGGCCAACCCCGACAAGCCCGCTCGCGGTCATATCGTGGAAGCCAAGCTCGACAAGGGCCGTGGCCCCATCGCCACCGTGCTCATTCAGGAAGGCACTCTGCGCCAGGGCGACAGCTTTGTGTGCGGCACCTTCTCGGGCCGTGTGCGCGCTCTCATGAGCGACCAGGGCAAGAAGGTCAAGGACGCCGGCCCCTCGCTGCCTGTGGAAGTGCAGGGCTTTGAAGGCGTGCCGGAAGCCGGAGAAGAATTCTTTGTGGTGTCCGACGAAAAGGTCGCCCGCCGCATCGCCGATTCCCGCGCGGTCAAGCAGCGAGAACGCGATCTGGCCTCCGAATCGCGCGTCACCCTTGAAACCTTCCTGTCGCAGCGCAAGTCCGATCAGGAAACCCTGACCCTCAACCTTGTGGTCAAGGCGGACGTGCAGGGCAGCCTGGAAGCCATCACCGAAGCTCTGAACAAGCAGAGCACGGAAAAGGTGCGCATCAACGTGGTGCACGGCGGCACAGGCGCAATCACGGAATCCGACATTCTGCTGGCTTCTGCCTCGCAGGCCATCATTATCGGCTTCAACGTGCGTCCCACTTCCAAGATCAAGGATGTGGCCGACCACGAGAACGTGGATATCCGCTTCTACGAGATCATTTACAAGCTCGTGGACGATATCAAGAGCGCCATGGCTGGCATGCTCGCTCCGGTGCAGCGTGAAGTGTACCTCGGCCAGGCCGAAGTGCGCGACACCTTCAGCGTGCCCAAGGTCGGCGTCATCGCCGGTTCCTACGTGGCTGACGGCAAGATCGCCCGTAATGCCGGTGTGCGTCTGCTGCGCGACGGCGTGGTGGTCTACACGGGCAAGATCTCTTCCCTCAAGCGCTTCAAGGACGACTCCAAGGAAGTGGTTAAGGGCAACGAGTGCGGCGTGGGCCTTGAAAACTTCAACGACGTGAAGATCGGCGACATTATTGAAGCCTTTGAAACCGTCGAAGAAGCCGCCACTCTTTAGACATTGATTAATGGGAAGGGAGGCCGCAAACAGGCCTCCCTTCTTTTTTTGCATACATGCCTTTGACAGCCAGCCTTTCAGGCCATATCTGTAGTTCTCGGCTGTGCCGGAAAGTGCCCGTGGGGCCAAAAGCACACCACCTACCCCTTGCCGCCACAAGGCGACAAGCCTGCAAAAAGCCTTTCGCCCGGCAGGAATCCAGTCTATGGCCATGTTTATGGCGGTTCTTACCGTAGAATTCAGCCTGGAAGGCAACGATAATCTCAAGGCCAAGCGCCGCGTTGCCAACAGCCTGAAACAGAAGACCAGAAACAAATTCAATGTAGCCATAGCCGAAGCGGGAACAGAAGACAGCCTCTCCCGTCTGCGGCTTGCAGTGGTATCCATTTCCAACAGCGAGAGCCATCTGCGCAGCCGCATGGACAAATGCGCGCTCATGATGGAAGCGGTCTGCCCCGAGGAAATGACGGATAGCCAGGTGGAGATATATGCAGCGGACTGAACTCATTCCCCCGCAATTCCGCGAAGGTGCGGAACGCATGGCCGAAGCTTTTCGCCATGTGGATCAGGTTATTGTGGCCGCCCATGTGAACCCAGACGGCGATGCAGCAGGCGCGGTGGCGGCTGCTGGGCATATCCTGCGCTCCATGGGCAAGGAATTCATGCTCTACGCCCAGCCAGGCCTGCCGGGATATCTGGATTTTTTTTCCACGCCGGGCTTTGTGCACACAACTCTGGAGCATCCGCCCTTCAAGCCGCGCTGCGCGGTGCTGCTTGACTGCGGCGAACCCGAGCGCCTTGGCCGCGAGCTGGCGGGGCGCCTGCCGGATCTGCAAACCCTGAATATTGACCACCACCTCGGCGGCAACGGCATGGGGAACGTGGCAAACTGGGTTGAACCCCAGGCAGCGGCCACTGCCCAGCTCATGGCCTATGTGGCCCTGGCCGCAGGCCTGCCCCTTACTGGCGAGCTGGCAAACGGCCTGGCCCTTGGCATCATTACCGACACCGGCGGTTTCTGCCACGGCAATACCAGCGCCGAGGTGCTCTACCTCACGGCCCATCTGGTTGAGCATGGCTGTAATATTGCCCAGTTGCGCGAACATCTTGAAAACAGCTGGAGCCGTGGCCGCCTGACCCTCTGGGGCCAGCTTTTGCAGCGGGCGCAACTTGAGCGCAACGGCAGCGTCTGTTTTTGCCCCGTGTATCTTGAAGACCTGCGCAAATGCGGGGCGCTGAAGGAAGACCTTGAGGGCTTTGTGGAGCAACTCCGCCGTTTGCGCGGCGTTCAGGTGGCCGCAGTACTGCGGGAGGATTCCCCGGCCTGCTGCAAGTTCAGCCTGCGCTCCTACGGGGCGGTAGACGTGCGCGCGGCGGCGGCCAGACTTGGCGGCGGCGGGCACCGCAATGCCGCGGGCGGCACTGTGCGGGCAGATATGGATGCGGCAAGCGCCCAGTTGCTGGCGGCCATAGCTGAAGAACTGGATGCCGAAGAGCAGGATTCTTCCGGCGAGTAACAGTTTTCTGCTTTTTTCTCGGTTTTAGGGCCCGCCAGGGGCCTTTGCCGTCGATATTTTTTTGACTTATGCCCGCTCTGCGGCTATGGTTGCAACTTGCGTATGAGTATGACCAAAGCGGCTGCTGCCGCACCCAGCACCCCAGACCGGCAGCCGGAAAAAAGCTCCGGGGCGGCCCAGTTGCCCCAGCAGCACGGCATTCTGGTGCTGCGCAAGCCCTCCGGCCCCACCTCGGCCCGTTGTCTCACGGCTATCAAACGCCTTGGGCAAAAAAAGATCGGGCATGCGGGCACTCTTGATCCTTTGGCATCAGGGGTTCTGCTTGTTTTGCTGGGGCAGGCCACCAAACTTTCAGGGCATCTGCTGGCTGGCGGCGGCAAGGTTTACAGCGGCACGCTGCGGCTGGGCCAGACCACCGACACCTGGGATATTGAAGGCAAGGTAGTGGCCGAAGCGCCGTGGGAGCATGTGAGCGAAGCTGACGTGCGCCGCGAAGTTGCCGCGTGGCTTGAGCTTGCCGAGCAGGCCGTGCCGCCCTATTCAGCGGCCAAGCACGAAGGCCAGCCGCTCTACAAACTGGCGCGCAAGGGCGTAGAAGCCCCTGCCAAGGTCAAACGCATGAAAATTTCACAGGCGGAAACACTCACGGTGAGTCTTCCGTTTGTGAGCTTTCGGGTCGCTTGCAGTTCTGGCACCTATATACGCTCCCTGGCCCACAGCTTGGGGACGCGCTTAGGGTGTGGAGCCGTGCTCACAGAACTGACCCGGGAGTATAGTCACCCCTTCGGCCTCGATGTGGCCCGCGATCCTGCGGATTTCACGGCTGATCCCACCCTGTTGCCCGGTTGCGTGCGTCCCATTGCGGAAGCACTGCCCCACTGGCGCAAGGTGGAACTCACGCCGGATGAAGCCGCACGTGTGCGCAACGGCATAGCCGTGCCTTGCCGCCCGGAAGCACCCGCGCAAGCGGATGCCCCCGAGCAGGGCGCGACAGGTGCCGAGCCTGCGGAAGGCTTTGCGCTGCTGCTTGAACAGGGCACTGCCCTGGCTCTGGCGCAGCTCGAAACCACGCCCGCTGGCCCATGCTGGACCGTGTTGCGGGGACTTTGGAACTAACCCCGACTATCAAGGAGTACTGCTGTGGTAATGGATGCCAGCGACAAGAAAACGGTTATTGATGCTCACGCCAAACACGAAGGCGACACCGGTTCCCCGGAAGTTCAGGTGGCTCTGCTCACCGCCCGTATTGAAGACCTCACCGGTCACTTCAAAGAACACAAGAAGGACTTCCACTCCCGCACCGGTCTGCTCAAGCTGGTTGGCCGTCGTCGCAACATTCTGAACTATCTGAAGAAGAAAGACGTTCAGCGTTACCGCGCTCTTATCGAAAAGCTCGGTCTGCGCAAGTAAGACTTCTGTCGCGCAAGGGGGAGCCAGCGCTCCCCCTTGTTGCTTGAATCAACCCCCACGAGGGTACAAAACGCGAAGAAGGGGGGTCCGGGAAAATCAGGCAGAGGCCAAAGGCCGATGATCTGCCCGCTTTTGCCGGAATCCCCTTCGCACTACGCAAAGGAATTTTTATGTATCAAGATATTTTTGAACCCATCAGGGTTACAGCCATGGTCGGCGGCAAGGAAGTTATCCTTGAAACAGGCCGTATGGCCAATCAGGCCCACGGCTCTGTGTGGATTCAGTGCGGCGGTACCGTGGTGCTTGTCACCGTGTGCTCGCAGACGCTTGAATTCGACAAGGGCTTCTTCCCCCTTACCGTTGAATACTCCGAAAAAATGTACGCCGCTGGCCGCATCCCCGGCAGCTTCTTCCGCCGCGAAATCGGCCGTCCTTCCGAGCGCGAAACCCTGGTTTCCCGCCTGATCGACCGCCCGCTGCGTCCGCTCTTCCCCAAGAAGGGCCTGAACGAAGACGTGCAGGTTCTGGCCAGCGTTATCTCTGCCGATCAGGTGAACGACTCCGACGTGCTGGCCCTTACGGGCGCTTCCGCCGCTGTCATGCTTTCGCCCCTGCCCTTTGACGGCCCGGTGGCCGGTGGCCGCATTGGCCGCATCAATGGCCAGTTTGTGCTGAACCCCACCTTTGAGCAGCAGGAACAGAGCGACCTCAACATCGTGTTTGCCGCCTCTGCCGATGCGCTCACCATGGTGGAAGGCGAAGCCCGCTTTGTGCCCGAAGAAGTCATCATCGACGCTCTTGAATGGGGTCGCCAGCAGATTCAGCCTCTGGTCGAAGCCCAGCTCAAGCTGCGCGAACTGGCCGGCAAGCCCAAGATGGCCTTTACCCCCCACGCCGACGACCCGGTTCTGGTTGCCCGCGTGAAGGAACTGGCCCTTGCCGCAGGCCTGGAAGAAGCCCTGCGCGTGCCTGAAAAGATGGCCCGCAAGGACGCCCGCAAGGCCGTGAAAGAAAAGGTCATGGAGAACCTCAAGAACGATCCGGCCTGGGCCGAGAACGACGCCGCGCTCAAGAGCGTGGGCGACATGCTCTCCGACCTGGAAAAGAAGCTGGTGCGCGCCCGTATTGTCAACGAAGGCACGCGCATTGACGGCCGCGACACCAAGACCGTGCGCCCCATCCAGATCCAGACCGGCCTGCTGCCCCGCGCCCACGGCTCCGCCCTGTTCCGCCGCGGCGAAACCAAGTCCATGGTTGTGACCACCCTTGGTTCCTCCACCGATGAACAGCGTATGGATTCGCTCACCGGCGACGTGACCAAGCGCTTTATGCTGCACTACAACTTCCCGCCCTTCTCTGTGGGCGAAGTCAAGCCCGTGCGCGTTTCGCGTCGCGAAATCGGCCACGGCGCGCTGGCGGAAAAATCCCTGCGCCCCGTGCTGCCCGCTGACGCTGATTTTCCCTTTACCCTGCGCGTTGTGTCCGAGACTCTCGAATCCAACGGCTCCTCCTCCATGGCTGCCGTGTGCGGCGGCTCGCTTTCTCTCATGGATGCGGGCGTGCCCATCAGCGCACCTGTGGCCGGTGTGGCCATGGGCCTCATCAAGGAAGGCGACAAGTTCATCGTGCTCACCGATATTCTTGGTGATGAAGACGCCCTCGGCGACATGGACTTCAAGATCGCTGGCACCGCAGAAGGCGTGACCGGCGTGCAGATGGACATCAAGATCACCGGCCTCACCACCGAAATCATGCACGCCGCCATGAAGCAGGCCCACGAAGGCCGCCATCACATTCTGGAAGAAATGGCCAAGGCCATTGGCGAACCGCGCAAGGAACTTTCGCGCTTTGCCCCCCAGCATGCCGAAGTGTTCGTGAACCCGGACATCATCCGCCTCATCATTGGCCCCGGCGGCAAGAACATCAAGGCCATCACCGCGGCTACGGGCGCGTCTGTGGATATTGAAGACTCGGGCCGCGTGTCCATCTTCGCCCCCACGGCCGAAGCCCTGGAAAAAGCCCGCGAAATGGTTTCTTACTATGACCAGCGCCCCGATCTCGGCAAGAACTATCTTGCCAAGGTGCGCAAAATCATGGAAATCGGCGCCATCGTGGAAGTGCTGCCCAATGTGGAAGCCCTTGTGCACGTGTCGCAGCTTGACGTTAACCGCGTGGAACAACCCGGCGACGTGGCTCGCCTTGGCGAAGACATGATGGTCAAGGTCATTGAAATCAACGGCGACCGCATCCGCGCCAGCCGCAAGGCCGTGCTGCTTGAAGAGCAGGGCCATCCCTGGAATCCCGAAGAAACCGCCCGTCCTCCCCGTTCCGACAGGGGCGACCGCGGCGACAGAAATGGCCGTGGTGACCGTGGCGGGCGTGACCGCCGCGACCGTGGCGACAGACGTTAAAATGTATTGCGCGCAGGCCGGATACTCTCCGGCCTGCGCCCTGACCGCGCGATGAAAGGAATATTTCATGGCCAAAAAAGCTGAAAACAAAATTCAGGCTGCCGAAACCGAAGCCGAAGAATGGGTTCGCGTTGACAGTGAAGGCAATCCTCTTGCCGATCAGGCTCCTACTGCCGAAGAGCTGGAAGCCAAGCTGGCTGCCGCCAACCGTGGGCACACAGAAACCCTGGGCGATGCCTGGGCGGTGCTGACAGGGCAAAACCCCGCCGCCATCATGGGCCAGATTGCCACCACCGTCATGCACGACGGCGGCACCCGCCCCTCCTGGCAGTGGAAACGCGATGGCAAGGATCACATCCTGCTGGCATGGCCGCAGGATCAGCCTGTCAGGGCTGCCGTGCTTGTGGCTGGCGAGGAAGGGGAAAAGCTTGCCCCTGTTACCGCCACCCCCCTGCTTGAAGGGCTGCCCAACGACCTCACGGTTGACGACGTGCACCCCTGGCAGACCGGCGTTGAGGCCAACGTGGCCGTGACCATGCTTGAGGGCAAAAACCCCATGTGGTTTTATGACCCGCTGTATGGACGCGACAAGGACGACCTCACCCCCGGCGTCATGCACACATTTTTGCTGGCTGGCCTCGCTCTTGGCCTGCGCAAGGCCCTGCTGGACGAAATCACCATCACCCAGGGCGTGCGTTACGAGGCCTATGCCGAGGCATGGCTTGCCGAAAACCCCGGCAAAACACGCCTGGACGTGCCGCCTCTCAAGGTGAGCGTCAGCAATCGTCACCTCATCATGCCAGGCCGCAACTTCTGCGAATACCAGATGCGCGCCACCATTGAAGAAGTGAAAGACTGCCAGCTTGAAAAAATGCCCGTAAAGCTGCTCTACCTCAGCTTTCCCTTTGAGGACAGACAGCCTATGCGTCTGGCTGTTTACGCCTCCAAGATGGTTCTGGGCGAGTACGAACCTGAAGCGGGACACGAAATCGATGCCTATGTATGGCTGCAAGGCCGTATCATTGACATTGACCAGGGACCGCAGCAATAATCTTTTGAAGGGCCGCGCCATCGGCGCGGCCCTTCAACACTCTGAATCTTTGGCGGAGCCGCCCTGCCGCCAGCTATGAAGCGGCCCGTTTCAGAGCAATCAGCCCCACAGGGGGCACAACGACCTGGGATTGCACCATCCGCAAGCCGACAACAGGTCAGACAAGATCCACATCTTCCCCCCTCAGTCTGCATCAGCGCGCACCATGTGCCGCGATGCCTGATGTGCCGTTCCGTATTGCAGCAATTTTGGTTGAGATTGCTCAGGTTACTGCGTGAGCAGATGCCCGCCACCAAGGCGTAACGCAGCTATGGACAATGTTCGGCAACTTCGGAAAACAGCGCCGTACTCACGCCGCATTGAGCAGGGGACATATGCAAGAAGCCCATTTCGCCGCGCCCTTCATGGGCACAGGGCAGTGCCTCGACACCCTTAACCGGGTGTTGGCCGCCCTATCGCCGGGCCATTCCTTTCACGATTCTCTGCGGGAGCTGCTGGCGGCTCTTGCAGAAGACATGCACTTCGACAGGCCCCACATTGTGGTTCAGGATCCTGAAAGCGGCGAGCTCAAGCTCTCGCTTTCCTACGGCCCTGCGGACGCGCCCGAGGCCGCCTATGAGCCGGGATCAGGCATCACTGGTCAGGTTTTTGCCGAGGGCAGGCCCATTATTGTTTCATGCATGCAGGGTCGGCCAGACTTTCAGAACCGCCTTTTTGGCCGCAGCCAGGAAGAAATGGCGCGGCTTGCATTCATCAGCGTGCCGGTGCGCGTTGAAAATGCCGACCAGACGGAAGTTATCGGCACACTGAGCGCCGATACCCCCACTGCGCCAGAATCTGAACTGGATCTGCGCTGCCGCTTTCTCGAAACAGTAGCCACTCTTGTGGGCCGACAGGTGGCGCGTTTGCAGGAGGAAATGGCGCGCCAGCATTTCTGCATGCTGCCCGATGAACCGCTTGTCAGCGGCACGCCAGCCTCGGTCATTGCCACCTCCAAGAGCTTGCGGCACGTGCTGCGCCGCCTTACCCAGGCCGGGGCCAGCCGCGCAACCGTGCTGTTGCGCGGGGAGTCGGGCGTGGGCAAAGAACTGATGGCCCAGGCCCTGCACACAGCAAGCCCTCGGCGCACGCAGCCGCTGGTCATGCTCAACTGCGCCGCCCTGCCCTCGGAACTCATTGAAGGCGAGCTTTTTGGCTGGCGCAAGGGCGCGTTCACAGGCGCGGTGCAAAACCGTGCCGGCCTTTTCCGCCAGGCAGACAAGGGCACGCTGTTTCTGGACGAAATCGGCGACCTCTCCACCACCGCACAGGCAAAGGTGCTGCGCGCGCTTCAGGAAGGCGAAATCCAGCCTCTTGGCGATGAACGCCGCTACAAGGTGGACGTGCGCCTTGTCTGCGCAACCAACCGCCCGCTGGAAGAACTGGTGGAGCAGGGGCTATTCCGCGAGGATCTGTACTACCGCATCAATGTCTTTCCCGTGTTCATTCCGCCGCTGCGCGAAAGGCCGGAGGACATTTTGCCCCTCACGGAGCATTTTTTGCGCATGTTCAGCAAGGAATACGACCGCCCGGTACGGCGCATTTCCACGCCTGCCATCGACCTTTTGCTGCAATACCACTGGCCCGGCAACGTGCGTGAGCTGAAAAACGTCATGGAACGCGCCGTGCTCATCTGCGAGGATGCCGTGCTGCGCGCCCACCACCTGCCCAGCACCCTGCAAAGCGCGGAGAGCAGCAGCACCGGCCCCACGGGCGGCGGCCTCGGCTTTAACGAAACTATCGCCCGGGTGGAGCAGGAATTTATTGTGGATGCCCTCAAAAATGCCCGTGGCAATATCCATCAGGCCGCGCGCGATCTGGGCATCACCTACCGCATCATCTATTACAAGATGAAAAAGTACGGCATAGATCACCGCCGTTTTGCTCCTTCCACCCCAGCATAACGCCTCAAACCGATGCACGGCATACAGCACTTCACACCCGGCCCGGCAGACTTGTAATCTGCCGGGCCGGGTGTGTTTTTTTGCGCTGGCGCTCAGAACTGTGGCAGGGCATACAGCACCACTCTGAATGCATACAAAATTGTTTTAAAATCCCATAATTTTACAAAAATGTTTTAATTTTAGAGCACTACATAAAAATTTATCAAACAAATACAAATTATTACAAAAAATATCGTCTTGGAACGCCTCTTGCTTACCTATGTGCTGTAGCAAGCAGCGCGGCAACCATGGGGGTGCGCCGCGTCACGTACAGACATACAGACAGTTCCAAGGAGGCTCCACATGTTCAAGAAAACGTTGGCGGCGTTGGCTCTCATGCTCGTCACCCTGTGCGGTTCGCTGAACGCAAAGGCCGAGGAAGACACCATCAAGGTGGGCATTCTGCATTCGCTCTCCGGCACCATGGCCATCAGCGAAACAACGCTGAAAGACGTTATGCTCATGCTCATTGAAGAGCAGAACAAAAAAGGCGGCCTGCTGGGCAAAAAACTGGAACCAGTGGTGGTGGACCCTGCCTCCAACTGGCCCCTCTTTGCAGAAAAGGCCCGCGAGCTGCTGAGCAAGGACAAGGTCGCCGCTGTTTTCGGCTGTTGGACCTCGGTTTCGCGCAAGTCCGTGTTGCCAGTGTTTGAAGAACTCAACGGTCTCCTCTTCTACCCCGTGCAGTACGAAGGCGAAGAATCTTCGCGCAACGTCATCTACACCGGCGCGGCCCCGAACCAGCAGGCCATTCCCGCCGTGGACTACCTGATGAACGACCTCGGCGTGAAGCGCTGGGTGCTGGCCGGTACGGACTACGTGTTCCCCCGCACCGCCAACAAGATCATCGAAGCCTACCTGATCTCCAAGGGCGTGAAAAAGGAAGATATCCTCATCAACTATACGCCGTTCGGCCATTCCGACTGGCAGTCCATCGTTGCTGAAATCAAAAAGTTCGGCAATGCGGGCAAAAAGACCGCCGTGGTTTCCACCCTCAACGGCGACGCCAACGTGCCTTTCTACAAGGAACTTGCCAACCAGGGCATCACTGCCGCCGACATTCCCGTCATGGCTTTCTCCGTGGGCGAAGAAGAACTCTCCGGCATAGACACCAAGCCTCTGGTAGGCCATCTGGCCGCCTGGAACTACTTCATGAGCGTGGACAATCCCGCCAACAAGGCCTTCATCAAAAAGTGGCACGACTTTACCAAGAATCCCAAGCGCGTGACCAACGACCCCATGGAAGCCCACTACATCGGCTTCAACCTGTGGGTGAAGGCTGTTGAAAAGGCCCAGAGCACCGATGTGAACAAGGTTCTGAAGGCCATTGTGGGCCTTGAAACCCTCAACCTTACCGGCGGCGTGGCCAAGGTCCTGCCCAACCACCACATCACCAAGCCCGTGCTGATCGGCGAAATCCAGGCTGACGGCCAGTTCCAGGTGGTCTGGGAAACTCCCTCCGTGGTTCCCGGCGAAGCGTGGTCGCACTACCTGCCCGAATCCAAGGATCTGATCGGCGACTGGACCGACCCCATCAACTGCGGCAACTACAACACCAAGACCAAGAAATGCGGCGGCGCTTCCAAGTAGCCCGCGCAACCGTATGAATCTGCGGCGGGGGCCCCAGCGGCCCCCGCAATCCCCCCACGGCACGTCGGCCAGGGCCAGCACCAGCGCAGACCCGGCAGACCAGACTAAAGGATATTCCCATGCGCACGGCGCTCTTGCTCTGCTGCCTCATAATTTTCAGCCTGCCTCCCGCAGTGCTGGCGTCCGGACCGGAACCGGACGGGAATGCCGGGGGCGCGGTTTCGACTCCTTCCGCGTCCCCGGTGCAAACTTCGCCATCCATTATTCCAGCCGATCTGCTCAAGGCTCTGGTGAGCCCCAAGGTAGCGGACAGGGATGCGGCCATTGCCGCGCTGGAAAAGGATGACAGTAGCCTTGCCGCGCCACTGCGCGAAAAACTGCTGGAAGCCCTGCTGCGCAATACCCTGCTGGCCGATGCCGCCGCAGGAGCGCTCTTTGTGAGCGATGATGCAGGTCAGGCGCGGTCCCTTGACGCCAAGGGAGAACTTGGCGCGGCGCAGAGCGCCGATGCCCTGCGCAAGGTGGGCACAAGCAACCGCCAGCGCCAGCGCATTACGGATATCCTCAACGCTCAGGCCCTTACCTCCACAGACACGGCCAAGCGCCGTCAGGCTTCGGCGGCCCTTATGGACAGCGCCACTCCGCCCCTCAAGGCAGAGGCCCTGAACAAACTGCTGACAGGGGAAAAGGACGAAGCCGTGCGCGGCAACCTCAGCGCGGCCCTTGCCCTGTACGTGGCGGCTGATCCTGCCGCCGTGCGCTCAGACCAGCTTGCCGCCGTCAAGGCTCTGAACAGCAACGGCAGCCCGGCAGCCCTCAACGCCCTGCGCACGCTTGCCGCCTCATCCGACACGGCGGTGGCAAAAGCGGCGGACGATGCCCTCTATTCCCAGCGCGTTTCCGCCCAGTGGGCGCAGTTTTTTGAAATGCTCTTTTTTGGAACGAGTCTGGGATCCATTCTTGTACTAGCCGCCATTGGCCTTGCCATCACCTTTGGCGTCATGGGCGTCATCAACATGGCTCACGGCGAACTGATCATGCTTGGGGCCTATACGGCCTGGGGCATGCAGCAGCTCTTGCCGGGCCAGCCTGGTCTTGCGCTCATTCTGGCCGTGCCCGCCGCCTTTCTGGTGAGCGGCGGCACAGGCGTGCTGCTTGAAAAGACTGTTATCCGCTTTCTCTATGGTCGGCCGCTGGAAACATTGCTGGCGACATTCGGCATCAGCCTTGTGCTGCAACAGGCCGTGCGTACCATGTTTTCGCCCCTCAACCGCGCCGTGCAGAACCCGGAATTCATGAGCGGCGTGTGGCAGATAACCCAGCATTTCAGCCTGACCTGCAACCGTGTGTACATCATCCTGTTCTGCCTTGGCGTATTCGCCCTCATCCATGTGGCCATGCACCGCACCCGGCTGGGGCTTGAAGTGCGCGCCGTATCGCAAAACAGGGCCATTGCCCGCTGCATGGGCGTACGCGCCTCGCGCGTGGACGCACTGACATTCGGCCTTGGCTCCGGCGTGGCTGGCATGGCTGGCGTGGCCTTGAGCCAGGTTTCCAACGTTGGCCCCAATCTGGGCCAGACCTACATTGTGGATTCCTTCATGGTCGTGGTGTTTGGCGGCGTGGGCAACCTCTGGGGCACGCTGACGGGCGGGCTGGCCCTGGGCATTGCCAACAAGTTTCTGGAGCCTGCCAGCGGCGCCATGCTCTCCAAGATCATCATTCTGGTCTGCCTTATCCTGTTCATCCAGAAGCGCCCGCGCGGCTTGTTTCCGCAAAAGGGCCGCGCGGTGGAGGCATAAATGGCGACCGATATCTTTGAACGGGAAAGGCTGCTCAACGCGCCTACCCGCAACTTTCTGGCTGTTACCGCCCTGCTGTCGCTGGCTGTGGTTGCAGGCAGCCTGCTGCCTGCAGGCAGCGCCCTGCATGTGCCGGGCTACATGGTCACCCTGCTGGGCAAATACCTGACATATTCATTGCTGGCACTTTCCGTTGATCTGGTCTGGGGTTTCATGGGCGTGCTCAGCCTTGGGCACGGCGCGTTTTTCGCCCTTGGGGGCTACGGCTTTGGCATGTACCTCATGCGGCAGATAGGCGCGCGCGGCGTATACGGCAATGCCAACCTGCCGGACTTCATGGTTTTTCTGAACTGGAAAGAACTGCCCTGGTTCTGGCAGGGCAGCGAATACTTTGTGGTGGCACTGCTGCTGGTGGTGCTGCTGCCCGGCCTGCTGGCCTATGTGTTTGGCAGGCTGGCCTTTGGTTCGCGGGTTTCGGGCGTGTATTTCTCCATTATGAGTCAGGCCATGACCTACGCCCTCCTGCTGGCCTTTTTCCGCAACGAGATGGGCTTTGGCGGCAACAACGGTCTCACGGACTTCAAGACCCTGCTGGGCTTTGAATTGCAGACAGACGGCATGCGTACAACCCTGTTTGCCTGCTCCGCCGTGGCGCTCATGGCTGGCTACCTCCTGTGCCGGGCCGTGACGGCGTCGCGCCTTGGGCGCGTGTGCGTTGCCGTGCGCGATGCGGAAAGCCGCGTGCGCTTTATCGGCTACAGGGTGGAGCGGTATCAGGTGGCGGTGTTCACGCTTTCCGCCATTCTGGCGGGTATCGGCGGCGCGCTGTATGTGCCGCAGGTGGGCATCATCAACCCTGGTGAATTTTCGCCCCTCAACTCCATTGAAATTGTGGTCTGGGTGGCGCTGGGCGGCCGTGGGCGGCTTTACAGCGCTGTGCTTGGCGCGTTTGCCGTTAATGCCTTCAAAACGTGGTTTACGGCGGTCATGCCCGAGGCATGGCTGTTTGCCCTTGGTGGCATGTTTGTGCTGGTGACCATCTTTCTGCCGCAGGGCCTCGCGGGCTTGCCCGAGCAGTGGCGCAACCGCGCAATACGCGGCGCGGCGTCAGATGCCCCTGCCGATTCCGCCAATGAAGGAGGCGCAGCATGAAGACCCAGCAGGATATCTTGCATGGGCGCAGCCTTGAGGACGTGGCAGAAGCCGCCCGCGCCTACGAAGAAACGCACGCCCCCTTTGACAAGCGCCCCATGAAGATGCGTGCCCGGCCCCCGCGCCGCATGATGTCCAAGCCAGACATCGCGCTGTATATGGAAAAAATCAGCGTGAGCTTTGACGGCTTCAAGGCGCTCAACGACCTGACCTTCTATGTGGACAAGGGCGAACTGCGCTGCGTCATCGGCCCCAACGGCGCGGGCAAGACCACCATGATGGACGTGATCACCGGCAAAACCCGGCCAGACGCTGGTTCCGCATGGTTTGGGCGCACCTGCAATCTGCTGCAAATGGATGAAGTCGCCATCGCCCAGGCTGGCATTGGCCGCAAATTCCAGAAGCCCTCGGTGTTCGAGGCCCTGAGCGTACTGCAAAATCTGGAACTGGCGCTGGCTGGCGACAAGCGGGTATGGCCCACATTCCGCGCGCGGCTCTCTGCCGACAACAGGGTCTTTATCGAAGAAGTGCTGCACCGCATCCGCCTGACGGAACTGGCCCGCTTGCAGGCGGGCAAGCTTTCGCACGGGCAGAAGCAGTGGCTTGAAATCGGCATGCTGCTCATGCAGAAGCCCCAGCTTCTGCTTCTGGACGAGCCCGTGGCGGGCATGACGCCTGAGGAAATGGATCGCACCATCGAACTGCTGCACGACCTTGAGGGCGAGCAGAGCATCATGGTGGTGGAACACGACATGGAATTTGTGCGGGCCATTGCCCACAAGGTAACGGTACTGCATCAAGGCAGCGTGCTGGCCGAGGGCACCATGGACGAAATGCAGAACCACCCTGCCGTGGTGGAGGCCTATCTGGGCGAACCGCTGGGCGCGGCCTAGCGCCTGCACGGCCTTGGCCTGCCGCTGGCTGATTTCGGGCTGGCCTTGAGCTGGATGACCGCTGCAAACTGCCAATTTTCGAGCCTCATGCTCCGGAGGAGCGTAATGCTGCATATAACAGGTCTCAATCAGTATTATGGCGAAAGCCACATCCTGCGCGACGTCAACCTTGAGGTAAAGGCCGGTTCGTGCGCCTGCCTCATGGGACGAAACGGCGTGGGCAAAACCACCTTGCTTCAGTGCATCATGGGCGTGCTACCGGCGCGCTCCGGTCATATTCTCCTTGAAGGAACGGACTTGCTTCCTCTGCCTGTGGAGCGCCGCGCGGCCCTGGGCATCGGTTATGTGCCGCAGGGCCGCCAAATCTTCCCCCTGCTGACCGTACGTGAAAACATGGAACTTTCCCTGCCCATGCGCAAGGACAAGGCCGGGGCCATTCCTCAGTTCATCTTTGACTTTTTCCCCGTGCTGGGCGAAATGATGCATCGGAGGGGCGGCGATCTTTCCGGCGGGCAGCAGCAACAGCTTGCCATTGCCCGGGCGCTCACACTGGAGCCGCGCCTGCTCATTCTGGACGAACCAACCGAGGGCATTCAGCCCAACATTGTGCGCGACATCGCCACAACCATTCGCAGACTCAACGAAGAAATGGGCCTCACAGTGCTGCTGGTGGAGCAGAAAGTGCCTTTTGCCCGCCGCATGGCAGATACCTATATGATTATGGATCGAGGGCACATCGTTTCACAGGGCGGCATGCACGGCCTGGATGATGCCACCGTCAAAGCCTTTCTGAGCGTCTGATTCCCGCCACGGAATCCAAGAGGATCTGCATGTCTGCCAACACCGCAAACCCTGCCGGCAATCTCCACGGTCACTGCTTTACGCCTGACCGGCGCTGGAGCGCGCGCATGGAGCTGGATTTTGCGGTGCGGCAGGGGCGCACCACGCTGGCAAAAATGCAGTTCAGCGGGCCTTTGCGCGTGCAGCGACCCTTCTATCCCGAAGCTTCGCCAGCCAATGCGCCGGGCCGGGCGCAGGTGTCCCAGCCCTGCCACTGCTGTCTGCTGCACCCGCCGGGCGGCCTTGTAAGCGGCGACGATCTGAGCCTTGCCGTGCGGCTTGCGCAAGGCGCGCACGCCCTGCTCACCGCGCCTTCTGCTTCCAAATTCTACGCTGCGGATGCGCATAACGTCGCCCAGCGTCAGACCACAGACCTGAACGTTGCGGGCGGCATGCTGGAATGGCTGCCGCGTGAAACCATCATCTATGACGGCGCGCGGGCCGAAATGCGCACATCGGTGGAGCTGGACAATGCCAGCGCCTGCATCGGCTGGGAAATGATCTGCCTTGGCCGCCCTGCCGCCAGCGAGAGCTTTACCCACGGCAGCGTACGCCAAAGCCTCATACTCACTCGCGAGGGGCTACCCCTGCTGCATGAGGTGCTGCGCTTTGAAGGCGGCGATGCCCTGCAAAAATGCGCCTGTGGTCTGGGTGATCAGGCGGTCTCCGCCACCCTCTTTGCCGTGGGACGCGGAGCGGATGACGGGCAAGACCTTGCCGCGCTGGAAGCATGCTGCACCACGCTGCAAAACATGCTCTCGCCCAACTGCGATTTTGATGATGCGCCAGATGGCCCTCCTGATGATGCATCAGGAGGGCCAAGCCCCGCTGCATGCGATAGTTCCGTCCAGGCCAGGCCCGTTCCCCTGTCTGCCCACATGGGGGAACGGGCCGGAGCCACCGTGCGCGGAGGGGTGCTTGTGGTGCGCTATCTGGGGCCGGATATGGAAGAAGCTCGCAACCTGCTGCTGACAGCCTGGAACCTGCTGCGGCCAAAGCTGACAGGCTGCCCGCCGCATATGCCGCGCATCTGGTACGGAGCTTTTTAAGGTTTTTTCACAGCCGGACTGCGGCCTGAGCTGCAAGTCGGGCTGTGATCATATAATTTTCAAGGAACTCTTGCGGCATGCCGCACATACAGGAGGCATCATGGAACTTCTGCCCAGAGAAAAAGACAAGCTGCTGCTTTTCACCGCCGGGCTGCTGGCAGAGAGGCGCAAGGCGCGCGGCCTCAAGCTCAATTACCCCGAGGCTGTGGCCTACATCAGCCTGGCAGTGCTTGAAGGCGCGCGCGACGGGCAAAGCGTGGCCGAGCTTATGGGTTCGTGCCGCAACCTGCTCACGCGCGAGGACGTCATGGACGGCGTCCCCGAGATGGTCCACGAAGTGCAGGTGGAGGCCACCTTTCCTGATGGCACCAAGCTTGTGACCGTGCACGATCCCATTCTGTAATCAGGGCACCAAGGGCAAGCCGTGCACGACAACGAACGCAGCAACGTATACGAACACGCAAGGGGGACGCATGATTCCCGGTGAATTTCATATCGCAGAGGGCGAAATAACCCTTAACGCACTCTCGGAAGGGCAGGAAGTTGTGCTGGAAGTTTCCAATACCGGCGACAGGCCCATTCAGGTTGGTTCGCACTACCATTTTTTTGAGGTAAACCCGGCCCTGACCTTTGCCCGCGAATCCGCGCGCGGCATGCGGCTCGACATACCCGCTGGAACCGCCGTGCGCTTTGAGCCGGGGCAGAAACGCGAGGTGCGCCTTGTGTCCTACGCCGGGGCACGGCGCGTGTTTGGCTTTCGCGCCCAGATCATGGGGGCGCTTGATGCCGAAGCCCCCAGGGAGGAAAAAGCATGATCCGCATCCCCAGAAGCCAGTATGCCGAACTCTACGGCCCCACCACGGGCGACCGCATCCGCCTTGCGGACACGGAACTGTGGATAGAAATTGAGCGCGACCACACCGTCTATGGCGATGAAGTCTGCTTTGGCGGCGGCAAGGTCATTCGCGACGGCATGGGCCAGAGCCAGATCAGCAATGCTGACGGCGCTATGGACACAGTCATCACCAATGCAGTCATCATGGATGCGGCGCTGGGCATCATCAAGGCCGATCTTGGCATACGCGACGGGCGCATTGCCGCCATCGGCAAGGCGGGCAACCCCGATGTACAGCCCGATGTGGACGTGATCATCGGCCCCGGCACGGAGATTATTGCGGGCGAAGGCTGCCTGCTCACCGCTGGCGGCATGGACTCGCACATCCATTTTATCTGCCCGCAACAGGTGGAAGAAGCCCTTGCCAGCGGCATTACCACCATGCTTGGCGGCGGCACCGGCCCTGCCACGGGCACCAACGCCACCACCTGCACCCCCGGCCCCTGGCATCTGGAACGCATGCTGGCCGCCACAGACGCGCTGCCCATGAACTTTGGTTTTTTGGGCAAGGGCAATGCCGCCATGCCCGAGGCCCTGCGCGAGCAGCTCGAGGCGGGCGCTTGCGGCCTGAAACTGCACGAAGACTGGGGCACAACCCCGGCTGCCATCGACACCTGCCTTACCGTGGCTGACGAATACGATGTGCAGGTCGCCATCCATACCGACACGCTCAATGAGGCGGGCTTTGTGGAAGACACGCTGGCCGCGTTCCGTGGCCGCACCATCCACACCTACCACACGGAAGGCGCAGGCGGCGGCCACGCTCCCGACATTTTGCGCGCCTGTTCCCTGCCCAACGTGCTGCCCTCGTCCACCAATCCCACCCGGCCCTATACCGTGAACACCGTGGACGAGCATCTGGACATGCTCATGGTCTGCCACCACCTCAACCCCTCCCTGCCAGAGGACGCGGCCTTTGCCGATTCGCGCATCCGGCGCGAAACCATTGCCGCGGAGGATATCTTGCAGGATATGGGCGTAATCTCCATGATTTCCTCAGACTCGCAGGCCATGGGCCGCGTGGGCGAGGTCATCACCCGCGCGTGGCAGACCGCCCACAAGATGAAGGTGCAGCGCGGCCCCCTGCCCGAAGACCGGGGGCGCGGCAACGACAACTTCCGGGTGCGCCGGTATCTGGCCAAGTACACCTGCAACCCTGCCGTGACCCACGGCCTTTCCCACGCCATTGGCGCAGTGGCCCCCGGCCTTCTGGCCGACCTCGTGTTGTGGAAGCCCGCCTTCTTTGGGGTCAAACCCTCGCTGGTCATCAAGGGCGGGCAGATAGCCGCCGCGCCCATGGGCGATGCCAACGCCTCCATCCCCACGCCGCAACCCATGCACTATCGGCCCATGTTTGGCGCGCTGGGGCAGGCTGCGGCTGCCGCCAGCCTGAGCTTTGTTTCGCGCGCCTTCATGGAAAACGGCGGCGAGGGACGGTTGCGGGAGCTGGGCCTGCTGCGCGGGCTTTCCTCCTGCCGGGGTACGCGCACCCTGTGCAAGAGCGACCTCTTGCTCAACAGCGCCACCCCGGCCATTGCCGTGAACCCGCAAACCTATGAAGTCCGCGCTGACGGCGAAATACTCACCTGCGCTCCGGCGGAAGTGCTGCCGCTGGCGCAACGGTATTTTTTGTTCTAGGCAAACCACCCAAGGAGCGACCATGCTGGAATTTACCGAAAACATGGGGCAGCGCACCAATCTGGAGCCTACGGCCACCCTCACCCTGACCTGGGAGCAGCGCGGCAAATGCCGTCAGCGGCTGCGGCTGGACAGCGGCGAAGAAGCTGGCCTGTTTCTCACGCGCGGGCAGGTTCTGCGCGAGGGCGATATTTTGCGCGCCGGGGACGTACTGGCAATTGTGCGCAACGGCGCGGAACCCGTGGTGACGGGCATTGCCCCCAACTGGGAAACCCTGGCCCGCGCCTGCTATCACCTTGGCAACCGCCACGCCGCCTTGCAGCTTGGGCACAAGTGGCTGCGCTTCATGCCCGACCACGTGCTTGAAGAACTGGCGGAAAATCTGGGTCTGCGGCTGCGGCGTGAAAACCTGCCCTTTGTGCCCGAGGGCGGAGCCTACGGCGGTCACGGTCACAGTCATGGCTGAATTGGCTGCCGGACTGGCGACTGACCCGGCATCCGAGCAAACGCCCCCCACAAGGGCGCTGGCAGGTGGAACCTGCCTTGCTCAAAAAGTACAACAGTGCGCGCCGCATGAGCAGGCGAAGGACGCCGCAGGACAAACCGGGCCGCATGCTGGCCGTGGCTGTAGCCGCACGACATGGAATGGGCCGCAGTTTGGCCTGACAGCCTTGCTCTATCTGGCGGGGCAATCCCTGCCCGTGGGCGGCTTTGCCTGGTCGCAGGGCCTGGCCGCCGCAGTGGAGCGGGGGCATGCAGGCACGGCGGAAGGCGTGCGCCGCTGGCTTTGGGGCGTGCTGCGCCTCGGCCTTGCCCGCAACGACCTGCCGCTGCTGCTGCGCATGCACACGGCGGCAAGCAGTGCGGATGCCGATGCACTGGCCCGCTGGAATGCCCTTATGCTTGCCGGGCGCGAAAGCCGCGAACTGTGGCAGGAAGAAATCCAGATGGGGCGGGCCTTGCGCCGCATTTTGCACGATCAGGACATGCTGCCGCACTGGCCTCTGCCAGACAACGCAGGGTACACGGCCTGTTTTGCTGTTGCCGCCGTCATGCTCGACCAGCACGCCCGCAGCATGGAGCCTTTTAGCGACCCTGCCGCGCAACAGCGCGCCGGGGTGGACGCGGCCTGCGCCTATGTGTGGAGCTGGCTGCAAAATCAGGTGGCCGTGGCCTGCAAAACGGTACCTCTGGGCCAGACCGCCGCACAAAAACTGTTGCTGGAGTTCATGCCTGCCGTGCCGCAACTGGTGGCGCAGGCAGCGGCCCTGCCCGATGAGGACATCGGCTCCAGCCTCCCCGGCCTTGCCCTGTGCAGCGCCGGACACGAACGGCAATACACCCGACTTTTCAGGAGTTGAACGTCATGACCAATAGACCCTGCCTGCGAGTGGGCGTTGGCGGCCCAGTGGGTTCCGGCAAAACGGCCCTCTTGCGCCACCTGTGCATGCGCCTTCGCAAGCACTACAACATGGCTGTCGTCACCAACGACATTTATACCCGCGAAGATGCGGAATTTCTGCTGCGTCACAACGCCCTTGAGGCCGACCGCATCATCGGCGTTGAAACGGGCGGCTGCCCGCATACCGCCATCCGCGAAGACGCCTCCATGAACATTCAGGCAATTGAAGAGCTTCAGGCCCGCCATCCTGGCCTTGAGCTGGTGCTGGTGGAAAGCGGCGGAGACAACCTCTCCGCCACGTTCAGCCCGGAACTGGCAGACCTCACCATCTATGTCATCGATGTGAGCGGCGGGGACAAAATCCCGCGCAAGGGCGGCCCCGGCATCACCAAGTCCGACCTGCTCATCATCAACAAGGTTGACCTCGCGCCCATGGTGCATGCCTCGCTGGACGTGATGGAGCGCGACACCCGGCGCATGCGCGGCGAACGCCCCTATGTGCTCACAGAGATGCTTTCCGGCGCAGGCATTGAAGCCGTGATCGCCTTTATCATCCGCGAGGGCATGCTGCGGCTGCCCGACCAGTCAGTATAAGTGCATTGCCTGCCGCGTGGATGCCCGCCACGCAGACGCAAAAAACGCCCGCGATTGCGGGCGTTTTTAGTATCCATATTACAGGCAGGCGATTAATCAGAAGCCTGCGCCTTGAGCGCATCGGCCTGCGCCACAGTGCTCAGGGCTTCAATCAGAGGATCGATTTCGCCTTCCATGATGCGGTCCAGAGAATACAGGGTCAGGTTGATGCGGTGATCCGTGCAACGCCCCTGCGGGAAATTGTAGGTGCGGATGCGTTCGGAACGGTCGCCGGAACCCACCTGCGACTTGCGGTCGGCGGAAATTTCCGAATTATAGCGTTCACGCTCGGCGGCCAGGATGCGCGAGGCAAGCACCTTCATGGCGCGGGCCTTGTTTTTGTGCTGCGAACGTTCATCCTGACAGGTCACAACGGTATTGGTGGGCAAGTGCGTGATGCGCACAGCCGATTCCGTTTTGTTGACGTGCTGGCCGCCAGCGCCGGAGGCCCGGTAAATGTCGATGCGCAGGTCTTCCGGGCGGATTTCCACGTCCACTTCTTCCGCTTCGGGCATAACGGCCACGGTGGCGGCAGAGGTGTGGATGCGGCCCTGGGCTTCCGTGGCGGGCACACGCTGCACGCGGTGGGTGCCCGCCTCGAACTTGAGGCGGCTGTACACCTTGTTGCCGCTGATAAGGCAGATAACTTCCTTGAGGCCGCCCGATTCAGAGGGCGATTCGCTCATGAGTTCCACCTTCCAGCCCTTTACTTCGGCATAGCGCGAATACATGCGGAACAGGTCAGCGGCAAACAGGGCCGCTTCTTCGCCGCCAGTACCGGCGCGGATTTCAAGAATGGTGTTCTTTTCGTCCAGCGGATCCTTGGGCAGCAGCATGAGCTTGAGCTCCTGCTCCACCTCGGGCAGTTCCGTTTCAATGCGGCGCAGGTCTTCCTGGGCAAGCTCGCGCATTTCCGGGTCTTCATCGCGCAGCAGCAGCTTGTTTTCGGCCTGTTCCTGCAACAGCGCCTTGTGACGGCGGTACATCCCCACAATGTCGCGCAGATCGGCATGGGCCTTGGTGAGCTTGCGGTAGTGTTCCTGATCGTTGAACACGTCCGGCTCAGCCAGGGAATGCTCCAGCTCCATGAATTTCTTTTCCAGACCTTCCAATTTGGCGAACATAGGTGTCTCCAACACGCTGTGGGCGGAAAAAACGAAAATCGGGCGCGCAGCCATGCCGCAAGCAGCATGTCAGGCAACAGGCCCATGTACAGCATCTGCCGCAAAGGCGGCAGAAAAAGACGGCAATCAGCGCTATTCCGTGGTGTAGGCTACGGTGCGCACCCTCGCGCCGTCATCCGGGCCAAGGGCTTCACGCAGGGCCACCACGGCCACTTCAAGCTGGCTTTCGTCAGGCTCGTAGGTGGTGAGCCGCTGGAGGGCCAGCCCCGGGGCGCGCAGCACAGTTGCCGACAGCCCTTCGGGCAGCTTGGCGGCGTAGCGTATAAGCTCATAGGCAAGCGCGCTTATAGGCACCATCAACAGCAGCTTGACTCCAATGGTGAGTGCGTGCTTGGCCACTTCGCCCTGCGGCGTGTAAATGCTCAACATCAGGGGAACCAGCACCGCATGCAGCAATATGGAAATGCTGATGACAAACAGCAAAAACGTGGTTCCGCAGCGCGGATGCAGACGGCTTTTACCCATGGCAGCGGCTGCGTCCACATCGCCCCCCGCCTCATAGGCGTGGATGGTTTTGTGTTCTGCCCCGTGATACTGAAAAACACGGCGGATATCAGGCACATATGAAATTGCCTTGATATACCCCATGAAGATGCAGCACTTGAAAAAGCCGTCCCAGAGGTGGAACGAAAGCCCTTCCACATCGCCGCCAAGGCGCGCCCAAAGCATCACCAGCGAGAGCAGGTGCGGCACAACCACAAAAAGGCCTACTGCCATCAGCAGGGCCAGAATCAGCGTAAGCACCAGATGCCAGCCGGAGATTTCCTCCTGCTCGCTCTGGGCCACAGCTTCAACCGAGCGGTTGAGCGCCTTGATGCCGTTGACCAGGGTCTCCAGCAGCACAGGAAAGCCCCGTACAAAGGGCTTTTTGAGCCAGGGGCTGCGGGTAAGCGAAAACCACGGGCAGCGCATGGCACGAATGACGCCGTCGGTCTGGCGAACAGCCAGTCCGTAGACATCACCGTGACGCATCATCACGCCTTCCATGACGGCCTGCCCGCCTACCGGGGCGCATTCCGCATTCAAAAGAGCGAGGGCAAGCTGCAACACACCGCTCGCGCGCTTTGCGCGCGGGGCGATTTGCTGCGAGCCTGCCCGCCGCGAACTTTCGGGCGTCATGCCAGTGCTGGAGTCCCGGTAAAGGCCCGACCCAAGCTTACTGCTGATCAAACTTGGCGTACTTCTTGCGGAAGCGGTCAATACGACCAGCGGTATCAAGAAAACGCTGCTTGCCGGTGAAGAAAGGATGGCAAGCGGAGCAAACTTCCACGTTAACCTGTTCGCCCTTGGTGGAGAGCACGTGCTCTTCATTGCCGCAGGCGCAGGTGATGGTGGCGTTGAACACTTTGGGATGGATATCATTTTTCATGGCAGCTACCTCGTGAACGCGGCATAATCCAGCTTTTACAGCAATTCGGACGCCCGCGCGTTTTACCCTTGGCGCGGCGCAGTACCGCACAAGGGCAAGCTATATAGCCCTCTTTTGCGGCTTTGGCAAGTGCACCGGGCTGGGTTGAGCATAAAATGGCTTTACGGCCCCGGTCATACGCTCGCCGCAAGCCACTTGGCGGCCCCACGCGGACAACTTAGAGGCAGTCTTGTGGTTGCCGCGGCAAGCAGCTATAAGACCCCCATGCCTAAATCACCCAGACAACGCGCCGACCAGCTTGTATTTGAACAGGGCCTTGCGGAAAGCCGCGAACAGGCCCGCCGCCTTATCATGGCGGGCAAAATCATCCTTGAGCAGACGGTTCCCGGCGCGCCGCCGCAGGTAGTGCCCAAACCGGGGCATCCTTTTGCTGCGGACACGGTTTTTGCCCTGCTGGAACCGGAACGCTACGTGAGCCGTGGCGCTTACAAACTTTTGACCATCCTTGAGCATTTCAAGCTGGATGTGACCGACTTTGTGTGCCTGGACGCGGGCGCTTCCACCGGAGGTTTTACGGACTGCCTTCTGCAACGGGGGGCCAAGCGCGTTTATGCTGTGGATGTGGGCAAAAACCAGTTACACGAACGCCTGCGGGCCGATGAAAGGGTGATAAATCTAGAAGGCGTCAACCTGCGCCATGCGGAGCAGAGCCTTATCCCCGAGATGGTTGATCTGGTAGTCGCGGACGTTTCCTTTATTTCGCTCACCCTCGTGCTGCCCTCGTGCATGCCCTGGCTCAAACCCGGCGGCATGCTCGCCACGCTCATCAAACCCCAGTTTGAGCTTGGCCCCGGCGAAACCGTCAAGGGCGTGGTGCGCGATGATGCCGCCCGCCAGCGCGCGGTGGACAAGATTCTGCTCTTCACCCAGGCCAATCTGGGTCTTGCCTGTCAGGGTGTGCTGCCCGCCGCCATCAAGGGCCCCAAGGGCAATCAGGAATACATGGCCCTGTTTGCGCGGCAGGGTCAGGCAAACGCATAAAGCCGCCTAATCCTCACGGTCAGATTCTTTTGCATCCGACGTGTCCGCATCCCCAGCGCTATCCGGGGTAAGCGCGGCAGCGGTCTTTTTTTCCGCAGGCGTAAACAGTCGCCCGCGCTGCACGGCCTTGTTGCCAAAGCGGCTGCGCAGATCGTCCAGCGCTGCATCCAGCTTTTGTCTCCTGGCCTCAACCTGCGGGTCCAGCCCCTGCGTTGCGGGCTTGACTGCGCCCGGCAAGACCAGTTGCGCCACAGGCGCGTCAAAACCTGAAACCCCAAGGCCGATAAGCCGCACAGGCTGGGGCAGGGGCAGCTCGCGCAGCAGGGCGCAGCCCACCTCAAAAATGGTTTCCGTGGCGTTTATGCCCTCCGGCAGGGTGCGCGATCGGGTAATCTGGCGAAAATCCGTATACTTGACCTTGAGCGTCACCGTGCGGCCCCTGTAGCCGTGCCGCCGCAGCGAAGCGCCCACGCGCTCTGCATGGGCCAACAGCATGCGCTGCAAAAAATCCCGGTCGCGCGTGTCCTCGGTAAAGGTGCATTCCGCGCTTTCACTCTTGGCGGCGCGTTCGGTCTCGATGCCGCGCGGGTCGCGCCCGTGCACGCGCTCATACAGCACACCGCCCCACTTGCCGTATTTGCGCAGCATGAAATCCAGACTGTAGCGGCGCAACTGCCCCACAGTTCTCACGCCCAGACCTTGCAGACTCTCAACCATGCGCTTGCCCACGCCGGGAATCTTGCCCACAGGCAGGGTCGCCAGAAAGTCGTCCACTTCTTCGGGCCGCAGGATGAACATGCCATCGGGCTTGTTGATGTCTGAACAAATCTTGGCAAGAAACTTCACCGGCGCGGCCCCGGCGGAACAGGTAAGCCCGCCCGTGGCCTCGCGCACACGTTCCTTGATGCGCAGGAGCAGTTCTTCCAGCGAGCCGAACAGACGCTCAAGGCCTGTGGCGTCCACATAGGCCTCGTCTACGCTGGCCTGCTCCACAAGGGGTGAAAACTCGGCAAGGGCCGCCATGACCGCCCGCGAAAGCTCGGCATAGCGCGCGTATCGCCCACGCACCACAATGGCCTGCGGGCAGAGCCTGCGGGCCGTTGCCATGGGCATGGCCGAATGCACTCCAAAAACGCGCGCCTCGTAAGAACAGGTGGAAACCACGCCCCGCTGCTCGCCGCCCACAATGACGGGCTTGCCGCGCAGGGACGGGTCGTCCATCTGCTCTACCGATGCAAAAAAGGCATCCATGTCGATATGGATAATCATGACAACAATCCGGGCGCTGGTTTCACTGTAAGGTATGGGGTAAGGTGACTCTATACTTTTGATTTTTCTTTGATATTCAGGTTAATACACTACAATTTCGGCGTAATTTTCTCTCCATCAAAGATTTATGTTTAAAAAGATGGATTTTGTCCTCTGGCAAGGAAAAGGCCCGTTTCAGGACAGCAACCTACAAAGACGGTAGTCGTAGCTCGCACAGGTGTGGTTTTGTTCTCCGGCAAGGAAGAATGGCTTTTTGCGCAAGGAGTGTACAAAAAAGGTACTCGACTGAAGCAAAAAACCGTTCTGACGCAGCCGGTGGGCAAAAAAGCCCTGTGCGAGTTACGGCTAGTCGAGCTTCTCGCGCACACGTTCAAGCTCGGTTTGCACATACGCCTCCGGCGCACCCGCCGAACGCAACAGATATTCCGCCATGGCCAGCGCAACTTCGCGTTCGCCGCTGAAAACGGCGTCCGCGCCTTTATCGCGCAGGGAGCGGGCTTCGCTCACAAAGGCCGTGTGCGCCAGAATGCGCGCATGAGGATTCACCGCGCGTGCTATGGGCGTCACTTCGCCTGCGGGGATACTGGGGGATGTCAACAGCAGGGCCTCGGCCTTTTCCAGGCCAGCTTCGCGCAGTACTTCGGCCTGCATGGCATCGCCGTGCACCACGGGGACCCCTTCGCTGCGCAAAAGCCGCACCGTGTCGATATTCATTTCCACAACCACTGGCAGCATGCTGCTGTCCTGCAAAATGCGGCAGCAACTGCGCCCAACGGGGCCGTAGCCCACCACAACCACCCGCGCGCGGTTGCCTTCGTCCGGCACGATCAGGCAGGCCGATGGTTCGGCAGCGTTGCCGCGCTTGCGCTTCTCCCACCACAGGGCCACATCCTTGGCCTTGCGGTACAGCATGGGGTTGAACGTGATGGAAATGATGGCCGCAGGAATAAGCGCATTGTTGACCCTCTGGTCAAAAACCCCAAGGCTGATGCCGAGACCCGCAAGAATAAAAGTAAATTCACCCACCTGCGACAGGGAGGCGGCCACGGGCAGTCCCAGCTTGAGAGGCTTGCGGAACAGGCTTGTCATCAGCAGCGCCCCAAGAGGCTTCACAATCATGATGACAAAGAGGGTCGCCAGCATGAGGGGCCAGTCCTGCGCCAGCGAGGCAGGGTCAAAGAGCATGCCCACAGACACAAAGAACAGCACGGCAAAAGCATCACGCAGGGGCAGGGCTTCGGCGGCGGCACGGGCGCTGAACTCGGACTGCCCCACAACCATGCCAGCCAAGAATGCGCCAAGCGCCATGGACGCCCCAAAAAACTCCGCAGCAGCAACGGCAATGCCAAGGGCCAGGGCCAGCACCGCAAGGGTAAACAGATCGCGGGTGCCCGTGCGGGCCACGTAGCCCAGAAACAACGGAATAAGCTTTTGCCCAACCACAAGCGTAAACACGGAGAGCGCCGCCAGTTTGAGCAGGGTCATGCCCAGGGCGCTCCAGAATTCGCCGCCCGGAGAAAGAACCGAAGGCAGCAGCACAAGCAGCAGAATGGTAAAGATGTCTTCCACCACCAGCCAGCCCAGAGCCACATGCCCGGTGGGATTGTGCAGGTCATGGTTATCTGCAAGCACTCGGGTAAGCACCACGGTGCTGGCTACAGAAATAGCCATGCCGTAGACCGCGCCAGAGAGCAGATCAAAGCCGAAAAGATGCAGCAGCCCCATGCTTGCCAGCGTTGCCAGCGAGATTTGCGCCGCTGCGCCACCAGTGGCAATGGCCCCCACGGCCAGCAGATCCTTGAGATGAAAATGCAGGCCCACGCCAAACATCAGCAGGATAACGCCAATCTCGGCGCACTGGGCCGCCGTGGACGCATCGGCCACAAAGCCGGGGGAGTGCGGTCCTACGATGATGCCTGCCAGCAGATAGCCTACAAGGGGAGAAAGGCGCAGTTTCTGCGTGATAAAACCAAGAACCAGGGCGGCGGAAAGCCCCCCGGCAAGCGTAAGAATAAGATTTACGTCATGGGGCATGGATGGTGCTCCTTTAAGGCCATGAAAAGGCAGGCCGCAAGCAGCTGAATGCCCGCTCTAGAGCTGTTGACGAATGGAATGGATCAACTGCTCCGCAGGGATTTTCCGGAAAAAATCCTTGCCACGAAAAGCTCTAGTCGTCGGACTTCAGCCATTGCAGCCACAGGTTGCGGCGGCGGGGGCCATCGCCCTCGCACAGATAAACAGATTGCCACGTGCCAAGGCGCAGTTCGCCCTTCTCCACAATCAGCAGGAGGGATGGCCCGTGCAGGGTGGTTTTTATGTGGGCATCGCTGTTGCCCTCAGCGTGGCGGTAATCGCCATGCTCCGGGGCAAGGCGGCTGAAAAAGGCCAGCATGTCGCGCCGCACGTCAGGGTCTGCGCCTTCGTTAACCGTGAGGCCGCAGGTGGTGTGCGGGCAGAACAGGGCCAGAGCGCCGCTCTGCCAGCGGCCATCGGCGGCCTTGCGGCGTACCAGCGCGCGCAGCTCCGCCGTGATATCGACCATTTCGCATCGGCTGCGGGTGCTTATTTCAAAAGTTTCCACGGCTGCCTCAGCTTGTGAATTCCAGCAGGTCGGAGCGTGCTATGCGATCCAGCTCGTCACGCTGGTTTTCCGGCGTTTCGGTAAAGAGAAAACCAAAAAGCCCGTAGCGCGTGAAATCGCTTTTGCGCACATGCAGCACGCGGGCAAAGCCACGGCTCAAGGCCTCATAATCAAAGTTGCGTACGGGCGGGCAGTTTTCCGGCTTGTTCAGTACAATGAGGGTGTAGAGCTTGCCTTCGCGCCCGGCCAGAGCCTTGTCCCAGTCGGGCCGCCGCCCTTCCAGAAAGCACCCGTAGGTGTGGAAGCCCCAGGAAAACAGGGTGACGTCCGTGCAGCACCAGCCCGCAAAACGCAGAGCGTTGAACTCGATGGGTCGTATGCGTCCCTGGGCGTCACGCCGCAGCTCCACATGGGTGGGAAAGTTCCGCAGACCCAGCAAGGAGTTAACCTTGTTGAACCATGCCTCGAACTCTGCAAGGTGAGAGCGTACCACAGAAGCGCCCGTGTAGTACAGGCGGTCGCTCACGTCCGAAGCGGAAGCAAATTCGTGCCGCAGAATATTGCAGATCACGGCCTGCCCCTGCGCGTCAAAGTATACATCCACGGCGTATTCATCGCCGTCAATGTATTCCTCGATGAGCCAGTCCTCGCTGTCCACCACGCTGTCAGGATACTGCTCGCGCCAGTGCGTTGCTTCCTGCTCAATGGCGGCGAGGGCGGCAAGCCAGTCCTCGCGGGTGCGCACAATGCGCACGCCCAGGCTGAAAAAACCTACAGAAGGCTTGACCACGCAGGGCAGGCGCAGTTCTTCAAAAGGCAGGCGGCGCAGGGCATCAAGGCTAAGTCTGCGATAGAAATAATCATCGTAGAGGGGGCGCAGCAACTCGCGGGTTCTGGCCTTGTTTTTGAGCTTTTCAATGCCGCTGACAAGTTCGGCATTGTCCACATGGTCGCAGACCCAGGCCAGGGAATTTTCCGAACAGGTATAGATGCGCGGGGGGGCGCAGTCCGTGCAGGACTTCCGGCACTGGGCCGCAAATTCCGCTTCTGGAACGAGGTTCAGGGGCGCTGCGCCAGAAAGCGCACGGGCGCGGGACAAGTCCCGCGCCACAGCATTGTCGAGCACCGGTTCCCGCCGGGCTGCCGCGTAGTCGAGCAGCTCTGGCGAGACGTATGGTTCATCAAAAATTATCATGCTCCTCCCAACACGCGGAAGTACACCGCGGGTTCCTTGAGCAGGCCGGCGTCCATGGTGCGCTGGAGAGCATCGCTCATGGCGCGGGCCGTGGTTTCGTGGGTCATGAAGACCAGCGGCACGCCGTTGCCTTCATCACTCTTCTGGATGACCTGGGCCATGCTGATGCCCTCGGCGGCCATGCAGCCCGAAAGATCGCGCAGCACGCCGGGGGCGTCCTGCACCATGACGCGCACGTAGTAGCACGAACGCCATTCTTCCGGCGGCACGATGGAGGCCTTGGGCAGTTCCTTGCTCACAAAACCGGTGTTGTTGGGGCGTTCATCGCGGGCAACGGCCAGCAGATCGCCCAGCACGGCTCCGGCTGTGGGCAGATCGCCCGCGCCGCGTCCGTGGAAAAACAGCGGGCCGGAGGCGTTGGCGTCCACCCGCACGGCATTGTACACGCCGCCCACGCGGGCCAGCAAAAACTTGTGGTACACAAGGGCGGGGAACACCCCGGCTTCAAGCCGGATGTTGCCTTCACTCTCAGTGCCCTCGGCGCCGGGAACCTCGCGCACCTGACCAATAAGCTTGATGCGGTAGCCAAATTCGCGCGCAAGACGGATATCCATGCCGGAAAGCCCGCGAATGCCGCGCACCGAAAGGGCCGTGTAAGGATAGTGCACCCCGTAGGCCAGACGGATAAGCAAGATAAGCTTGTGGGCGGCATCGTGGCCGTCAATGTCCAGCGTGGGGTCGGCCTCGGCATAGCCTAATTGCTGGGCCTGCTTGAGCGCAACGTCAAAATCCATACTGTTGCTGGTCATTTCAGACAAAATATAGTTGCTGGTGCCGTTGAGAATGCCCATGAGCGATTCGATGCGGTTGCCCGTGAGGCTTTCCTTCAGCGTCTCCACAATGGGGATGGCCCCAGCCACGCTGGCTTCGTAGCGCAGGATGCGCTTTTTGCGGTCAGCCTTCTGGAACAGGGCCAGACCTTCCTCGGCCAGCAGGGCTTTGTTGGCGGTGACGATGTGCTTGCCCTGATCAAGGGCGCGGTCGATGATGGTGCGGGCATTGTCGATGCCGCCAATGAGCTCCACCAGCACATCGATTTCTGGGTCATCGGTAAGCGCGCGGTAATCGGTTGTAAGCTCGGTTCCGGCGGGCAACTGGGCGCTGCGGGCCTTGGTGGCGTTGCGCACCAGCACCTTTTTGAGCACGATGTCGCGCCCGCAACGGCGGCGGATAAGGTCGGCGTTTTCGTCAAGCAGGCGCACAAGACCGCCGCCCACGGTGCCGAATCCGGCAAGGCCCACTACCAGGGGTTTATCGCTGTTCTTTGTCATGTCGCCTCCGAATCTGCTGCCTAACCCCGGTCTGTCCGCCGCGGGCCTGCGCGGTTGTTGGCCGTATACGGCCTTATGGTTGCTGCGGCGGGGCCGGAAAACCTCCCGACCCCGCCGATTTCAGTTGTTCTGGCTTTGCTTTTTCCGACAATCCAAGCGGATTGAACCCAAACCGCTCGGAAAAACGTTTTTTGAAAGCGAGATTTTGCTCCCTGGCAAGAAAACGGCCCGTTGAGGCAGTCCAGTGAACAAAAACTGCTTTCAAAACCTGTTTTGCCATCCTGCGGATTTTTGCCTTCCGGCAAGGAAGGCGGGCTTTTTATGCAGGGAGTGTACTCTGATGGTACTCGACCGGAATAAAAAGACCGCCTGACGCCGCCGGAAGCAAAAAAACGCGGAGGGCGAAACAGGTTTAGTCGGAGACGCCCGACAACAACCGCCGCATGCTACTGATAGCCTGCCGCGTGCGGTGTTCGTTTTCAATCAGGGCAAAGCGCACGTATTCGTCGCCGTAGGAGCCGAAGCCCAGACCCGGCGAAACGGCCACGTGGGCCTCCTGCAACAGCAGCTTGGAAAATTCCACGGAGCCCATCTTGCGGAAGGGCTCGGGAATATGCGCCCACACAAACATGGTCGCCTTGGGCGAAGGAGTTTCCCAGCCGATGCGGTTCAGGCCTTCGATGAGGCGGTCGCGCCGTTCCTGGTACACGCCGCGGATCTGGTGCACGCAGTCTTCGGGGCCGTTGAGGGCCACGGTGGAGGCAATCTGGATGGGCTGGAACATGCCGTAATCCAGATAGCTCTTGATGCGTGCCAGGGCATGGATAAGATCCTTGTTGCCCACGGCAAAACCCACGCGCCAGCCGGGCATGGAATAGCTCTTGGACAGGGAATAGAATTCCACGCCCACATCCTTGGCGCCCTTGGCCTGCAAAAAGCTGGGGGCCTTATAGCCGTCAAAAACCAGATCGGCGTATGCCAGATCATGCACAACCCAGATGTGGTTTTCCTTGGCGAAATCCACAATCTTCTGGAAGAATTCCAGATCCGTCACTTCGGTGGTGGGGTTGTGCGGATAGCAGATGAAAAGCACCTTGGGCTTGGGCCAGGCCTGACGCATGGCGGCTTCAAGGTCTTCAAAAAAGTTGCGGCCAGGGCCGATGGGCACGCTGCGCACGTCCGCGCCTGCAATGATGGGCGCGTACTTGTGGATGGGGTAGGTCGGATCGGGTGCGAGCACCACGTCGCCAGGCTCAAGAATAGCCAGCGAAAGGTGGGCCAGACCTTCCTTGGAACCCAGGGTCACGATGGCTTCGCTGTCAGGGTCGAGCTGCACGCCGTAGTGGCGCGCGTAGCGATCACAGATGGCTTTGCGCAGGTTCGGAATACCGCGCGAAAGCGAGTAGCGGTGGTTCACCGGCTTCTGTGCTGCCTCAACAAGCTTGTCGACGATGGGTGCGGGCGTTGCGATGTCCGGATTGCCCATGCTGAAGTCCACGATGTCGATATTCTGCCGACGCAGCCGCATTTTGAGGTCTCCCACCACCGCAAAAACATAGGGGGGGAGGCGGCGAATCCGCGAAAACTCTTCCATGTCTGATAGCTCCTAAGTTGATCGACATGCAGTCTGTCCCATGCGCTCGCAACAGGTCACGCCCGCACCATGCAGGCATGGACTCCACCCTGCCGCGCAGCCCCACAGGAAGCCAGTGCGTTTACCGGGCGCTCACAACGCGCCGGAAACGATTTTGTCATGCCGCAGCATAGCCAGCCGCGCGCCTGTTTGTAAAGCATTGCGGGCCGCCGAATCCCTTGATGGGGCATGTTTTTTATATGGTTTCCGGCGGAATGCCGCCAACTGCGCTTTGCCTTCCGCGCATAGTTGTGTATCCTTGATAAATATCTTGATTCCTGCGGAGGCAAACCATGGAAGATCATATTCGCTTTGACAGGCAAAATCTTGCGCTGCACCTGCTTGACCAGCGCTTGCTGCCAGAGCAGGAAACCGAAGTGATCTGCCGCAATACAGACGACATTGTATCGGCTTTACAAACCATGGTTGTGCGCGGGGCTCCGGCCATTGGCGTCACTGCGGCCTGGGGCTGCGCCCTTGCGCTGAACGAAACCAGCGGCCCCGGCTGGGCCACCCAGCTTGAAGAACTGCTTGACCGCATCGCCAATGCCCGGCCCACAGCCGTAAACCTGCGCTGGGCCGTTGAACGCATGCGTAAATGCTGGTGGAAGGTCATCAACAGCGGAAGCGGCGACCGCGCCCCCCTGCTCGCGGCCTTTCTTGACGAGGCCGCCAGAATGCAGGCCGAAGATGTGGAAGCATGCAAGACTCTGGGGCGCTTTGGCGCGGATTGCCTGAAAGACGGCGACACCGTGCTCACCCATTGCAATGCTGGCGCTCTGGCCACTGCGGGCTATGGCACGGCGCTTGGGGTTATTCGCGGCGCTGTGGAGCAGGGCAAACGCATCAAGGTTATTGCCGATGAAACGCGGCCCTTTCTCCAGGGCGCGCGCCTCACGGCCTGGGAGCTGCACAAGGACAATATCCCCGTTACCGTTGCCTGCGACAATGCCTGCGCGCTCCTCATGAGCAAGGGGCTTGTGCAGTCTGTGGTGGTGGGGGCAGACCGCATTGCCGCCAACGGCGACGCGGCCAACAAAATCGGCACCTATGGCGTTGCCCTGCTGGCAAAGCACTTCAATATTCCCTTCTACGTGGCTGCCCCGCTCTCCACCATTGACCCCACAACGTCCGACGGCAGCGGCATACCCATTGAGCAGCGCCCGGAACGTGAGGTCACCCACGTGGGCGATACGCGCCTTACGCCCGCAGATGTGCCCGTGTACAATTTTGCTTTTGACGTAACCCCTGCAGAACTCATCACCGGCATCATCACCGAAAAAGGCGTGTTGCAGCCGCCTTACGGGCTTGCCATCTGGGCAGCCCTCAACGAGGCCAGCGCCGCGCCCGAAGCCGATGACGCCGGGATTATTGAGCGTTAGGGGTTCAGTATGAAAGAGCTTGTTCTTGTCATTGGCCCGGCACTGCCGGATGCGGCACGCGCGCTGTGCACGGCCCCGGGCTACAGCCCCAGCGGCAAGGCCGAAACAGAGTCGGGTCAGGCCCTGCCCGAACGGCTTGTTGCCCACTGGGACGGGTGGGAAGCGCCCAATGGCGAAATTTCGCTGTCTGCGCGCCTGCGCGATGAGCTGACGGCCATCCGCGCCGAGCATATGGCCTGGGCGCACGATTTGGGACGCATGCGCGTTGGCGGGCGCGAGATGCAGCAGCATCTGCGTTGCGGCGAAAAGCTCTCCATGTGGTGGTGTTCGCTGCTGTACGAGCGCCATCCCAAGATGACGCCCGGCCTCTACACTGTTTACAAATTACGCTCCCTTGAGCGCCTCATGGACGAGGGTGGCTTTGCCTCCCTGCGCGTTTTTGGCGGGGATGAAGACCTGCGCGGCGCGCTTGCGCGCATGTGCAAGTCAGGCCACAGGCTGTTTGCGGAATGCAGAGAAGCTCCGGTTCCGCTTGAGCCAGCCCGCAGTCTGCTGCGCAAGGTTTATGACGCAACGCCTCCCCCCTTGCGCGCGCTGGCCCGCTACGCCCACTGGTGGTGGACTGTGCGCCGCCACATGCCTCCAGTTTCGGCCAAAAGCCCGCTGCCGCCCGCTCAGGGGCAGGCTGCCACCATCGCCACCTACTTTCCCAATGTGGACATGAAGGCTGCGGAAAATGGCCGCTATCGTTCCCGCTACTGGGAGAGCCTGCACGATGCGCTGAACGCCACCGCCGGGGTGGAAACGCAAGAACAGGGAAGCGCCGGGGAGCATGCCCAGACCGCCGGGCACTTTGTGCGCTGGCTTTTCATCCGCTTTCCCGCGCCCCAGCTCAGTCTGGCCCAGTGCATTGCCCTGCGGGACCGCTTTCGCCGTGAAGGCAGGGACGGCGCGAGCTTTCATTATCTTGAAGAATTTCTGACCACAGGCGACCTCATAGCCGCCCTGTTCCGCTACGCGCGCCTGTGCCTTGCCAGCCTGCGGCTGGAAAAAGAAGCCCGCGCGGCCTTTCGTTTTGCAGGCTCAAAGCTTGATTTCTGGACCTACCTTGGCCCCTACTGGGCGGAATCGTTCCGGGGCTGGCGTTGCCTTGAACGCTGCCTGCAACACCGGGCATTCAAGCGATATGCCGCTATGGCCGGCCCGCAGCGCTGGACGCTCTTTCCGCTGGAGAACTGCCCGTGGGAGCGCATGCTCACCCAGACCATGCACGAGGCGAATAACGGCCCGGTCATCGGCGCGCAGCACTCCACCATCCGGCCCACAGACTTTCGCTATTTTGACGACCCGCGCACCTTTACGGGCGATCTGGCAGAATTCCAGCCCGATATGGTGCGGGGCAACGGGCAGTCCGCCTGTTCCCAGTGGCGCGAGGCAGGCGTGCCCGCCGAGCGCCTGGGCGAAGTGGAAGCTCTGCGTTACCTCTATCTGGCGAACAATGACGCGCAAAATGCCAGTGCTGCTGCGAGCCATGATTCCACGCCTGCTCCCCGACGGTTGCTGGCCGTAACCAGTTTTTTTGCGGACGAAACCGAGGCCCATCTGGCCCTGCTCGCCCGTTCGCTGCATGCAGGTCTGCTTGACGGCTGGGAAATCCGCGTAAAGCCGCACCCCTACCTGCCGGTTCAGGAAAGGTTGAAGGCCTTGCTGGGCCGCCGTGCGCAGGATGTGCAGGTGGTAGACGGCCCCATTGCCGACCAGCTTGCCCCCGGCGTGGTGGTCTGGGCCTCCAATTCCACCACCGTGGCGCTTGAAGCCGCCATCAAGGGACTGCCCGTGGTGGCCATGCTGCCCACAGACGACTTTGACCTCTGCCCCTTGCAAGATGTAGCCAGCCTGCCGCGCACCGGCAGCGTGGACGATGTGGCCCGCGCGCTGCAAACAGCAGCGCCTCTGCACCTTCCACCTGAATATCTTGACCTGAACGTCGATCTTCCCAAATGGAAAACACTGCTGCACCTGAGAGGAAAATCATGAGTACGCACGACAGAGTGGCCGCCCTGGTGCGCCACTACTATTGGGACAGAGATCTCAACTGCGCCCGCACAACCCTGCGTTGTCTGGAAACTGTTCTCAAAGAACCGCTGCACCCGCAGATTTACACTGCCACAGTGGGTTGCCACGGCGCTGGCGGCACTGGCGGGCAGTGCGGCCTTGTGGAGGGCGGCTTGCTGCTCATCGGCCTGCGCGGCGCAGAGCTGGGCAAGGAAGAATCAGAAATTGTTGATCTGTGCGCCAGATTTGCAACCCAGTTCACTGAACGCTTCGGCAGCCTCTCCTGCAAGGATTTGAGGCCCGGTGGCATCCATCCCAATGATCCACCGCATCTTTGCGAATCCGTTTCGGTAGACGCCATATGTTTTTTGCATGACTTTCTTGACGAAATGGCACAATCCGCCGAGCCAAACCGCAGAAAACCCGGATTTGAAGACGATACGGCAGAATAGGGCTTAAATTTCACCCTTTGACAATAATGCCCGGAGCGAATAGGTTCCGCGCAGATGGCCTTTTGCGGCCATGCACTTTTTATGCGTCTGCCTTCTGGCTGGCGGTCACCCTCAACCCTTGGAAGGAGCATCCTACATGTCGTCCGACAGTTGCCACAGTTCCCCTTCGGAACCTGACAGTTTACGTCGCACCACTCTTTCCACGCCATTCCGTTCCCGTAGCTGAAAATCTTCCTGCGGGTAACGCGTTGCGCGTGCTCTCAGGAGGATTTTATGGTTCTGCGCTCTTTTCTGCCGCACGGCCTTGTTGTGCCGTTTGCCCGTTTTTTTGGCCGCAAAGGCCACGCCGCCTCACATACCGTCAGTACGGAACTGGTTCGCCAGGCTGCAATCCGCCTGCTTGACGCCGCCCGCGTTGAGCAGGACGAAGCCCTGCAGACGTTCAACTCCTCGCCCGATGGTCTTACCCGCCATCAGGTGCATGCGATGCGCCAGCAGTACGGGGCCAATATCCTTGCCGCCAAGGGCAGGGACAGCCTGCCCAAACGCCTGTTCACCTCGTTTATCAATCCTTTCAGCGTTGTGCTCCTGCTGCTGGCCTGCATTTCGTTCTTTACCGACTATCTGCTGGCAGATGCCGGAGAAAGAGACCTCACCGCCGTTATCATCGTGACGGTCATGGTCTGCATCAGCGGCGTACTGCATTTCGTGCAGGAGGCCCGTTCCGGCAATGCAGTGGCCCGCCTTGAATCGCTGGTCAAAACCACCATTGAAGTGGTGCGCGAGGGCGAGGGCAAGGAGCTGCCCATCAATTCGCTGGTGGTAGGCGATGTGGTGCGCCTGGCCGCAGGCGATATGATCCCCGCCGACATGCGGATTTTACGGGCCAAGGATCTTTTTGTCAGCCAGTCTTCCCTCACGGGCGAAAGCGAGCCTGTGGAAAAATTCCCCCATGCCCTGCCCGCCGACCTGGCCGCCGCCTCGCCCCTTGATTGCGACAATCTGGCCTTCATGGGCAGCAACGTTGTCAGCGGCGCGGCCTACGGTCTTGTGCTGGCTGTGGGCGGAGCAACGCTTTTTGGCTCTCTGGCGCGCCAGATTGCGGCCACCACAACGCCCACCAGCTTTGACAAAGGCGTGAATTCCGTTTCCTGGCTGCTTTTGCGGTTCATGTTCTGCATGGCCCCGGTGGTGCTTTTTATCAACGGTTTTACCAAGGGCGACTGGGTGGAAGCCGCCTTGTTTGCCCTTTCCGTTGCCGTGGGCCTTACGCCCGAGATGCTGCCCACCGTGGTATCCGCCAATCTGGTGCGCGGAGCCGTGTTTATGGCCCGCAAAAAGGTTATTGCCCGCCGCCTCAACGCCATCCAGAACCTTGGGGCCATGGATGTGCTGTGTACCGACAAGACGGGCACCCTCACGCAAGACAGGATTGTGCTTGAGTATTCGCTCGATATTCACGGTACGGAAGACGCCCGTGTGCTGCGCCATGCCTTTTTGAACAGCTGGTTTCAGACCGGCCTCAAAAACCTGCTGGACGCCGCCATCGTCAACCACGCCGATGAACTGAGCATGCAGCCCTTGCGCAAGGAATACAGCCTTGTGGACGAAATGCCCTTTGATTTCAGCCGCCGCCGTATGAGCGTTGTGGTGGCCGACACCACGGGCAAAACCCAGATCATCACCAAGGGTGCGCTGGAAGAAATGCTCACCGTGTGCTCCTATGCCGAATACCACGGGCAGGTAGAACCGCTCACGCCCGAACTCCAGGCCGAAATACTGGAGCGCGTGCGGCGTTACAACAACGACGGCATGCGTGTGGTGGGCGTGGCGCACAAAACCATGTCAGCGCCGGGCGGAGTTTTTTCTGTGGCGGACGAAAAAGACATGGTGCTGCTGGGCTATCTGGCCTTTCTTGATCCGCCCAAGGATTCCGCATCAAAGGCGCTGGCCGCGCTCAACGAGCATGGCGTACGCGTAAAGGTGCTGACAGGCGACAACGATGCCGTTACCCGCAGCGTATGCCGTCAGGTGGGGCTGCCGGGAAAAAACATTCTGCTGGGCGCAGAAATAGAAGGGATGGACGATGCGGCCCTGAAAACCGCCGTTGAAGAAACCGACATTTTCGCCAAGCTCAGCCCGCGCCAAAAAGCCCGCATTGTGACCTGCCTGCGCGGCAACGGCCATGTGGTGGGCTTTATGGGCGACGGCATCAACGATGCCCCGGCCATGAAGAACGCCGATGTGGGTATTTCCGTTGATTCCGCTGTGGATGTGGCGCGGGAATCCGCGGGCGTCATCCTGCTTGAGAAAGATCTCACCGTGCTTGAAGCCGGGGTGATGGAAGGACGCCGCACCTATGCAAATATAATCAAATATATAAAAATTACGGTAAGTTCCAACTTCGGCAACATGTTTTCCGTGCTGGCGGCCAGTGTATTTTTACCTTTCTTGCCCATGACGCCCCTGCAGATACTGGTGCTCAACCTGCTCTACGACGTCTCCTGCACGGCAATGCCCTGGGACAATGTGGATGAGGAGTTTCTGCGCAAGCCCCGCAACTGGAACACGGACAGCATCCGGCGATTCATGTTCTGGCTCGGGCCTACCAGCTCGGTCTTTGACCTCACAACCTACGCCTTGCTGTTCTGGGTAATCTGCCCTGCCGTGGTGCCCATGCCAGCAGGCGGCTGGCAGGCCATGAGCAGCGTCGATCAGGCAAGCTTTGCCGCCCTGTTTCAGGCGGGCTGGTTTGTGGAATCGCTGTGGACGCAGACCATGGTCATCCACATGCTGCGCACCCCGGGCGTTCCCCTGCTGCACAGCCGCGCCGCATGGCAGGTGACCCTGCTCACGAGCCTTGGCGTTGCCGTGGGCACGGCCATTCCCTTTACCGCGCTGGGTCAGGGGCTGGATATGGGCGCGCTGCCAGCCAGCTACTTCCCCTGGCTGGCTGCGGTGCTCGCGGGTTATCTTGCCCTGGCCACGTTGGTAAAGGGGGCCTTTATGCGCCGCTACAACACATGGTTATAAAAAAACTGCGGTCAGGGGGCTGGTTTTCAGCCTCCTGACCGCAGGGCCCAAAATCCCGTCAACAGAGCAATCCTGCTTTTTGAATTGTCTTTTCCCGGCAAGGCTGTCTTAAACAGCCAGCGGACAAAGGAACTGCTTAACGCTTGCTGTCAAAAAAATCCTTCTGATCCCCCACCCCATACAAAAACGCACCCCGGTGGTCGGCGGTGTCGCCAGCATACACGGCCTCAGCCCTGGCTCCCCCGGCGGTGATGGTGTAGCCCACGGCAAGGGTGGACACGTAGGGCGGCATGACCTCATCCACCTTGCCGTAATAGTAGCGGCAAGGCGTTGCCGAGCGCCACATGAAGGCCTGATTGTCGCGCAGCCTGCGAAAAAAGGAATCCATACCCGCCGAAGACTGCGCCATAACTTCCTCTTGCACCAGATCGGCAACCTTGGCGGGTATCTGCGGTTGCAGCTCTTCCCAGCCGATCTTGTTTTCGTAAAAATCGCGGCAAACAGCCTGATACTCTGGCCTGATGATGGTCTGGGGCAGGCCGGGCATGTCGTAATAGTAGGCGTAGGAATAGGTAAACAGGATAACGCTGCCCGCCAGCCACGTGGCGTCAAGCGATGAGGGGTTGTTTATCCAGCGGGTCAGCAGCAGATACAGATCGGCTGGCGTAGCCGCCGTTGCCGCCGCCTTGACGGGCATGTTCAGGGATTCGAGCCGATGGCGGAACTGCTGGGTGCTCCAGCTACCCTGAGACCAGCCGCTGAGATAAAGCCCATTCTCTTCAATGCCCAGATCCGCCAGCACGGCACGGGCGGCAAAAAGCATATCCATGCAGGCCTGCACGGTTGACTCGCGTACCATGTAGCTGTCCGGCTCTGTGGAATCACCCTTGCCAATGTAGTCCGCGCCTATCACCACATAGCCGTTCCCGGCCAGCCGCGCGGTTACAATGCGCGTTTCATCCGATTCCTCGGGGCGGGAGGGCACCGCAGTGCGGGTAAATACCGTGCCATGCTGATATGAAACCACTGGCAGCTTCTTTTGCGTGGTTTGCGGCACCGCTACAAGGCCGGAAGCCAGCGTGGGCCGATTGCCCTGTTCCGGAATCATGGTTGTATACAGCACCTTGTACAGGCTCACGCCATTGGCGGCTTCCGGGTACTGCATCTTGAAATTGCTGAATGCCGCCACTTCTGACGTAAGAATTTTGTTCAGCCGTTCAACGCTGTAATCGCCGATGTGCGTATAGCGCACGCCGGAGGCAACGTCCTTGTAATCTGCCGCACTGGCTGTTGCCGCCAGCAGCATGAACAAAAGAGCAATGATTGTGGTCTGCCGCATGGAGCCTCCGGGTTTGCTGGTGTTTTTTCCACACTACTGATGCCGCGTTCTTTTGCAACCCTCTGTGAGCAACCCTAAAAGCTGACCCGGGAAGACAGATAAAAGGGGGCCCTGCCATGCGGCAAGGCCCCCACACATTGGTACGTACAGGCAGACGGCTAATGCCCGGATTTCAAACTGCTGATAAGCCCGCGCAACACCTGGGCCTGCTGGGCCATATCGGAAACCGCCCCGGCAGAATGCTGCATGGCGGAACTGGTCTCGAGCGAGATGCGGTTCACGTCCTCAATGGAGCGATTGATCTCCTCGCTGGTGGAGGATTGTTCTTCCGCAGCAGTGGCGATGGATTGCACCTGCTGGGCTGTGGCGTCCACCAGATTCACAATTTCATGCAGTGCCTCGCCCGAGGTGCCCGCAAGCGTGGTGGCGGTGTCAATCATGTTCACAACCTGCTCCACGTTGCCTACGTTTTTGCGGGTGCCATTCTGGATATCGCGGATGGCGTCGCCCACTTCCTTGGTGGCGGTCATGGTCTTTTCCGCCAGTTTGCGCACCTCGTCAGCAACCACGGCAAATCCTCGCCCGGCTTCGCCAGCGCGCGCCGCTTCAATGGCCGCATTGAGGGCCAGCAGATTGGTTTGATCTGCAATATCCGAAATAACTCCCAGGATCTGCCCCGTACTCTCGGCCTGCTTGCCGAGCGTGGTCATTTCTGATTTCAGTTCCACTGCGCTGGTCTGGATACGGCTGATATCCTTTACCACACTGGCCACCACATCCGCGCCGCTTTCAGCCTTGCTCTTGGCAGCTTTGGCGGATTCCGCCGCCTGCCCGGCGTTACGCGCCACTTCAAGCACGGTAGCGTTCATTTCTTCCATGGCGGTGGCTGTTTCGCCCACGCGCGCGGTCTGGCTTTCAGCGCCGCGGCTGGCCTGTTCCACCTGGGCCGAGAGTTCTTCCGAAGCCGTAGTTACGGCCTCCACAACGCCCTCAAGCTCGGTGGCGGCATGCTGCATGCCGTCGGCCTTGGCCTGTTCCGCAGCAATACGGGCGGCTTCGGCCTCTTTTGTTGCGCTGGCTGCGCGTTCAGATTCTTCCTGAGCCAGGCGGCTTTTTCCGTCAGCCTCGGCTATCTTGTCTTTAAGGCTGCCCACCATGCTGCGCAGGCTGTCTGCCAGATGACCAATTTCATTACGCCGCACAAGCGTCAGGCTGCGGTCAAGCTCGCCCGACGCCACAGACCGGGCATAGGATTCCAGCTCTTGCAGGGGTTTGACGATGATCTTTTCAAGGGCCAGCAGGGTAATGCCCACAAGCAGCAGAATTGCGGCAAAGCCCGCGCCAACCATGAGGTTGCGCTGGTTGTTGGCCGAGGCTTCAATCTCCGCGCGATCCATGGTGATGACAACCTTCCAGTTCCAGCCCGGAACCGGAGCCCACGCCAGCATTTTTTCCACGCCGCCACGAGTGAAGGACTCCACGCCCGACGGAGTGGCAAGAATCTTGGCAATGCCTTCTTCCTTGGAAACATCCTTGAGTACGCGCTCGCTGTCGGGGTGCCCGACCATGACGCCTGTGGGTGCGACAATAAACGGATAGCCCGTTTTGCCCAGATGGATGTCGTTAATATAGTTTTCCATCAGGCCGTCAATGGCATAGGCCATGCCCACGCCGCCAATGACCTTGCCGCTGTCGTCCACTATGGCATCGGCAACGCCCACAATGGCCTTGCCCGTGATCGAACTCTTTGACGGTGTGTCGCTCAGGCCGGGCTTGCCCTTGAACGTCTGGCGAATGTACTCGCGATGGGCAAAATTTTTGAGGCTACCTTCCTTGCCGTGAACGCGGTTGATCAGCTGGGTGCCTTCCGTGTCAAACAGAAAGAAGGAGTTTACTTCGCCTGCCGAGCGCGACATGGCCGAGAGAAAACCTGCGGCCTCGCCATTATCATGCCGGTTACGCAAATATTCCTTGAGGGCAGGCTGCAGCACCGCTCCGTGCAGCACCATCTGCTGCTGTTCGCCAAAGTCGCCCAGCGACTTGGCAATGGTGCCAGCCAGGAGGCGCATCTGATCAACGCTTGACGTCAGGCTGGCCTCATAGCTGTAGCGGGCGACCACGACAATCAGAGCCGACTGCACCGCAAATACCACCCCGCCTACAAGAAGCATCATTGCCATTCTGATGCTGCGTACCGACATAAACTAGCCTCCTCACTGCAAAACAGATCATTTCAATTCAGGCTGTCCACTGCGATCTTGCCAAAAACATCAAATTGAAGGCGGATGCAATATATATTCCAATATATCAAGATGTTTTATTTTATACTTATCGTGTGAAATAACTAAGAATTTATTGTTATCTGAATCTTGATTACTTCACGCCACGCTCCCATATGCCCTCATTTGTTAACACTGATATTAAAATAATTAACAGTGATGTCTGCACGTGCGCCTTGTGGGCAGCGGCAAAAAAGGTGAAAAAAGCGGCCCCCACATAAGCAGGAGCCGCTTGCAGTCAGGTAGCAAGGCCTGATTTTAGAATACTTCAACTACAAGTTCAGTATGTTATGGCGTACCTAGCACTGTTTTCCATCATCACTGGCTAGTTTCCGGACTTCATACTGCTGATAAGCCCGCGCAGCACCTGGGCTTGCTGGGCCATGTCTGAAACCGCCCCGGCAGAATGCTGCATGGCGGAACTGGTTTCGAGCGAGATACGGTTCACGTCCTCAATGGAGCGGTTGATCTCCTCGCTGGTGGAGGACTGTTCTTCTGCAGCTGTTGCGATGGACTGCACCTGTTGGGCTGTGGCGTCCACCAGCTCCACAATTTCATTCAGGGCCTCGCCCGAGGTGCTTGCAAGCGTGGTGGCGGTGTCAATCATGCCCACAACCTGTTCCACATTGCCCACGTTTTTGCGGGTGCCGTTCTGGATATCGCGGATGGCGTCGCCCACTTCCTTGGTGGCGGTCATGGTTTTTTCCGCCAGTTTGCGTACTTCATCGGCAACTACGGCAAATCCTCGCCCGGCTTCGCCAGCGCGCGCGGCTTCAATGGCCGCATTGAGGGCCAGCAGATTCGTCTGGTCGGCAATGTCTGAAATAACGCCGAGGATCTGCCCCGTACTCTCGGCCTGCTTGCCGAGGGAGGTCATTTCCGTTTTCAGTTCCACGGCGCTGGTCTGGATGCGGCTGATGTCCTTCACCACGCGGGCTACCACATCGGCGCCGCTTTCAGCCTTGCTCTTGGCTGTTTTTGCGGATTCCGCAGCCTGCCCGGCGTTGCGCGCCACTTCAAGCACAGTGGCGTTCATTTCTTCCATGGCGGTGGCTGTTTCACCCACACGGACAGTCTGGCTTTCAGCACCACGGCTGGCCTGTTCCACCTGGGCCGAGAGTTCTTCCGAAGCGGTGGTTACGGCTTCCACAACGCCTTCAAGCTTGGTGGCGGCATGCAGCATGCCATCGGCCTTGGCCTGTTCGGCGGCCATGCGCGCGGCTTCGGCCTCTTTTGTTGCGCTGGCTGCGCGTTCAGATTCTTCCTGAGCCAGACGGCTTTTCTCATCGGCCTCGGCTATCTTGGCCTTGAGGCTGCTCACCATACTCCGCAGGCTGTCTGCCAATTTGCCGATTTCATTGCGCAGGTCGATTGTCAAAGAAGATTCAAGATTACCGTCCGCTACGTCTGAAGCAAAAGTCTGCAACTGCCGCAAGGGGCGCACAACCACTTTGTCCAGCGCAAACAGGCAAATGCCTACCAATGCCAAGATAGTAACAAAGCCGAGCACCAGCATGACGTTGCGCTGCTCGCGGGCTGGAGCTTCTATTTCATCAAGGGCCATGGTCACGCCTACGCGCCAGTTCCAGTTGGGAGCCACATCCCAGGCCAGCATGCGCTTTTCGCCTTCACGCATAAATTCCACGCCGCTACCGGAATCAACCTTGACCATATCGCTGACGCCCGGTTCACCAGCCATATTCTTGAGGATGTAATCGCTGTTTACGTGGCTGATCACAACGCCCTGGGGCGAAACAACAATGACGCGGCCCGTCTTGCCAATACTGATTGCCTTGAGATTTTTTGTCAGGCTGTCAATGTCGTATGACATGCCCACGCCGCCCACGACCTTGCCTTTATCGTCAAGGATGGGTGCGGTTACGCTGACGATAAGCTTGCCTGTGGCTATACTTTTTGTAGGTGCGGAACTGAAGCCCGGCTTGTTGGCCAGGGCCGCCTTGATGTATTCGCGGTCGGCAAGGTCGCTGAGCTTGCCGGGCTGCCCCTGCGCATAGGTAATGAGCTGTTTTCCGGCTGTGTCAAAGAGGTAAATTGTGTTGATTTCAGGCGCTGCTTTGGACATGGCAGCAAGAAATACTTCCGCGCCTTTTTTGTCTTCGCCCGTGAGCAGGAATTCACGCAGTCGCGGCGGTTTGGAAACACCGTTGATGAACATGCTGAGCTGGGTTCCAAAATCGCCCAGAGATTTGCTTACCGTGTCCGCGGTGAGATCCATTTCGTGAGTGCTTGCCTTAAGGTTCGCCTCATCCCCCATGCGCGTTACGACAACAACCAGAGCCGACTGCACCGCCAGTACCACAATGCTGATGACCAGCAACATGGCAGTTCTGATACTGCGTGAAAACATAACAGCTTCCTTTACGTAATAAAACTAGTCACCTGAACACCTTGATTCATAACATTTCATATGCGGCATCCCCCTCATTTCTGAAGGTCGATAATTTTCCATGGGGACACGCCAAGACAGGCCGCAGCGTGGCTGTTATCCGCATAATGCCATCAACGCTGCTTCCCCTGCGCTGGCACGGTATTGCCGCACAGCAAAAAAGAAGCGGCAGCGCAACAGACCTGCGCTGCCGCTTCTTTGATTATCGGCTTCTATAATATAAACTTTACTTTTTTTGTAAAGAAAGTCGATCTGCCACGGCATCCGCCCCCATGCGGGCAAATTCGGCCACTTCGCGCCCCTTGCGGGCGCTTCCGGGTAGGAGCAGTTCCGGCTTGTTGGCCAGGCTCTTGTCGGGCGTGACGCCGTACTCCGCCGGGAAGGAATCGTTGAAATACATGTCCTGAAAACCTGCGAACTTGAGGGCATGGGCCGTTGCGTCAAGCACGGCATGCTCTTTGTTGCTGATCAGGCCAAGGGCCTTGGCGTTCATGAGACCCGCAAGGCATTCGCCGCCCTGGGTGCAGGCAATGTGGCCGTGACGGTTGGCAACAATCATGGCATCCATAATCTGCTGCTCAGTCACGCGCACCACCTGAAAGGCCCCTTCGCCGCCCTTTTCGATAAACATCTCCGCCAGTTTGCGCACTCGCGGGAAGGAAACGGGATTACCGATCATGGCGGCCTGCGCCACGCTGGGCGTGACGGTCACGGGCTGCCAGTGGCGGGCATCCTTGGGGGCATCATAATAGCGCCACACCGGGTCGGCATGCTCGGACTGCACGCCAAACACGCGGGGCAGCGAGGTGATGATGCCGAGCTCAAGCATTTTCAGGAAGCCGCACATGATGGCCGTGATGTTGCCCGCATTGCCGATGGGCACAAAGAGGCAGAGATCAGTCATGTCCCAGCCGTACCACTGGGCTGTTTCATACGCGTAGGATTCCTGCCCGAGGATGCGCCAGCTGTTCTTGGAATTGAGCAGGGCCACGCGATAATTTTCGGCCAGCAGTTCAACCACCTTCATGCAGTCGTCAAACACGCCGGGCAGTTCAAGCACGGTTGCTCCGCTGCCCAAGGGCTGCGAAAGCTGCTGGGGCGTCACCTTGCCGTGGGGCAGAAGCACCACGCTCTTGAGGGGCGCGCCCACGTATGAGGCATAAAGGGCCGCCGCCGCCGAGGTGTCGCCAGTGGAGGCGCACACGGTCAGCACTTCGTCCCACTTGTTGCGGCGGCACAGCCACTTGAGGTAGCTGAACGCGCAGGCCATGCCGCGATCCTTGAAGGACGCGCTGGGGTTCTGACCGTCGTTCTTGTAGGCAAAGGGTACTCCCACGCGGTCACGCAGGGCCGGGGCCGCTTCAATAATCGGCGTGATGCCTTCGCCCAGATACACGATATCGTCTTCGTCCAGCAGGGGAGCAAGCAGCTCATAAAAACGGAATATCCCCCGAAGCGCGGTGCTGCGGCTGGCGGAGCGGGCATCGAAAAGCTCGCGCCACTCTGCGCCGCTGCGTTCTTTCAGTTTGTCGAAATCCAGGTTTTCCAGCAGAAACACGCCGCCGCACTGCGGGCAGGTGTATAGCAGGCTGTCGCCGGGATGACGCGCGCCGCAGTCAAGACAAACATACTCCATGCGGCCGCGATAGGCCGGAAAATCCGCATGCGCCATGAGAGAAACTCCTTGATAATTGCATCAGGAAGGGGCTTTGCAATCCCCATCCTCACCCCCGGTTCACAAAAACATTTTGCGGCCAGGGGCGCTTGTGGCTCTGACAATGGCGGCACAGCAGGCCGCAGCATTGCCGAAATCTACGGGAAGCCGGGGGCTATCCCTTGTCTTCCTGTTTTTCCGAATGCTTGCCCTTGAGCCAGCTTTTTTCGGTACCTGCGCGCAAGCGCGCGATATTTTCCTTGTGCTTCCAGACCACCACGGCCAGCACGCACAGGGAAAGAGGCAGCCACACCCATTGGCCTGTAACCGCCAAAGCCACAACCAGCGCGGCAACGAGGCTCAGGGAACCCAGCGAAACAAAGCCGCTGCGCCAGATGATCAGACAGCACAGGGCAGAAGCTGCCAGCAACTGCCAGAAAGCCAGGGGCATGAACACGCCTATGCTGGTGGCAACAGCCTTGCCGCCCTTGAACTTCATGAAGCAGGAAAACACATGCCCAAGCACGCAGGCCAAGCCCACTACGCTGACAAATACGGGCGAGGGATTGATGCGGAACGCAAGCCACACCGGCAGCGCGCCCTTGCAGACGTCGCACGCAAGGGTTGCCACACCCCAGCCAAAGCCGCACAGACGCGCCACATTGGTGGCCCCGGTGTTGCGGCTGCCGCTCTCGCGCGGGTCCAGACGGCAAAAGGTCTTGGCGATAACAAGGCCCCACGGCACGGAACCAAGCACATAGGCCAGAGCAATCCACAATACTTCCAGCATATAATTCTCCGCTGCAAGCCTCTGAAAATACGGGCAGATATGCCCGCAACCCCAAACAGTCCCCTAAAAACACCACGGCATGGCAGCGTAAGTGGCTGCTGGCGCGCATGCCGGATCGGGATGCTGCCCGACGGAAGCGAAAGGCCGGTCTAGCCCGCCGTAACCGCTTCCAGAATCATGATTTCATTATACAGCGGCTGCACCTTGCCGATACGCACATCCACGGCAAGGCCGGGGTGCGAGCGCTCGTCAAAAAGCCGCCTTTTACCGCGCACAAACATACCCTGATCGGGCAGGCTCACGGTAATAAAAGCGTCGTTTTCTTCAGTGATAACGCCGTTCCACCAGACCTTGTCGCCCTTCTGGCGGAAGAAAAGCAGCTTCCAGTAGCGCGGGCGGAAGCGCTGCACCTGGCCCGCCGCATCCAGCGCTGGCGAAAGCACGTTGAGCAGGTCTGTCAGCTCGGTTTCTGTCCAGCGCGGCGCGCCTGTGCGGAAAAAATGCACCAACTGTTCTTCGTTGACAAGATCGGGATAACGCCTGAGCGGCGAGGTCACAGGAGTGTAACGCGCAAGCCCGAGAGCCGCGTGGGGGCGTGCCTGCACCTCAAGGCCGGAGGGCGTGAGCGCGCGCATGATGCGTGTCATATCCTGGGGCGTTGTCCAGATGCCCGCGTATTCCCTGGGCAGGGCCACATCCTGCACGCGGTGCAGCATGGCGACGCCGTGATCGGCGGCCCACTGGGCTACAGCGGCGCTGGCAAGGATCATCATTTCCGCCACCAGCATCTGCGCGTCCGAGGCCTGATAATCCAGCCCAACTTCCACGCGCACATCTGCTCCTTCGCCCTCAAGACGGATCACAGGGTCGGGCCTGTCCATGATTACCGCGCCGTCCGCGATGCGGGCGGTCTGCCGCTGACGGGCAAGTTCAAGGCCCAGACGCAGCTGTTCGGCATAGGGTGTGGCCGCATTTTGCGGCAGGGGCTCGCCTGCGGCCTGCGCGTCAAGCACGGCCTGACTGTCCACATAGGTCAGGTTGGCGGCAAGACTGATCTGCACAACCGAAATTTCGCACTCGCCAAGTGTGCCGTCCGCCGCCACATGCACGAGCACGCTCAGTGCGGGACGCGTCTGGCCCGCCAGCAGCGAGTAGGCGTCGGTGCCCAGTACTTCGGGCAGCATGTGGCAGTCGCCTTCCGGCAGATAAATGCTGGTACCGCGGTGCAGCACCATCTTGTCCAGCGGCCCGCCAAAATTCCAGAACAGCGAGGGGCAGGCCAGCATGAGGGTCAGGGCCCAGCCGTCGCCCTCCGCCTCCACATGAAAGGCATCGTCCACGTCGCGCGTGGTTGCGCTGTCTATGCTGATGCAAGGCAGATCGCAGACATCGAGGCTGCCTTCCTGCCCGTTTCTGGCAAGGGCCGCCAAGGGGTCGCGCCCGGCGGCGGCAAGGGATTCTACCTCATCGGCGCAGGCCTGCCACCATGTATCGCCCGAGGCATAGCCCGCGCGGTCAAGCCAGAAATTATAGTGCGGCGGCACCTTGCCCCAGGCCACCAGCAGTTGCAGGGGCAGATGCGGCACATCCGGCATGCCCTTGCTCAGGGTGCGCCAGATGTTTTCCCACTCCTGACTTTCAGGATCAATCATGCGGGAAAAAAGGACTTCTTCAAGGCGTTCGGCTACTTCCTGCGGGGGCCATTCGCCAAGGGCAGCGCCCTCGCGCGGGGGCTGGGGCAGCTCGCGCTTGCGGCAGACAACATCCCACAAAAGGCGCAAAAAGGCGGCTCCGCCTGCAATGAGCGATTCACGCTCAAGGCGGATTTTCTCCTCGGCCATACGTTTTTCAACCATGTCGGCAGAAAAAACCTGAAAATCCGGGGGCTGAAAACGGAAGTGACTTTTGCAGGCCAGCAGGGCGCGGCCATAGGCAGCCATATGATCGGTGGTGGGGTCGCTTTCAAAAAGCTCGGCAAACCAGCTTGCCGGGGCCGCTTCCACCTCGCCCTGGGCGAGTTCCCACACGTCCATGACGGGGATCTGGGCGGCCATGTCTTCGCGGGTTTTTCTGTGCGCTTCAAGCACGCGCACTGCGTCTTCCCGCCCCATGTCCGCCCCGTGCATGGGGCCTATCCAGGGCAGCAGGCGCGAAGAATTGAGCCGGGTTTCCCTTCTGTTGGGCAACAGCAGCCGCAGCCTGCCCCCGACCTCTTCAGTGACCAGGGCAATCTGCACGGCATTGCCTTCCATATATTCCACCACGCAACCCGGCGCCGGGTAGCGCACACAATCAGACATGCCCGCTCCTTCAGAAAAAGCGCGTCCGCTCTCCCATAGACCGTCGCGCTTGCAGCCAAAGACATTCCTTTATTTTTGGCCTTCTGGCAAGTGCCGCCGGGGGCGCAGCGCCAGACATACTGGACGCAAGGGCTGTAAACCGCTATATTAGCGGCTTACGGCAACAATTTTTACCACTCGCATAGCGCGAGCAGGGCGGACACCCAATGAGCAACATTATTCACCAAACTGGAGGCAGCCGTACCCTGGTCATGCAGGAGCCGGAAAAACCGCAGCTCTACCGTGAGCTTTTCCCTTACACCAGCGTTTGCCGCACCTCGTTTGACGAGGTTCTGCTGTCCCCCCGGCCGGCAGATCAGATGCGCATTACCGACACGACCTTTCGCGACGGCCAGCAGGCCCGCCCCCCCTATACGGTCAAGCAAGTGGCAAAGATGTTCGATTTTCTGCACCGACTCGGCGGAAAAACCGGACTCATCACGGCTTCGGAATTTTTTCTGTACTCGGCCAAAGACCGCAAGTGCATCGATGTATGCCGCGCCAGAGGCTACCGCTTTCCGCGCGTAACCGCCTGGATACGCGCCACCAAGGACGACCTCAAGCTAGCGCGCGACATGGAATTTGACGAGACCGGCATGCTCACCAGCGTGTCGGACTACCATATTTTTCTCAAGCTGGGCAAAACCCGCCAGCAGGCCATGGACATGTATGTGGGCATGGCCGAGCAGGCGCTGGAATGGGGCATCATCCCCCGCTGCCACTTTGAAGACGTGACCAGAGCCGATATTTACGGCTTCTGCCTGCCCCTGGCCCAGCGGCTCATGGAGCTTTCGCGCGAGAGCGGCATGCCGGTCAAAATCCGTCTGTGCGACACAATGGGCTACGGCGTTCCCTACCCCGGCGCGGCGCTGCCACGCTCGGTGCAGCGCATTGTGCGCTGCTTTACGGACGAGGCTGGCGTTCCCGGTCAGTGGCTTGAATGGCACGGACACAACGACTTCCACAAGGTGTTGGTCAACGGCGTTACCGCATGGCTCTATGGCTGCGGCGCGGTCAACGGCACTCTGTTCGGCTTTGGCGAGCGCACGGGCAACACCCCGCTGGAAGCCCTGCTGGTGGAATATATTTCGCTTACGGGCGACGATGCCGCCGCAGACACCACAATTCTGAGTGAAGTTGCCGAGTTCTTTGAAAAAGAACTGCACTACCGCATCCCCCACAACTATCCTTTTGTGGGCCGCGATTTCAACGCCACCAGCGCGGGCGTGCACGCCGACGGCCTGGCCAAGAACGAAGAGATATACAATATCTTCGACACCAAGCATCTGCTTGGCCGCCCGGTGCCCATCATCATTACCGACAAAACGGGCCGCGCTGGCGTTGCCTACTGGATCAACGCCAACCTCAATCTGCCCAACGACCAGCAGGTCTCCAAAAAGCACCCTGCCGTGGGCCAGATATACGACGCCATCATGGCCGTGTACGAAGAAACGGGCCGCACCACCAGCTTCTCGCACGAAGAAATGGAAGCTCTGGTGCAGCGCTTCATGCCCGAACTCTTCGCCTCCGAATACGACCACATGAAGCAACTTGCTGGCGAACTTTCGGCCAACATCATCATCCGCCTTGCCCGCAGCAAGGATCTGCTGGATCTCAACAAGCATGCCTGCGCGCGGCTTGATGAATTTGTACGCGAATATCCCTTTATCCAGTACTGCTACCTCACCGACGATCAGGGCAAGCTGCGCTGCTCGGCCATTACCGACCCGGTGTACCGGGAAACCTACGAGGCACTGCCCATCGGCTACGATTTTTCGGAGCGCGAATGGTTCAAGATGCCCATGAAAACCGGCGACCTGCACATCATGGATGTGTACCAGTCGCACTTCACGAGCAAGCTCATCATCACCGTTTCATGCGCGGTGACTGATGACAAGGACAACATCGTGGGCGTCATTGGCGTGGACATCCAGCTTGAACAGCTCCTCAAACGCGCGCGCGCACTCCAGCAGGAAGTGGCCGCAGCAGACGACAGCGACAACGACTAAGGTAAGGAAATTCCATGAACAAGAGAATCTACTGGATCGAAGGCGACGGCATCGGCCCCGAAATCTGGAAGGCCGCGCGCCCTGTCATTGAAGCTGCCCTTGCTGCCGAAAACACCGGCATCAATCTGGAGTGGACAGAGCTGCTGGCAGGCGACAAGGCTGTGAAAGAAACCGGCTATCCCCTGCCGGAAGAAACCATGCAGACCCTGCGCACCGCAGAACTTGCCATGAAGGGCCCCCTCGGCACCCCCGTGGGCACGGGCATCCGCAGCCTCAACGTGGCCCTGCGCCAGGGCCTTGACCTCTACGCCTGCATCCGCCCGGTGCGTCACTTTGAAGGGCTTGAAACGCCCGTCAAACACCCCGAGCGCGTCAACATGGTCATTTTCCGCGAAAACACCGAAGACGTATACGCCGGTGTGGAATTTGCCGCGGGGACCCCCGAGGCCCGCAAGCTCATCACCTTTTTGCGCGAAGAACTGGGCGTGAACAAAGTGGGCGATGCCGCCGCCGTGGGCATCAAGCCCATGACAGAGGCTGGCTCCAAGCGCCTTGTACGACGCGCCCTGCGCTTTGCCCTGGACCAGAAGCAGCAGAGCCTCACCCTTGTACACAAGGGCAATATCATGAAGTTCACCGAAGGCGCCTTCCGTCAGTGGGGCTACGATGTGGCCGCGCAGGAATTTGGCGACCTGACCTGCACGGAAAAGGAACCCGTGGCTGGCCGTCTGGTGGTCAAAGACCGCATTGCCGACGCCATGTTTCAGGAGGCGCTGTTGCGCCCCGAGCAGTACCAGATTCTCGCCACGCCCAACCTCAACGGCGACTACATCTCTGACGCGCTGGCAGCGCAGGTGGGCGGCCTTGGCCTGGCCCCCGGCGTCAACATGTCGGACACCCTGGCCTTTTACGAAGCCACCCACGGCACTGCCCCCACCATTGCGGGCAAGGACAAGGCCAACCCCGGCAGCGTCATTTTGTGCGGCGCGCTGATGCTTGAACACATCGGCGTGCCCAAGGCAGCCGAGCGCATCCGTAATGCCGTGAGCAAGGCCATTGCCGCCAAGGCCGTGACTGAAGACCTGGCCGCTCAGGTGCCCGGTTCGCGCACTGTGGGCTGCGTGGAATTCGGCGACATCATCGGCGCGAATCTGTAGCATGCGCAGCGCTGGCCCCGACACCCTGCCCGCAACGGCATAGGGTGTGGCGTGGCTGCCGCTGATATGTCTTTAGAAGCAAGAGGAGAAAAGGAGTGTTTTTACGGCCCTGCCCGGAGGTCAACCGACTGAGGGCGCAACCGCAAGGCGCTCCTTTTCTCCCTCCTGCTCTGGCTTGAATGAAGGACTGCACCATGATCTCGCTGGATACTCTGCTGCTTTTTGTGCCCATGGCCGCCATTCTGGTGATGTTGCCGGGGCCGGATTTTGCACTCATCGCCAAAATTTCACTCATGAATGGGCGTCCACATGGACAGGCCGCCGCAGTAGGCGTGGCCCTTGGCATCTGCGTGCACACCACGGCGGCCATGCTGGGAATTTCGGCCATCATCGCGCAGTCCGTGCTGTGGTTCAGCATCCTCAAATATGTGGGGGCGGCCTATCTGGTCTGGCTGGGCATTCAGGCCATACGCGCCGGACAACGTGCTGGGCAGCCGTTAAGTGCGGCTGTGGTCAAAACCGCCCAGGAGCCTGATGCGCCCCGCGCGTCGCAGCGCCTGACCTTGCGCCAATGGCTGCACTTCTTCGGCCAGGGATTTCTGACCAACGTGCTGAATCCCAAGGCCGTGCTGATTTTTCTGACCTTTCTCCCCCAGTTCATGGATCCCCACGCACCGCTTGCCCCGCAGTTTCTCACCCTGGGCAGCATCATGTCTGGCTTGTGTCTGTTCTGGTATGTACCGCTGGCCTATATGTTGGGCCGCATCCGGCATATCTTTGAGAACAGCCGCTTCCAGAAGTGGATGCAGCGCTGCACGGGCCTTGTGTTCATAGCCTTTGGCCTCAAACTGGCCACGGCGCAAGCTCGCTAACCCGCGTCGCGCCAGCGACCCGCAAACCCCTGAAGGTCTGCCATGATCGAAATAGTGAACAGTTCTGTGGTGATTGACGCCAACGGCATACGCATGGCTGAAGAAGCCCGCGCCAAGGGCGTGGACATTGAATCCGCCCGCAAAAACAGCCTTTCCGCCCGCATTCTGGCGGCGCACAATACCGGCACGGACGACAACGTGCTGCGCATCCGTTTTGACGCCATGGCCTCGCACGACATCACCTATGTTGGTATCGTGCAGACAGCCCGCGCCAGCGGCCTCAAGGAATTTCCCGTCCCTTACGCGCTGACCAACTGCCACAACAGCCTGTGCGCCGTGGGCGGCACCATCAATGAAGACGACCACCTCTTTGGTCTTTCTGCCGCGCGCAAGTACGGCGGCATTTTCGTGCCCCCGCATCTGGCGGTTATCCACCAGTATGTGCGCGAAATGATGACCAGGTGCGGCGGCATGATCCTTGGCTCAGACAGCCACACCCGCTACGGGGCGCTGGGCGTCATGGCCATTGGCGAAGGCGGGCCGGAACTGGTCAAGCAGCTGCTTGGCAAAACCTACGATGTGACCAATCCGCAAAAGGTTGTGGTCTGGCTTGAAGGCGCGCCCCGCCCCGGCGTTGGCCCGCAGGACGTGGCCCTTGCCATCATTGGCGCGGTGTTCAAAAACGGCTTTGTGAAGAACAAGGTCATGGAATTCATGGGCCCCGGCGTAGCGGGTCTTTCTGTGGAATACCGCTGCGGCATTGACGTCATGACTACGGAAACCACCTGCCTGTCGTCCATCTGGACCACGGACGAAAAGGTGCGCGACTACATGGCCATGCATGGCCGCGCGGGCGACTACGCCGAACTGCGGCTTGAAGGCCCGGCCTGTTACGATGGCCTTATCCGCGTTGATCTGAGCAGGATTGTGCCCATGATCGCCCTGCCCTTCCACCCCAGCAACGTGTACCCCGTGGCCGAAGTTGCCAAGCACGGGGCCGAACTGCTGGCCGAAGTGGAAGCCGAAGCCCTGCGCCAGTTTGGCGATGCGGCCAAGGGCCTGAACATGCGCGCCAAGGTGCGCGATTGCGGCGTGTGGGTGGATCAGGGCATTATTGCTGGCTGCGCTGGCGGCAATTTTGAAAACATCGCTCTGGCCGCCGCCATTCTGGACGGCAAATCCACGGGCAATCAGGCATTCAATCTGGCCGTGTACCCCGCCAGCGAACCGCAAGGCCTTGCGCTCGTCAAAAACGGCGCAACCGCCAAGCTCATGCTCGCAGGCGCTGTGATGAAGACGGCCTTCTGCGGCCCCTGTTTCGGCGCGGGCGACACCCCGGCCCACGGCGCGCTTTCCATCCGCCACACCACCCGCAACTTCCCCAACCGCGAAGGCTCCAAGCCTTCCAACGGGCAGGTCTCCACGGTGGCCCTCATGGACGCCCGCTCCATCGCCGCCACTGCGGCCAACGGCGGCCGCCTTACCCCGGCGACCGAGCTTGACTGGTCTGCGCCCGCGCTGGCCAATGTTGATCTTTCCTATACTTTTGAGCCGCTCATCTACCACAGCCGCGTGTACAACGGCTTTGGCAAGGCGGAACCAGAAACCCAGCTCGTGCGCGGCCCCAACATTGCCGACTGGCCGAGCATGAGCCCTCTGCCAGAACATCTGCTCCTGCAGGTGGTGAGCGTGATCACAGACCCCGTCACCACCACGGACGAGCTGATTCCCTCCGGCGAAACTTCGTCCCTGCGCTCCAACCCGCTCAAACTGGCGGAATACACGCTTTCGCGCAAAGACCCCGGCTATGTGGGCCGCGCCAAGGCTGTGAATGCCATGGAAGCCGCCCGCCTCGCCAATCCCGCCGATGCGGAACTGCTTGCCAAGGCGCGCGGACTTTTTGCCGTGTGCGGCCTTGATGTATTGCAGGGTGCGGGCGACCTCAAGCAGGTGGGGCTTGGCTCCACCATCTTTGCCGTAAAGCCCGGCGACGGCTCGGCCCGCGAACAGGCGGCCTCCTGCCAGAAGGTGCTGGGCGGCTGGGCCAATATGGCTGTAGAGTACGCCACCAAGCGTTACCGCTCCAACCTTATCAACTGGGGCATGCTGCCCTTTATCGTTGATCCCTCGCTGGCCGACAGCCTGAAAGTCGGCGACTGGCTTGTGGTGCCCAACGTGCGCAGCGCCGTGCAAAACGCCGACCTCACCTTCACCGGCTACGTTGCCAGCGAAGGCGGGCAGGCCCAGCAGATCAGCCTCGCACTCAAGGAACTGACCAGCGATGAACGCAAGATCATCCTCGATGGCTGCCTGATCAACTTCTACAACAGCTAGGCGAGAGTTTTGCGGGGGAGGGACCCCCTCCCCCTAAATTTTTTATTCTCCTATCTCGTATTCAAAGCACCAAAAGGCCTCTGTGGAGCAGTTCCACAGAGGCCTTTTTAATTTCTGGCTGGCAGAAAAGCCTTACTTGGCGGCTTTCTTGTCTGTCTTTTTGTCAGCTTTCTTGTCCGCCTTGGCGTCTGCCTTGGCATCGGGCTTGACGGCGGCAGGCTGGGCTTCTTCCACAGCGGGGACCTTTTCCAGCTCCTGCTTGATGGCGGCCTTGAGTTCTTCGCTGGCGGTGGCGTCGGTCAACCCCGCGCGCAAATGTTCCGCGCCGCGCTTGGGATCTTCAAGAAAATAGATGTACAGCACGCCGAGGCTGTAGCGTACCGAGGCTTCGTCCTTGATCTTCACGACCTGCTCAAGGGCCTCAGCGGCTTCCTTGTGGCGACCTTGATTGTGCTGGATAACGCCAAGCAGGTACAGGGGCTTGGGATTGCTCACGTCCATGGTCACGGCACGCTGGGCAAAGGTTTCTGCCGCGTCCCAGTTCTGCGCGGTCACAAGATGTTCGATCAGGTGAATAAGCGCGCCAAGATCCTGCGGATTTTCCGCCACCTGACGCATGAGCTTGCCCACGGTCTGGGCGTCTTCGCCAGCTTCACCCCCGCCCATACCCTGCTGTTGACGGGCCGCCACTGTGAGGTGGGGATTCTGGAACCGCGCCTTGAGCGAGGCCCCAAGCATCACAGCCAGCGCAACAGCCAGCGCGATAATAAGGATACGGGCGGAAAGGTTGCCTTTTTTCGTATCAGTCATGGTTGAGCATCTCCATCTGGGCAAGGCGCGCGGCCAGTGAACGCTGGCGAGCCGCCAGAAAAGCCATATACGAGCCAATGCCAATCCACACGGCGGCATTGGCCATGATTACCCATGTCAGTGTATCCATAGTTCCTCCGGGTGGAGTGAATGATTTCAGTTAGGGGCCGAAATATCAGGCGTTCAGCCGATTCTGCGCCAGCGCGTCAAGGCGGTCGCGCAGATCAAGCTGACGCTTGCGCAGCCACACAAGGGCCGCCCACAACAGACCAAAACAGGCCACGCAGGCCATGACGGTGACGCGCATTTCAGGTTCCAGCCCGCCGCCCTTGCTGCCAAAAACAGCCGGATGGATTGACCGCCAGATGCGCGCCGACATAAAGACCAGCGGCACATCCAGAAAGGCCACCACGCCCACCACGGCGCACACCGTATTGCGGCGCTGCGGCGGCAGGTCAAGCCCGCGCAAAACCAGATAGCCCGCATATACGAACCACATGATCAGGGTTGTGGTCAGGCGCGGATCCCACGTCCACCACACGCCCCATGAGCGGCGCGCCCAGAGCATGCCCGTGACCAGCGCAAGGCCGCCCAGCAGCACGCCCACTTCTGCGGCGGCGGCAGCCAGCCTGTCCGCAGCGGGATTACGCCGCCACAGGTAGGCCACAGATGCGCCAAACACCACAAAAAAGCTCACCAGCGCCCACCACGACATGGGCAGGTGGATGTAAAATATCTTTTGCGCCAGCCCCAGGGTCACTTCCTCGGGGGCATAGGCAAACACAAGCCACTGACAGGCGGCAAAGGCAACGCCCCCCAGCAGGGCCAGAATCTGCGGCAACGCCGAACACTTGGGCATTACTCGTCCCCCGCGTAGATGTATCCAAACAGCAAAAGCCCGGCACCCAGAAAAACGGCGTCAAAGGCGGCGGCAACGCCGAGCCACGCCCCCGGGCCATCCGGGTTGGGCGCGCCGAGCGCCTGCGCCCCCACGCTGATTCCCGCCAGCAAAAGCGGTGTCAGCAGCGGAAACAGCACAATACTCAGCAAAGACTCACGGGCGGCCTGCCCCTGCGCCAGCGCCCCAAGCAGGGAGCCGAGAGCGCACATGCCGATATCCGTCAGCACAAGAGCCAGCAGAGCCTCGGGCAATGGCCCGCCAAGCTCCTGCCCCAGAAAAACCACCGCCGCAGGCAAAAAAACAACCTGCGCCAGCACCAGCAGGGCAAGCCCCGCGCAGCCCTTGCCGAGCCATACAGCCTGCACCGGAGCGGGGCAGAGCAAAAGCCCGAGACGGGAATTGTTAACTTCTTCCAGCGCATAGAGCTGGTTGAAAATAAGCACCTGACAAAAGGCGGAGCTTATCCAGAACACAGCCGCAGCGCCTTGCGGCGCCATGCGCTCGCCAATGCCCTGCGACAGGCTGAATACAAAGAGCAGCAAAAGCCCGAGCAGCAAGGCCTGCACCAGCCCGCTGCCGCGCGCCAGCGTCAGGGCCAGATCCTTGCGGGCCATGGCAAACATCAGGCGCAGCATGCGGGGCCTCCCTGAGCGCGTTCAGAAGCCTCTGCGGCAGCGCCAGCCAAGGTTTCCACCGGGGCAAATCCGCCAAATCCCGCGGGGGAACCGTCATAGGCCAGCTTGCGGTGTTCCAGCGCCAGCAGCCTGTCGGCCAGGGGCGCATCGCCCGCCAGATCGTGACTGATAAGCACCACGCATGCCCCGCGCTGCCGCGCTGCAAGAATCTCGCGCCGCAGCAGGGCCAGCGAAGCCACATCAAGGCCCGTGCCGGGTTCGTCCAGCAGGAGCACATCCGGGGCCTGCATGAGCACCCGCGCCAGATTGAGGCGCTGGGCCATGCCGCGCGAGAACACGCCCGCCCGTTCGTGGGCGTGGGCTTCCAGCCCCACGCGGGCCAGCCCTGCCATGATGTCGTCACGCGTCAGCTTGAGGCCGTATGCATCGCGCCAGAAGGCCAGATTTTCCACCGCCGTGAGGCCGGGATACAGAAAGGTAGCGTGCCCCAGATAGCCCACGCGGGCCTGATCTGCCACGTTGGCAGCGCCAGCGCTTGGGCGGGAAAGCCCTGCCATAATGCGCATGAGGGTGCTCTTGCCCGCGCCGTTGCCGCCCACGAGCAGCGAGACACTGCCCGCAGCAAGAGCGCAGCTTACGTCTTTAAAGACGACCTTGACGCCATAGACCTTGGCAACGCGCACAAGTTCCAGCAAGAGGGCCTCCTGCGGCTAGGCCGCGCTGTTCTCGCTGTCCGACTCCGGCGCGGGATTCTTGCGGCGGCGCAGACCGGCGAGGGGCAGAAGGCACATGATAGTACCGCCGATCCACAGCCAGTTGACCAGCGGCTCCACGCTGACCTTGACCACGACCTTGGAGTTTTCGTCCAGCCCCAGCAGGGAGGCGTAAATTTCGTTGCCAAGGCCGGGGATCACGTCCACTTCGGAGAACTGCATGGTGCCGAACTTGTCGTAGAGGCGGCGCTCCGGCGCGACTATGCCGAGGGATTTGCCGTCCTTGAATATTTCCAGCCGGGCGGCGATGAATTCATGGTCAACGCGGCGGCCCTCGCCCAGTTCGAGCAGGGTGGCGGTATAGCTGCCCACGGTGCTGCTTTCGCCCTTGGCGAGGATCATTTCGCGGTCAGTGGTGTACGGGCCTGAAAAGGATATGCCGATGGCGACCAGCGCCATGCCGATGTGCGCGCCCAACGCCCCGATGGTGACGGGCTGCGAGCGGTTGGCCTTGTCTGCCAGCAGCATGACGGCCCCAAGCACGATAGCCACAGCGGCGGAAGCGCCCAGCAGGGCCGTAGGCTGATGGTAGCCCAGCGCCCAGATAACCCCGGCGCTGACCACAAAGGCCCCGATTACGGCAAAAAAGCCCTTTTTGTTGCGCAGGCCCCCGCCCCAGCCAAGCCAGGGGCAGGCCGCCATCATCACCACCAGCAACGCGCCGAGGGGCAGGCACACGCGGTTGTAGAAGCGGGCGTCAAGGCCGCGCGGCGCGGCAGACCACAACTTGCTGATGACGGGCCACATGGTGGCAACCAGAATAATCACGGCAAGCGCCAGCAGCACCCAGGCCACAAGGGTCAGAAAGCCCTCGCGGCTTTCAAGCCCGGCAAGGGGTTTGCCGGTTTTGGGCGAGGCAAAGGGAATCCACAGGGCAATGACAAGGCCGCCCAGCACAAAGATGGTCAGGGGCGTCCCCACGCTGCCGTCGCCAAAGGCGTGCACGGAGTCAATAACGCCGCTGCGCACGAGGTAGGTGGCAAAAAAGGCCGAAACCGTGGTGAGCACCATCATGGCAACGTTGACGCGCCCAAGCTTGCCCCGGCGGTCTTCAACAATCAGGGTATGCAGCGAGGCCGTGGCGATAAGCCAGGGCACCAGAGATGCGTTTTCGACTGGATCCCATGCCCAGTAGCCGCCCCAGCCAAGCTCCATGTAGGCCCACCATGCACCAAGCACGATGCCCGCCGTAAGGAAGAGCCACGCCAGAATGATGAAGGGCCGCGAAAGGCGGAACCACGAGCCTTCGCTGCTGCTCTGCCCCGAAAGACACTGGGCCAGCGCCAGACAGGCAGGCACGGCAAAGCCGCCGTAACCAAGGAACAGCAACGGCGGATGAAAGATCATACCGGGATTCTGGAGCAGGGGGTTCAGGCCGTTGCCGTCTGCCGGAACAGGCGATTGCAGCACAAAGGGATTGCTCCAGCTGGTGAGGATGAGGGCAAAAAAGCCCATGATGATGTAAAAAAAGCTCCAGTACCACAGGCGCGTAGGGCGGCTGAGGTTTCTGTAGGCCCGCGTGAGGGCGAAGGCGCTGCCGCTCAGGCCCACTGCCAGGGCCCAGAAGAGCATGGAGCCGGGCTGCCCGGCCCAGAAGGCCGTGAGGCGGTAAAATACGGGCAGTACGCGGTCAGTATAGCTGGCAACGTAGGCCACGCTGAAGTCGTTCCAGAACAGGGCGTGCAGCAGCAGTGCCGAGGCCAGCAAGAGTGCGCCGCTGATAACGAGGTGGGCTTTTTCCACCACGGCGAGGGAGTCTTCCCGGTTTTGCCACAGTTGCAGAAGGGCCAGACCACAGCCGCCAAGTGCGGCCAGCAGGGCCACCAGTTGAAGGGCAAAGGCAAAAACGTACATAAGACTCCTTTATCCCGCTGAGGGGGCGGCCCGCCGCAGGGCGGGGCGTTGCTATCGTTTGGGCATCGGGTGCCCGATTACGGCTCTGCGCACTGAACTGAAACCCGGCCATCTTGCAGGGAAAGCCTGCGCCGTGGCCCGCATATGGCCCGCAACTATTGACAGGGCGAAGGGCAGTCAGGCCAATCGCACTCGCAAACGGCAATGCCGCTGAGCAGGCTCAGCTATTGCGGTTCTCTTTCTGGTATTTGGAGGGGCATTTGGTCATGAGCGTCTTGGCCTGAAAGCGGCCTTCCGGCCCCATGCCGCCTTCAACAATAACTTCCGCGCCAGCCTTGAAGGTGTCCGGCACCGCGCCGGAGTAGCTTATCTGGATGGTCTGGCTGGCGTTGTCCTTGTCTTCAAGGCGAAAATCCACACCGGGCGCGCCCCGGTGCTTCTCAATGCCGTCTTCGGCCACAGTACCAAAAAGCCGCGCAGCCACGAGTTTTTCGGGCGTTGCGGCCTTGGCTTCCGACACGTTCAGAAAATACACGCTGTTTTCAGAAAAGCCGGAATATGCAAGATAGCCCACCCCGCCCAAAAAGAGCAGCAGCGCGGCTATGTAGATGCCAGTGTTTTTTTTGCGGGCCATGCGTTTCTCCTGAAACATTGGGTCATGTTTGGTGCTGCCCGAAAGGGGCCATGACCTTCGGCCTGTTGCGCCGCAGGGGCGCGCAGACCGAACCTGCCGGGCTGGGGCTTTTGCCCTGGGCCGCCCGGCCCTGATTGCTCAAAACCTTACGCTATTTTACACCTGCTGACAAGATAGGAATTATTTTTAATAGAAGTATAACGCAGCTTGGGGCGCGGGTTCTGTGATTGCGGTCACACTTGCCGCAAGCTTTGTGTGCGGGCGCACACGACTGCATCAGCAGGCAAGCACGAGCGGCATCCGCACAAGGGCACTCATAAGCACACATGCAAGGCAGAATGCGGCCTGCGTCTTATCATACTACTGCAATAAGATTTCTGCCGCAAGGGATAATACAATTATTCCACGCCGCCCAAGCCGCACCAGATGGCGCGAGAGCTGCTGTGCGCCGGGCTTACAAACCGGGCAGGGAGCAAGGGCACGGAGGCAGGCGCAGCACAGGGCAAGGCAGCAGATCAGCCCTGCCGGCTCACGCTCAGTTCGCGCCGCCGCTGACGCGCCAGCGCGCGCAGATCATCCACATTATCGCTTTCGTCCACAATTTCGCTGCCGAGGATTTCTTCCAGCACGTCTTCCAGCGACACCACGCCAGCAAGGCCGCCATATTCATCCAGCACGATAAAGAGATGCACACGGGCCTTGAGCAGATCGTGCAGCAGCACGTCAAGCGTCTGGTTCTCAAGGATAAAGTGCGCCGGGCGCATGATCTTGCCGAGGGTCACATCCTTGCGGCCCTCGTTTATGCAGCGGCCCAGGGTGCGGCGCTCCACCACGCCCACGATGTCTTCGTTATTATCGCCGTACACGGGTATGCGGCTGAAGTGCCAGGTGCGCTGGTCTGTGTAGGCCTGCTCCACGGTGAGGTCGTCCGGCAGTTCAAAAACCACCGTGCGGGGGGTCATGATCTCGCGCACACGCTTTTGGTCCAGCGCCAGCACGTTGCGGATAAAGGCTTCTTCATAAGGTTTGATGCGCCCCGCCTGACGCGAAAGGCTCGTTACGGCGCGGATGTCGTCCTCGGAAATGACCGGGCCAGCGGACGGCGGGGACACAAGCCGCGTTATCATGCTCGTAACCCACAGCAGGGGCGACATGAGCTTGACCATGATGGCAAGCGGGCGGGCGAGCATTACGCCGAGCGGCTCCGCCTTGGTCACGCCCAGATTCTTGGGCAGGATTTCGCCCATCGTCAGAATCAGCACCGTAAAGCCCACGGCAAAAATCGACATGTATTCCGGCCCGTACACGGCCAGAAAGGCCGCGCCCGCCACCGTGGCCCCGGCGGTGTTGGCAATGGTGTTGAGCGTGAGGATGGCGGCAATGGGTTTGTCCACCTGGGTGCGCAGGGCGTACAGCAGCTCGCCGGACTTACTGCCGGACTTGCGCAGCCGCTCGATGGTTGACCACGAAAGGGAATACAACACTGTCTCAAGCAGCGAACAGGTAAAGGAAACGGCAACAGCAATGACAACGGCCAGAACAAGGGTGAGCATGGCGAAACATCCGAAGGATTTGATGCGGCGGGTCGCCCTGCAAAACGCAAGGCGGCGCTGACAGCCGAAGTTTAGCCCCGCGCGGCCCTGTTTGCAATCGCTGGGGCATTGAGCGAGGGGCGGATGTGGATGCTGACCAGCAAAACCAGCCGCAATCTCAACGAATGAAATGAAAAAAAGGAACGGTAGATACTGCTGCAACTGGCAAGTGAGATTATGCCGACTGAAAAACGTGACCACGGAGCAAAAATATTTTTGAGAAGTAAAATGCAATATCACTGCGCAAACAAATGGTTTCAGGCTCAGGCAATCACTTTTAAATGAGGTTCTTTCAAAAAAATTTATTAATTTCCTTGACAGTCAGGGGGCAAGCGCTTAGATATCTGTTCTCGCAGCGAGAAACGCTGCACGTGTCGCGGGGTGGAGCAGCTCGGTAGCTCGTCGGGCTCATAACCCGAAGGTCGTAGGTTCAAATCCTGCCCCCGCAACCAGATAATACAAGCCCTTACGGAGACGAGCCGTAAGGGCTTTTTCTTTTTTCCAACCATATTTCCAACACAGACGGCAAACTTCTGTAGCAATACATACAAAAAGATATCATCCCGCCAACCAATTCTGCTCTCATTCCAAAATCATCCTTCAGGCATTGCGCCTGAAGGATGATTTTTCTTATCTATTTTTCACCATGATGCTTCACACCAAATCATTAAATTGGTGTCCGTGCCTAGTTTCCAATATGGCAGTACTAATGGCTATCGCTCTTTTTTGGAGGCCACAATGGACACGGTAGCAACGGATTCACAACTAGCACAACCACACGAATTTGCCAACTTCTGGGTCAATGAAAAAAACGCCGCACGTATTTTGGGTCTGAGCGTACATACGCTCAGGGCAATGAGGGCAAAAGGCCATAGTGGCCCAGCCTACTCAAAAATCGGCAAGTCGGTGCGATACTCATATACGGACCTAGTTGAGTTTATGGAATCTCGACGGATTCTCCCGCCAGCTCAGCAGTAGTAGCCCGATGCTACGATCTTGCCCCCCCAATAAACGTGAGGATAAAAAATTTCTCTAAAATTGGCTGTCCCTACTCACGCCCAACGATCACTTCTATGAAGTATAAACATTTGGAGGCGATATGCCTACTGAAATCACCCCACACAATGAAATAAAAGCCACAACCCCAAGCAGCAATGTTGGCGAGGTTCTTGTCGTTCAAAATGGTTCGACAAAAAATTTAGAGGCCGCCCTCGTGGCTATCGGCAACGCTGGATTTGGGGATAAGCCAATAAAAATATCTGTCATCACCATTGAAGTGAACTAGCTACAACTAACAGTACGGGATTGGTAAAAGCCAATCCCGTACCTGGAGAAATTCATGAATAACCATATTGGGTTGGATAAGATTGCAAAAAAATTTGGGATGAACATTACCCTCGGCGAATGTTCTTCTGCCACTATTGGAGGAGTGCAGGAAAAACATCGCAATACTCCGGTACCTGTAAAAGATGCAACGCTGGATGTCACTGCCAGTCCTGCGTTGCCCCCATTGTGGGCGTGCACCCCGGCATGGAACTATCCCCATTACGATTCAACTAACCACACGTATACACGAACTGACTTCCTACATCTTATCACCAAGTGGCCTTCATCGCATAAGTTAGTCACCTCCACGGTGGACGTTGGCCTACAAGGGAGGCATCCTTTCTCACATTCTTTTGGAGCCGCTATCGGAAGCGCTAACATATCGGACAATTACGGTCTAGAAGATGAACTTGTCCTTGAAACTATTTTTGAAGCGCTTCTGGAACGTGAGGCTACCTTTCAGTTTCGCGAGAAAACAGATAGCAACATTAGGGCTATCACACTCATCAGAAACGAAGGCGCATATATCTCCATTACGGTTGACGCTGATGGCAAGCCACGCTGGAAGATGAATTTGGGCAGAACCAAAGGCTCGTCTTGGTTAAGCTTGGTGAGCACGGTATTTAACCTATCCAGACTGGATGCGTTAGCTACTTTGGCTAAGATCGTGGGCATGGATTTTTATAACCTCTCACGGCTTTCCAGTGATCTGCATACTGCAGAATCAAGTGGCACGTTTCAGCAACCTGAAGAAAACATACCGGAAATACTTCATCTACCGGGACTCCCTGGAGGCACGACCTGCGCCGAACTGATGGACACAACGTACATCTATGGCAATGCCGGGCAGGTCATTGGTGCCATCCTCCGCTACCGGCTGAATGAGCATGACTTTTGCCTTCCCGCGACAGTTGGACGCTGCGTATTATGCATGGGCAAATACAAGCCAACAGCCCATTTCTTTAACCAGCATCTGATGGATAAGTATCCTTTTGCTCCGATCATTTTTTGTCAGGACATGCGAACCGCGCTTGCCCTTCAACGCATACTAGACACACCCCATGGATATACTCCTGATAAGGTCATAGTCACGGCGCACCTTGGGAGCGACCTGTCCGTGCTCCCGTGGAGCTACCTTCACGGGCACAACGTGGTGTTTGTTCCCGCCCCGAACCAAGCATGCATGGCGATGATCAAGCAATACAAGGATTACATTATAGGCGCACAGGCTAAAAGCTTTCGCGTATACTCTGGATTCCTGCTTCACACCCCACCTAACGGCGACCTGAAAAAGCCTGTAGAGAGTGTCTCCGAAACTGAAGCCGAACTGCTGAATTGCTCAGTGATCATTAATGATATCGAGCGCCCATCTTGGCTGATTCAGCAGGTAATCAAGCAAGCCATTTCTTATGATGGATTCAGGGAATGGGGCCAGAACTTGGGCATTTTCAAAAAGGCTAAATGGCAACGCATCAACGAGGTGGGCGCAGCGAGCAATTGTCTGTCGCTGTTTCAACCCCGCTCTGCCCCTGCAAGCCCTCAGCCAACAGACATCACAGACGTTACCACCGGACAAATTTTTGTGCCTGGCGGAATTACCCTGTTACACGGTTTGAAGGACTCCGGAAAAAGCATCACTTGCATTGCTGCTGCCAAGGCTATCCTCACTGGTGCTCCTCTGTTTAAGACTATATCTGGAGGGGAGCCTGGCAAAATTTTGTACCTGGACAGCGAAACGCCGCAGGATCTACTAACCGCGCGGCTTGACCAGTTTGGACTTGTTGGCGAAATTGACAACCGCCTGTTTCTGCTTTCAAAGTTTGATCATAAGGCCACTGGTTATGCCTTTTCTATTACAGATTCGTTGTTTCGTGACAATGTGGAAAAAATGTTGAGTGAATTAGGGTGCCGGTACCTCGTACTGGATAACTTGACCTCGCTTATGGCTGATGGGGGGCTCTACCAAGCGCAAACGGTCAGCCAACTCTTCAACTGGATTGAGCACCTCGCACGTCAAGGCGTGGGTGTAATCATCGTCAGTCATACTCTGGACGACTCCAATGCAGGTACGGCCGCCTCAAAAGCCAGGGGAAGTCAGGAGTTTTCTATCCGCGCCCATACGGAAATTGTGTTGATTCGGAGTACTGAGATTTTGCAGCAGCAACTCGGCAGCAAGACCGTTCAGCGCGCGGCAGCGCAGGACGGTTTGACGGTTGGTATTTGTTTTAAGGTCTGCAAGGCCGCCTGCGTACTTCAGAAAAAAAACATCTGGTTGCATTTGCCTCTCGGGGCATCGAAGTGGGAACTTTTGGCTATTACTGGGGCTGACGGGACGGAAATCGAATTAGCTCAAAACGTTTCTAAGTCGGAGTATGACCTCACGATTCAGGCCGACACGTTGTCTGAGGAGTCAAGGCCTGAGATTTCAATATTCCCTGACACCTTGTCTGCTGACGAAAAAACAATATACGACATGGCCCTAGCTGCGGGTAATGTTAAAACCGCAGATATCACGCGGAAGCTAAATTGTAGTGACAGAAAAGCCCGCAACCTCACAAAAGGCTTAGAGGAGAAAGGTCTTCTTGAACCTGATGACGGCAAGGGATCTCAACAGGGATACCGCATAAAGCATTGTTCTGATCGAACTCAATGACAGTAAGCACAAAAAACCGGACGCTTTTTGCCTAAAAGCGTCCGGGCAACCACGATGGCTCTCGAAACAAAGCTATATGAATAGTAGGGATCTGTCTGAATTTTTTAATCTGTCGAAACAAAATCTTGTGCCTAAAAAAGCCCCAGCACAATGCCAGGGCTCTGCGGGGAAATTGCAGCGTTAAATCAATGTGCAGGAAACAGCTAGAAGCGTCAATATGGATGAGGTGAATTTTTTAATGCAAAACGGAACAAAAAAGAACGTTCGAAAATCGTATGAGATTCGTCCCTTCTGGGGGAAAGACTTCGGGCAGTCAGGCTAAACTTTATCGCTAGCAGATTTGCCCTTCAAAACAAGCCAAGCTTGCCGAAAACAATACCTCCAAAAATACCTAGATTGAATAGCAGCCTTTTTACTAAACCTAATGCCCAGCCCCACTTCCTCGAAGGGTGCTGTTCATGTTGGTGATACTTGCTGAGCACGGATACAACTTGGCCCATCAGTTTCCTGCCAAAACGTGTTCATCCTGCATTGACCTGCAAAAGCATTCAACATTGGGGGGCATGGCCGAAATCAAGCCCCCCGCACCTGCATCAGCCTGCATTATTGTGAAACTCCCCTGCATTTTTGCCTGCATTTATCCTGCACAATGACCTGCATGCAGGGCATGAAAACATTAAATGTAAATAAATTCAATATGTTAAACTAGACACCATTTCTCAGTGTCGGAGCAAAAAGGGGTTGTCCTGCCGGCAAGCTGAAGCAATCGATGGTGGCACCTAGAAGCTTCATGGAGGGAGGACACCTTGTTGAACCAAGGTCTATTGCCAGAGGTCAACGCCTGCGGTGAGCTGCAGCTGCCCCCCATGTCGAGGCAGATTTACTGCAGGTATCGCTTGGATGTGCACACACCATCCGTCCCTCTCCACCCCAGTCGATCAGCTGCCTGGCTTGTCCTACTCCGCAATCTTAAGGCACCTCAACAGTCAAGTGTCTTGCTCTTGTCATCAGATATAAACTTTGTCGCATAATATATTATGCTGAAATCCAAAGTAATTTTTTTGAAAACCATCCCCTTAGCCTTGTGATTTTAAAGAGTCACTTTACCCGGTTAATTAGTAATATCCTAATATTACTATCTTAATTATACGTGGGAACAATCTAGTTAACTCTATGCATCACATAGCTATGTGAATCTGATCTTAAATTACAAGACAAATCTAAAGCACATCCATAACCATACAATATCTTTAAATAGTTATAAACAAACATAGCAGGCTAGATCGCCATTACCCACCATTAGCAAACAACACAGGGGTATGCATTACCAAGATGCATACCCCTGTTATTATTTACTCAACAAACTAAATTAAATGACTTTTATAAAAACTGGAGAACTATCATGTCGAAGACCACCACATCCAACACGTATCGTGGCTACTCTATCAACACAGGCAAAAGCAACAACCTGCCATGCAGCACAAAATGTTTAGATCAACTCATTGATACCGTTGAGTATCTGTCAGAAAACCATTCAAGGGTTCTTGCTGTAAGAGCAGATGTACGCTCGGAACAGGACTCTGAAAGAGTCCTTACAAGAAGAGATGTTACTCGTGTTATTGAGAACACCAAAAGAAACATCAACTCAAGATTTAAAGACTCGAAGAACAACCCAGATATCAAATTCATTGTAACAACAGAACAAACCTCTCCAGAGGCTAACCCTCATTACCATGTCATGGCATTTGCTAATGGCAATGCCATCCAGAATGGTTACTCCATTTTCTCTGAACTTAACAAACAGGTAAAAAACAAGCTTGATACTGACAATGATGGACTTGTCCATTTCTCAGGGAGTAATGGACAGCAAGGCATCATGATCGACAGAAATTCTGATGATTTTGAACAGCAGATGAACAACGTTGTTTATGCTGGCAGTTATCTGGCTAAAACCAAATCCAAGGAACACAACCCGAAGGGGTCAAGGGTGTCATCCTCAAGCAGACGAGCTAAGAGTAATAGCAACTAAAAACTGCTGATTCTGCTGATATTAACGTACAAAATTTCATGAGGATCTAGATACATAACAAAAGAAAATCATTAGAAAAGGTGAGTGTTGGCTTCACGAGCAACACTCACCTTCATTTCTCATTCTTCAGATTCATCACCCGGGCAGTCTCTGCCACCAAGTTGACCAATGCTTCCTGCCCATCACCAGGAACGGTCATTAGGATTTCCGCAATGGAAGTAGCTTTTTCAAGGACCTCATCCGATTGGGTTCGGAAAAAATAGCTGACAGGACATTGCAGATGGGCAGCGAGGTCTTCAAGGCGGCTCATTTTAGGCGCGATCTTCCCTTTTTCCATCCGTGTCATGGCATCCTGAGTTATGCCCAGTAATGTTGCCAATTCCTTTTGGCTCAGCCCAAGTTGCCTGCGGCGTACAGTGATATTCTCTCCAACAAGTTCTGCAAGTTTCATAAGCATACCTCTTAATTACATTTGCCATGAAATTTGCATCACCAGCTTAAGATTTTTAAATTTAATTATCGACTTTTAAAGTATATAAAGCTAGAATTGAGCTGGCTTGACGCTTGAACCAATCAAAATGTTGCCAAGGGCAAGGAGGGAAAATGGGATTTAGATCAATGCGGAAGGTAGTCTTGGCATTAGCCCTAGTGGCGGTAAACCCCATCGGGGTTAACGCTGCCGACATATGGGACACAACAGGAGGCATAACGCTCAGCAGCGACACGGCAGTGACTTCCACAACTGCTACCTCGCAGTCAGAGAACATTGCCATCAGCAGCGGAACAACTCTGCGACTCAACAATGGAACGCTTAATCAGGCGACAGGATTGGGTACAGCTCCGCTCCATTTGGAAAACAGCGGCTCCATCTCCGTACAGGGCGTCAGTGGCCTTGAAGACCGGCTCAATGGTCGAGCTGTGATCCGGGGAGGTTCTGTAGTGTTTGGGGACAACGCGTCTCTGGTGAGCAATAGCATGTCCATCCGCGAAGGAACGACAGTCACTCTAGGCTCAAGAGCGGGCAGCCTGACCACAAGTAGCCTTGGCATAGACAGTTCACGGATAAACATCCCGCTGGTGGCAACGCAAGCATCTGATGCGCCCATCAACCTTGGATACGCGGGCAACGGGTATGCAGCGAGTGGTAGCGGTGTTCTCAGCTTTAACCCGCATCAGACTGGAACGGTTGATCTCGGCACCATTAGCATCAATGGCCTGGTTACAGACGTTACCAAGGCAAAAATCGGAGTGGGACAGACCCAGAACATTTATCTCGCCACCGGCGTGACCTCTATTGACCAAGGCAGTGCAGCCACTCCCGTTTCAGATTTGTCAGCGGTGCAGCTAACGACCAATGATGTGCTCTTTTCCATGTCCGGCCTGACTTATAGTGGCAACTCTTTGCTGGCTTCAGTATCGCGCAGAGCGGCTCAGGTGGCCATGCCTATGTTGCCCAAAGAACTGGCTGGCATTGTTGATGGTTACACCCCTGGGACCAATGCTTTCATGGATTCGGCGGTGACCAAGGGATCATCGGCAGCTCAGGCCGTTACATCGGCCTCCTATGCTTCCTCTGTAGGGGCCGGGGGCGTGGCCGCAGTTTCCACAAACACACAAAACGTTGGGGCAATCGCTGCCCGAGCCTCAGGCCAAGCCATGACTCCTGGAAGCGTTACCGCATCGCTTTCCAGAGATTCAGGAGGCCAGTCCGGCATGAGTGCGGGCGATTCGTTGGATGATTCGTTGTGGAAACAGGGATTGGGCATATGGGCCAGCCCCGTTTACATGCACGATCGTGGATTCGGCATCAGTGTGGGCAGCTTTGATACTGGCTATAACGCTGACACGTATGGTCTTGTGTTCGGTACAGATTATACCTTTGGAAACTTTCGCGTGGGTGCGGCTGGTAATCTGGGCGCAGGCTATGTGCAGTCAACCGGAGACCTGGCCAAAACAAAGAATCATCTCAATTATGGCGGTGTGAGCCTCTATGGTAGCTGGAATCTTGATCCCTTCACGCTGACTGCCAGCGGTGGCTGGATGCGTACCCACAACAGCCTGGATCAGGAAAATGTGGCCGGGAATCTCACTGCCGACTATGATGCCGATCTTTGGTCTGCCAATCTGCTGGCGGAGTATACCCTGCATGCCGCCAGCGTGAACATCGTCCCCGGCGTGGGAGTCAGCTACGGATTCTATGACCAGCACAAATTTGACACCGAGATGCAGGGTTCAGCCATTGCCAATAATGGTCGGGCACAGCTGAACATCGTCAACATTCCCGTTGGCATTCGCGCGAATACGGACTTTTCTGTCGGCAATGGCGTTTTGACGCCAGAACTGCGGGCTCGCTGGATTTCCAGTGTGGCTGATACGCACCTGAAGTATGACGTCCGCATGCCCGGCAGCACTGGTGTGGCTTCAGCAAATAGTCCAATGCTGGACAACCAGACAGGAGAAGTCGGAGCCGGGCTTAAATACAGTATCGGTGATTTTTCCATAACAGCCAACTACGACTATCAATTCTCTGAGCACCATGCTTCACACGGCGTGAATGCTCTTCTGCGCCTGGAATTTTAGCAGAGTGGGCTACTGTCTTTCTGGACAGTGGTCCCTTCCAAAGACTGTAACTGAGAAATCAAACGAATTGGAGCTGACAAAAATGGCCATGCTGGAAACGGCGTTCCGGTACGCCAAAAAGGTATGGGATTTCGTTGATAATTTGGTGGATGAAAATAACAAGGAGATTGCAAAGTACCAAGCGAAATACCGCGATTATAGCAGGGATGAGTTGATTCAGCGGTGCCAGAACTCTGATTGCTGGGCTGAAAAAGTGGCGATCGGGAGTATTATGAAGAAAAATGGCTGGATACCACCTAAAAAAGATGGTGCAGAAGGAGAAGAATTATGAGCAGATGCAGCCGGTGCAATGGTAAGGGAAGAATTGAATGCCCGCTGGAATACGGCACTGATCGCCACCCTGAAAATTGTCCCTCATGCGGAGGAGATAACTGGGTGATCTGCCCGGACTGCGACGGCAGCGGGCAATCTGACGACGATTAGCATTGAAAACGCAATTGGTGTTGACCTTCCCCTTATGGGCTCTGATGGATCAGGGCCCATTTTTTTGCATCTGCCCCTCCCCGTTTTATTCTGGCGCAACAGCCCCCACAAAGACAAAATGCTATTCAACCCTTTTGCAAATGGATAGTAAGATCATATGCAAAGCAAGTTCGCTACGCTGACCCTATTTCTAATTTTCCTCGCGGGCTGTTCCACAACCCCGCGTGAGGCTACCTTGCACCTTGCCAAATCTTCAGGATTTACGGAGGTGCGTTTTCCAACAGAGCAATTTACCTTATTCGGGCAATTCCGGCCCAGTGATCATGGAGAAAGGAAAACGCTGCGAGTCTATATTGAAGGAGATGGTCATGCCTGGAGCACTCGCACAAGGCCATCGGGTGACCCAACGCCGCGAGACCCTGTGGGCTTACGACTGGCGATGGCTGATCCCAGTAATGATCCGTTGCTTTACTTGGCGCGTCCGTGCCAGTTCGTTACAGGGAGTGACCTACGGAACTGTTCTGCGAAATATTGGACATCAAACTCGGCCTCAAAATGCTCAGGGAAAACCCTCTCGTCATGCATCGTCTATAATTATTATACCTCAGCGAACTTATGATGTTCAAAAAAATAAGGAGGGGTACGCACTCTCTTGATTCTATACACCGAGGCGAAAAAACAGCCGCTTCAGTGAGATGCTTCGTGATTCTGAAAAATTTGACAATAGCGTGCGTTTATGTATAATTAAACTTTGCATAGCTTTTTGATTCCAAGCCGACAGAAAGATGAGCGCCACTTCTATACTTCGATGTGAGGACTGCCCAAACATATAATAGATGCCAAACCCTGGCCCCGGAAGCAGTCTAGAGGCTCTGTATCATGGCGACATGGTGTGAAATTTATGCTAAGTCCCCATTGGGAAGGCGATGTTCAACCACCGATGGGCAGTCGTGGAGCAGCGTTCGGGCCGATCAATGGCTGCCGCCAATGCTGCTATTTCCTTTTGAGCAGCTTGGTCAAGGTAAAGGGGAAATTTGATCTATAGTACTTGACCCGCACCCTGCCCAAACTCTACAGAGACAGGTTCGCTGGCGAGTAGAAAATGAAAAATGAGCAGATCGCCCTCAGGATGCGGCTGGCAAAAGACGAATATAGAACGACAATGGGTTGCTGAAGCCCCTTGCTCGCAATCCCAGTGAAAAATTAGTTACGGAACAGCTGTTTAAAAAATAGAAATCTTCGTGGGACGGGCTTTTTATAAAGAGGTAGTTGTGTTTCGGTATATTTGGAGAAATGCGCCCAACTTGGTGCGAGAATTTGCCATATGGCTCATTATTCGCTTTACTGTGCCGCTCCATAGAAAAACTCCAGATAAAAAATTTGTGGATGATCTGCAGCAAAACCACAACCGCCGGTTGATGGTATTCGGAAATTTTTGGGGTGGCGGGGGGATCAGTCGTTCCGCTGAGCGGTATTGTGAGGAAGAAGCTGCACAGCGCCGCGATTTTGTCTTGGTGGATACAACCAGCGTTACCTGTCAACCTAAACGTAAAGGCAGCTCGTCTCCGATTCTGACATTACGAGAAGCGAGGCAGTATACCGCGCCGGCTACAATCGTCATTCACCTGAATCCTCCCCACTTTCTTCTTGCCTTGGCGCGCCTGGGAAAAAAGTTTCTCAGCAATAAAAAAATTATTGCGTACTGGGCATGGGAACTACAAGAACTGCCCATGGTCTGGAGACGCTGCCTCGCTGTAGTGGATGAGATCGAAGTGCCGAGCACGTTCACCCAAGAGATACTTTCAAAATATACAAGCAAGCCTATTCGTGTCGTGCCGCCTGTGGGGCGCCTGGCAGCGTTCAATCCAGATCGTAGGTCCTTTGGCACATCAGGAAAGCTCCAGTGTTTGTTTATTTTCGATCTCGCCTCATCTATGGAGCGCAAAAATCCAGAAGGGGCCATCAAAGCTTTTTGCTCAGCCTTTACCCCAGAAGAAGGCGAATTGACCATAAAAGTGCTTTCTCCACACGCATCTTCCGCCGCAATGCAGCTGTTACGCACATGGGAAAAGAAAATCCCGCACCTACGCGTTTTGTCCGAATGGCTTGACGAAGCGCAGCTCGACGCTCTTTATATGAATCATGATGTCTACCTCTCACTTCATCGCTCCGAAGGGTTCGGGTCCACCATCTTTGAGGCCATGTGCAAAGGTCTCTATATCGTTGCCACAGGATGGTCAGGCAATATGGATTTTATGCGGGGGGATAAAGTGTTTCCTGTGCCGTGGGTCATGGAGGCCGTTCCTCACGATGTCAGGCGCCAACTTGGAATTCACGGTGGTCAATGGGCGCTTGCGGACACCGATGCCGCCGCATGCGCGCTTCAACGGATATTCACGTTGGTTTTTCCTGGCAGGCCGTTGTGTAATAATATATTGCAACAGGGAGCAATCCAGTGATTATTTCCAGAACCCCTTTTCGTGTGTCGTTCTTTGGGGGGGGGACCGATTATCCCGCATGGTATCGTGAGCATGGGGGCGCTGTGTTGTCCACCACGATAAATAAATTTACGTATATCACCTGTCGCTGGCTTCCTCCTTTTTTTCCACACAAATACCGAGTGGCATATTCAAAAGTGGAAGATGTCAGATCTCCAGAGGAAATAGTTCACCCCGCCATTAATGCCGTGCTATCGGCTTATGAATGCGACAACGGGGTTGAACTGCACTCTGACGCCGATTTGCCGGCTCGTTCTGGGCTGGGGTCCAGTTCCGCCTTTTTGGTAGGGTTGCTGCACGCCATGGAGGCCCTGCTCGGCAAAAGGGCTTCGCCTATGTGGCTTGCCAAGGAAGCCATTCGCTTCGAGCAGGGAGTCCTTGCCGAGCATGTTGGTTCACAAGACCAGGTGGCCGCGGCATTTGGCGGGCTCAACGTCATACATTTCGGGAGAGACGACAACATCACGGTGCAGCCTGTAGTGATTCGCAAATCGCGCAAAAAAGCGCTGTCTGATCATCTTATGCTTTTTTTCACGGGATTTTCTCGCTCTGCTTCCGAAGTCGCACAAGTCCAGATAAAAAATATTGCTAACCGCGTCGAAGAACTGCACACAATGCGCGGCATGGTTGACGATGCGCTTGATATCCTGACTTCGGAAACAGACATCTGTACATTCGGTGAAATGCTGCATGAATCATGGATGTACAAGCGTAGGCTTTCAAACCGGATAACGACAGATCGGATTGATGACATTTATACAACGGCACGCAGCACAGGAGCTATCGGTGGAAAACTCCTCGGCGCAGGCGGCGGCGGTTTTTTTCTCCTCTTTGTGCCTCCTGAAAAACAACCTGCTGTAAAAGATGCTCTCAAAAAACTGCTTTGCGTTCCCTTTGAACTTGAGAACAGTGGTTCTCAGATCATTTATTTTGATGAATAAAGTGCCATGAATAACCAGCTTCCGTCTTTGTTCATTTGCTTTCTGCTGATTCCTCCAGCATATCACTATGCTGGAAGTTTTGTGGCTTTTCGCAGTGGGTTGATGCGTGGTCGCTTCTTTTTTCAAGAGGTCCTTGGCTCACGCAAAAAAATCAGTCAGACTTGTTCAGGATGCCCGCGTTGGCAGGCGTTGCCTGTTTTGATCCTCCTTTTTTCCGCGTCCTATTTTTACCGACATAAAGGTTTTTGGGGCGGGATCGTCAACGCCGCAACAAAGTTGAGGAGCATCGGTTTCAAGGGGGTTCTGTTCGCGGCTGCGGTGAATGTCCATAATCTCCAGATTAGCGGTGCAAATTCCCGGCAAAGAGTACTCCTGCAGTTTGACGAAAAAACGCGGCCAAGCAAATTTCTGTTGTCCTTTCTGCTTCTTCTCAAGGGCAGCACGTACGATCTCGAAGCGTTTGCAAAACAAAATTCTTTATTTTTGAAGAATTTCTATGAATTGTGGCGATTAGGAACCCGTAGGGTGGTTGCCGGCAGCGTCAGTGCTACCATAATGGACTATCTCTACGGTATTGGTGACAGCTACTATGTCTACCTTCTTCCTCCGTCAGATCTGCGGCATGACCTACTCGACTGCATGCACCATATTTCTCCTCAAGGAAAAATTATTTGTGTCTGCGATGACTCTGAAGATGTGCGTCATATTGATATAGATCTTCTAAAAAAAGTTGATTACCTTGTTTGTCGCCATGTTTCTTCCGAGCTGGAAGGCATTCCCGTAATTATCCCGCCTGATTTTTCCAAGAATATCCGCCATCTTCAGCATCAGAACAGCGTCATATATTTTCTGCAACAGTGTGAGATGCTACCCCCCAAAATGGTTGCCCAATATTTTGCGCAACGGCCATTTCCTGCCGCACGTCCCGGTGATCCCGTCATATCCTTCGTCGTCGAGGTGGGCAGGGACACGAGCAAAACCAGAGGCGTGGTCGGGGCCTTGCTGGCTGCTTGCGAAAAGGCATGCCTCGCCTGCGAGGTCATATTTTGGGGCGGCTGCGCTCCAGCATGGGCTTCGGAAATGTATGTCCCCTGGCAGCATATACACGGAGTAGAGGAACTATCGTTAGAGGGTTTGCAACTCCTGGAAGCGGCATGCCAAGGGGATTTTATTTTGCTGGCAAAAGATGAGGGACTTCTTATCGGTGGGTTGGCGGAGGGACTCGCCATCCTGAAGCGCTTTCCCGCAGTGGGGATGTGCGGCTGCCGTCTCCTCAGCACCAACGGTACCTTATGTGAAGCCGGCGCGGAGGTGCGTGACAACCATATTCTGCCCATTGGGGAGGGAGAAGGGTGGCATGCGCCATTTTTCAGAGTATCCCGTTCCGTCCCCATGATTTCTACAAATATGGCCCTGTTTCGGAAAAAAGATAGACTGTTCTCCGGTGACAGGACTGACGTGCTGTTTTCGAACGAAAGGGGGGGGTATTTGGGGTTTGCTGGGGAAGCCCCCATGGCTGTCGTGTGCACGGCCATGGAGGCCTATCTAATCGACGTGGAAGTCTCTTCAAAGAGGCAACCCGTGAGTCTTCTCAGTGACGCCGCCGCTATCCGGCTCGCGTCCCAGGATCACTATGTCGCCGGATCGCCAGCCGCCACGGGCGACCGCCCCGTGAACATCCTCTATTATTCGCCATATCAATCACATCCGGCAAGCCACGGAAATCGAAGCACTATCCAGTACTTCGGCAAAATATTTAAAGAAAAGGGGTGCATAGTTCACTTTGCACTTTTGGGGCTTGATCGCTATACTCCAGAAGACCAAAGCGCCATGCGTGACGCGTGGGACAGCCTCACCATTCTGCCGTATCCATTTCAGGACAATAGCTATCTGGGGGAGGACATCCCCTTTGATGGGTGGTATGAAAAAGGATTGGGAGAGCACATCGCGTATCTATGCTCAGAGCTCAATATAGATATCTTGTTTTGTTCCTACGTGTTTCAGTCAAAAATGCTGGAGTTTGTGCCGAATCATATTCTCAAGGTTATTGATACGCACGACAAAATGGGCGGCCGTTACGCAGCGCAAAAGGCACGCGGGTTAACTACGGAATTTTTCTCCTGCACGCCGGAAGACGAGGGGCGCTACCTTCGTCGAGCGGATGTTGTTGTGGCCCGGCGTGAGGAAGAAGCTCGATATTTCAATGAGGTTTCAGGGCGTGACACGGCTATGGTCATTCCACATGTAGAGCCGCCTCATTTTATTGAGCGGAGATCTGAACGTCTGACCACGGTAGGGCTTGTGGCTAGCGCCAACAGAATCAACCTCGACTTGGTTACCGACTTTTTGCTTGCGCTTAAATCCAAGGTGCCCGACATTCCGTTTTCTGTGCGCATCGCGGGTCAGGTCTCCACCATGCTTGACGACGTCTCTGCGGAGAAACGCTGGATTTTTAACGAGCCATGGGTTTGCATGCTTGGCTTTGTGAATGATATCAAAACATTTTACGCGGACGTTGACATTGTTGTTTCGCCCGTGCTGCTAGGCACAGGCATCAATGTGAAGACCGTGCAGGCCATGGCTTATGGTATGCCTCTCGTTACCACTGCATGTGGCTGCAAAGGCATTGAAACCGGACACCCCATGCACACGCAAATGACCATGGAAGGGGTTGTGGACTGCATTATTCTTTTGCATGATGAACCCCAGCGCCTAGAGCCATTGGCAGAATGCAGTAGGGAGCGATATAAAACATTTTATGAATCCAGTCTTGAGGGATTTGACATTTTACTCAGTGCGTGTGCCATGCATGCTTCTTGAGTTCATTGACGCCTATTAACCTTTGTTTTAGTGGAGATGTGATGTGACTTTAAAAAATAAAATGGACATTTTTATTAATATTATAAGATGTTACAGTAATTTGTTGGGATATAATAATTCAAATTCAAAGGCACCATATAAGTATTATATCAGTATGGGGAATTTTTGTTTACCACGTTCTTTTTTAACAGAATGGGGAATAAAACCAAGAAAAAGTGAAGGAGAATTATCTCTACCTTTTGATTTGCTACATATAGATCCAATTGCATTAAATTATTATTTTTTATTTTCATTTAGACATTTTTTTAGCAATGTTGAATTTAATAAAGAGGAAAATGTGTTCAGATCAGTACATGGGCATTATCGATTATTTAACCATGATAAAGATTGTGGTGATAATTTTACGATGCTTATGAATCGGTATAAAAATAGAATAGCAAACTTAAAAAAAATCATGAAATCTAAAGAAAATATTTTGTTCGTTCAAGCATGCGAAAATTGCTATATGGATGTCGACAATCTCTATGAAATACTAAGATTCTATAGAAAAAATAATCCGTTCAAACTAATTCTCCTTGATCTATGTTGTAGTAAGTCAATCAATAAAAAAAATATTAATAAAAATATCACTATAATAAAGGAACCATACCCGACGGATGATTATTTGTGGTGGAGCAAAGATTGCCGAAAAAGTGATGCTGGGATTGATTTTGAAAATAGATTGAGAAAAAAAATTGAGGGAATCATACACGTTTGAATATCTTTGGCTGATAACTTTTTCTTATACGGTCAATGGGCAAGGAAAGATGAGTCTGCGATCTCAGCTTGATAAAGAAGATTGGAGTAGCCCCCATTTCGACCGGCCCCCCCTCTAACTAGGGAGGAGGTGCTGGAACTATGGCAGGAACTGGTGCTAAAACAAGTTCAACGGTGGAGATAGTAAACATAACGCCCCGTCGCCGTTGGTCTGTCGGCGAAAAAGTTCGCCTGATAGAGGCCAGCATGCCCCAGGTCAGTCAGTTTCTCTGGTGGCACGAACGTATGGCGTTGCTCCGAATTTGCTTTACCGCTGGAGAAAGCAGATGAGTGAAGGCGGCAAAACAGCCATTGAAGCCAATGACGAGGTTGTCAGCGTTGCCGAAGTAAAGGCCCTGAAAAAGCGAATCCGGCAGTTGGAACGCGTTCTAGGCAACAAAACACTGGAAGTGGAAATCCTTAAAGAAGCTGTTCGCATTGGCCGCGAAAAAAACTCATCTCGCGGCTGCCCTTGTCCGGCTTAGAGGATTTCCAGTGAAACGGGTCACAGACGCCCTGGCGGTATCCCGATCCAACACCTATGAACGTAGCCGCAGCCCACGGCCTCGCCCGGAACGATACAACAAAGTGGAAGACGCATTTCTTCTACCGCTGATCGTCGAACTTTTGGGCGGACGACAGACCTATGGCTATCGGCGTATCCAGCGGCTGCTAAATCGGCAACTGATTGCCGGTGGGCGCACTCCGGTCAACCATAAACGTGTATACAGAATAATGAGGCAGAACAATCTGTTGCTGGCACGGTTTACTGGCAGCCGACCTGACAAAGCCCACACGGGCAAGGTTTCCACACTACAAAGAAATCGGCGTTGGTGCTCTGACGGGTTTGAGATTGCCTGCGACAACGGTGACCGGGTGCGCGTTATTTTTGCCCTGGATACTTGCGACCGGGAAGTGATGGCCTATTCCGCCACCACTGGCGGGTACAGTGCTGACATGGCGCAAAGCGTCATGCTGGCATGCGTTGAAAAACGGTTCGGGGATGTCAAAACATTGCAGCCAGTTGAATGACTCACCGACAACGGCTCCTGCTACACGGCAAGAGAAACAATAACTTTTGCCGCCGCGCTGGGCATCGTCAGCAAGTTTACTTCGGCTCGCAGCCCCCAAAGTAACGGCATGGCTGAAGCTCTCGTCAAAACATTCAAACGGAATTACGTCTTCTGCAACGAGCGATCGGATGCCGAAACTGTGATGGCACAGCTTCCCGGCTGGTTTGAAGACTATAATGAAAATGCCCCACATAAGGCCCTGCGGATGCTCTCACCTCGTGAGTTTATCCATTCATTGCAAAACTTAGAGTGTCCGGTTTAAGGGGCAACTCCATGGGTGTAGACAAATAACGTATGCCATCAATTCGTAACGCCTTTGATCTCTTGTGCAATGACCCCGCGTTATTTCGTCAGCGCGTTAAGTCTAATTGCTCTCGATTGCTGGATGGCCCAGTAGCCTTTATTAGCGGAAAAACGCCGTTGTATCGCGACATTCTGCCGGGCCCTCCTCCGAGCGCCTTAGGCCCGCGCTGCCTGACGGTCTTTAGCTGCAATCCTTTCTTGCCGAGTGGCGTGGGCGCGAGCATTAGGGCGCAATGCGCGTTGCTTGTCGGGATGGGCTATTCGATGGATGCCCTTTTTTATGTGCGGGACGAACTTTCTCGGGCAACACGCGGGGCACTTTTTCGACAGTTTGATCGATCTGCCTTGATTTTTCCCAAAACAGCCCGGCAAGACCGGTTGGCCGACGGCGTCACCGCTGCTGACTTGGACACTTGGTGCGGACGCGAACTGCTGGACGCTTGCGCCTGCATGCTGGACAACGGGCGTTATGTGGCGATCATCGTGCACCAGCCGTGGCTTTCCAGGGTGTTGGAACTTGCCCCTGGCGGGACGAAAAAGTATTTGTTCATGCACGATAATTTTTCTGGACGTGCCGCCCTGTTCGAGAAACAGGGCTTGCCCCGTCGCCTCGCATGGTTGAATCTCAGCGACGAGGAACAGGCGCGCTGCATGCGCCGGGCGGACACTATTTTTGCTGTTCAGGATGAGGAGAGAGCCATATTTGAACGCCAAATCAACGGCGAACGGCAGGTGGTCACTATAAGGATTCCTTTTGCCGACAAAACAGCGCTTCCCCTTCCAGGCAACAGGGGCAAACTCACCGTGGGCATTATCGCCAGCGCCAATGAAAATAACCGGAGCGCCGTGGAGAGTTTTGTGCGCTTATGGGAGCGTGAACCTGCTCTACAGGAAGCGGCAGAGCTGCACATTGCTGGCGACGTCGGTCGTTTTATCTGTTCGCGCGAACCTTCCGTGCATGTTCTTGGCCGCGTGGAAACGCTCGACGCCTTTTATGCCGATCTGGATCTGGCAGTAAACCCCGACTGTAGCGGTACAGGTATCAAGGTTAAGTCTTTGGAAGCTCTCAGTTTTGGACGCCCTCTACTGTGCAGCTCTGCAGGAAGTATGGGACTGCAATCACGATATCCCTGGCATAATCTGCCGAATCAACCCGCCATGGTTGCCTGCGCGGTCGCCTTGGTCCGGCAGCCGTCCCTGCTGCCTTCTTTGCGCGCCATATCCGTTGCGTTGTTTCACCAGTACAACCATATGGAAGAATATCTTGACACGCTGCGCCCGACAAAGGCCTAGCCTGAAAGGGAGCTCCATGGCACGATCTTCCATATTGTTTTTTTTTGATGCGACGCCGTTGGCCCTGTGGGAACAGGCGAGTATCCATAAAGTCGGCATCGGTCGCATGGCCACGCAAACCTTAAGGGCATTGTTGCTGCGTGACGACGTACATGTGGAGCTCTTGTGCCCTTGCGGTATGGAAGAGTATGTGCGACGTTTTTTGGCGACGAACGTCTGGGCGCGCAAGGCCGACTTCATCAGCATCTCGCATCCCGAAAAAGAGGGGTGCTTCCAGAGACTGAAAAAAATGCTGAAATACTTGGGCCGTAAGGCCGTGGCCCCCTTGCCGAGCAAAATACAGGGCGTGATTAAACGTGCTGCAAGGATCCAGCCATTTGCTGCTTACGAGAGGCCTAACGAGACATTGCGGCGAGAAGTTACCTCCCGTTTATCCGCAACAGGGAAGGCCGTCTGGTTCTCCTGTTTTCAGCCCATACCAGCCTGCGTTGCGCACATTCCCGGTCTGCGCACCCATGTGGTGCTGCATGATATTATCCCCTTGCGCTTAACATCCAAACACCCTTTTCGAGCTCCGTGTCTGGGCCTTATGCGCCAGCACCTGCAAAAGGCTGATGTCATTTGGGCCAATTCCCAATTTACAAGGAGTGACTTCCTTGAATATTTTCCCGCAGTACCTGAGGACAAGGTGCACGTTGCATTGCACGGCGGCGGAGATCATTTTCGACCGTCAAGTTCTGAGCAAACGGCCAGTAGTCTGGCCAGGTATGGTTTGCCCGAAGATGTGCCTTATTTTGTGTGCCTTGCCACGCTGGAACCACGCAAAGGGCTTTCGGCTGTGATCAGCGCCTTTAAGCGCATCGCGGGAGAAAGAGAGGATGTTCATCTTGTACTGATCGGACAAAAGGGCTGGAACTGCGGCAACATTGTGAGGGAGGGCGCAACGAGCGCGCGCATTCATCTGACGGGCTTTGCCTCAGATCAGACAGTAGCCGCGCTTTTAAGTGGCTGCCGAGGTTTTTTGTACCTGTCTGAATATGAAGGTTTCGGACTGCCCGTGGTAGAGGCGATGTCGTGCGGGGCTCCGGTCATAGCGGCCGCATGTACTTCGCTGCCGGAAGTGGGGGGGGACGTAGCGCTTTTTGTGCCGCCGGAAGACACTGACGCGCTTGTTTACAATATGCTGCAGCTTCTCGATGATTCGAGCTTGAGTGCAGACCTGAGACGCCGGGGCCTTGTTCGGGCACGCGAATTCACTTGGGAAAAATTTGTTGGAGCCATTCTGGCAGGTATCACGGCGGATATGAAAAAAAATATTTCTCTGTATCCATCCGGCCGGGCCACGCACAATCGCGAGAGTTGAAACAAGGCGCAAATAATGTCTCTTTTTTCTAATGCCAACAATATGTTATTCAAGGATTTTTTGGCTATTTACAGGATAATGCCTTCGCCTATACAACGGAAAGTCCTTTTTGTCTTTTTTCTTATGGTTTTTCTTGCCGTTTTTGAAGCATGCTCCGTTCTCTCTCTGTCTTTTTTGGCCTTGAGCGTCACTTCACCCGACAAAGTAATGGGACTGCCGCTTGTCAGCCGGATATTCGCCGCATTCCCTGCGCTCCACGAGTTGCAGGCGGATGTCAGAATGTTCGCGCTGTGGGTCGCCGTTCTGGTTGCGGCGCTCACCGCTGCGAAGAATATCATGTCCGGCCTTGTGGGCGCCCGTACGGCCGTTCTTGGGGAAACCGTGGCCCAGCATGCCGGTGATACGTTGTTCCAATATTATTTGAACAGCCCTTACCTTGCATATCTTTCCGGAAAAACACAGCATGTTTTTCAGATTATCTCCTGGCGGGGGCAGTTGGGGTTCTTTCTCGTCAACCTGATGCAGGTCTATACCTATATTTTTATTTCTGCCTCGCTGTTTCTTATACTTATTTCGGCAACCCCTGAGGTTTTGCTCATAACTCTGGGCATGGTCGCCACCTTGTGTTTTTTTATTTATAAAACAATAAAGCGTGCCGTGGACGTCGCCGGGCGTGAATCCGCCGAATATTCCAACGTGGAGTATTCGGCCCTGGAAAATGCCAAGCGAGGGATGATGGAAGTCCATATCTACCGTCAGCAGCAGTATTTTTTTGAAGCGTTTCACACTGCAGGCGTTAAGGCCATGCCAAGCCGGGCCCTTATCACGGTGGCCCCTCCTATTCCCACCTGGATTCTGGAAAGTATAGCTTTTATTGTGATTCCGGCGACTCTTTGGATCATGGTGGCACTCTACGATGCATCAATGACCCGTATCACAGGGGTCTTGACCATGATTATGCTGGCGTCCTGGCGCGTACTACCGCTGCTCAACAGGTCTATGACCAACATGGTGGCGTTGAGGGGGGCACGCTACCCAGCTTTGCAGTGTGTGGAGCTTCTTCAAAAAATTCATGAAGATCCCTTGCCACCTGCAGAAAAAGCTGAGAAACGGCTGGAGTTTACCGACGGTGTTGTTTTTGACGATGTTTCGTTTTGTTACCCGTCTGGGAAACAGGCTTGCCTGCGAAACGTGTCTTTCAAAATTTTCAAAGGGAAAAGTCTGGGAATCATCGGGCAGTCAGGAGCGGGTAAAAGCTCTTTGGCCAATATTCTTAGCGGGCTTATTGCCCCCACTTCAGGGCGGGTACTCGTGGACGGCAGGGAGCTGTCATCATTGGAGCGCGCCGCATACATGTTAGGGGTGGGGTATGTGGCGCAAACGCCATATCTTGTGCCAGGTACCCTTGCTCAAAATGTGGCGTTCAGCCAGTGGGGGCGTCCGTATGATCTGGAAATGGTGTTGCACGCTTGTCGCCTTGCCCATTTGGATATTGTTGACACGCACGCCGAAGGTATCAATTTGCCCATAGGAGAAGGGGGAACGGGGCTTTCGGGTGGACAGGGGCAACGCCTTTCCATCGCGCGCGCCCTGTATACGTCGCCGCATTTGCTGATCCTCGACGAGGCCACAAGCTCGTTGGACTTGGGGGTGGAGTCTGCCATCATGAAGACCATAGCATCGCTGCCCAAGTCTGTGACAGTAGCAATCATAGCGCATAGACTGTCCACAGTAGAGTGGTGCGACGCTCTTTTGTGGCTCAAGGATGGCGAGATCGCCATGTATGGCCCCCCTGCGGAGGTATTGCCCAGCTACAAGAAGTATCTTGATGCGTTTTCAACAACGTGCGATGTCTAGTTTTTGCGATTGTACTATTCAACTACTAAACTGTTTAAATCGGTTGTAAAAAATTCTGATTAAGAAGCATGGAAGAGGGGGGGAATACTCTTGCATGGATTTTTTTTTCAACACAGAAATTATTTTGTTTAAGCGTTTTTTTCCGTACACGAGCACATTCTGTGCCATAACTTTGCATGAGCAATTTCCCACTGGTTGCAACATGCACATGGGGGCTTTCTGATGAGCATTTTTTTTCATACATTTTGGCGTTCTTCCAGTACTTATATATTTAACAAATATAGGAATCCTATATTCAATACGTATTGGTATTTTGAGCCGTACAACGAGTGCATGTCTCGCTGTACACAAACGTTTCTTGCTACCCACAATAGTACAAGCTGGGACAGCGGTCACGGATTTTTTTCAGATCCTTATTATAGAGAATATTTGCCTTTTTGGCATGAGCCATATGGCATCCGAGGCTTTCATGATGATTTCTCCTTCCAGAATTTTTTCCCGGTGGGTGATTTGCCGCCCGCAGAGAAGGAGTATCTGCTGTCTTTGGAGAAATGGGCGAAGGAGCAGAACAAGCTGCCCGCCTACGGTTTTTGCCGCTCTTTGTGCCGCGTTGGTCAGATACGCACATTATTGGGGGGAAAGCATTTTGTTCAATACAGGAACCCCCATGAGATGCTTCGTTCTTCCATCGATAAGGGATTGCTCGGCTTTACCTTATTGATTCTCAAGGGAATCGCCCCGGGTTCACTGCCCCACAGGTTGGGGATGGTGATTCCCGCGCGAATAGATGCTTATGCGCATGCCATCCCTTCTCACGGCTGGGATATGAATTTTGTTGCACCGTTTCCTGAGCTTTTGCAGCTTCATTTTGAATCTTGGGTTATTTCTACCATCGCTGGAGCGTTCTACGCAGATTATACATTCAACGTGAACGAGATGTATTACTCACAGCAATACAGACTTGATGTGGAAAAAAACCTGCATGAACTTACAGGATTTGATGTCCATTTTGACGATATAAAACTGAAAAATAAAGAAAAGTCTCCAGTATTTGATCCGCGAATGTTGGAATATGCCATTGACAAATATATCGGTAATCGGGAGAAGATTAAAAAATTCCAGATTGCTCTTGAGGAGATATCAGGCCTCCCCGTCATTCAGCCCGTGCAGACAATAGAACGCCTTGCCGAACAATTTTTGTTGGAATATCAAGGATCTTCCGATAACGCTGTGGGGTACAAGGCGATAGATATAGCGCACGAACTTCTAGAGGATTTGTCGCAGCACTATATTGACGGAGAGAAGGTCCAAGCCGCATTGCGTGAAGATTTGAGGTCGTGTTCCTCTGGTAATGTGGCCCAAAACGCTCTCAGGGCCGAACTGGATGCTGTGTACGCTTCAAAGTCCTGGCGTGTTACGCGCCCCTTGCGTGCGGGAAGGGCATTGGTGCGCAAGCTCTTTCGGTAGATTCAAACGTGTGTGCTTTGTGCTTCCCGATTATCTCTTTGCTCGCGTCCGCTGTGACACCAGACGTCCTCTGCCCGTGAAGGGGGCCTGATGCCGGATTCATCCAGGCGCAGTGAGGGCTTGACCCTTTCTCCCCCTTTCTTTCCCAGAAACTTTTCGTGTGGCAGAACAGGAGGCTCTTATCAAAGAGGGGAAATTGGCCCTCCGCCAATGCATTTCGTCCGTCCGTCGGGCTTGTGATTCTTACAAAAAAGCAATAATCTCCGAAAGGTCTGCAACTGTTTGCGCACCCGGCATGGGGCTATTGTCCTTTGAAAAAAAGAACAGATTGCTGATTCCGCTGGCGGTTCCCGCCTGAATATCTTTTGGAGAGTCTCCCACTAAAATGGACGCGGCAACATCTATTTCGTAGTCATGGGCGGCTTTCAAAATCATGCCAGGGCTAGGTTTTCGGAAGATACTTTCCCGTTTGTACTGACCAATTCCGTGGACTGGATGGAAGGGACAGTGGTAAACCGCGTCTATTCGTGCACCTCGGGTTTGGAATTCGAATTGCATCCATTGCATCAGAGTATGAAAGTCATTTTCTGTGTAGTAACCTCTGCCGATGCCTGCCTGATTAGTCATCACGATGACGAGGTAGCCTTTTTCTTTCGCTGCTCGGGTAAGAGAAAAGATTCCTTCTATAAAAACAACATCCTCTTTTCTATGAACATACCCGTGATCTATGTTGATCACTCCATCACGATCAAGAAATAACGCTTTGTTCATGACTGTTGCGCATAGTGGAGCAGGTACTTTTGTGCCAGCAGATAGTCTTCAGGCACGCCGATATCAATAAATGGGCCGTTGGTGGAGACAAGACGGAATGTTTTTTTTGCGACTTCGTGGGTCAGAAAGTCCTGCTCAAGGGAAAAAGCCTCGGGGAGATCATGCCCGAAAAAAATGTCTGAGGGGAATATGTAACTTCCTGCATTAATAATTCCCGGACCACCCTTCCCCTTTTCCAAAAAACCAGTGATCCTTTGCCCCTCAACCAAAAGACGACCATATCTGGTTGTGTCTTGAGTTTGGACGCCGATAATCATGGGGACTCGGTGCTCCCGCCAATCACTTAAGGCACTGTTTATATTGAAATCAAGAAAGGTGTCGCCATTAAGAACTAATGCCACACTGTCACGGCATTGCTGCATGGCGAAGTGGAGGGCACCACCCGTTCCCAACGGAACTTTTTCCCGTGCATAGTCTATTTTCATGGAGTGAAAATTGTTTCCAAAATGCGATTCAATGATTTCAGATAGGTATCCGACAGACAAAATAGCACGCCTGATGCCTTTACCTAATAAGTGATTAAGGACAATCTCAAGAAAAGGTTTGCCAGCAATGGAGGCCATTGGTTTTGGAATGCCAGAAACAAGGCTTCGAAGGCGATTTCCGTGTCCCCCAGCAAGAATGATGGCTTCAAACATAGAAAATGTCTCTCATGATTTATTAGGTTATTGACAAAGTTTGCGTAAAATAAAATGAAAAACTAAAGTTGGATAAATAAACACTATAATAATTACACTCCTGATATTATAAATAATTTAGTCATGGTTCATGCTCATTCAAAATATGTGTCCGCGTTATTTCTTGATACGTTGAAGAGTATTGCTTCAACTTCTGCACATATAGCATGGTATAATGGAAGGTGTATTTCCTGTATCGCTGGCGTTCTTGTATGCGGAGCACGGATCTCTACGTCACAAAGCGTAGCCATTTTACCGCCATTGCCTCCTGTGAACCCCAATGTCTTGACGTTAAAAGCGCGAGCTACTTGAAAGGCATGCAGAATATTGGAGGAGTTGCCGGATGTGCTCAACCCCCAAAGAACGTCTTCCTGCTTGGCCAGGCCAAATACCTGTTGGGCAAAGATAAATTCTGCTGCAACATCATTAGCAAATGCTGTGGCGAGGGAAACACTTGCGACAAGTGATATCGCAGGAATTGGCCGTTGAAGATTTGCAGCTAATTGAGCGCCTGAATCAGGAAACGCAATTTCAAGTGCATGAATTTGTTCTGGCAAAGGAGGTCTGGGCAACAGGAATCCCTTCATTAATTCGCCAACGATATGCTCTGCGTCAGCTGCGCTTCCTCCATTGCCGCAGATGAGAATTTTTCCTCCAGAGCGGACGCATTTGACCAGCATGGTAACAGCCTGAACCAGCGGCTGTTTTAAATGTGCCACGGAGGGAGAGGTCTCAATCAGCTTTTTTATGAATGGGTATGTGTGCATCGTGCTACAAGAAAAATTATTGTATTTTGCTGACATCTCTTCTGACCTGACCTTGCTATACATCTGCCACAGATAATTCAACGTAAAAAACACGCGGGCTCAAACACTTCTCTCGAAATTTTCTGTGTCCATAAATTTTTTCTGGAGAGTAAACTCTATCCGCACGCTATGTTCAAAATTTGGATACTACGTCCGCTCATGAGGGCGTCACTCACAAAATACACCCCCCATTGCTCGTCGGGACTTGTGAGTCTGCTTGCGAAATTCAAGCATGGCTTGGCCGCGTCATCCGCTTCACCCGTTTACGTGTGCGTAGTGAAAGGCCCTATTCTCGTATATTCGATCTGTCCGCTATGCTTCCACGCCAAGCCTTCCCGGCGTAAGAATTCATGCAGACGAGGTGTGTCGAAACGCCACCCCTCTTCTACTAGTTCCCGTAGGCGAGTACGCAAAAGCAGAAATGTCATTTTGTCGAAATAGACCAGCAACGCGCACACACGTTCAGCTTACTGCAATATATTAATAATATCTCGCCCCACCATCGTATTCTTATGCCCGGAGTACGAACTTTCCAAGGGTGTGCTTTTGGCGGAGAGAAAATTTTTTGACGCAACACTTAATCTATGTCCCTACAAACCTAGAAGGTTGATAATTTTTGATGTTGAGGATGATAAATCATTGGTACAATTACATACGTATTCAACTAAAATTGGTATTTCATATGGACTGCCGATCCCGGTAAAGTCTACAATTTCACCTTTGCGGGCTTTAGCATATAATCCTTTTACATCTCGTCGCTCACATTCTTCAAGAGTAGTATTCACATAGACCAGCAAAAACTTATCACTTGCAAATGTTTTCCTCGCCATAGTGCGATCTTTTTCCAATGGTGAGATACATGCAACAATGGGAATAACATGCGCTGTACTTAATATTTTTGCCACCTCGCAAATGCGGCGTAGATTTTCTTCTCTGTCAGCTAAACTAAAGCCCAAATCCTTGCACAATCCCTTCCGAATAGCATCGCCATCAAGAATATATGCAGTCTGCCCACGATTTTTCAGCTCTTGCCATAGCGAAAAGGCTAAAGTAGATTTCCCCGCGCCAGAAAGGCCTGTTAACCAGACACAGGGGGCTTGTTCTTCATTTTTATTCACTTAACGTCTCCATGGGGAATTTATGCTGCAACATTAATGTCAGGCTAATGAATAATAAAAAGTCCAAAATCCCAGCGAGATGTGGGTGAAAAGATTGCACAACATATTACCACACAAGGAGACTTTGGACATGGACTAACATACAACGATCTCCTCACAGACGCTACCCCAGATTTCCAGACATTTTTTTCAGAAATTGGAACTGCCCCTCCCCCCGAAAAGTATGCCATTGAACAGTTAGATAGTGTAGTCACGAGATTGATGCCCATAAAAAAATACACCTGATGTGGACAGCGGCTAAAAATGAAGTGATATTTTTAGCGTACCGGGTAGCGATGCCGCGCCACCGCTTGAGATGTAGGAATGCATTTTCGATTAAATGACGGGCTTGTACAATTCCTTATCGTAGCAGCGCGGTATGCCTCGGTTCATTTTGGGGGGAATAACTGGCTCCATTCCTTCAAAAGATACTCTGCTTTAACCCCGTCAATCTTGACATATGAGTCTAAGAATAAAAGGCATAAGATGAACCTACGAAAGCACCCCCAGGTAGCTAAAATTGTTATTCATCCAAGTTTAAAAATATATTATTCTTTCAAGAACACCAGAGTAACATTTCAAACCAACCTGAAAGTCCTGTCCAGCACTTAGCTGTCCGGGGCTTTTCGTTTTGCTATCGAAGGAGGACGCTCATATGAACCATTATCAATCAGAAAACATCACAGATCTGGCGAAAGCACTACTCAACGTGCAGCGAACCGTGCAGCCTGTTGCAAGAGACGCTGAAAATCCCTTTGCCAAAAGCTGGTACGCTAGCCTCAACAGCGTAATGGACACCTGCCGCGATGCGCTTAACGAAAACGGCATATGGCTGCTCAAACTGGTTCACCGCCAGGCAGGCACACGGGATTGGGTAGATACCGGCACCTATCGTTTCCGCATGTCAGTGGCAGCAGGTCGAACAACCTTAGACAAGGATGCTCTGCGGGAGGAGCTGACCGAGATTTTTAACTCTGAGCACATGGACGGCATTGACGTGGACATCTTGCTGGCTCGCTGCGAACGCATTGGATCACCGTTCGAAAAATTGAGCATTTCCCCCGTAAATTGAAGGACGGGCGGCCAATGGTTCAACTCCAGCAGGGAAAGGAACATTATCATAACTTACTAGTCTGACTCCCGATATTTTCAAATAACTTATAACAGACGCAGACCGTTGACCGACAGCAGGCTTACCCGTAATCTGTGAGAACGGAGGCATTATGTCGCTCACACTCGAAGAACTGGTCGAAACAGCCATAGAAAATCAACGTATAATCCTTGAGCTAGAGCTAAAAAAGGGAGTTCCGCTGAACTACCTGGACGAAAACGGGCAGTATACCCTTCGTTATCCAGACGGACATACTGAAATAAGGTCCATCGCTGAAGCCCAACAGGTCGGGTAATGCCTAAGATTTTGTGCATCTGTGGCCCAAATGGGGCAGGCAAGAGTACATTCTCAAGGACAATTGCTATGCGGGAAAACCTGCTGGTTATTGACCCTGACAAGCTTGCTGCAGAAGGGTTGTCCCCGATTGCCGCTGGTAAGGCTGCTGCTCGTATGGCTCGCCTTTTTCTGGAGGAGGGAGTTTCATTTGCGCGGGAGTCTACCCTTACTGCCAAGTTTGACTTCACTCTGATGGAAGAGGCAAAACAGCGGGGTTATGAAGTTGAGCTTGTATACATACGCCTTGTGTCAGAGGGACTTGCGCTGAAAAGAGTTGCAGCCCGTGCAGCCCGTGGAGGGCATAGCGTACCAGCCCAAGATGTTGTCCGCCGTTTCAAACGCAGCCTTGAGAATTTGCCCAAGGCTATGGCTTTGGCGGACAAAGTGACGATTCTGGACAATTCCTTCTGTAATTACAAAAAGATATCCTAGAAAGACTGATACCATATTTCGAAGAGCCCGGTTCCCTTAAAAGGAGCCGGGCTTTTTCTGCATTTAAGGAGCAGCAATTATGAACACAAGTTTGATCGATGGACTTAGTAACCTAAAACCCACCGACCTTGATGCAGGGCAGGTGTTCAGTGGCAAGCCCTCTGGCACCACGGTCAGGGGCTACGCAGTTCCTTCGGCCTACACCCCGGCCATTGACCACAACTATATTTTCCATGAGTCCAGCCGCGATGTTGTGGTCTGGTTTCTCAACCCACAGGAACCGTTGTACGTCTTCGGCCCCACAGGTTGTGGAAAGACCAGCTGCATCAAGCAGCTGGCAGCCAGACTTAACTACCCTGTCTTTGAGGTTACCGGACACGGGCGGCTGGAATTTGCCGACCTGGTTGGTCACCTGACCGTCAAAAACAGCAACATGACCTTTGAATACGGCCCACTTGCGCTTGCAATGCGTTGCGGCGCACTTTTGCTGCTGAATGAGATCGACCTGACCTCACCTGAAATAGCCGCAGGACTGAACAGCGTGCTGGACGGATCCCCCTTGTGCATTGCGGAAAATGGCGGCGAACTGATTGCGCCACACCCCATGTTCCGCCTGGTTGCCACGGCCAATACCAATGGAGGTGGCGATGACACCGGCCTATACCAGGGCACCCAGCGGCAGAATCTTGCCTGGTTGGACCGCTTCACTATCTGCGAAGTGGGCTACCCATCTGCCGATGTGGAAAAAAGCCTCCTTGCCCGACGCTTCCCATCGCTGCCCGAATCGTTATGCGCCACCATGGTGGACTATGCCAATGAGGTTCGCAAACTGTTCATGGGAGAGTCCTCTACCAGCAATCTGACCAATACCATTGAAGTAACATTCTCCACGCGCTGTTTATTGCGCTGGGGTGATCTGGCCGTTCGTTTTCAGCCGCTGGCCCATCAGGGCATACAGCCCGTTACCTATGCCCTTGATCGTGCTCTGGCTTTCCGCGCAAGCCGTGAAACCCGTGCCATGTTGCACGAATTGGCTCAACGCATGTTCCAGCAGCAAGTGGAGACTGAAGGTCTCAACGCTATATCTTCCGATAAATCAATGTAGGAGGTTATAATGACACAACTTATTTCTGACATCCGCATTTTGGACAATTTATTGGCCCTCAACCTTAACGTCAGCTTGTGGTCAGCCCGACGCAAAATGAGCCAGGAGGATCTGGGCGGCGCAGAACTGCCCCCTGAAGATTTGGCCTCGCTGGGCTCAAAGCGCATTGCCGACCCGGAAAACCTCAAGGTGTTTGGCACACTCAAGGCCCGTGCCTTTAACTATCTTGACCGGCACGGGGTACGGTTCATGTCCGGCTGGGCTATCCCCGAAGAAAAGGCCGGCGAGATCGTGCAGGAGCTGCTTAATATCCGCACCGTATTCCAGAAAGAAAAGGAAGCGTTCCTGGCTGACTACGACCAAAATGTGCAGGCATGGGTTGAAAAGCATCACCAGTGGGGCGAAATCATCCGCAACTCCATCGTGGGGCCTGACTATGTACGCGCCCGCATGGATTTTCGCTGGCAGTTGTACAAGGTGGCTCCGCTTGAGCAGCACACAGATAACACCGCTGTGCTTGAAGCCGGTCTTGCTGAAGAGGTTCACGGTCTTGGTGGTACCCTGTTTGATGAGGTGGCCAAGTCGGCTGGCGATATATGGCGCAGGGTTTACCACGGCAGGACGGAAGTGACCCACAAGGCTCTTTCGCCACTGCGAACCCTGCATGCCAAGCTCACAGGCTTGTCCTTCGTAGAGCCGCATGTGGCCCCGGTGGCTGACATCATGCAGGCTGCACTGCTGCGCATGCCCAAGAAGGGCAACATCACCGGTACAGACCTGCTGCTTTTGCAAGGGCTGGTCTGCCTGCTCAAGGACAGTACGGCTCTTGTAGGCCACGCCCAAAAAGTTATTGAGGGCTACGGCCTAGCCTCCGTATTGGATGCCCTGCTGGCTGGTCCGGGCATCATTGGTGAACAGGATGGCAGCACGATACAGGTAGATGGTGCTGTTGATGAAGAATATGACGAGCCCATTCTGCCCGACATCACCGAGGCTGACAGCCCGTTGCCGCATCCAGCCATCCCCAGCCTGGGCCTGTGGTGACGTTATGATACGCACAAAAGATGTACTCAACTGTCTGCCTCTGCTGGCATCCATCCTTGGTGACCGTTATGGAGTGCAGGTTCGTATCGGCGGCAAGGAAGCCTGCACCAACGGTAAGGTTATCCACTTGCCCTCGTTGCCCATGGAGTGTGAGCCTGAATTACTGGCACTGGCCAACGGGTTCACAGACCATGAGGCGGCTCACATACGGCACACAGATTTTAGTGTGCTTAAGGCCGCAAACCTTGATCCTGTGACATTCTATTTGTTCAACAGCATTGAGGATTGGCGCGTTGAAAAGAAGCTGTCAGGCATTTTCCCTGGCTGCCGGAAAAACCTGAACTGGTTGATACGACGATTCTTTGTAGAGCGCGCACAGCCAAGGGCCGGGGATGATTCCCCGGCCTTTGCTGTTTTGGACTATGTGCTGCTGACGGTGCGAGCCTGGGATGTGGACGAAGTGACCCCGGCACGCCAATACGCGGCGAGCATCATGGCGCAGCATTTCCCCGGTCTGAAAGAGGCTCTGGATGCCATCTTAGTCAAGGTCTACATCCATTGCCCAAATACAACGGCAGCAGTCGGGTATGCTCGACAAATTGCCATGTGCATCCGGCAGTGGGAGCCGTCACAACAACTACGTATACCCCACGAAAACACCACGCAAAGCAAACGTGTCCACGACGAATCACCGCGCAAAGGCAACACAAACGATAACAATACTGCGCTTCGGGCGACAGAAAAGGCCAACGATTCTAGCACGCAAATTGAACAGCAAGAGCATCATGCCTATTCGCCTGAAACAATAGACCCATTGCAGGCCTTAAGCGCTTTACCACTCAAGGCCCTTTTTCATGCGGAGGCGCAGGATTTGCCTCAGAACATCGGGGAAATCATGGCGAGTGAGCTTGCCAATTGCAGTGTAGAGTCCGCAGGCGATGCGCTGACTGTCGCTGAAGAAGGCATCCGACAAACAGCCCCTTTGCCTGCAGAACAGAAACTGCAAGCACTTCAGGCTAGCATCGCCCTGCGCACACGGCTGCAAGGTTTTCTGCAGGCGCAAGCCTACAGATGTTATGTCATTGGGCGCAGAGGCAAACTCCATACCAGTTCTCTGCACCGCCTGCAGGTTGGCAATACTCGTGTTTTCCAAAAAGAATCACAGCAACAGGGCATTAACACCGCTGTCCATATCCTGCTGGACGTAAGTGGAAGCATGGCTGGCGCACCGATTAACCTCGCCAATCAAGCCTGCTTTGCTGTGGCAAAGGCGCTGGGCCACATTTGTGGCGTGAATCCAGCAGTGACGGCCTTCCCTGCTACCGCAGGCACGAACTCTGTATTCTCCATCATGCGGCACGGACAGGCGGGGTCAGACTTGTTTGATATTCGGGCTTCTGGTGGGACACCGCTGGCTGAGGCTTTATGGTGGGTGCTGCAAACTATGTTGCCCCTCAAAGAGCAACGCAAGATGATCGTGGTTATCACTGACGGCATGCCGGACAATCCGCTAGCTGCAAACAACGCCATAGTGATGGCGCAAAAAATTGGCTTTGAAGTTTATGGTATTGGCATCAGGAATGAGCACATAACCTTCCTACTGCCGCACACCAGCAAGGTGGTCAACGACTTACCCGACCTGGTGCCTGCCATGTTTGTCATGCTACAGGCTGCATTACTGAAAGGAGCTAAGAATGGCTGAAAATAACCTTGCTAGTGGACTTGATGCCTCAGCTTGGCTTGTGATCATCATTGCCGTGCTCAAAGTTGTGAAAGTAATAATAGATGAAGTGCAAGACTAGACTCTAAGGGGGGCAGTGTTAGAACTGTCCTCCTAATTCGCTACCCAAGAGAGGGGACATGAACATTTTAATCTGTACCAGCACAGAAAGAATTTTTTGACGTTATAATTTTTCCAGATGCTACTGAGCGACCTGCGACATCATACAACCTTGAGGCATTTCTGGAACAGACATCGATGTTTACGCAACTGGCTCTACACGCCTCCTCATTACAGTCCTTTTTCACTTTCAATCCGTATTTACCCCATATATCAGACAGCAGATCCTTTATCGACGAGCTACAACTCATTTTTTCGTCATAAATCAGAATACCAAATAACTTACCGACAACTTCATCTTTCCTAAATCTAAATAGAGATTTTCCAAAATACATATTTACAAAGCCCTTACACAGATCATAGTTGTTTATTATTTCTTTCATTTCACTAAATCTTGAGGCTATTATGATACTGCTAACACAATTCAATGCTGTTTGAAGGTCAAAATTTTTATGGTTAATATCAATATATACCTTTAGACTCCTACTTCTAAAATAATCATCAGGTTCGCAGATAGCATCTTCGGAGGTTAAGCTTTCATCAAGCAGTGGTAATAATCCATGCTCACACTCACCATTATATATGGCTTCGTCAAAATCTACAAAATCACGATTCAGTCCAAAACTTTCAAAATCCTTAAAAAACACGTGCCTTAGTAAATATGCGCTATCACCATTCTTGATTCTGTCAATTTCATAGCTCTTAAAATTATCAAGATGAGAAACATAAATTCCAAATTTTAGCGATAACCTTATCAGATCATCGATGATCGCATAAAAAACATCATGGTCTTTTTTCTCACTTTTTAGCACTTCCAAAAGTCTTTGTATCTGATCATCATCAATAGTATTTAGCCGTGCTTGATACCTCTGATGGATTGCCCCTGCAAATACGTTACAGTTGTATTCATCAGAATGAAAAAAGGCGAGATATTCTACAAGCCTGTCTAGAAGATATGATTGATCGACCCCCTTAAAATCTATCCCACTGGATTCGATCATCCGTTCTAATAAGTGCTTCAATTTCCCAATATCTTCAAGCAACTTCGGCCTACAACACATAATCTTTCTAAACATGTATTCAGAATAAAAAAATGCCGTATAATAAGCCGTACTTATTTTATCCGAACTAATAGAGGCAACCACGCTCCTCTCCTAATCTTTTACTTTTTGCACTTTGCTCTGAACGTTCATGATCTCAGAAATGACATCTTTTGCGACTTCAGACGCTTTAATCAATGCATCATCTCTCAAATGAGCATATCTCTGGGTCATTGCGGGACTCTTGTGTGTCATAAGTTTCTGGAGTTCATACATGCTTACCTTTCCTGAACTTGCCAGCATACTGGCATATACATGGCGAAGCCCATGAAAAGGACGAAAATCTGCAGGTAAATTTGCTTCTTTTTTTAGTGCATCTGCTTGCTTACGAATGTCAACAAGCTTACCTCCTCCTTTGCCTGGAAAGACATACTCGCTAGATCCTCTTGAAATTGAAGTTAAAACTTCACGTGCCATTTCATTGAGAGGGATGCGCTCAGACTGACCAGATTTCGCTCCAAGCCCGTCATCTTTTCCTACAAGATTAATAAAACTTCTTGCCCAATCAATGTGCTCCCATTTAAGATTAAACATCTCCCCCCTGCGCATACCTGTATAAAGAGCTAGCAGCATCATACTTCCCGCTTTTCTATACTTAGTAGTCTCAATTGCATGGAGAAGTGATGCCAACTGAATTGGGGACAAATCTTCAGTACGCTCGTTATTTAACCGTGGCATCTCAAAGTGAACTTTTACCAGATCTGGCGCGACTAATCCTTTCTTCACCCCAAATGAAATAATTCGGCGCAGCAGTTCGATAACATTTCTGACTGTTCCTGGCTTGCGGCCACGCTGCGTTAATCCCAACCGAATATTGTCCACCACAGTAGAAGATATTTCCTGTGGCTGCAAAGCTGCCACAGAGGACAAGTGAAGTTGAAATCGATTTTGGTCTGTAACTATGCCCTTAAGGCCAGGATTACGACACTTATATTCTTTCCATAAAGACTCGATTGTCCACACCTCCCGAGATGCTTCGGCTTTGGCAACGTCTCGGACTTCTTTTCTAGATAGACGTTTACCCTCTAGAAGTTCTGCTCTGATACCCGCTGCACGTGCAGGGGTCATATCGTCTGCATACTGGCGACCTACCTTTGTTTCAATTAGTTTTCCATCGCGCCGATATACAGCGTAGTAAACCTTTTCAACGCCGGGCCCGCCAACACGCTTTACTTCTCGATAAAAAATCCCAGGATATTTTGTACCATTTCGTTTTGATGCAGCCATCAGTAGCTTCTCCTACGGCTCATCGAGAGAGGGTGAGCACTAGGTAAAACCCAAGTAAATCATTTTTCCAACTCAGCTTCCAACACCCCTTAACATTTTCCAACCATATTTCCAACACAGACAATACTAACGCATATTAAAAGGTATCAAGAAATAGAATCAATATTTTTTTATAACAACGTGTTACATGTAAAAACGATATATGTATTCATATGGATTCATGCTACACCTTCGTACTCATAACCCGAAGGTCGTAGGTTCAAATCCTGCCCCCGCAACCAGATAATACAAGCCCTTACGGAGACGAGCCGTAAGGGCTTTTTTGATTTGAACGGATCGTTCCTCGCATATCTCCTCACTACCTACGCAACACCACGATAGGATTCATTACAAAGAGAACGTTGACAACCCCTTTTTCTCGCTATAAAGTTTATAAAAATTGACAAAAATTATATAAAGTTTATTTTTATAAAAAAGGAGCTGTCAAGTATATGACCAAGTTTATTGAAAAATTTTACTCAGCAGATCGTGGCAAGTTGATTGATGACTTTTTGCAGAAACTTCATTATGGCTACCAAGAAGCTGCGCTTCAATCGGAGCGATTCCACGACGCTCGCATGCGAAAACAAGTTTTGAGTTTAAATCAAAAAAGTGCAGGAGACCTTGCCTTTCAACAAGCTTTTTATGCACACACGGGGCAAGGATCAAAATGGGATCCCAAAAGCAACCGCAATCAGTCATACCGATATGCTTATGGCATTGCTGGGGGCCTCCGTTTTTCAATTAATCGCCTCCCTCATGAGGGCGGCAAGATAAGATGGGCCAATTTCAGGGCAAACCATGCGCTGACAAATCAATGGTCTTTGTTTGGTGATAGTGGTCTTGATCGGCCAGATTTTCCATACTGCCTTATTCTCCATGGCCCTGAGAAAAAGCACGGAGAGGAACTTGGATTTGCCAGAATCGTTTTGCCAGATCCTAATTTAAAAATGTTCATTGAAATGCTTGAACTACCTGTTGGTGCAATTAATACGCAGCCAGTTCAAATAGAGACAGAGCTGCCGGATGCCCAGCCAAAAGCGAAGCCAATGGAACAACAAAATATCGGATAGAAAATGCTTGATTTTTTGAAAGAGAGACTCCAACAGGCGCGGATTGCAAGGGGAATTAACAAGTCAACCCTTTCTATGCTGTCGTCTATCACACAAACATCTATTTCAAATTATGAAGCAGGCAAGCAACTTCCAAGACCTGACGCAATAACAAAGCTTGCAAATGCTCTATCCGTTCCTGAAGCTTTCTTTTTCAAGCCACTTGCCCCCCCGTTGGAGTCTCCTGTATTTTTCCGCTCATTCACTCGCCAAAAAAAGGTGTTTCAAGAACAATGGGCACAACAAAGTGCCTGGCTTGAAGAACTTTTGAATATTTATCTACAATATATCGACCTGCCGGAATTGAAAATTCCCCAGATAACCCTGAGAGAAAATTGGGAATCAGTCCCAAGTGCAACCATTGAAGACATTGCCTACAGAACACGAGCTGCATTAGGATTAGGATATGGTGCAGTTCCTAACATGATCAAACTAATGGAAAACAGCGGCTGTGTGGTCTTGCGTGTTGACATGGATCCATCAGAGTTTGCTTTTTCACGCTGGTTGTTGGGCAACCGAGTGCCTTGCATATTTGTAACATCAGAGACAACGGCATGCCGCGATAGGATGAGTGTTGCCCACGAACTTGGGCACCTCGTCATGCACCGGAATATAACTCTGACAGATAAAAATAGAAAAATTGTAGAAGACCAAGCGAATGTTTATGCGTCCGCATTTCTCATGCCGGAAATGGGCTATGCTAAAGATTTGCGATACACTAATCTTGATGGCTTTAAATCGCTGAAAAAGAAATGGGGAGTTTCCATAAGCGCCCAAATTATGCGGTGTTCTCAGTTAAATATTATACCTGAAAAAATTAAACACTATTTATATATCCATCTTTCAAAAAAAGGATGGAGAACAAATGAACCATTCGACGATGAAATGCCTCTGGAAACACCTAATTTGCTTAATGCAGCAACAAAAATGCTTATTTCAAGCCTTGGGGTGACCAAAGAAGACATTAGCACTCGACTAGGGTTATCTTTTTTCGACATTGCAAGATTAAGCGGAACACCAATTGACTATTTTATAGTGCAAGATGAAGATGTGCAAATAATACCCAAAGCAAAACGTATATATTTTAATCGCAACAGGTAACATTATGCGCACGTTATTTCTAGCCAACTGGAAAGCTTAGCCATCATTATCCCTTAGTTGAGTAAAGGCACTTTGCTACCTCAATAAAACTCCCCGCCCCGTCCCCCAACCCTACAAGCAGGGTCTTGCCGTCTGGCGCAAGTTTGAACACCCCAAACTTAGCGCCAGCATACTGCTGGGCGGTTCCCTCCTGAAAATAGAAGGCCGGGGCAGCAGTGAGCACTTCGTAGCCGCGCAGCTTGTAGGCCAGCAGAAATTCATCAGCTTGCAGGGGGCTGCCATCATCCAGCCGCACAAATGATGCCGCGTGCGGCAATGGGTCATTGGTAATGCGCAGCACGGCAAAGCCTTCCGCGTTCCTGCTTTCGTCATATGTACTGCGGCTTTTTGCGCCCGCTGTGGGGGAACTTGCCCCGCCATCCACGCCCCCGCCGTTTATCACACTGTCCGAAGCTCCGGCCTCTGATGCCCCTTTTTCCGCACCCATTTGAGCAGCCTTTTGGGCCGCGCCCTGTGCTGCCCTCTGCCCACGCAGCGCCTTGCGAATATCGTTGTTCACCACATAACGCAGGGCCATGTAGTCACCCATGAGCGGCGCGCGCGGGTCAACCGGGGCAAGGGCCAGCAGGATTGTTTTGCCCTCCGCCAGCACGGTTTCCATGCGGTATACGGAAAGGCCGTATCCACCCAAAAATAAAACCAGCACCGCAAGAATATAGAGTTTACGCATGGGCTGCCTCCCGCGCCGCAGCTTTTGCCTGCCATAGCCGCAGAATCAGGGCCAGCGCCAGCAGGCCAAGGCCTGTTGCCATCAGATAGATGGACTTTTGCGAAAACGGCACAGCCAGACTGTAGTAATAAAAAACCATGTAGGCGAAGAGATACGCCAGCACAAAACCCTGCATCACCACACTGCCCATCCGCCTTGCCAGCGTCAGCCCCAAAAGGGCCAGCCCCGCCCCCGGCAGATACCACGACAGCGCAAACACAAGGGGCATGCCAGCCATTGTGAGCAGCCGGGCGGGGCTGCCCGCGCCTTTGCCTAGCCAGAATGCCAGCGCGGCCACAGCCAGAGCCGGGGCAAGCCCCAAATATCCCGTAGCCAGACCGGGCAAACCCATATCGCTGGCGAGGCTGTACGCCGGGGCAAGGGTGAACATCTCAAAAATCAGCACAGAAGCGTAAAAGCCGTAAAACCACCCTTCCGCCACTTTGTCACGCGCCGTGCCGCGCCACCTGTGTTCACGCAGGCAATAGCAGGCCAGCCCCGCGCAAACCAGCGCCCACCACAGCGAAAGCAGCTCCACCGCGCCGCCCGTTTCGGAGGCGGCAAAACCATTGGGCGCATACCCGTAAAAGAACGCAATCCCCAGCGCCACTGAGTTGCCGATCACAATAGCCGCAAGCATTGCGTAGCCAGCATTGCCCATGAGGATGCCGAGAACCAAAAGCACCCCCGCCAGCGCAAGACAGGCCAAACCTTCGGGCCTGATGCTGGCGCACAGGGCAATGGCAAGCCCGACAGTTCCGGCAATCACCAAGGCAAAGCCAAAGTGCCGGGCAAACAACTGCTGCCTTGCCAGCAGCACCCGCCCCATAAGCAGCACCGGCACAGATGCCGCAAAAACTGTCAGTTCCTCATTGGAGCTGATCCCCAGACTCTCAAAAAGCAAAAATCCAAAAAAGGCGATAAAGAAAACCGCCGCCATCCATCCGCCAAAGGCAAGCATGCCCCTGACATACCAGGGGGAGGGTTGCGCCCCCAGCCTGCCCAATGCGTCAGACAACGATTGATTGAGCGGCACAAAATCGCCCGCCTGTAAGTGCGCCCACAGCGTTTGCCAGCTATTCCCGGCAGTGGCGCTGGCAAGGATTGAAGGAAAAAAGGCCACGGTTTCGGCCTCCTGCCGGGGGGACGTCATCATGCTGCGTTGCAGGTGCAGGAGTATCTTTGCCAGCCCCGCAGTCACGCCCGTGACAAGCAAACCCCACAGCAAAAAGGTTGCCATGCTTCCGGCGCTGAAAAACAGCTCCGCTTCCGCCAGAGCGGAGAGCAACACTGCCGCGCCCGCTGCCAGAAGGGTCGCAAGCATGAAAAGGTCGGGTTGCCGGGTGCGATACCACCACCACGAAAGAGCCGCCGTGACCAAGGCAAAACCTACAACAAAATTGGGCGAAAGCCAGAGCATCTGCCCATCCCTGAAATACAGGTCAAAAATGGTGGCGATCAGAAAAAACGTGGTGCGGGAAACCATGTCAAAAAAGAGCAGCCTGGGCATCCAGCGCGAGCAGAGCCACGCCTGCGCATGGGCCTTGTTCTTATTCTGGTTTATATTCTGATCTGGATTATTGCCTGTACCATCGCCTGCATCATCCAGATTCTGTTGCAGTCTGGTTGCCGCCCTGCGGGCCATCCACTCCCAGCACGCAATGGCGCAGGCAATGGCAACAAGCCATTCCGGCACCATAAAAAACTGCCCCAAGGCATCAAGAGGCGATGAAAGGCTACGCCCAAGCCAGAGCGCCGCAAAGATATTGGCCGAAATCCACGCGGCAAACCACAGCCCGGCCTGCCTGCCCGCCAGCGCAAGCAGCACCAGCAGCGCCGTCCATACCCGAAACAGCTCCCACAGCTCGGCCCCTGTCTGGTAGGTCTGCCCGAACACCGCCAGCATCGGCCCCATGGCAATGCCGCAGGCCAGCAGCAAAACCTGCCCCAGCCGAGTATCCGGCCCCAGCAGTACAGCCCCAAGGGCGCTCCCGGCCACCAGCGCGCCCGTGAGCGCCATGCGCGCAAAGGGCGTCATGGCTCCCCAGTTCCAGGCAATGAAGCAGATCACGCCCGCCAGAAAAAACAGCGCCCCGCCCAGCAAAAACATCTGCCGCCAATAGGCGAGCCAGGCCTTGCCGTCCGGCCTGAAACCGCAAAATTCCACGGCCCGCTGCCATGCTACAGTGCTGATTACCCCGGAATCGCAAAGGGTGTTGAGCGAGGCCTTGGTCAGCGGCGACAACACTCCGCCACCGGGGGCGAGGTCTGGCACAGTGTATGGGGCAGTATCTGGTGCGTGGCCTGCCACATGGTTTGGCGCGTGGCTGGGCGTTGCAGAAGGATCAGAATTTTCAATTTTGGTCATGGGCGGCTTCCTAACTATGCGCAGGGGCTTGAAAAGCAATGACGGTTATCAGTGTAAAGGCAGCATAACAAAACACCCTCTGCCGGAGAACAGGAATATATCTCTGTAATTATAGCCAGATATACGATTCTGCCGCTAGATCAAGCAACACCCGGACAATGCGCCCATTGACAGAAGCCTGCGCGATTCCCCCTACAAAATTTACGACATGCGCGTCATCTCCCTGTTCAAAACAGCCTTTCCAATATCTGCTGATCATATCAATCATATCAAGCTATTGCGCGGAAACACCCTTGTGCCCAACAGGCAAATGTTACTTTTTTGTGCTGTTCTATTGGCGAGGGTCTGCTGGCCCTATTGTTTTTCCCTGCGCGTCCGTTTAGAACCAAGCATCACATCAGTCATTCTATGATATAACTGCGAGGGAACGGCAATGCTGAAAAATATCTCTGTTGCCAGAAAGTTCACCATTCTTATAGCTTCTGTATTTCTGGGCATGACTGCCCTTTTTGTTATTTCAACATACACGATATCAAAAACATCAATTGGTTCTACAACATATCAATCCATAGAAAACAGCAAGGATTTGCTTGCCGATATTTTACCTCCACCGCTTTATGTGGTTGAAACATATCTTGATGCATTGCAAACAGTTAACACCAATGATGCTGCAAGCCTTGAAAAAATTTACGGTTCCATTGCCCAGCATAAAAAAGCATTCCAGCAGCAATACGAACTCTGGCATTCCGGCGCTATTGACCCAAAGATCAAGGAAATTCTCAATCAGGAACTGTACCCCACGGGGAAGGCCATCTTTGAAATATTTGAAACCAGGCTCAAACCCGCACTCCAAAACGGCAACAAGGCAGAAGCTGAAAGCATTTGCCTGAGCCAGCTTGCATCTGCCTATCAGAAGCACCGGGGCGTGGTGGACAAGCTTGCGATTCTGCTTGATGCCTATTCCAAAAAAGTTTCGGACGAGGGCCGCAGCGTTGTTGAAGCCGGGCGCATTTTCTTTACCGCCATGTTTATTTGCGGTCTGGCGCTCATCACGGTGATCTCGCTGGCTATCGCCATGGGCATTATCAAGCCGCTCAGGGAGTGCATCTGTTTTGCAAAAAACATCAGCGACGGCGCGCTTGATTCAGAAATGACCATGCAGAGAAAGGACGACTTTGGCACTCTGGCAACGAGCCTCAGCACCATGCTTGTGGAGCTGAAACGCAAAATTTCTTTTGCGGAAGAAAAAAGCCAGCTTGCCGAGCAGGAGGTCGCCAAGGCCACCCGCGCAGCAGAAGAAGCGCACGAGGCCAGACAAAAGGTCGAAGAGAACCGCAACAAACTGGTGGATACAATCCACAGACTTGAGAGCGTGGCGGGTGTTGTGACTGCGGCCTCCGAGCAGCTTTCTGCGCGCGTTGAGCAGTCCAGCCGGGGCGCGGACGAGCAATCAGGCCGGGTGCGGGAAACCGCCACAGCCATGGAAGAAATGAACGCCACCGTGCTTGAGGTCGCCAGAAACTCCCAGCGGGCTGCCAGCGCCTCTACCGAGACGCGCGGGCAGGCTCAGGACGGCGCCGCCGTTGTAGACAAGGCGGTCAAAGGCATTGAAGACGTGCGCGCCCACTCCCTTGCCATTCGCGAAGATATGGCGGTGCTGGGCAAACAGGCGGACGGCATCGGGGAGGTCATGAACATCATTGCAGACATCGCCGACCAGACCAACCTGCTTGCGCTCAATGCCGCCATTGAGGCTGCGCGCGCAGGTGATGCGGGTCGCGGCTTTGCCGTGGTGGCCGACGAGGTGCGCAAACTGGCGGAAAAAACCATGACGGCAACCCAGGATGTGGGCCGCGCGGTGAACGAAATTCAGGCTGGCACGCGCAAAAACATTTCCAGCGTGGAAACCGTGGTCAAGGCCATTGAAAACGCCGCCGCCCTTTCCGCCCACTCTGGCGACTCGCTGAAAAATATCCTCGGCTTTGTGGATCAGGTCAATGATCAGGTTCAGTCCATTGCCACGGCCAGCGAGCAGCAGTCGCCACCAGCGAAGAGATCAACCGTTCCGTCGAGCAGATTGCCACCATCTCCGCCGAAACAGCGCAAGCAATGGAACAGGCCTCCACGGCGGTATCTGACCTCATGCAGCAGACCCAGATATTGCATCAGCTCATAAAGGACATGAAGGCGCAAAGCCAGACAGCCTGACGATATCGCACAAGACAGCAAGCCCCCAGATGGTCATCCACTGGGGGCTTTTTACGTGCTGCCCCCATTGCAAGCAACTGGACGCGTATCAGGCATAACGGTATAGCTTGCCCATGATACCCCGCGCTCGCTTTATCATGCTGAATCTGTACCACATCCTGATTGACGGCCTTTTCGATTCCGTTCCCGTTGTGCTGGCATTCATGGCGCTGGCCCTTGGCAGCGGAGAAACAGACGTGGGCCTTGTGGTGTCGCTGGGCGCGGCCCTGAGTACTGCCGTGGGCCTTGGCACGGGCCTGTTCTCACGGCGATTCGGCTTTTACGGCTCTGTGACCTTGCTTATAGGTCTTGCCGGGCTTGGCTATCTGGGCGCGGCTTTTGCGGGCAGCATGATCACCGCCGGGGCGTGCTTTGTGCTGGCAATGGCGGGCTTTGCCGCCTTTCATAACATTTCTTTTTCCTACATCACGGCCAATACTGAAAGGCAGAGCCTTGGCCGGGTCATGAGCGACTTTACCGCCATTGGCGATGTGGGGCGTATCCCGCTGGTGTCTTTTGCCGCCTTTGCGGCGGCCTACTCTGTGGGAACCATGCCGGGCTGGCGGGCAGTGTGCCTGGCCTATGGCGTGCTGGCCCTGTGCGCCGCCCTGTGGCTCTTTTACACCGCTGTAAAAAAATCCCCATCGGCAGACGCCAGCACGCAACCGGGCAATCCCGCTTCTGATCCATTGCCCGGTGCTGAGGCAGCCCCACCCCCGCGCCCAAGGCGCAATCCTTTCGCCGGGTTCAGCATACTGAAAAACCGGGATGTCTTTCTGGCAATGCTTGCCAGCATGCTCAATGCTTTCAGCAACGACAGAATCTTTACCTTTCTGCCCCTGCTGCTGGTGGCAAAAGGCATAGACGCCAAAACCATCGGCTCGTTCGCTCTTGGCTTCACCCTCGGTTCCTTCGTGGGCAAGATGGCCTGCGGACGCCTGATAGATATTTTCGGCACCCGAAAAATCTTTGTTATCGCCGGTATTATCCTTGCCCTGCTGCTTTGCGCCCTGCTCCAGTCAAGCAATCTCATACTGACGGTGATTATATCCCTGGCCATCGGTATTGTGACCAAGGGGACTGTGCCCGTCATACAGACCATCATTACGGAGCCGGTACGCGGCGCAACCGTCTACGACGCCATTTTTTCGCTCAATTCCTTCGGGCGCGGCATAATCAACATGCTGACGCCAGTGCTGTTTGGCGGCATTGCCTCCATGTGGAGCATGGAGGCCGTCTATCTGCTCATGGCAGCGGTCGCCGCGCTGGGCATAGTGCCTGTTCTGCTTATGAGCCGAGGCCGCGCCGCCGCCGAGTGAGCAGCACCACCGTCTGCACGTCCCGATAAAAGCGAAAGCGCCCATGAAATCATGGGCGCTTTATTTTTGCGGTGCGTCAGGTGCTGACCGTGCGAGGCCTAGAACTGATACACAAAGGTCACGGCTGTATTCCAGGCATCGGCGCTGCGGTCGCTCTTGCCGTTCATCTTGCTGTTGCCCCACACGGATGCGCTCTTGTCGAGGAAGAGCGCATCATAGTTTGTTTCCACGTAGATGGTGAAGTTGTCGTACATCTTGTACTTGGTGCTCAGGCCAAATTCCACAAGGCTGTCGTTGCGGGTCAGGTACAGACCCTCGCGGCCTGGCACGGAACCATCATTGGGGGCCATCCAGCTTCCATTGGCGTTTTTGATCTTTTTCAGGATCGCCGGGTCGTTGGTGCCGCCCATGTAGTTGATGCGGAAGGTATGGCTGAGGTTGTCAATAAAGCTCATATCCTTGAGCCGCGCGCCAATGCCCCAGGTGCCTGTCATGGATTTGCCCACAATGCTGTCGCGGCCCACAATGGGATCGCCGTGAAAGGCGAATTCCGAAAAGTCGTTGGGGTTGTTGGGGTGAATGTTGGGCATGCGCTCGGAGCCGTTGCCCAGATTGTCGTCGTCGCCCGAGGTGTACCAGCCGTAGAGACCAGGGGTGCTCCAGTCCAGCTTGTATTCGAGCAGCAACGAGGCCAGCCAGCCTGCGCGGTTCATGGCGGCATCGTCATACTGCACGGAGCCGTAAACAACATCCCACGACACGCGGAAAGGATCAAACAACGTCACCTGACCGGGCAGGCCCATCCACATGGCATTGCCGTATTCGCTGAGCTTGCTCTTGTGGAAGCCGCCGTACAGGGGCAGCAGACCGGCCTTGGGGCCACCGGCGGAGGCTACGCTGGTATAGCTGGTGATCTGGGAATTTTTGACGTTGTTGTAGTTGATGGCCGGGCCAATGCCCATATACATGCCCCAGGGCGCGAGGCTTACACCGTCAAGCGTCAGGGGCAGGGTCAGGCCCACGGCGTCCATGTTATCCATATAGCCGGGGCTGCGGTTGGTTGCATCAGTGGTGTTGTCGTTAAAAAGGCGCGCCCAGAAGGCCGTCACGCCCACGTTTTCATTAAAGGCGTAGGAGGCGGTGATGCCCGCCGCATCATCGGCCAGCACCTGGCTGTTGTTGATGTAGTCGGGCAACTGCATTGGCTGAATACCCATGCGCACCTTGAGGGCAGTCTGCGGCACAGTCCAGTCGAGAAAAGCGTTCTTGACCTTGACCCAGTTGCCGTCCGCGCCCAGCGAGCCGCCGCTGTTGCTGGCGCCCCAGTACTGCATCATGCCCCGGTTGTAGCCACCCAGTTCAAAGTGCACCGTGCCGGAAAGATTTTCAGAAGCCTTGGCGTCCAGTTGCAGGCGAACCTGCTGGGCGGCTTCAAATTCGTCTTCACCGGAGCTGTAGCCCGTTTTGTTCCCGCCCTCGGTAAAATTGCCGTGCTGGCCGTAGCTGAAATTATAAGCCCAACGGCCCTTGGCCGAAAAATCAATGGCGCTTGCTCCCCCGGGCACTGCGCACAACATCCCGGCTACCAAAAGTAACACTGCAATTTTCTTCATCCCCGGCTCCATCTTCGTTTCCTGGTTCAGTAACTCAATGACCAACGCAACAGCCTTCCAAAATCTGCACACATAGGGGGGGTCGCCATTCCTAACTCCGCAGGTGATATTTTTCCACACTATTTTTTACTTGGCCGTGGAACGTGTGGGCTTGGCGCGCTACACCTGTGCGGTTTCAGGGGATATTTTCAAAATGTTGCCATTTGCGGCAGCACTCCCAATCTGGCAGCAATAACCGTTTTCAGCGCGCTTGCCGCCATTTGCGGCCCCACAACGCACCTGATATGATAGCCCCTGGCGGGCAAGCCTACGCCTGCCGCAATTGTGCCGCACACTCACAGGCGGAGCCCAGCCACGGGCCGCCGCCACAATCCGGTCTGCCCGCCAGCATGACCGCCCTCATCGGTTTGCCATGCTGCACGCCATCAGAAATTCCAGCCTGTTTGTAAAGCTTGTTATTATGGTCAGTCTGGCGCTTTGCCCGCCCATGCTGCTTGGGCATCTGGCTGGTTCCTATTTTATCAGCAAGTACGGCTATGAGGATGCGGAAAACACCGTTTCAAGCGTGGCGCAGCTTGCGGCGGAATCGCCGCTGGTGGTGGAGGCCATGCGCACCCGCCAGCCCGAGGCGTACAGACAGATGACCGCCTTTCTTGAAACGCTCACCCGTGCCTCGGACGTAAAATTTATCGTGCTGATAGATATGCAGGGCATCCGCCTTTTTCACCCCGACGCTGCAAAAATCGGTCAGCACTTTATGGGCGGCGATGAAGGCAAGGCCCTTGAAGGGCAGTCCTACCTTTCATCGGCGCGCGGCACATTCGGATTTTCGCTGCGAGCGTTCCGGCCCATTTTTGACGCGCAGGGCAATCAACTGGGCGCGGCTTCCGCGGGTATTCTGTCCAGCGATATTGAAGCGGGCGTGGCGCGCCTGACCGGGCCTCTTGGCTGGCTGCTGGCGCTCTCGCTGGTTATTGGCATCGTGCTGGCGGTGCTGCTTTCGCGCACCATTAAAAAAATTCTTTTCGGGCTGGAGCCGCACCAGATCGCGCGGCTCCTTGAAGAACGCAACGCCATACTGCGCACCACCCGCGAGGGAATTATCGCCGTAAACAAGGACGGCACCCTGGTGCTTGTTAACGAAATGGCCGAAAAAATCCTGCGTTCGGCGGGCGTTTTCGGCCCGTTGGAGGGCCAGCCCGTGCAAAGCGCCATCCCCGGCACCCGTCTTGACGCCGTGGTCAGGGAGGGCAGGCCGGAGTACGACCAGGAGCAGAATATCAACAGCAGCGTGGTGCTGACCAACCGCGTGCCCATTCTGGTGCAGGGAGAGATAATCGGCGCGGTGGCGACCTTCCGCGACATGACGGACGTGCGCGCCCAGGCCGAACGCCTCACCGGCCTCAGTAATTATGTTGAGGCGCTTCGCTCGCGCTCGCACGAGTACCTCAACAAGCTGCACGTCATTTCCGGTCTGTTGCGCAATGGCCGCCACGCAGAGCTTGATGCCTACCTCGAGCAGATCATCGGCAGCAAAAAACTGGAAACCTCCGCCATTGCCGCCTTGGTCAAGGATCCCATTGTTGCGGGTTTTCTGGAGAGCAAGTACAGCCGCGCCCATGAAATGGGCGTGACACTGGTGATTGAGGGGCACGGCGTGATCCCCCCGCTTTCGCCCAAGGGATCGCACGCCTTGGTCACGGTGGTGGGCAACCTCATTGACAATGCCTTTGAAGCCACCATCTACGCTGTAGAAAAAAGGATCACCCTGAATATCGAAAATATCCCGGCTCAGGCGGGCGGGTGCGACGAACTTGTTATCAGCGTGTCCGATACCGGGCGCGGCATTTCCGATGAACATCTGGAAAAAATATTCACCAAGGGCTTTTCCACCAAGGGGTCAAACAGGGGCATCGGGCTTTACATGCTGCTGCTTACGCTGGAAGAAATGGACGGTTCTGTGGAAATCGACGCAAAACCTGGGCACGGCACGGTCTTTACCGTGCGTGTTCCTGTGGCTGCGCTGGCGCAAGGAGAACAGGAATGATCCGCGTGCTCATCGTTGAAGACGATCCCATGGTGGCAGATCTGGCGGCAGTGTATCTTGAGGGAATAGAGGGCTTTTGCCTTGAAGGCAGGGCCAGCTCCGGCGAGGCCGCGCTGGAACTGCTGCGCGCCGGAGAGATTGATCTGGTGCTGCTCGACATGTTCATGCCCGGCATGACCGGCATGGAACTGCTGCGCATCATCAAGACCAATTTTTTCAATACAGACGTCATCATGATAACCGCCGCGCAGAACAGCGACGACATTCTCAACGCCCTGCGCATGGGTGTTGCAGACTATATCGTCAAGCCCTTCACGGTTGAGAGGTTCCGCGCCGCCCTTGAGCAACTGCGCGAAAAGCGCCAGCTGCTCACATCGCCCGAGGTGCCCATCACGCAAGAAATCCTGGACAAGCGCATATTTATTAAAAAATCTGGTCAGCCTCCGGCAGATACCCCAAAGGGCATAGACGCCACCACACTGCAAAACATCATACAGGTGCTGCAGGGCTGTTCCGGCCCGTTCAGTCTCAAGGATATTGAGCCGCTCACGGGCATTTCGCGCATATCGCTGAAAAAATATTTCGACTACCTTGCGGCGACTGACCGCCTGGGCAGCGAAAAAGATTACGGCGGCCACGGCAGGCCCGTGACCAGATATCACTGGAAAGGCTAAAGTGCAGAAAAGCCCGCTGCTGGCCTAGCCCAGCGCCCGCCATGCGATGAACAGGCCTATGGCCATGCAGAGCCCGCTGACCATGCGCTTGAGCAGGCTCACAGGCACACGGTGTGCAATATGCGCGCCCACGGCTATGCCCACAAGCTCGCAGGCCGTGACCCACCAGACCGTGGAATAGGAAATGAAGCCGTTGCTCATGTTGCTTGCAGAGCCGGAAACAGAAATAACCATTTGCAAAACCTGGCTTGTGGCAATGCACTGCAAGGGCGCATAGCTGAACAGCAGCATGACCGGCACGGAAATGATGCCCCCGCCAGCCCCCGTCATACCACACAAAAATCCCGTAAAAAGGCCAATGCCAAAGAGCAGCGCCGTATTGCCCCTTGGACTGAGCCGTTGTGCCATGCCCGTGCCCTTGCGCGCCGGAAGCATGGAATACAGACTGGAAAAGATTATCAGGCAGGCTAGCAGAATGTTGAGCCCGCGCGCCGGAACATACGCCCCCACGTATGCCCCCACATAACCCGACAAAAAGCTGCCCGCCACCACAGGCAGGGTAACCCGCCAGTCAATGGTGCCGTAGCGCTGATAGCTCGCCGTTGCCACAATGCCCGCAAACAGAAAGCTGAACAGTGCCGTTGCCATGGCCTCATGCGTGCCAAGCCCGCCGAAAAACATGATGGCCGGGATCAGCAGCACGCCGCCCACCCCTGTTGCGCCAATAAGCGCGCCCACCAGAAATGACGAAACCGCAAGCGCCGCAAGCATAAAGGCTCCCATAACAGACGCCGGACAATAGTGCGAAGCCTGTCCGGCCAATATCAGTCTGGCCCAATAACAGCCCGACCCGGCGTGACGCAGCACACGCCCAGGCCGGACTGTGAACGGGGGCGGGCTGGCATTAGCCCGGCCCCCGGCAGGAGGAGAGGGTTTCTCCAAATGGGGTCTGGCAGCACGCCAGGCGGTCAGCCCTCCACGTGCCAACCAGCCTGCACGGCAGAACTGCCGCAGCGACGGCCAGACTCCAAAGTTATCAGGGGATCAGGGTGTTACGCCCGATCCAACCCCAGCACACGACGGGCATTTTCATACATGACCTTGCGCCGGGTTTCTTCAGTGAGGTCAAAGTGGGTATAGGCATCAAGGGCGTCAGCAAGCTCCACAAAGGGATGGGCGCTGGCAAAAAGCACCTTGTCGGGAATGAGATCGTTCATGGCGCGCACATACACGTCAACCATGGGCGCGCGCTCGTATTCCGAAATATCCATGTACACGTTGGCATTGCGCAGGCAGGTGTACACGGCCTCGTTCACGTAGGGGTATGCGCCGTGGCTCATGATGAGCGTAAGCTCGGGGAAGTCGCGGGCAACTTTGTCCACATCGCGGGGGTCGGCGTATTCCAGAATGGCCCCAGGCACCTGCGGCGGCGGAGCCATGGTGATGAATACGGGGATATTCAGTTCGCAACACTTTGAGTACAGGGGATAAAACCTGGCTTCAGAGGCAGGGATATGGGCAAGATAAGGGTCAATGGCAATGCCCTTCATGCCGTATTCGGCCACAACCTGCTCAATCTCGCGCACCGCCGCCATTTTCTTGTGCGGGTCAATGCCCCAGAAGCCCACAAACTTGTTGGGATAGGCCCGGCAGAATTCAAGCACGCTGCCGTTATTGGCCGGGAAACCGTAGGTCGTTTCGCAGTCGCGGCCTGTGATGACGCCAAGGTCTACGCCAAGCCGGTCAAGATCGGCCACAATATCCTCAAGCGGCTGGGGCTTGCGCTTGTCAAAGCCAATGGCCTTGCAGGCAGCCTTGAACATGGAGCTGTTCTTGATGCCGTTGATGATCTCCGGCGTATTGGGACGAAAACGAAAATCAATGGTATTCATTGTGCAGTTCTCCTGAACTGGCTACAGAGTTCAACAACCCAAGTGCGTTATTTGCCGCCTACAAGGCAAAGGGGCACTTCGGGAATATAGGTGCAGATGAGCAGCACGATCACCATGAGGCCAATCATGGGCAGGGCCATACCTGCTATCTTTTCCAGTTTGGCCTTGGCAACGCCGCTTGCCACAAACAGATTGACGCCCACTGGCGGCGTGATGAAGCCAATGGCAAGGTTTACGACGATGATGACGCCGAAATGCAGGGGCGACACGCCCACACCCGTGACAACGGGCAGCAGTATGGGCGTAAGGATGACAATGGCGGCCAGAGCCTCCATGAAGGTGCCCACAATAAGCAGAAGAATATTGATGAGCAGCAGGATGACGATCTTGCTGTTTGTGAAGCCCAGGATGGCGCGGGCAATGGTGCCGGGCACATCCTCAATGGTCATGATGTTGCCGAAAAGCGTGGCCATCGCCATAAGCACAATGATAATGGCCGAGGTTTCGCACGATTCAACGCATGAGGCGAAAAACGTCTTGATATCCATTTCGCGGTAGAGAAAAAGCCCCACGATCATTCCGTAAAAAGCGGCGATGGCTGCGGCCTCGGTGGGCGTCATGACACCGCCGTAAATGCCGCCAAGCACGATCACAGGCACCATGAGCGCCCACTTGGCTTCCCACGAGGCCTTGCCAAGGGTATGCAGGTTGCGCACCTTGTTTTCGCCGCGCCAGCCCTGCTTGCGTGAATAGAAGTAGCAGTAGCCCATGAGCACAAAACCGGTCATGATACCCGGCACGATGCCGCTCATAAACAGATCGCCGATGGAAACCTGGGCGGATACGCCGTAGACCACAAAGGGGTTGCTTGGCGGAATCATCACGCCCACGCAGCCAGCAGCAGCCACCAGGGCGGCAGAAAAATACTTGTCGTACCCGCGTTCGATCATGGCAGGGATGGTCAGTGCGCCAATGGCCGCCACCGTGGCCGGGCCGGAACCGCTGATAGCCCCAAAGAACATGCAGGTCACAATGGCCGTAAGGCCCATGCCGCCATACAGACCGCCCACTATCTCGTCCGCAAGGCTGAGCAGACGCCGCGAAAGGCCGCCAGCGCCCATGAACACGCCCGCAGCGATAAAGAACGGGATGGCCATGATGGGGAAACTGTCGATGGACGTAAACGACACCTGGGCCATGTACTCAATAGGCAGGGTGTCTGCGCTTATGATGGTGGCAAGGGTGGAAAGCCCCAGCGAAATGGCAATGGGCACGCCAATGGCGCACAAAACCACAAAGTATCGCGGTTTCAAGTTCAAAGTGCAACACCCAGTCCTTGGGTATTGGCGTCTTCT